>Ga0075430_100001622_pt1 | contig 18387 bp, 12 predicted proteins | sample RhiMetdeltSRZDD4_FD_75294 | JGI IMG/M metagenome (GOLD analysis project Ga0075430, IMG submission 75294) | Populus rhizosphere microbial communities from Tennessee, USA - Rhizosphere MetaG P. deltoides SRZDD4 | ecosystem: Host-associated > Plants > Roots > Rhizosphere > Soil | place: USA... | reverse complement strand
TGGGACTCCGGGCGCATCGCCCGCGCCTGGGCGGAGCTGATGAAGCGCCTCGGCTACACGCGCTACGTCGCCCAGGGAGGCGATGTCGGCGCACGCGTCACCGATGCGATGGGCCGCCAGGCGCCCGACGGCCTGCTCGGCATCCACCTCAGCTTGCTCCCGGGGGTGATCGGCAACGTCGATCAACTGCCGGCGAATTCCGAGCAGGAACGCGCTGCGCTCGAGGCCGTCGCGACGTTCAGGACGAGTGGCTTCGGCTACTTCCTGGAACAGTCCACCCGGCCACAGACGATCGGCTACTCCCTGATGGACTCACCCGTCGGGCTCGCGGCCTGGTTGCTCGACCATGACACGGACAGCTACTACAAGATCTCGCGTGCGTTCGTCGACCGCGAGCCCGTGGGGCGTCTCACCCGGGAGAGCATTGTCGACAACATCACGCTGTACTGGCTGACGGGCACCGGCGCTTCCGCCGCCCGGTGGTACTGGGAGACCGGACAGGCTCAGGCCGCAGCCCGTGCGGTCGGCGAGGCTCCGCCGGCGGTCTCGGTTCGCGTCGGCTTCACGACATTCCCCGGGGAGATCTTCGCTGCCCCGCGCAGCTGGGTCGAGGCGGTCTACCCCGGGCTCGCCTACTTCAACGCGGTCGACCGCGGCGGACACTTTGCGGCCTGGGAAGAACCGGCACTCTTCGCGTCGGAGCTGCGCAGAGCGTTCAAGCCGCTGCGGTAACGGTCAGTACCTGTGGCCGGCGGCGAGCGGCGGGCAACGTTAGGCGCGGCGGCCGCCGCCCCGGTATTCTCGAAGGGAGGAAAGGCCATGAAACCGACACGAATGATGCTTGTATCCGCACTGATCGTCGGAGGCGGGTTCGGACTACCCGAGACGCCGGCCCAGCAGGCGGGCATCAAGCGCACCGATCTGCAGCGCCACGATCTCGGCGCCACCGGACGCGAGGTCATCCAGGTGCGTGTCGAGCTCGCCCCGGGGGTGGCGTTCGGGAAGCACACGCACCCGGGTGAAGAGGTCATTTACATGCTCGAAGGGACGCTGGAATACGAGGTCGAGGGCAGGCCGCCGATCACGCTCAGGGCCGGCGAAGTCCTGTTCATCCCGGCCCGAACGGTTCACGCGGCACGGAACCCCGGCCGCAGCAACGGGGCGGAGCTCGCCACGTACGTGGTCGAGAAGGGAAAGCCGCTCCTCACGATGGTGAAGTGAGCGCGTCCGATGTCAGACCTCATCGACCTCGATCGACGCCGCTTGTTAGGTGCCGGAGCCATGGCGGTCGCCGGCGCCCGGCTCGGGCTCTACAACCCGGTCACAGCGGCGGTAGATGCCGCGGCGCATCCGGCGGCCAGAGGCGAGCTGGCCTCACTTCGGACGGCAACCGCGTGGCTGAACTCTCCGGCGCTCACAGCCGCCGACTTGCAGGGCAAAGTCGTCGTCATCGACGTCTGGACGTACACGTGCATCAACTGGCTGCGTACGCGCCCCTATGCGCACGGCGACGACGTCGACGACCAGGGCTACGGTACGGTCACCGGCCAGCGGCTATACCAGCTGATCCGCCAACCGAAGCCGATCGTCGACCGACAGTTCACGATCGAGTTCCTCGGTGCGGGCGTTGAGGCGTTCGCGTTCACGTTCGGGTAATCACGCCGACTGGTCTCGCCGGAACTCGACTGAGTCAGGTTTCTCGGAGCGGGAGACCCAGCGTTGCGGCAATCTTCACGAGGTCCGCCAGCGAGCTCGCATTCATCTTTCGCATCACCTTGCCGCGGTGCGCCTTCACGGTGATCTCGCTGATGCGGAGCTCGCCGCCGACTTGTTTGTTGAGCAACCCCGAGACCACGAGCGCCATGACCTCGCGCTCGCGGCGGCTGAGCGACGCGTAACGCGTCCGGACCTCGTCAAGGGCCGCCTCCCGCTCGAGCGCGGCGCGGCTCAGCTCGAGGGCCTGCGTAATGGCGCTCAGCAGCACGTCGGTGCGGACCGGCTTCGTCAGGAACTCCGCGGCTCCGGCCTTCATCGCCCGCACGGTCATGGGCACGTCACCGTAGCCGGTGACGAAGATGATCGGCATGTCGAGCCGGTGCTCGGCGAGGCGCTGCTGAAGCTCGAGGCCATTGAGGTCGGGAAGCGAGACGTCGAGGACCAGGCAGCACGGGGCGTCCAGCCGCGGTCTGGCCAGGAACGCTTCGGCGGACGCGAACGTCTCCGGTCGCCAGCCGGCGGACTGGATCAGGAGCTCGAGCGACTCACGCACCGACACGTCGTCGTCGACGATGAACACGGTCGGCTCTGCCCGCATGGTACGGGGCTCGTGCCTAACAATCGGCGAGGCGATGGACTGCACGAGTACTCTCCTTGGATTCGCACGGTATCGAGAACGAGAACGTGACTCCGGGCCCATCGTTCCGAACCGCCCAGAGACGCCCGCGATGGCTGTCGATGATCGATCGACTGATGGATAGCCCGACCCCCATGCCGTCATCCTTCGTCGTATGAAACGCGTCGAAGAGCTTCTCGGCGCCGTCCGGTCCGAATCCGACGCCGGAATCCCGCACGCTCAGGCAGACACGGTTTCCTTCGTCGCGCGCCGTCGTGATCAGGATCTCTCTCGGACGGTCGTCGATGCCGCTCATGGCGTCCGCCGCGTTGCGCAGCAGGTTGATGATGACCTGCTGGAGCTGTACACGATCCCCCAACACGGGCGGCAGGTCGCCGCCCAGCTCCAGGCGCACGAGCGTGTTGCCTCGCTGCAGCTCGCCCCGGCAGAGTCGCACCACGTCGCGCGTCGCCTCATTGAGGTCCAGCCGCTCCGTCGTGGGTGGCTTCCTCGAGAAGAGCGCACGCAGGCGCGAGATCACCTCGGACGCGCGATTGACGTCGCGGATCACCCGCAGCACCTTCTCGCGCGCGCCGTTGACGTTAGGCGGCTCGCTGGCCAGCATCCGGAGGCAGGTGCTCGCGTTGGTGATGATGCCCGCGAGCGGCTGGTTGACCTCGTGCGCGATCGATGCGGTCAGCATCCCGAGGCTGGTGACCCTCGCGACGTGAGCGAGCTCCGAGCGCAGCTGGCCGAGTGCTTCGTCCGAGCGACGCTGCTGGGTCACGTCCTGAAGCGCACCGATGACCTCCACCCGGCCGTGTCGGGCTCGGACGCCGTGCGCGACGATGTGGACGTGCTTCACCGAGCCATCGACCATCAGCAGTCGAAACTCATGGTCCGCGTCGCCGCCAGCTTCGACCCGGGCGATCAGGTGCTGCACCATCGCCAGGTCCTGGGGGTGCACACCGCGGAGCATCGACTCGAGCGTGGCGACGGCCGACCGGTCGTAGCCGAAGATGCGGAACGTCTCGTCCGACCAGACATGGGTGTCATCGCCGACTCGCCAGCCGAAGCTCCCCGTAAGACTAAGCCTCTGCGCCTCGGCGAGATAGGCTTCGCTCCGGCGCAGCTTCTCTTCCGCGTGCTTGCGCTCCGTAATGTCGGTCGCCGCGCCCAGGAACTCCGGGTCCGCATGTTCGGGAGCGACATTCTGGAAGACGACCCGAACGTGTTTGACGGCGCCGTTCGGCATGAGAAGCCGATGCTCGAAGTCCACCATCGTGCGGTCGAAGATCGCCGCGGTCAGCTTCTCCTGCACCATCGGCAGGTCGTCGGGGTGACAGCGGGCGAGGGCCAGGCCCACCGTCGGCCTTACGCCGACCGGGTAGTCCATGAGCCGGTAGTTCTCGTCGGACCACGTGATCTCGCCGGTCGACGGCTTCCACCAGAGGCTGCCCGTCTTCGTCAGCCGTTGGGCCTGGGCGAGGAACGCTTCGCTCCGCCTGAGCTCGGCCTCCCGCCGCTCGAGGTCGGCGGCGGCCGCTTCGAAGAAGCTGCCTAACGCGTGGAACACCTCGGACAGCGGACGGCCCGGCGCGCTCATCGCCGGCGCGTCGTCCGTCGCCGCCAGCCTCAGCATCCGCATACTCACTCACCGAGATGAATGAAGCCGCGCTGCAGGGCGATCGTCACGGCGTGCGCACGGTCCCTGGCATCGAGCTTCCGGAAGATGCTCTCGAGATGGGCCTTCACCGTCTCGGTCGAGCGGCCGATGACCTGAGCGATCTCCTTGTTCCCGAGCCCTTTCGCGACGTGCTGCAGCACTTCCAGCTCGCGGGCGGTGAGGTCCGCCCTCGGCGTGAATTCGGCGAGCCTGCTCGCCACCGGCGCGGGGATGACGCGCTTGCCGGCAGCTGCCGATCGGATGGCGGCGACGAGCTGGTCGATCATCGCGTCCTTGATCAGGTACGCGCATGCGCCCGCGCTCAGCGCCCGATGAATGTCGGCGTCGCCGTCATAGGTGGTGAGGGCAACTACTCGTGCGTCGGGGTCGATCGCGCGAATCGCGTGAGTCGCCGACACGCCGCCGACCTCCGGCATCTGGAGGTCCATCAGGACGACGTCCGGGCGATGGGCCTCGAAGAGGGCGACGGCTTCCGCACCGTTGCGCGCCTCGGCGACGACGGCGAGGTCGGGCTCGTTCGCGAGCATCGCCGCGATGCCCGCGCGAACCACCGGATGGTCGTCGACCGCGAGCACGCGAATGCGAACGCCGTCAGACTCCATTGCTCTCTCCGCGTGTTGACGTGAGGAATACTGCTGCGGGAGCACGGGAGAGACTATCGCGCGAATGCCGGGTCTTTCGACTCCCCATTTGGGGGGTACCCCCGGGCGCGTCCGTCAGTCCGGCTTGTTCGGAACCGCCTTGCCCCACCACGTCCACCGGCCGGGGCCGCCCGGCACGACAAGGACCACCTCGGTGCCGGACCTCGGGGCGCTCGTGACGGTGAGCGTCGCACCGATGGACGCCGCCCGTTCACGCATCCCGACCAGTCCCCAATGCCCTATCGGCGTCCCTTGCGACGGATCGAATCCGCGACCGTCATCGCGCACGCGCACATGCAGCGCTCGCGGTGCGTAACTGCAGGTGACCGTCAGGGTGCGGCAGCCGGCGTGTTGGCGCGCGTTCATCATCGCCTGGGTCGCGAGCCCCAGGATCTCCGCTTCCACGCTTGGCGCATACGGGCGCGGCACTCCCATGTGCTCGACGTGGGCGGCGACCCCTGTCCCGGCGAACGTGCGAGTTGCCGCCTCGGCGAGCTGCTCGTGCAGGGGCGGCAGCGACTCGGGCGTGCGCATGGCCGTCACGGAACGTCGTGCCTCGACGAGGGAGCGTTGCATCTGCGCGCCCAGGCCGGACAGCAGCTCGACGATCGGCGCGGTGGCACCGCCTAACGATTCGACGCGCCGCGCGCCGGCGCTGAGCTGCATCGCCACGCCCGCCATATCGCCGAGGAGCGTGTCGTGCAGCTCGCGCGCGACGCGGGTGCGCTCCGCGAGCGTGGCCTCGAACTGCGCCTGCGCGCGATCGGCGGCCAGTCGGCTGCGCCTGCGCTGCCACGCGACCGCGCCGGCGGCGGGGACCGCGGCGATCACGGCGGCCACCAGCACGTAGAACCACCACGTCTGGTCCCACGCCGGCTCGATGGCGAAGTCGAGCGAGGCCCCGGTCGTGTCCCATAGGCCGTCGTCGTTGGCGGCGATGACTCGGAAGCGGTAGCTGCCGGGCGGCAGGTTGGTGAAGAACGCCTCGCGCCGGCTGCCCAGGTCCTGCCAGGCGGTGTCGAGGCCCTCGAGGCGGTACCTGAACTGCACGCGTTCGGGCACGGCCAGGCTGTACGCCGTGTACGACACGCTGAGCGGCGTGGTGCGCGGCGGGAGCCTAACGACTGAGCTCGCCGTGTTCCCGATGAGGTAGCGGCGTCCACCGGCGGAGAGCGCCCGCAGGTGCACCGCTGGCGGCACCGCGTTCCGCCTGACGCGACGCGGGTCGATCCACGCGACGCCCCCGGCGGAGGTGAACCAGAGGCGCCCGTCGGTGCCGGCGACCGCGGAGGGGAGAGGGCGAACCTGTGGCGCCGGTGGCTCGATGCCGTCGCGGTAGTCGAGGCGCTCGTACGGAACCCGGTACCCGGGCTCGGTGAGCGCGCGACGAACCTCCGCGGCGGCAATGCGTGTGACACCATCGGCACCGTTGAGCCACAGCTCGCCATCGGGGGTCTCGACGACGCCCGACACGCCACGCAGAGGCTCGCCCGCCGTAGTCAGGGTGACGAACGGCCGGTAGCCGCCCTGTCCAACCTCCCGAGTCATCAGCTCGCGCGTCGCGAGCGCCGCCACGCCCAGCTGGCCCGCGACCCAAACCCGGTCGCCATGGACGGAGATGGCGAGCACGCTCCCCACGTTGAGTCCCTCCGCTTCCGCGAGCACACGCACCGAGTCGCCGACTACCAGCGCGACCTGACCAGTCGCATAGCCTAACCAGGTCTGCCCGCTGCTGTCCGTCGTGATGGCGTTCGCGACCGCATTGCCAAGGCCGTACGCAGCGCCGAACCGCTCCCAGTCGCCTCCGTCGCGCCGGTAGTACACGCCATCATACGTGATCGACACCCAGAGACGGTCCTCGCGGTCCCTCGCGATCGCGTGGATCTGCAGCAGTGATGGGTTCATGGACGAGGGCGGCGCTGGCAGCGGGACCGGCACGAGCGCAGCGCCCTTTCGCTCCCAGAGCTTGGACTCGCCGCCAACCCAGAGGCTGCCACGCATGTCCCGGTAGACGGACGTCAGCGTCTTCGGGGCGTCGGACCTCGGGATGACACGCTCACCGATGGCGAACAGGGCTGCCGGTGCACCGTTTCGGGCAGCGACCCACACCGCACCATTCGTGTCCGGCGCTACGGCCGGCCAGTTCACGTGACCCGGCCACGCGATCGGCGTGAGCTTGGTCTCGCGGAACCGATCGATGCCTGTCGGCGTTCCGACCCAGAGCGAACCCTCCCGATCGTACAGCGCGGCCATGACACGGTCGCCGCTCATGCCGGCCGCGCGCGAGAACGCGTTCTCGACCACGCTCGCCCGACCTCCCGTCGCCTCGCGAGAGCCCGCGATGCCGGGAAGCCACAGCCGCACCAATCGCCCGGTCATGCTGGTCGCGACGGCGGGATGACCGGGAGTGAAGGCCACCGCGAACGCCGCTGTATCCGCGTACGCCAGCGTCGCAGTCGGCGGCGGTTCTCCTCGTGCGTCGGCAACCGGAAACAGTCCGAGGCCGTGCTGAATGGCCCAGATCGATCCGTCCGGCGCGATCGCCAATAAGTCGACCGACGCGTCGCGCCGGGCCGCCGCCACCACCTCGCGCCTCTGAAAGCGCTCGGCCCCGCGCGGAAGGACGTACACCCCGCGTTCGCTGACGGCCCACACCGATCCGCGTCGATCGACGAGAACGGGTTCGGTGAAGCCTCCAGGATACCCAACCCCGGAGTCGATCCCTTCCCACCGGCGGCCGTTGAGGCGAGCGAGCCCACGCGTCGTCGCCGCCCACATGGTGCCAGCCGAATCGCGCGCGATGGCGGTGACGGTGCCACCTGGGAGCCCGTCCGACGAACCGTACGTCACGATCCGCCCCCGATGGAGAACGCTCACGCCACCCGAGAAGTAGCCGATCCACAACGACGTGTCCGGGAGCGCGAGCAGGACGTGCGTTCCCTGCGGCAACAGCGCCTGGCCAGGCGGCGGTTCGAATCGCTCGAAGCGGACGCCGTCGAAGTGGAAGAGGCCTCGCTCCGAGCCGATCCAGAGCACGCCGTCCGCGTCCTGCGCGAAGCTCCTGACGGCTCCAGGTGCGCCGTCCTGCACCCGCCAGGCGGTGTGCGCGTACTGGCTGGCGTCGAGCGACTGCGCCAATGCTGGCGTGCACGGGCAGCACGCCAGGCAAAGGGCGAGTGCGGCGCGACCGGCGTTCATGCTCTCACCGACCGTTACCTCCGGGCATGACGAGGACCCCGGCGTGAACGATGATCAGGATCGGGTGCGGTCCGCAAATCGGCCCGCGACGTGGAGAACTGGCCGATCCGTCGTGGCCGCTTTCCGATTCGGGTTCCCTCATGTGGGACGACCGCACATCCCCCGGCGCAAAGATCCTCGTGAGGTGGAGCGCGGGGATCACACGATGGTGCCGCCGAAACAAGGCATCGCTGACACGACCGTTTTTCGAGCTCACGCCGGAGCCCGGCCGGCACTCGTTAGGTGCGGCAGGCCGCCCGATACCATCGTGCAATGGAAGCGCCTGATGATCCCGACGATCGTGCCGTGAGCGAGCAGAGGGCAGTCACCTGTGCAGAGGACACGACGATGGACATCGCGCTGCTGATTCTTCGTGTGGTAGTTGGCGCTTCCATGGCCGCTCACGGCGCCCAGAAGCTGTTCGGCTGGTTCGGCGGGCCCGGGATGGCCGGAGTTGGTGCGTGGTTCGAGAGCATCGGATTCCGGCCCGGTCTGGTGTTCGCGTTGTTGGCGGGGCTCGCGGAGGTCTCCGGCGGCGTGCTGTTCGCGGTCGGCTTTCTCGGTCCGTTCCCGGCGGCGCTCATGCTGTCCGTCATGGTCGTCGCCATCGTGACCGTCCATCTGGGCCATGGTTTCTTCGCCGCGAACAACGGCGTCGAGGTGCCGCTTCTGTACATCACGGGGGCTGTGGTCGTCGCCTTCGCGGGTCCCGGTATGTACTCGCTGGACCAACTCCTCGGCCTGGACTCACGGCTGCAGCAGGTTCCGGGATGGCTGGTACTGGCCATTGGCCTGGTCGGCGCGTTAGGCAACCTCGCCCTGCGTCGTCCGGCTGGAGCGCAGGTGCCGATGCGGCGCACCGGGCGCGAACGATGATCGACGAGTCGATCGACACCGATCGCCCGCCGCTGTTCGGTTATGCCTCACCTGTGGGCATGTCGGCTGCTGCGACGACTCGCCGAACAAGCACGCGACGAAGCACTTCCACGCGACGCGGCACCCGATCGTGAAGAGCATCGAGCCCGGCGAGGACTGGGGGTGGTGCTACGTGGATCAGCTCTTCATCGAGCCGGCGCCAACCGAGCCCGCGCAGCGAGCCAGCGTCCAGGTGAGCCGTCAGGCCGACTATGGTTGATCGCGCCTCACGAACTCGACGCCGCGAACGCGACCGAGGTCGAGCGCAAACCCGGCGGCGCGACCATCCGCGCTAGGCGCGAAGCGATACGTCATTCCTCCGCCGCGATACGTTCGCTCGCCCGCAACGCGAAGCGTGTCCACCTCACCACGCGGCCGGCGGGCGAGAATGGTCTGGCCGCTCACGCTCAGCTCGTACGACGCGTCGAGCTCCTCGGAGTAATAGCGCCCGGCAAGCCCGGCGATCTCTCCGGACGATGGAGCTGCATGCGCCACGGTCGACGGTGACGGCTGAGCCGCGGGACGCGACGCGGGCGCGGCCGCCGTGAACCGCGAGCCGAGCAGGATCTCGGACACGCCGCGCGAGAGCGCGACCGTGTTCGCGTCGCTCACGTTGCAGAGCGCGGCGACACTCGTGTGCGCCGTCGGGAATCGCGTGATGATCGTGCGATACCCGCCCGAGCTCCCGGTGTGCTCGACCATCCGCAGCCCGCGGAAGTCACTCACCGTGAGCCCGAACGCGTACGACAGCTCAGTACCGTTCGCGAGGCGCCCCTGCTGCAACTGACGCTTGAGGAATCCTGGTCCGCCGACCTTACCCGTGTAGAAGTTCTCGTCCCACTTCTGGAGATCCTCGATCGTCGTCATGAGCCCGCCCTGGCCGACGATGTCGTTGTTCCAGATGTTGATGCGGAACCCACCACCTGGCACGGGCGAGTACGCCGCGGCGCGGCCGGGCACGACCATCGTGTGGTCGTCGTGATAGTGCGTGTTCGTCATCCCCAACGGGCCGAACATCTGCTCGGCGGCGAATTCACGGAGTGTCTTCCCGGTCACGCGCTGGACGATGATCCCCATCGCGATGTAGCCGGTATTGCTGTAGTCGTACTCCGTGCCTGGCGGGAAGTTGAGTCGCTTCTGCCGCGACGCGAGGCGGAGCACATCGCCACTGGTGTACGTGTCGTCGTAACGCATTCCGGCGGCACCGACGAGCGCCCAGAAATCGCGCAACCCGCTCGTGTGATGCACGAGATGCCCCACGGTGATGCGCGAGCCGTAATCGTGCAACTCGGGGATGTACTTGCGCACGTCGTCGTCGAGTGACAGCCGACCCTGCTCGACGAGCAGCGCGATCGCCGCCGCCGTGAACTGTTTCGCGATCGAGCCGGAGATGAATGGCGTCTTCGGCGTGATGGGCACGCCGTACTCGATGTTCGCCGAGCCGTACCCCTTGGCGTAGGTGATCGCGCCGTTCTGGTATACCCCCACCGCGCACCCGGGTGCAGCGGGGTTCGCGAATCGGGCGAACACGCCGTCGACACGTCGCGCGAGCGAGTCCGCGAGCGGCTGCTGGGCGGCCGCGGTCGATGCAGCAATAGCCAAAGGTAGAAGTGCTGCGCGCATGGCTCTCATTCGGGCTCTCGATCAGGATTGTTGCTGAAAAGCATTGGCCGCCGAGGATACAGAGAAGAACGAGGAGGAACGGAGGGTTGTCGTCGCGCCGCCAGGGTTCCCGGCTGAGTGCTTCTGCGAAATCGGTGAAACCGGCTCGATCGGCGTTCGGTCTTCCTCCACTTCGCCATCGTACGCGCCCAGCCTCTATCCTGAACCCTGGCGACTGGCGACTGCTCGGCTGAGCACTGACAACTCACGACTGGAGCATCCTGGAAGAGCTGCCCGATCCTGTCGTCACATGACAACCCGAGGCTTGGGCTTGGGCACGATCACCCCTTGGACCTTACCCTCCTCGAGCAGCTTGTTGAACGCCGGAACCTCCTGTTGCTCGAGCGCATCCACCTCGGCACGCAAGGCGCCCCAGAGCCGCTCGAGCTCCACGAACCTCTCCCTCACGGGCTGCGTGAGCACGTCGTTCTGTTCCACGTTGCCGAGGAGGAAGACGTACTGCGCGTTGATGCCGTTGCGGAAGTTGATGATGTCCTGCCCGTTCGCCGCCTTCGTGGACAGCTTCGGCCCGATCGTGTCGACACGCTCGCCGATGCTCTTCCCCTTGGCCGAGATCGCCGAGGCGTTAGGCGCGTCCTTCGCGCGCTCGCTGAAACGCGTCACCTGCTCCTTGACGTCACGAATGCGGATGAGCGCGTCGTGGATCTCGCCGATCCGCGCCACGATCGCGCGCGACATCGTGTCCCGCGCCGCCACTTCGGCAGGCGTGACCGTACGACGCGGGTCGAGTCGCACCTCCAGCGGTTGCGTCGCGACCGTCGATCCAACGGTGAGTCGGACCTGATACCGTCCCGGCGGTACGAGGTAGCCGTTCGTCGGTCCGCCGAACATCGCGATGTTCCCCGGCAGCGTCGTCGGCGGTTCGGCCCGCAGGTTCCACTGGAAGGCGTTGAGCCCGGCCCGCGGCTCGAGCCGCGCTCGAGGTGGTGGTCCGAATCCGCCGCCGCCACCGGCGGCAGGCGCGGGAGTGCCGGCTGCCGATCGCGTGTACGTCTCGAGGACCTTCCCGCCCGCGTCGAGAAAATCGAGCTTGACCGTTGCCGCCGAATCCGGGGCCGACGCGAGCGAGAAGTACACGTTCGCGCCTAACGGTGGATTGCGCCCCGCCGTGGTCGTCGCCGGAGACGGACCACCAGCCAGCAGGGCAGGGCGCGGCGCGAAGAGGTGCGCGGCCGCGGCGACCGTCTGCTCGCTCATCTGACGGAGTGCGCTCAGATCGTCGAGCGCCCAGAACGCACGCCCTTCGGTGGACGCATACAGGTCCCCGTGCCGCACCTCGAGGTCGGTGACCGGCACGGCCGGGAGGTTCCGCGACAAGGACTGCCAGCTCGTGCCCCCGTTGAACGACAGGTACACGCCCGTCTCCGTCCCGGCGTAGAGAAGACCACGCTTCTCCGTATCCTCGCGAACGACGCGCACCGGCTCGTTAGGACGCAACCCGTTCACGATGCGCGTCCACGTCCGGCCATAGTCCGTGGACTTGAACGCGTGTGGCGTGTAGTCGCCTCGCCGATCCATGCGGAACGCGAGGTACACGGTGCCCGCATCGTGCGGCGACACCTCGACCTCGTTCGCGAGGCCCACACCGACCCCCGCGGGTGTGACGTTCGTCCACGTACGACCGCCGTCGCGCGTGACCTGCACGAGCCCGTCATCGGTGCCTACATACAGAGTCCCGGCATCGTGCGGCGACTCGGCGATCGAGACGATCGTCCCGTATACCTCGCCGCCCGCACCCTCGTTCGTGATCGGCGCGCCACCCCAGCCCTGCGTCGCCTTGTCGTTCCGCGTGAGGTCGGCCGAAATCGGCGCCCAGGTCTTCCCGCGATCGGTCGTGCGGAAGAGAACGTTCGCGCCGTGATAGACGACATTCGGATTGTGCTGCGAGACGACCGCCGGCGCCGTCCAGTTGAAGCGATAGCGGATCCTGTCCGTGGGCTCCGTGAGCGAGAGCTCGGGCCAGGCCATGATCTGCCGCGTCAGGCCCGTCTCCGTGTCGAGCTCCTCGAAGATCCCCTGATAGCACCCGCCATATACGTACCGCGGGTTCCTGCGATCCACGCCGATGTTCGCGCTCTCGCATCCGGGGCCGTCTTCCCAGTCGCGCACGCCGATGTTCGGCCCATCGCTCCGGCTCCTGATGATGACGGCGCTGTTGTCCTGCTGTCCGCTGTATAGCTTGTAGGGGTACACGTCATCGACCATGACGTGATAGAACTGCGCGGTCGGCTGGTTGTCCTGGGTGCTCCAGCTGCGGCCGCCATCCACCGAGATCGACACGCCACCGTCGTTCGCGTTGGCCACATAACGCGTGTCCTTCGGGTTGATCCAGAACCCGTGGTTGTCCACGTGCGTCGCCGGCACGGTCGCGAACGTGCGTCCGCCATCGATCGACTTGAGCACCGGTGAGTTCATCACCCACACGACGTCCGCGTTCGCCGGGTCGGCGACGACCTTCATGTAGTACCACGACCGCGTCACGATATTTCGGTCTTCGCTCAGCAGGCGCCACGTCTTCCCGGCGTCGTCCGAGCGATACAATCCGCTCCGCTCGGCCTCGACGACCGCGAACACGCGATCGGGATTCGCCGGCGAGACGGCGATGCCGATCTTGCCCATGAGCCGAGGGAGCCCATCGGTCAGGCGGGTCCATGTGTCGCCGCCGTCGGTGGTCTTCCAGACGCCGCTGCCCGGGCCCCCGCTCCGCACCTGCCACGGGACGCGCTGATGATCCCAGAATGCCGCGTAGAGAATGCGCGGGTTCGTCGGGTCCATCGACAGGTCGCTCGGCCCACTCGTCGCGTTCACGCCCTTGAGCACGTGTGTCCACGTCTTCCCGCCGTCGGACGAGCGGTAGACGCCGCGATCCGGGGTTCCTTTCCATCGATCACCCTGCCCGGCGACGTAGACGAGATCCGGGTTCGAGGGATGGACGCGAACGGCCGAGATCTGCTTCGTTGCCTCGAGGCCGATGCGCGACCACGTCTTTCCGGCGTCGGTGCTCTTGTATACACCATCACCGTACGACGACGACTGCCCGCGAATCGCGTGCTCGCCGGTCCCCACGTACACCACGTTCGGGTCCGACTCGGCCACCGCGATCGCGCCGATCGAGCCTGTGCGAAAATGGGTGTCGGAGATGTTGCGCCACGACGCGCCGGCGTTCTCCGTCTTCCACACGCCACCGCCAGTGTAGCCGGCATAGTACACGAACGGCTGGCTCGTCACGCCGGCGACCGCGTTCGCTCGGCCTCCGCGAAAGGGGCCGATGAGCCGCCATTGAAGCGCGCGAAAGGCGGACGAGTCGTACAGGGCGTTCGTCGGCGCGCCGATTGGCGTCCGCGGCGGGGGTGACGGCTGGGCGACCAGTAGCGTCAGTGGCGTTCCGGCGAAACCCGCCAGGTGAACCAGAGAACGAATCGAGGGCACGAGAGTCATCGGGGTGGGATTCTGGCGGCGACCATCGTAGCCGTTCGCCACCCGCGTCGAAAGAGCGTCGTGTCATCCCGAGCCGCCAGCGGTTGTCATCCCGAGCCGTCAGATACTTGTCATCCTGAGCCGTCAGGCGGAGGATCCTCATCGTCCCGAGCGAGGGATCTCTCAGCCGGGATACCGAGGATTCTTCGCTTCGCTCAGAATGACAACGCCCTCTGCCGCGACGACGAAGATCCTTCGCTGCGCTCAGGATGACATCGCTCTCCCAGGATGACGCAGATCCTTCCCTTCGTCGCGGCGCTCGTCGAGGCGGGCGCTGACGCCTCAGGATGACAACGTGAGTCCGGACGCCCCGGATGCCGATCCGCGCCTACTTCGCCAGCTCCAGAATCCGGGCGATGCCGGCGTCGCGCAGCCTGGTGAGCGTGCCCGGCGCGGCCGCGCGGATGACGCCCATGGTGATGATCAGGGCACCGATGCCGACGCAATAGACGCCCAGCAGTCGTCGCTCGAACGGGCGGGTCCGGGTCTCGACGAACGTCGCGTTGCCGGAGAGGAGCCGCGTTAGGCCGTACAGCACGAGGGCCGTTCCGCTCGCGGCAGCCGCGAGCCCTGAGATGAGTGGCGACCGGACCATCGCCTCCATGAGCGCCGCTGGCGGATCACCGCCGTGCACCCAGTACAAAACGCCGAACGCGCCGAGTGGCACGCTGAGCATCAGGAACAGCACACCGTAGAGCTGGGCCGACAGGCCGGTGTGGTACTCCTTGTACGGGTCGAGGCTGTCGTTCGTCGCGACGACCGCGGTTCTGGTGACGACCATTCGCAGCCCGCTCACGCCAGCGAACAGCGCCAGGCCGACGCTCACGGCCGTGACGATGATCGGGATACGATAGTGAATGCCGGCCGCCCCGCCGAGGATGAGAACCAACAGGCCGAGCGTGATCAGCTTGTTCTTCATGCCTGTGTCACCGCGGACGTCGAGCGCTGACCCCGTCATCGGCAGTCTCGCACCAGCTCTACTCGCCGGTTCCGCGCGCGACCGGCAAGCGTCCCGTTGTCTTCGATCGGCTGGTCCTCCCCGCGGCCGTCCGCGCGAATGCGCGCAGGGTCGACGCCGTGCTCGTTTACCAGCGCGAGTCGGGCGGCGTCGGCACGGCGGCGGGATAGCGTGAGATTCGCCGTCGAAGCCCCGATGCTATCGGTATGTCCGACGATCGTAATACGCCAGTCCCGATGACTCTTCAAGGCGCTCGCGATCGTCGCGAAGGTCGTCGACGACGCCGGGTCGATCTCGGCCGACGCCGTGGCAAAGTGAATGTCGTACGTGGTCGCCCGGCATCGGGATGCCAGGTCGGCCTCGACGTTCGCCTGGTAGCTCACGCGAGCGAGTGTCCTGTGGCCGCGGAATCCGTCAGGACGAACGAGGTCCGTCTCGGCGAGCCATGGCGCGACGGAGTCGTCGACGACAAGGAAGCTCACCCGGTACTCGCGCACCTGCGCGCTGGAATTCCTGACGATCCCCTTTACGCGGATCGCTCGGATGTCGACCCGACTGTCGTTGAACACCACGGAGAACGGTTCGACTCCCACGCGCGTGAGCGTCCCCGTGTACGGCAGCTGCGAGACCTCGGGGACGAGGAACTCGACGTCGGCTCGGCCACCGGTCTTGAGCTCTGTGAAGATCGGAACCGGCACCATGAGGAACGTCGACGCCAGATGTGAGCTGTGGTCCTCGGTGCCGAGGGAGCTGTAGAACGACCTCGTCACCTGCCTGATCTGATGAAAGAGGTCGCGCTCCGCGGTCCGCCACTGCTCCTTGCCTGGCTTCGAGCCGCGGCTCCACGAGTGGCGAAGTGTGACGCCGAAGGCGGTCGAGTCGATGAGCTCGACGCGCGATTCCCAGTCAGGCTCCTTGCCCATCGACGACGCCCACGTGAGCACCAGGCCTCTATCCAACGGGATCGCCGCCGGCCGTTGCGCATTCGCGGCGCCAGCCAGTAGGATCACGGAAATCGTTAGGCGCGACAACATTGGTGGACATCCTGTGATTGAGGTCAGGTCCGAGTGAGAACGCTGAATCGGCTACGGAGCTCCCTTGTACAGGCCGGCCGGCACGCACTGCGGCCGACATGCCTTGAGCGTCAGCGTCGTCTTCACGCGCGCCGTACGGTCGGCGTTGGCGGTGTCGCGCGAGAATTTTCCCTGCGCGATCACGAACCCGCTCGACGTGCTGAGCTTGAGCACCGGACGGCGACGCACCACGCGTTCAATGATCGGGTGTGCCTTCTGCAGCGCGAACGGCGAGTCGAGGATCTCGGGGATCATGCTGCCTAACGGGATAACGACCCAGATCGTCCGCCCCTGAATGCTCTCGCCGAAATCCGTCACCGCCGGCTGCATCGGCATCGCGAGCACGATCGAGTCACCGGCCAGCACACCGCGGAGCGGTACCCGGAAGTAGTTCGGCGCGAGCCCCTTGAGCCCCTGCCCGAAGTCGTTCCAGTAGCCGAGCCCCGGCGGCGACACGACCTTGTGAAACAGCGGCGCACCCGGGATCAGCCGGCCGATCACGTTCGGGTTGTCCGTGACGTGAAACCGGCCGTTCCCCTCGACGTACCCCTCGACCGCAATGGGCTTGTTCGCCGGCGCACCGCGCGGGTGCATCAGCACCATCTTGCCGTCGAGCGTGACGGTGTAGTGAATGAACGGCTCGCCGGATACCGTGTACGAATCACCGACGAACACGCCCTCGATCGGGCCTTCGAACTTGTCGCAGTACGCCGCGAACAGCTCCTGGTGCAGGTACTTCGCGGCGTCGAGGATGAACCCCGGAATCGCCGCGAACACCCCGGCCGGCCCATCGAGCGCCGCGGCGCCGAGCTTCATGGTCTGCACGTAGGCGAACTTCTGTCCCTTCGTGACTTCGCGCGGATCGGTCGTCCGTGTTCCGATCCCTTCGATCACCTTGCTCTTCCAGAAGCCAAGGCTCATGTCGAGCGGCGCCTTCGCGAGCTTGAGCGCGTCCGACGCCGCCGTCAGCATCTCGTAGTACTGGTCCATCTCGGCGCAGCCCTTCGCGCCCGCCCGTGTTGCCTCCGCCTGATGCTCGAGACGCTCACGCGCCGTTGTCGCGTCGTCTGTCCACGCATCGAGCCGCTGCGCGTACTGATCCCAATCGGGGAGCGGCTCCGTTACCTTCGCCCGCGCCTCGAACACCTTCGTCATGTGCTGCTGGAGCGTGGCGAGCTGGTGCGGCGCCTTTCCCAGCTCCGACTCGGCCTTCGTTAGGCGGGCTTCGGCCTGCTGCCTGGCTGGCGATAGCGGCTGCGCGGCAAGCCCATCCCGGGCGACGTCCAGCGCCTTGTCGACCGCGGCGACGAGCTGCCGTGCCTCGTCGGCGATCGCCGACGGAATCTCGGACGCCGCGACGACCTTGAAGGTCGTCGTCGCTCGGCCCTTACCGTCGGGCGCGACGGCCTCGACTCGATACTGCCCGGGAGCGGTGGTTCGGTTGAATGTCGTCGTAAAGGTGCCATCGGCGGCAGGTGCCACCGTTAGGCTGAACGGCGGCGTGCCGGGCGCGCGCGTGATGGTGACGACTACCTTCGCGCCATTTTCCGCCGCCACCGTGGACCCCTTGATCGTCACCGCGCCGCCGGGCTGCACCGTCGCGGGCTTTGCGGTGACGTCGATGGGATATCCGGTGTTCGATGCCGTCGATCCGGCCGGTAGCTGGGCGACGGCGTTCGCTCCCAGAGAGAGCTCCATCAGGGCGGCGACCACCGTCGCCACGTATGTCGATCGCATCGAGACTCCTTGCTGAATCCGTTCTCATCTGGGTGAACGGATTCGAGTCTCGACCGGGGCCAGTCTACAATCGGCCGAGGGCCTTCGTGGCGAGCGGGCGGAAGTGCGCTTCGGGCTTGTCGAGCAGCGCCAGCGTGAACTCCAGCAACACGTCGCCCTCGAGCACGAGCGAGGGGAACAGCGGGCTGAAGAACGCCTTGTCCCCGAGGCCACTGACCGGGCCCGCCTGGACGACCGAATCCAGGGCGACGCCCTCAGCGCTCTGGATGATGTCCTTCGCCATCATGCGCGACGCGGCCATGATCTCCCAGCCCTGCGGGCCGCCGGTCCAGTATCCGACGAGCCCCATGTGGATGATGTTGCCCGCGTCGAACCATTCGCAGTCGGAGCGGCCCTCCTCGCGATTCGTCTCGCGCGCGGTCACGGGCACGCCGGCAACGGCGCTGACCTCCGCCTCCGTCAGGAGGTCGCACGCGTTGCGGTCGATGCCGGTGCGGGCGCCGCCGGCCGACGCAGCCTTCTCACCTTTGTCAGCCGCGCCTCCCGACGCGGACTGCTCACCCTCGGTGCTCTGGCACGCGGCAACGATCAGGGTCAACCCGAGTAGTGCCGCCAGGGAACGATATCGTGATGTCATGGTGTCCTCC
>Ga0075430_100001619_pt1 | contig 18394 bp, 7 predicted proteins | sample RhiMetdeltSRZDD4_FD_75294 | JGI IMG/M metagenome (GOLD analysis project Ga0075430, IMG submission 75294) | Populus rhizosphere microbial communities from Tennessee, USA - Rhizosphere MetaG P. deltoides SRZDD4 | ecosystem: Host-associated > Plants > Roots > Rhizosphere > Soil | place: USA... | reverse complement strand
GGCCCTCAAGCTCGGGTTTCAACCTGACATCTATCAGCGCTACGAATTTCTCGCCCGGTTGATCGCGGCGGTCTTTGGCAGCGGGCCGCATCTTCGGCTGCTCGACGTGGGATCCGGACCAGCGCGGCTTACCGGAACATTCCTGCCGCTGTCTATCGAGATCGTCAGAACCGATGTGTCGACGTTTGACGATCCGGACGTCATCCAGATGCGGCCGGACGGGTCACTCCCCTTCCCCGATAACTCTTTCGACATCGTCCTCGCCATGGACGTTCTCGAGCACGTGCCAGCCGAGCGGCGTGCCGCGCTGCTTGCCGAATGCCAGCGAGTCGCCAGGCGCGCGCTCATTGTGGCCGGGCCTGTTCGCTCTCCGGAGGTCGTTGCCGCCGAGCAACAGTTCGCGCGTTTCGTGGAAACCGTGTCGGGCAAGGTTCTCGAGTTTCTGGTGGAGCATGCCCAGTTTGGCCTTCCCGAGGTCTCGGAAATTGCCGTCGGCCTGACCAACCGGCCCTGGCACATCGTCACGATCGAGAACTCGCCGCTGGCCGAGTGGCACGTGTTCAACGCGATCGATCTCGTCTACGCCAGCGACCTCGGGGACAGTGACGAGAAGCGCGCCACGAATACCGCCATCAACAGTCGCGCGGTCTTTCGACGCGAAGGCGGCGCGCACTATCGAACGTTCGTGTGCGCGTTCCACGATGCAGCGGCGGCGGATGCCGTGCGGCAACTCGCGACGTCGGCGGAGATTACCGGGCCGCCGCTGTCACCACTGGATCTTGCAGCCGAGGCCACGCCACTTCTCGCCCGGCTTCAGCTCGACCTGCGCGACGCGCGGAGCACGGTCCAACGGGCCATCGGCGAGAAGGACGCTCACATCAGCAAGCTGACAACGGCGCTTGGGCAGCTGTCGGAGGATGTGCAAAACAGCAATAGTCGCTTGTCGGAGTTGGAGCGTGCCGGGGCGGAGAGCGAGCACGCGCTGAAAACGTCCGCGAAGCACATCACGGCGCTCCAGGCGCGCGGCGAAGAACTCGAGCGCACGTTGAAGGCGAGGCATGAGGCTTCGGCTTCGCTGGAGCAACAAGTCAAAGTCGCGCACGCACTGTCGACTCGCCGGCTGCACGAAGTGAAGCGCCTGGAGCAGGAACTGGCCGACCGCGCCGGTGCGGTCGAAGGGCTCGTCCGCGAACTTCAGACACTCCAGTCCGCGCTCGACTCGATTCGGTCGTCGATCATCTGGAAGGCCGCCCGGCCCGTCCGCGCGGTTGGCAGAACCGTACGAATGCTGCGGCAAGCGAGCCAGAGCCAAGGTGCGCCTGACTCCCTGCAACACGAGTACTCCGCCCTTTCGTCGAGCCCAGTTTTTGATCGGGAGTGGTATCGAAGCCTCGCGCCGGGAAACACGGACGTCGGGGATCCGGTGCGTCACTATTTGACGCGTGGGCGGTTCGAGGGGTTGAGCCCGAATCTACTCTTCGACCCAGTGTTCTACCGGCAGCAGAATCCCGACGTCGAGGCGGCGGGCATCGATGCGCTCGTGCACTACGTCACGTGCGGGGCCTTCGAGCGTCGTCAACCGCATCCGCTCTTCGACAGCGCGTCGTACCTGGCGGAGAATGCCGACGTCGCGGAGGTAGGGATCGACCCGCTCGCGCACTACATCACCCACGGCGCCGCCGAAGGCCGCCGTCCGCATCCACTGTTCGATGTTGGTTTCTACTCGAGGCAGTGTCCTGACGTCGCGGCAAAGGGCCTCGATCCTTTGACGGATTACCTCACGCGCGGATCCCGCGAGGGAGTGGATCCGCATCCGCTCTTCGACACGTCCTTCTATGTCGAACAGAATTCAGACGCCGTAGCAACGGGCGTGAATCCGCTCGTGCACTTCGTCGTGCACGGTGCCCGCGAGGGTCGTGACCCGCACCTGCTGTTCGATACATCGTTCTATCTCGAGCAGAACCCCGACGTCGCAGCCGTTGGGCTGAACCCCGTCGTGCACTACCTTGCAACGGGCGCCAGCGAGGGCAAGGATCCGCATCCGCTCTTCGATACGTCGTTCTATTTCGAGCAGAATCCTGACGTCGCCGCCGCAGGCCTGAACCCGCTGATGCACTATGTCGGCTTTGGCGCCGGCGAAGGACGCAATCCGCATCCGCTGTTCGACGCATCGTTTTATCTCGAGCAGAATCCGGACGTCGCCCGCGCCGGGATCGACCCGTTGTTTCACTTCCTGACATTCGGAGGAAAAGAGGGACGCAGCCCCCACGTCTCGTTCGACACCGCGTTCTACCTCGAGGAGAACCCCGATGTTGCTGCGTCCGGCGTGAATCCGTTGATTCATTACGTGACGCGCGGCACCCGCGAGGGCCGTCGCGGCCGGCGGCCCACGCACCTCGGCCGCGGCGATGCTCGTTACATTCCGCCTGATGGACTGCTCCCCTGGTTCAACCCGCTGACGCTCACCGTTTCTGATGCGCTTTCGTCGTCTCCACGACTCAACGTGTTGCTGCCCGGCCTCGCGATGAAGCACATGTCGGGCGGACCGAATACCGCCATTGCGCTGGCGACTGCCCTGGCCGCCAACGGCGTGAGCATTCGGTTCATCAGCACGGACGCCGAGACTGATGACGACCGCGCGCCGTTTTGGAACCACGTGAAGACGCTCACGCGTCTCGATCGGTTGCCTACCAACCTCGAACTTGTCGACGCGCACGACCGGTCGCAAACGACTGCGATCGGCGCGAACGATCTGTTTCTGGCGACAGCGTGGTGGACCGCGCAACAAGCGAAGTATGCGACCAGACTGACCAACCACCAGACGTTCCTGTATTTGATTCAGGATTACGAGCCGCTTCTGCATGCCGCGTCAACGCAATACGCGCTCGCCAGCGAAACCTACGCGCTGCCGCACGTGCCGATCGTCAACACGAGCGTGTTGCACGGTTTCCTGACCGCGGAAAAAGTCGGCCGCTTCGCGGACGACGCCTTCGCGCAGGCGGCGCTGGTGTTCGAGCCGGCGCTCGACCGGGCCGTCTTCCATCCGCCCGACACACCGTCCAGCGGATCGCAACGGCGGCTGCTCTTTTATGCGCGGCCGACGAATGGATTGCGCAACCTCTTCGAGCTGGGCGTGGCCGCTCTGCAAATGGCCATCGCTAATGGCGTGCTCGACCCGGCCTCATGGGATTTCGTCGGCATGGGTGAGCAGTTCACGCCGGCGCCGCTCGGGCGCGGCGCGATGCTGCGACCGGCGCCGTGGGTCGATCTCGAGGGTTACGCGCGACAGATGCGCGACAGCGACGTTCTTCTCTCGCTCATGCTGTCGCCGCATCCGAGCTATCCCCCGCTCGAAATGGCGGCCAGCGGTGGAATCTCAGTCACGACGACGTTCGCCACAAAGACGAGCGAGCGTCTGGCGGGGTTCTCGCCGAACATCATCGGCGTCGAGCCGACCATTGAGAGCATCGCGTCGGGGCTCGCGACGGCCGTCATCAAGTTGCCCGACTGGACGGCACGTGTGAAGCACTCGCGGCTCGCGCTGCCGCAAAGCTGGGCAGAGAGTTTTGCGCCAATCCTGCCGCGGCTGTTGGACACGCTGTCCGCGCTTCAGGGAAGCCCGACGCTGCCACCAGGTTCGGGCCCTGGCCCGCAGGGCTCGACGCGTTCCAGAATTTTTCCCGGATTCCGCGGCTGGGCGGCTAACGAATACGACCTTCACCGTCGAAGGTCGCTCATCCACCGGCGTACCGAATACCCAGCGGCCGGCGCCGACCCAACACTGATTAGTTTTTTGACGACGGTCTGGAATACGGATCCGGCGTATGTCGAAGCACTGGCAAACACCGTGCTCGGGCAGGATTGCGGCACCGGCTTCGAGTGGATCGTGCTCGACAACGGCAGCGCTCGTGCAGACACGCGCGAATACCTCGCGCGTCTCGGCCAGCATCCTGGCGTCAGGTTGTTTCGATTCGAGGACAATGCCGGAATCATCGGCGGTCTTCGGTTTTGCCTCGAACGTGCTGAACGCCGTTATGTCGTTCCCCTCGACTCCGACGATCTGCTGACGCCTGACGCGATTCGCACGCTCACGCATGCCTTGAAGACGGCCGGCTATCCCGCGCTCGCGTATACCGACGAAGACAAGATCGAAGGCGGGAAGTTTCGCGATCCGTACTTCAAGGCCGACTGGGATCCAGTGCTCTTCACGAACTCCTGTTACATCGCGCATTTGTGCGCGATCGACCGTCAGCTTGCGCTCGACCTCGGCGCGTACACGGATTCAACGACCGAGGGCAGTCACGACTGGGATACGTTCACGCGCTTTCGCGTGGCCGGCTATGTGCCGTTCCACGTGCCCGAGGTGGTCTACTCGTGGCGCATGCACGCGGACTCCACGGCCGGCAACATCGAGAGCAAACCGTACGTGTTTGCGTCGCAACAGAGCGTCCTGAAGAAAGCGCTGGCGGCGGCGCCGGATCCGTCGCTCTACGCGCTGCAGCTGAGCCCGCTCTTCAATGGCACACCGGACTGGTGGATCAAGCGAGTGCACCGTTCGGCGACGCCGGTCACCACCGTCCTCATCACAGAAGAGACGACGTCACAGCAGAACTTCGGGCAGAGCGATCTCCCTCACGACATCATCCTGATGCAGCCCTCGCAAGGCCTCGCGCGCCTGGAGCAAATCGCGGCCGGCTGTGTCGAGACCGGCAGCCTCGTGCACCTTCTCTGGTCTCAGACAACGATCGAGGAAGACGAGTGGCCCTGGGAAGCGATGGCGCATTTCGAGCTGTTTCCCGACACCGTCATGATCGGCGGCCGGCTGCTCGATCGGTCACGCATTCGCAGCGCCGGTGCCTATTTCGGGTTCGGGAAATGGTGCGACTCGCCGGACCGCAGTCGCGCCTCGGGTGATCCCGGCTACTTCGCGCAAATGTGGAAGCAGCATTCCGTCAGCGCGGTCCCAATTCAGCACTGCTGTGTTCGCGCGGATTTCCTCAGGGATGCGCTTCGATCGCTCGCGCGCAGCAACGTCTCTCTCGCCGGGCTTGGCCCATGGCTTGGCGCCGCCGCGCACACATTCGGCATGCGTGTCGTCTACTCGCCGTTCTTTACAGGATCTACGAGCCTGGATCTCGACGCGACCGTGAGCGACGTCGAGCGTGCGGCGTTTCGATCGGCACACCGTGCGCTGATTCCCGAGGAGCGCTATCTCTCGCGATCGCTCGGCCTCAGCCGGGCGACGGCCTATAAGCCCACGAGTAAAATGGTCCGCCTCGCCGAGCTCGCTGCCGCGGCAACCATACGGTCGTACACCGATTGGGCTGCAGCTGACGCTATCGCTCGCGCAGTGACGTTCGCTGACGGCGCGAGCAGCCCGACGTTCTCGCTGTTGACCACTCTCTACTCTGGAACCAGGCCGGATCTCTTCCGCCAGACCGCGCAGAGCCTGTTCGATCAGAAGCATGGGTTTGCCGAATGGGTGATTCTCGTTCACGGCCCCATCGCGTCGGACGTCGACCGCGTCGTCGAGGAGTGCTCCAGAGACCCGAGGGTGCGAGTCCTTCGCCGAAAGGATAACCTCGGGATCGTCGGTGGCCTGAGGCTCTGCCTGGAGCACGCATCGAGTGAGTTCGTGGTACCGATGGATGCCGACGATCTGCTTGCGGCCGATGCGCTTCACGTCGTGGCCGCTGAAATCCGGGCACGGCGGCCTGCGCTCATTTATAGCGATGAAGACACGTTCAGGGATACCGAGTACGGCGCGCCGTTCTTCAGGCCCGACTTCGATACGGTCCTGAACGCGGAGTCGTCGTACGTCTGGCATCTCTGCGCGTTCAGGCGTGATGACGCGCTGGCGCTCGGCGTGTACGCGGACGCCGGCGCGGAGTTCTGCCATGATTGGGACACGATTACGCGCTTTGCTGCCGCCGGAAAGAAGATCGCGCACACCAATCACGTCCTCTATCACTGGCGATCGCACCCCGCCTCGCACAGCAACGCTGGCGGTCTGCACCCTGGATCGATTGCGTCAACGAAGTTCGTCCTGAGCCGCACGGTCAGCCAGCAAGCCGATCCGCACCTGTACGAGGTCGTGCCGTTTCCGATCTTTCGCGGCGCCGAAGAGTGGAGCATTCGGCGTTTGCCGCACAGTCCTCCCGCTGTTGCGGTGATTGTGCTCGAGACGGACGCCGCCTTCAATTCCGCGACTGAAGCCATCGAGCGGTGCGGCCTGCCGTTCAGAATGGTCGACCATCACGCCTCCTCTGATCGGCCGTGGCCTGTCCGCCTGCACGCCGCCATCAATGCCGGTGCCGAGTACATCCTGATCGTGAACCAGGAATGTCAGGCGCTCGAACCAGCGGGAATCTGGGACGCGATCAAACACTTCGAAATTCATCGCGATGTCGCGGTCGTGAGCGGACGCGTCGTCAGCGCTACTGGGCGGATCGTCGACTGCGGAACCGTGCCGGACCGCTTCGGCCACCTGGTCTCACCGTTCAATGGCCTCGATCGGGCGAGCTCTGGACCGTTTGCGATGGCGCTCAAGGCGCACTGCATCCTGCGTCCGGCCGACGGGCTGTTCATGGTGCGCGCCTCTTTCGCGGCACGGGCGCTCCAGAAAGACCTCGTGACGGCGTCGCCGACACCGATCGCGACCGTGATGGCCATTTGCGCGGCGGCTGAAGGCGCGAAGGTGGTTTACTCCCCGTTGTTCGAAAGTCGAGCTCGCGTGCACGTCGACGATCTGCCGGAGAGCACCTCCGAAGAGTTCTGGAGGACCTTGAAGGATCTGGGCGTGTCTGTGGATCACTTGCCCCGGGTGATGGGGTCGGCCGGCTTGCTCAACGAGTTCACCCACCGGGTCGAGCACACGACCGCCCAATCGAGCGTGACGCAGCTGTCCGACGCGGCAAGCGTCGCGAGCGTCTGCGACTCACGCACCGCAACCGGGCTCAGCACGTAGAACACGCCCGGTTCGAGCTGCACGTGCGTCAGCCACTCGGCTTCCTTCTCGCAATCCTTGAGCACACGCGACGTGTAGACGCTGTTGGTCGGGATGCCCACGCGGGCCGCTGACAGTTGCAGTTGCAACTCGCGATTGGCTTCACGGCTCGCCCATCGGCGCGTTGGTCCCTCGAGCCCGCCACACGCCCATGACGGAAACTGCCAGAGCCGTTCGTGCTGCGCGAGCCACCCTTCGATGCGTGGCGCGTCGATCAAATCCTCGTACGATTGGGTCGTCAACGTGCGCCGGTAGCGGAGCTCGCCACGCGCTTCTTCCACTTGAACCCAGATGGCCACCGCCGCGAGCGCGATCGCGGCAGCTCGAGGCCACCATTTGAACAAACACGCGACCGGCAGGATCGCGAGACTGTACGACAGCGGCCAGATAAACCGGCCGGTCGCACGGAAGTAATTGGCTAAGTCGATGGCAACCTGGGGAAGCCCATAGTGGACCACGAGCGTGCTTCCGGCGTAGACCCTGTTCGAAGCAGCGAAAATCGCAAACACAACGAGCATCGCTGCGTACACCTTGTAACGCCTCAACGCGTCGATGACTCGCGCGGGGTTGATGGCGATGCAGGCGAGGAAAAGAATCAAAGCACCGGCGCCGATATACGCCTCTCCCTCGTACTGGCCGTGCGTGCCATATCGCGGTGCGATCGCGAGCACGCCGAAGATGCCTCGTGGGGGCACCAACAGGCTGAGCAGGTTCCAGGAATACAACCCGAAACCCTCGCTCTTCATGCTCGCCGGATTGGTGAACAGCAGCCCGTAGCCGGCAACAAGACCAAGGAGCGCAACCAACGCCAGGCCGCCGGCAACGTGCAATAGATCGCGCAGCAACAGTCGCCGGTGGACCGCAAGCGTCAACAGCAGGACCAGCGCAACGGCGAACACCATCGCGAACAGATACGAGTTGACGAGGAGACTGACAGCAAGAGCCGCGGTCAGTTCGATGGCCTTGACACGGCCGGCACGCACGCTTTCGACGTAGATCGCCAGCATCCATAACAGCAGGAAGTGGCTCGAGAGCGCGATGTGTCCCATGCGCGCCACAAATGCGACATTGACGACTGCGAGTACGGCGGCCGCGATGGATGCCCAGATCGACGACACGCCTGTCGCACACACGAGGCGCGCCGCCATCGCCCCCTGGAGCACATAGGTGAGAAGGATCCACCAGCCAAACGGATTCAGCGGGATCCCTGTCCAGCGATACAGAACTCTCGTGAGAATCGAGGCAAGCGGCAGCGCGTCGTTGAACAACACGTTTCCGCCTTCCGGGTAACCCATCGCGGGCAGGTCGAAGATCGGAAAGCGCCACGCGTCGATCACGTAGTAGTGCCACGCGACCAGATACGCGATGTAGTCGTTCTCAGGACGGATCCACTTGCCTCCGGTGCCGGCGATGAATTGCGGGTCCAGCACCCGCAGCGCAACGATCAACCCCACAACCCCGCCATACGCCATGCAGGCGATCGTTCGCCGGGTCACGCGCTCGTGCAGCCTTCCATGTGGATCACGCGGATCATTCTATGATCAGGCGACATGGCGCTGGCTCCCACGACATCGTCCTCACCGTCTGGCGAACACGAGCCCGACCTGCCGGGCGTCGCCAGTTCGGCTGGTCCACCTCGACCGGATGTGACGGTGCTCGTTCCCGCACTCGAGGAAGGTGCCGCGATTGACGCGCTGCTGCAGCAGCTGACCGCGATCTTCACCAGGCTCGGGGTCCGGCACGAAGTGATCATCGTGACGGAAGCCACGGGTTCGCCGACCGCCGGCGCCGCGAAGCGTCACGGGGCAAAGATTGTCCCACCAGTTCGCCCAGGCTATGGCGGCGCGCTATCAACCGGCTTCGACAGTGCCGGCGGTGAGTTCGTGTTGACGATGGATGCGGACCTCGTGGATCCACCGGAGTTCATCGAAGCGCTGTGGCGCGCACGAGGCGAGGCCGACGTCACAATCGCGTCGCGCTTCATCGAGGGCGGCAGCGCCAATATGGGCGCGTATCGGTTCACGTTGAGTCGCGCGCTCAACGCGCTCTTCTCGCGAGGCCTCGACGTGCCGATTCGGGATTTGTCGTGCGGGTTCCGCCTGTATCGCTCGACCGTTCTCCGCGAGCAGCAGTTCATCAACGCCGACTTCGACGTCCTGCAGCAGATCATCGTCCAGGCGTTCGCGGAAGGATGGCGAGTACGCGAGGTGCCCTTCCGCTACGAGCCGACCCGGCATGGCAGCTCGCATGGCCGGGTGCTGCGCGTAGGGCTGGCCTGCCTACGCACGTTCGGCCGCCTCTGGCTCCTGCGGAACTCGATTCTCGCGGCTGACTACGACGACCGCGCGCATGACAGCCGGATCTTTCTGCAGCGCTATTGGCAGCGCTCGCGTCACCGCCACGTCATGGACCTGATTCGTGGAGAAGGTGCCGTGCTCGACGTCGGGTGCGGCTCGAGCCGCATCATTGCCGGCCTGCCCGACGGCAGCGTGGCGGTGGACATCCTGCACCGCAAGCTGCGATACGCACGCAAGTTCAATCGGCCGCTGGTCCACGCTTCCGGCTTTGCGTTGCCGTTCGCGGACGCCTCGTTTCCCTGCGTGCTGTGCTCGCAGGTCATCGAACACGTGCCGAAGGAGTCGCCAATTCTCGACGAGCTCTGTCGCGTGTTGCGTCCGGGCGGCCGGCTCGTCCTCGGCACGCCCGACTACGCGAACTGGCAGTGGGTCTACATCGAAAAGCTGTACGGGCTGGTGCCCGGCGGCTACAAGGACGAGCACATCTCGCACTACACGAATCGCGAACTGGTTCAGCTCATGGAGGGTCGAGGGCTGCGCTTCGAGGAGGAACGGTACATTCTTCGCGGCGAGCTCATTCAAGCGTTCCGCAAAGTCACGCCAGCGGCTTCCGCGCCACGAACCAACTCTGTTGCCCCATGATGCGCCATATCGGGCGCACCGCCAGGTAGAGCCGCACGAGCCACGGCGCCTGTGGAATCGCGCTCCTCGTCGTGTACGGAAGGAATCGTGGAATCACCTCGACGACCTCATAGCCGAGGCTCTGCGTGGCTTCGACCAACGTCAGGTGCGTCAGTGGAAGATGATGATCCACGAAGTCCCAGTAGGCCCCGCCCACGTAGCGGATGTTCGGCTGCAGCGCGAGCAGCTGTCCACCGGGCCGCAGGACGGTCCGTATCTCCTTGAGCGTCGCCAGGAATGTCGCCGTATCGGGAAGATGTTCGAAGAAGTTGCTGCAGAAGACGACGTCCACTGAGTTCGCGTCGATGTGCCGCGACAGCTCGTGGCTCGGCGCGAACACTTCGCGCGTGCCAGGTGGAAGGGTGCGGCCGGACAGCCGCTCGATGTCGAGCGCAATGCGCGCACCACAGCGGATGTGTTGCAGGAACTCGCCCAGCCCAGCGCCGATGTCGAGCACCACGGCGTCCGGTGCGACATAACGCTGAAAGAAGTGCGGGCACAGCACGCGCCAGACCGCGTCCTTCGCGGCACGGTCGGCTTCGGGAAAGCGCGTGGCGTAGAGGGAATCGAGACTCAATCGGATCGCCGCGCTATCGCGCTTCGACGCCGGCCGGGGTTCCAGGCATCCGCGACAGCCGCGCGACGTCGGCATCGACCATCATCTTCACGAGGCTGACGAAATCCACCTCGGGTCGCCAGCCCAGCGTCTTGCGCGCTTTGGATGGGTCGCCGACCAGCAGATCGACTTCGGCCGGGCGGAGGAATTTCGGATCCAGACGAACGTGCTTCTGCCAGTCGAGGCCGATGTGCCCGAACGCGACCTCGACGAGCTCGCGCACCGAGTGGCTCTCGCCAGTTGCGATCACATAGTCGTCGGCCCGATCCTGCTGCAGCATCACCCACATCGCCCGGACGTAGTCGCCAGCAAAGCCCCAGTCGCGATGCGCGTCGAGGTTGCCGAGCGAGAGCGTCTCCGTCAAGCCGAGCTTGATGCGTGCCACGCCGTCGGTGACCTTGCGCGTCACGAACTCCAGGCCTCGCCGCGGCGACTCATGGTTGAAGAGGATGCCCGAGACCGCGAACAGGTCGTAGCTCTCGCGATAGTTGACCGTGATGTAGTGCGCGAACACCTTCGACACGCCATACGGGCTGCGCGGGTAGAACGGCGTCAGCTCCGTCTGCGGCACCTCGCGGACCTTGCCGAACATTTCGCTGGACGATGCCTGGTAGAAGCGGATCTTCGGGTTGACGTGGCGCACGGCCTCGAGCAGCCTGGTTACACCCTGCGAGTTGAACTCGCCGGTCAGCATCGGCTGGTCCCACGACGCCGGCACGAACGACATCGCCGCGAGGTTGTAGAGCTCGTCCGGCTTGACGTCGTCGATCAGCCGAATCAGCGAGAGCTGATCCAATAGATCGGCTGGCTTCAGAGTGATCCGTTGAAGCAAGTGCTCGACACGCCAGTAGTTCGAGGTGCTGGCGCGACGCACCGCGCCGTAGACGTCGTATCCCTTGTCGAGAAGAAGCTCCGCGAGGTAGGAGCCGTCCTGGCCGGTGATGCCGGTAATCAGAGCGCGTTTAGCCATGCGTGATTAGCGTCACAGTATATCGCAGGGTTCCGGTCACACCTGCACTTTCGCCGGCGCGACGTTGCCGGCTCGAACGAACGAGGCGAGCGCCACCGCGTAGCACGCCCAGCCAACCCAGAATGCCGTAGAAATCGACCATGTCAGCGCGATGCACACGCTGAGCACCGATGCCAGAACTGACGCTGCACCGTTCAGTCCCCAAAACCACGCCGTCAACCCAGACGTCCGGCCGGCGGCGAGCTTCATACCCAGCGGAAATGCCACCCCCATGAACACGCCTGCCGGAAACAGAATGGCGACCGCGGCCAGGATTCGCGCCGTCGTCGTCATCGGCTCGATGCGCGTGACGATCGCCGGCGTGAGCAGCCCGAAGATCGCCAGCACGGCGACGAGCCCGATGAGGCGCGAACGACCGGCCTCTGCAACACCCTCCACGTTTACATTCGAGGTCAGGTAACTCCCCAATCCGCTCGATAGCAGCAAGGAGAAGAGCACGACGGACAACCCATACGTGGGGTGTCCGAGCGCGATGATGAGCCGCTGCATCAGCGAGGTCTCGATCAGCATAAACCCAAGACCAATCGCGATGAAGAAGACGAAGAAGGGCCCCGCGCCGGCCAGCTCGACACGGTGGCGAGTGACCCAGAGCGGCAGCAGCAGGCACAGCGTCGTCAAGCCGGTCACCGTGACGAGCAAAATCCCGAGCGTTGCCACCGCCTTCATGTTGTGGCTGAGGCTGCCGAAATCGAGAAGCGAGGTGCGGGCGAGGTCGCGCAGCCGCAGCATGTTGAAGAAGAACGGACTGTCGTCGGTCGGCGCCGCGATGTTGATCGGATAAGACCTCAAGAACTCGTCGAGGCCATCCGGCTGCGTGAGGCGGACGAATGTTTCGTCGAGTGCGGCGCGCGGGCTGAACGGCACGTCGAACGCCAGCCGCGCTGCTTCCCGATCGAGCGTGTCGAGTTCGTCGTCCGTAAAAGGTCTGCGGCTTACGATAATGGTGCCAACGCCGTCCGGCGTCTCGGTCCCGATGCCCGGCTGCATGTGCCTGACGATTGTGATGTGACGGCGAGGATCGGTCACCCCAAGTCGTCTCAACGCCTCGACCGCGATGGTTGTCGTGCGAAATAACTCCGCCGGGCGGCTGTGGAAGTACCAGCGAGAAACCGAGAGCAGGCCCTGGTCGGAGAGGTGGTTCAGAAACGTCGTCCACGCCTCGACGGTGTAGAGCGAGTTCTCCCCCAGCACGAACGCTCCGGCCGCGGTCGCGGCCCACGTGTCAATCAAGGAGATCTGAATCGTGTCGAAACGATCCGGTGAGCGCGCGACGAAGCTTCGGGCTTCGTCGTTCACAAAGCGGACGCGCGGATCGCGGTCCAGATGGCCGGTGAAATCGCCAAATCGGCCGTTGACGGTTCGAAGGATGTCCTTATTGATGTCCACGGCCGTCACAGACCGTGCGCCAAAGGCGAGCGCCGACAGCACGTCGCGGCCACCACCCGCTCCAATCACCAGGGCGCTGTGCTGGGTGCGCAAGTAGTACGCGATGTTGGTGACGTCGTACTTGAGATGCTCGAGCGGCGCCAGATCGCCGTCGAACTTCGTCATCGTCGTTCCTGCCCACGCGTCGATGTCGAGATGGAGCTGGCGAAGGCGTTTCTTCGGGGCCCTCGAGCTCAACCCCCAGCCCTGTACCGGCAGTTCGACGTCGGGATTGCCCATCACGCGCACGCGCGAGTACGAGTTCCACTTTTCGTAAAGCGGCCGCGTCTCGACGACACCCTTCGAATACACGATTCGGAAGATCGGCGAACCTCGCCAGACCAGGACCGTATGCCCGGCCGCGGCAACGCCGAGCACCGCGAGCACGATGACCGACGCGCGACGCCAGCTTGCCGATCGCCCATCGAGCGCGAGCGCAACGCCGCCAACGCTGGCGAGGAACGCGACCCAGAGGACCGCCGTCGGCCCATCCGACCACCCAATCACGGCGACCAGCAGGATGCAGCCGAGCGCCGCGCCCGCGAGATCTGCCGCGTAGAGGCGGCTGACCCGGCGTGGAAAGCCGGTGAGCATCAGGCAAATCACCACGCCGCTGACGACGAACGGGACGGCAATGACGACGTATCTGAAGACGATCGCGTAGAGCTCGATGACTGACGTCTGAACGCGAAACGGGATGCTGAGCTCGGTCATGAAGCTCAGCACGATCGCCACGGGGAAAATGACCGCAGCCGCAGCGAGGCGCTGCGACAAGAACCGTGCACTGAAGAATGACGGCGCCAAATACACGATCAGAGCGCCCGCCGTCATCCCGAACATGGCGATCGACAGCGCCACGAAGGCGAAGTGGTACAGCATCGTGACGCTGAAGATCCGCGTCAGCAGGATTTCGTACATCAGCGTCGCCAGCGCGACGAAGAAGATGCCAACGTAGTGCACGCTTACGTTCCGCGCCGTGGCGAATGCGCCGTGATGAAGGTGCGAAGGAGCCCGGGCTCACCGTCGCGGGTAAACCCGTAGCGATCGACCAGCAGGAACGTCAGGAGAAACGCTGCCAGCGCCGTCAGCTGCGCGAAAATTTTTCCGGCAACAGGCCCGGTCCCCCAGGCGTGGAATAGCAGCAGCAGCCCGGTCGTGGCCGTCAGGCCGACCGCGGTGATCGAGACAAACCGCAGCACCTGGACAAGACTGATGCGGCCTGTGACACGCAGGACGTTGGCCCGGGTCAGGAAGAAGTGGACCATGACGGCGAACGCGCGCGCCACGATGTTGGTGCGCACCATGTTGCCGGACAGCGCGGGGAGCAGCACCACGAACGCTGCGATGTCCACCGCCGCGACAGCCACCGACGCCATCGTATCGCGGCCCATCACGCCAATCACGCGCATTGAGTCGCGCCACGGGTCGAAATGCGTCCCGCGGTTCTCATCGAAGTAAATCGTCGGAATCTCGATGCTCGCGACCGTGTACCCGAGCGAGACCGCCTTCGTCAGGATTTCGGCTTCGGTCTCGTATCGACGCCATCGAACTGTCGACAGCAGAGTCTCGGCCAGCTCGCGCGAATACAACCGGAACCCCGATTGGGTGTCGAGAATGTACCGCCGCGTATTCAGAAAAAAGAACAATCGCGCGATGGAATTACCGATCTTGCTCTTCCGTGGCATGGCGCGCACGTCGCGGACGCCAATCACCAGATCAGCCCGCTCTCGCGCGGCCAGCGCCACGAATCGCGGAACATCTGCGGGATCGTGCTGCCCATCGCCGTCGAGCGTGACGATGTCGTCGAACGTGCCGCCGAGGAGACCGTGGCGGCCCTTCAGCACCTCTTCAATGCCCGCCTTCAGCGCAACACCCTTCCCTGCGTTTGCGGACAAGCGCAGGCATGGTACCCGGGTCGAGCGAATGTGTTCAGGAGTGTCGTCGGTCGAGCCATCGTCGACGACCAGGACGCCGGCAGCGATCGCGCGTGCGCGCGTGATGACGTCCACGCACGCGACGCCCGTGTTGTAACAAGGGATGACGATCGCAACTTTCCGTATGGTCGTGGCGGTTGTGGACATTCGACTTCTACCTTGCCGCGCGCCTGAACGCCAGCAACGCGACGAAGTAACACACCCACCCGCACCAGAAGGCCGTCGAAATCGACCAGGTGAGCGCGATGCAGACGCTCAGCACAGAAGCCAGCACCGACGCAGCCCCGTTGAGACCCCAGAACCATGCGGTCAGCGCCTGCGCTCGGCTCGCCGCGAGCTTCATGCCGAGCGGAAAGGCCATGCCCATGAAGAGCCCGGCTGGTGACAGGATGGCGACGGCGGCAAGGATCCGCGCCGCGGTTGTCATGGGCTCGATGCGACCGACGACGAACGGCAATGCCAACCCGAAGATGGCAAGCACGCCGACGAGCGCCATCAGGCGGCGCCGGCCGTCCGCCGCACGCTGCAGGCTGATGGCTCCCGTGAGAAAGCTGCCCACGCCGCTCGACAGCAGCAATGAAAACAACACGACCGATAGCCCATATGTCGGATGGCCCAGCGCAATGATCAGCCGCTGCATGAGCGACGTCTCGATCAGCATGAACCCCAGGCCAATCGCGATGAAAAAGAGGAAGAACGGCCCGACGCCAGAGAGATCGACGCGATCCCGCGTAAGCCACAGCGGCAGCAGGATGCAGAGCGCGGTGAGCACGGTGACCGTCGCGAGAAGGATCGCGAGGGTAGCCACCGCCTTCATGTTGTGACTCTGCTTGCCGAACTCCAGGAGTGCTGGATTGAAGACGTCTCGGAGGCGGAGCATGTTGAAGAAAAACGGACTGTTGTCGGTTGGCGCGGAGATGTCGATCGGATACGCCTTCAGAAATGACTCCAGCCCATCCAGCGTCGTCAGCTGCGTAAATGTCTCGTCGTAGGCTCGCTGCGGAGTGAACGGCACATCGAACCCCAACCTGGACGCTTCCTGGTCGAGGCGATCGAGCTCGTCGACCGTAAACGGACAACGGCTGACGAGCAGCGTGCCAACGCCGTCGGGGATTTCGGCGCGGCGGTTGGCCAGGTGCATGTTGCGAACGATCGCCAGATGGCGACGCGGTTCCGTCACGCCCATTGATCGCAGCGCTTCCACCGCGATCATCGTGGTGCGATACAGCTCGGCCGGGCGATCGCGAAAGTACCAACGCGACACGCTGAGGAGTCCATCGGCGGTCAGATGGTCGAGAAACGTGCGCCACGCTTCGACCGTGTAGATGGAGTTCTCGCTCAGGACGAACGCCCCGGCAGCAGTCGCCGCCCAGGTGTCGATCAGCGAAATCTGAATCGAGTCGAATCGGTCCGGCGATCGCGCAATGAAGCTGCGGGCTTCATCGTTGACGAAGCGAACGCGCGGATCGCGATCGAGATGCCCGGTGAATTCTCCGAAGCGGCCGTTGACCGTGCGGATGATGTCTTTGTTGATCTCGACCGCGGTTACGGATTGAGCGCTGAAAGCGAGCGCCGATAGTACGTCGCGGCCTCCACCGGCGCCGACAACCAGCGCGCGCCCTCCAGGCCGGACGAAGTACCCGATGTTCGTGACGTCGTACTTGAGGTGTTCGAGCGTTGCTGGATTGCCGTCATAGCCGGTCATCACCGTGCCGGCGGCCACGTCGATGTCCATCTGCAGCTGCCGGACGCGTTCTGTTGTCGGCAGCGCGGCGCTCAGGCCCCAACCCTGCGGCTGCACGTCCGCGTTCTGGTCACCGTTGACCCGCACCCGCGAGTACGAATTCCACTTCTCGTAGAGCGGCCGCGCCTCGAACGATCCCTTGATGTAGAGGATGCGAAAGACCGGGAAGCCCTTCCACACGAGCCATGTATGGCCGGCGGCGGACACGATCAGGATGACGGCGGTTACCGTGGCGGCACGCCGGTAGTTCCGCACGTTCGTTCCGCGCGCGAACGTGACCGCGCCTGCAGACGCCAACGCGGCTACCCACAGCACCGCAGTCGGTCCATCCGAATATCCAAGCACGGGGATGAGAAGCACACATCCCAATGCGGCGCCCGCCAGATCGGCGGCGTACAGCCGGCTGACGCGCGCGGGAAAGCCAGTCAGCGCGAGACACACCACGACGCCACTTACCACGAACGGGACAGCGATTACGGCGTACGTGAAGGCAATGGCGTACACGGCGACGATCGACGGGTGCACGCGGAACGGAATGCTCAGTTGTGTGAGAAAGCTGAAGACGATGGCGATCGGAAGGACCAACGCCGCAAGCGCCATCCGCTGCCGGAGCGCGGCCGGCGTGAACAGCCGCGGCAGCAGATAAACCGCAAGCGCTCCTGCGGTCATGCCGAACATCGCCAGCGACAGCGCGACGAACGCGAAGTGATAGAGCATCGTCACGCTGAAGATCCGCGTCAGCAGAATCTCGTACATCAACGTGGCGAGCGCGACAAAAAAGAGCCCGGCGTACGTGGAACGATCGGGATCTGCGACGCCCAACGGAGCCGCCGCCGGCTTTATGGATGACTGGCTGACCTGATGAGGGGCTTCGACGAGGGTTTGGTCGGTCAAACGCTTCATAATATATCGCCACATCACCCGGCCGTACGTTACGCCGCGGCCGTCTAAGACACGAAGCGACTACAGCCCTCGAGGTTGGACCTGATGTTTTCACGCACGCGAATTGCCCTCGTCATCATCGTTCTGGCAGTGGTCTCGACTCCATCAAACATTCGAGCCCAGCAAGCACGTCCCGCGGCAGCGGGCAGCGGCGGCGACGCCGCCGTTCTCGCGAAAGGCTGGAACGCGGTTGCGACGGGAAACGTTGCAGAGGCCGAACGATTGGGCGACAGCCTTCTGAAAGCGTCGCCGCGACATCACGACGCGCTCGCGCTCAAAATCGCGGCGCGTCTCACAGCACGGTCGCTCCCCGCCGCCCTGAGCGCGCTCGACGCGTATGAAACGTGGCTCGGGCGCGTCGGTCAGCGCGAGGATGTGTTCCTGCTCGAGCCCGTGGCGATGAGCATCGTCGACACGCTGGCGCTGTCGCAGGATCGCGCGGTCCGGACTCGCGCGTTGGAGATCAAAGCCGCGCTCGGCGACACAAGCGCGATAGCGCAGTTGCGGACTACGGCCGAAGAACCTGGTAGCGGAGCCTTGCGGCAAGACACAACACTCGCGCGGCTGCTCGATCAAGCCGCAATTGATCGGTTGACCAAGCGTGTAACCGAGCCGGGAGGGCGCGACGTGAGCGCGGCCATCGATGCTCTTCGGGACGCGAAAGTGACCAGCGCAGTGCCGGCGATCGCTGGGGCGCTGGATCCCCGGCGACCGATGCC
>Ga0075430_100001617_pt1 | contig 18405 bp, 13 predicted proteins | sample RhiMetdeltSRZDD4_FD_75294 | JGI IMG/M metagenome (GOLD analysis project Ga0075430, IMG submission 75294) | Populus rhizosphere microbial communities from Tennessee, USA - Rhizosphere MetaG P. deltoides SRZDD4 | ecosystem: Host-associated > Plants > Roots > Rhizosphere > Soil | place: USA... | reverse complement strand
TGCGCGCTGTTCCCATCTGCGGGGGGTGATCGCGACGTCCCCCGCAGGACGTGGACCGTGCCCGGGGGAGCGCGCCGCCCTCCCATGCAGCGCCGAGCAGGGGCAGGAGCGGATGGTGACGATCGTTCGGCCGGCAGTTGCGCCAGACAGGCCGCTACCATCTGGCCGCCTCGCACGGACATGGCCGTCACGGATTGGCGAGGTCACGGTGCGGCCGGAGCGAGCCACGATGGAAACGGGAGCCCGGTGACTGTCCTGGAGGGCGGTGTCGCTTCCGCTACCATGCCGAGGTACGCAGGTCACCGCTCGCGCGACTCCGGCTGTGTGGCAAGGAGTACCCAGACGCCGGAGAGGGAGTCTCGCCAGTACATCTCGCATCGAGGCACGTCATGGCCGAACCCGGATCGATCGCCCGGCCGGAGCAGCTACCGCCAACATCCACGTCCGGCACCGAGCAGACGAGCGCGCGTCCTCGCTTGTCCACCGGTGTGCCGGGCCTGGACACCGTGCTCGGCGGCGGGCTGCCAGAAGGTGCGCTGTTGATGATCGGCGGGCCGCCGGGCGCCGGTAAGACCGTGCTAGCGGAGCAGATCGCCTTCCACCAGGTGGCACGTGGTCGCCATGCCCTGATCCTGACGACCCTGTCCGAGCCGAACGAGAAACTGATCCGCCACATCGAGGGCTTTAGCTGGTTTGATCGCGGACGCCTCGGTCGAGAGATCGAATTCCTGAGCCTCCACGAGATCGTGGAGCGCGACGGCATGACGGCTGCGCAGGAGACGATCACCCACTGGGCGCGCCAGCACCGGGGCGGGCTGGTCGTGTTGGACGCCGTGCGCGGACTCGGCGAGCTGGTGGATGACGCGCTGGCCTTTCGGAAGTTCCTCTTCGGGCTGGGCGGCCAGCTTGGGGTCCTCGGGGCGACCGGCCTGATCACCGGCGAGTACGAACGCGAGGAGTCGGGCCGCCAGGTCGAGTACACCATCGTCGACGGGATCGTCTCGCTCCAGCTTCAGTTGGAGCGACAGCGGCATCTCCGCAGCCTCGAAGTGGTCAAGCTGCGCGGCACCGACTTCCTGAACGGCAGCCACACCATGCACATCGGTGCTGACGGCGTCAGCGTCTATCCCCGTCACACCGCCATCGCACGCGTCACCGACTACGCCATGGGGGACGGACGCGCATCCACCGGCATCGGCGGCCTCGACACGATGCTCAGCGGCGGACTGATCGAGCATAGCCTGACGCTCATGGTCGGCACCCCGGGCGTCGGCAAGACGCTGCTCGGCCTGCAGTTCCTGGCCGACGGCGCCCGCCGTGGCGAGCCCGGCCTGATCGCGACGCTCGACGAGAGCCCGGCGCATCTGGAGCAGAAGGCCCGACGGATCGGCCTCGGCCGAGGGGGCACGCCGTTCTTCGACGGCGTGCTGCTGGACACACTCTGGGAGCCGGCCGTCGAGCTGGCCCCCGACGTGCTCGCGGCTCGCCTCCGGGCGGCCGTCGCGGCGCGGCCGATCCGGCGGGTGGTTCTCGACGCGTTCTCGAACCTCGAGCTGATACTCGACCCGGAAGACCTCGCCGACTACGTCGTGGCGCTGACGAACTTCCTGCGCGGGAATGGCGTCACGAGCCTGTTGATCCGCGATGCCGTCGAGCTCGCGGGATCGACCGTGAGCGTCGGGGGCCTGACGTTCGCGGCCACGGCCGACAATATCCTGGTGCTTCGGCACGTGGAGATCGACAATCGCCTGGCGCGCGTGATCTCGGTGGTCAAGACGCGCGACAGCGACTTCGATCCGGTCGTGCGCCGCTACTCGATCGCCGACGACGGCCTGGGGATCGGCGAGCCGCTCCAGGGGGTCGAGGGCACCATGATGGGACTCGCCCGCCTGCGGACGATACCCGCGGCCGGCCCGCGAGAGCCGGCGTCGTGAGCGTCGTCAATTCGGCTCATGACGAGCGACGACCGCTGGCGACCCGGCCCCATCATCCCCCTCGTCTTCCAGGTGCGGGCACGGTGAGCCGGGGACGATCATCGCGGCAATGTTCTTGCATCGTGCCGAGGCGCCGGTCTTCCACGCCTCCGGCGGATTGAGGGAACGGAGATGGACGAGGCCCCACTGACGGGTGAGTCGAGCCTGGAGATCGTCGCGACGGGGATTCCATATCTCGACGACATCCTCGGCGGCGGCCTGCCGCGCGGTGCGATCGTCATGGTGGTCGGCGCGCCCGGCACGGGCAAGACGACGCTCGCCCAGCAGATGGCCTTCCACGCGGCGAGCGAGGGAGCGACGACCCTCTACCTCACCGGTTACTCCGAGACGCACACCAAGCTCGTGGCCTACGGCCGGGGCTTCCACTTTTTCGAGCCGGGCCGCGTCGGCACGCTGATCCAGTATCTCAGCCTGGCCGACCTGCTCGCCCGGGGCGCCGACGAGACGGAACGGTCCATCGTTCGGACCGCCCGTGAGCAGCGGGCGCGGCTGGTGGTCCTGGACGGGTATCGCAGCATCCGCCGGCTGCTCGGGGACGAGCCGGCCAGCACCGACTTCCTGTATTCGCTCGGCTCGAAGCTCGCGCTGCTCGGGAGCACGACCGTCGTGGCCACCGAGGGTGAGGCCGATGCGCCCGAGCGCTACGGCGAGATGACCGTCTCCGACACGGTCATCGGCCTGACGCGCCGGCGCTACGGCGAGCGCTACCGCCGGACCTTGGACGTGGTGAAGGTACGTGGGATGGCGCCGATCGAGGGGCTGCACGGCTTCGAGATCACCAGCGCCGGGATCGACATCTATCCGCGGCTGGAGGCGACGGCCCCTCGCGGCGATGCGGCGCCATCCGGGCGCCGCGCCGACTTCGGCATCCGCGACCTTGACGCGATGCTCGGCGGGGGCCTGCCGGAGGGCACGGCCACGCTGGTCGCGGGAGCGCCGGGGGTGGGCAAGACGCTGCTGGGGCTGCATTTCCTCGTGGCCGGCGCTCGGGCGGCGGAGCCCGGCCTGCTGGTGGGCTTCGTCGAGGACCGGCCGCGACTGCGGGAGAAGGCGCGGGCGTTCGGCATGGACCTCGAAGCGGAGGAGCGGGCGGGTCGGATCCTCTTGCTGGCCATCCCGAGCTACGAGCTCGATCCGGATCGAGTCGCGCGCCTCGTGCGCGAGGAGATCGAACGGCGCGAGGTCCGTCGGGTCGTGATCGACTCCGTCGCCGAACTGGATCGGGCCTTCCCGGAGCGCGTGCGGGCGCCCGACTACTTCGCGGCCCTCGCCCACGAGCTGCGGGTCCGGGGCGTCACCAGCTACCTCACCCTGGACGTCTCCAAGGTGGTGGGCCAGGAGCTGGATCTCACCGACAGCGCCGTGGCGATGCTCGCGGAGAACCTAATCCTCCTGCGCTACGTCGAGTACCGCGGCCGACTCCGGCGACTGCTCTCGATCTTGAAGATGCGATCGTCCGGGCATGACGACACGATCCACACGTACGAGATCGCGGACGGGGTCGGCCTGAGGCTGCTGGGCGCGGCGCCGCCGGCCCGGGGCCTGCTCACCGGCATCGCACACGACCTCGACGTCCCCGAGTCGCGCACGCGCCGGCGGCGCGCGCCGGGTTGGTCACGAGCATGACCCCGCCGAGATCCTGATCGTCGACGACGAACGGCCGCTGCGCGAGCTGCTGGCGTCGGTCCTCACGGACGGGGGCTACCGGGTCAGGATGGCGATCCACGGGCGGGACGCGCTCGCTCGAATCGAGGAGGCCCGACCCGACCTGATCATCACGGACCTGATGATGCCCGTGATGGGCGGCGTCGACCTGTATCGGGAGTTGAAAGACCGCGCGGAGACCCGAGCGATCCCGATCATCGTCATGAGCGCCGGGCTCCCACGACCGAGCGAGCTGGCCGAGGTGGACGCGTTCATCGCCAAGCCGTTCGACGTCGAGGCGGTCGAGGCCGCCGTGCGTCGCCGCCTGCCGACCCGGTGATGCCTGACGTCCCAGCGCCTCCGGGCGCACCGCCGTCTCAGTCGACGGGTGCCACGGCGACGGTCGGAAGCGTGAACGAGAACGTGCTGCCCCGGTCAGGCCCGTCGCTTGCGGCCCAGATCTGGCCGCCGTGGGCTTCGATCAGGTGCTTGCTGATGTAGAGGCCCAGGCCCAGCCCGCCGGCCATCGCCGCGGTTTCCTGCACGCGGTAGAAGCGATCGAAGACGTGGGCGAGCCGCTCGGCCGGGATGCCGAGCCCTTGATCGTGCACGGCGACGAGCACGTCGTCCTCTCGCTGCTCGATCGTCACGAGCACCTCGCCGCCTTCGGGCGAGTACTTGATCGCGTTGGAGAGCAGGTTCGTCAGGACCTCGGCGAGGCGATCCCGGTCCCACCGCCCGATGATCGGCTCCTCCAGGCCGTCGACGCGGATGACGTGCCCCTGGGCCTGCCCGCGCGCCTGCTCGGCGCAGCCGTACACCAGCTCGACCAGGTCCATCGGCTCCGGCTCGACGGACAGGCGCCCCGCTTCGAGCCGCGAGACGTCGGTCAGGTCGCGGATCAGGCGCTCGAGCCGATCGGCCTGGTCGATGATGACGTCGACCGACCGCTCGGCGAACCGCTGGCGCCGCTTCATCAGCTGGGCGTGACCGCGGAGGGCGCTGAGCGGGGTGCGCAGCTCGTGCCCGACCATCGAGATGAACTCTCGCTGCATCCGCTCGAGCGCGCGCCGCTCGGAGATGTCGCGCACCATCGAGACCATCGCTGTCCGCTGACCGTCCTGCACGACGAAGTCGTAGCGGGCCTCGACCGGCACGTCGGAGCCGTCCGCACGGCGGATGACCGCCTCGAAGCCCGGCATCCGTTCGTCTGCCGCAAAGATGGCGCGGTACTGCTCAGCCGCCTGTGCGCGCTGGTCGTCGGGGAAGATGAGTGAGAAATTCCGACCGATGACCTGCTTCGGCGCGTATCCCAGCAAGCGGTAGTAGGCGGGATTCGCCGCCAGCACCGTGCCGTGCGGGTCGGATAGGGCCATCGCATCCGATGCCGACTCCCAGACGGCCCGCAGGCGTTCCTCGCTCTCGCGCAGGGCCGCCTCGGCCCGCTTGCGGTCGGTGATGTCGCGGGTCACGGTCCCGTAGCCGCTGGGGCGGCCGTGCGCGTCGGCCAGGGCGACGACCGAGTAGATCACCCAGAGCGGCTCGCCGGTCTTGAAATGGCGGAAGCGCGTCTCGACCTCGCCGCGGCCGTCCCGCCGGACCCGGTCGAAGAGCTCGCCCATGATGGACGGCCGGTCCTCCGGGAAGAAGAACTCCGCCACGGGCGTCCGCCGGGCCTGCTCCAGGGAGTCCAGGCCCACCATCCGCAGGCCGGCCGTATTGACGTAGAACGGCACCATCTCGAGGTCGCACATGCCGACGAAGTCGCCGCTCGACTCGACCAGCGAGACGAACTGCTGGCGGGCGCTCTGGGCCGCCCGTCGGTCGCTGACGTCGCGGAACACCAAGACGACGCCGATCAAGGCCCCCGCGCGGTCGAGGATCGGCGCGGCGCTGTCGTCGATGGCGCGCTCCGATCCGTCGCGCGATCGTAGGATCGTCTGATCGGCCAACCCGACGACGTCACGCTCGCGGAGCACCCCGGCGACCGGGCTCTCCGCCGGCTCGCGGGTCCGCTCGTCGAAGATCTGGAAGACCTCACCGAGCGGGTGCCCAATCGCCGCGTCGCCGACCCAACCGGTGAGCGCCTGAGCGACCGGGTTGAGGAACGTGACGACCCCGCGCTCGTCGGTTGCGATCACGGCGTCGCCGATGCTCGACAGGGTCGTATCGAACCACTCGCGCTGGCGGCGCTCGGCGATCTCGGCCGTCTCGGCCCGGGATCGGGCCCGGCGCAGGCTGGCGATGGCCCAGCTGATGGTGCCCGCCACGAGGCCCAGGACGAGCAAGGCCAGTCCGTCCTCGACGCTCGACAAGGACGACGAGAACGCGGGCGCAAAGAGGAAGAAGGCGACGGAGAGCAGGCCGAGGACTGTGGCGAGCACGCCGGGCCCGAGCCCGCCAACGTGCGCGCTGATGGCGACCGCGCCGAAGTAGAAGGAGAAAGGGACGCGACTGATCACGGGCTCGAATGCCAGCGAGAGGGCCGTCGCGATCAGGGAGGCGCCGACCGCCGCGCCGTAACGAACGAGCAGAGCCGAGCGGGTCAGCATCTCCCGTTCCTTTCGGCCGGCCGGACTTCCTTGCCTATTCTAGTGGCACACGGTCGCTCGGGCTCCCGGCAGTCGTCAGGAGCAGAGGGCGGAGGCGGACGCGCTTCTGACCCCTGCAGATGCTGAGACCAGTGCAAGGCATCGCTCACATGCACAGGGTCAAACCGGACTGGTCGCGCGAGGGCCAGCAACAGGTCGGCGGAATCGTCTAGCGGCCGCACTTGCTGCGAATGTCCGTGAGAATGGGACGCTTGCAGCTTCGGGCGGTTTTGCAGAAGCGAACGTGCATGCCGACGTACGTTGCGCGCTAGCGACGCAACCTAGCGAACCGCCCGATATGGGGTGATCGGCACGATGCCTTGACCGCCGAAATCCTGCTCACCCTGTGCCGCCGGCTACGGTTAGCATATGGACGGGTGCACCGCTAGACGCCCGAATGTCGACGCCTGATGACCGGGTAGCTAACGTCGTCGACACCACGTGCAGTCCGGCGGCACGAACTGTCACCCCGCCTCGTTAGAACCTGTAAACAGGCCCAGTGAGTCGCGAGCGCTCTCACCACTGGTGACGCACCGATGCGTCGAGGGCACCCAAGATGACGTATTGATTCGGCATACTTCATGCCAATTTGGGAGTTGTGGCCCGGCGTCCCCGCTCCTGACCTGGGTACTCCGAAGGACTGGTTTGTTGCCCATGCCCGGTGGCCTTGCCATGAGACCCACGTCGGTCGCGGGGCCGTCCACGACCGAGATGGATTGCGGCGAAGACCCGCACTCGTCAGCCCGTAGCGACGAGCGGCTCTTTCTGCTCAGTCGCGTCGGCACTGTGCTGGTTGCTCTGCCGGCGTCGGCGGTGGAGCGGGTCATCCCAATGGCAGCCCTGACGCCGCTGCCGGATGCCCCGTCCGGCATCGTCGGCGTGCTCGATCTTGGCGGCGAGGCGCTGGTCGTGCTGGACGCTCGGCCACGCCTCGGACAGCCGACACCCGGCTTCGATCCCGATCAGCGCCTGATCGTCGTGGCGGCCAGCAGGCGCTTCCTGCTCTGGGTCGACGCGGTGGAAGAGATCGCCTCGGCGCGGCCGGGTGACCTGGATGCGATGCTCGCCGGTCGGCGTGACCCGCTCACGCCGTACGTCGCACGTCTCCAGGGACGGGTGGTGCCGGTGCTCGCGCCGGAAGCGCTCGATCCCGACGTCACCGACCAGCAGGAGAGCCGGGGCCATGCGAGCTGAGCGGGCACGCGGCGCGACCGCTCCGACGCCGGGTGTCCGCCTCGATCGCGAGCTGCGGCAGGCGTATCTTCGGATCGTCGAGCAGCATGCCGGCCTCCGGCTGACCGAGCATCAGGCCCGGGACCTGGAGCTCCACGTCGGCCAGCTGATGGCCGCGAGCGCCTACGCCGATCTGCTCGCGCTGTACACGGCGCTGGCCGCCGGCGCCCGCCGCGATCTGCTCGACGACCTGGCCGCGCATCTGACCATCGGCGAGACGCACTTCTTCCGTGTCCAGCCGCAGATCGACGCGCTGCGGGAGGTCGTGCTACCGGAGATCGTGGGGAGGAACGCGTCCCAGCGCCGGATCCGCGCCTGGTCGGCCGGCTGCTCGACGGGCGAAGAGCCGTACACCGTCGCCATCTTGCTCCGCGAGCAGCTGCTCGCGCCGGAGAGCTGGGACGTCCAGCTGCTCGGCACCGACATCAACGAGCCGGCGCTGGAAGTCGCCCGCCGCGCGACGTACGGCAACTGGTCGTTCCGGGGCACGACGGAGGAGGTGCGACGTCGGTACTTCAAGCCCGAGGGCCCGCGCTGGCGACTCGTCGATCCGGTTCGGCGGATGGTCCAGTTCGCGCACCTGAACCTGCTGGCCGAGCCACCCGCCCGGTCCGCGCCCGGCGGCGAGCTAGCCGCGCGCACGTCCCACCTGGACCTCATCCTCTGCCGCAACGTCACGATCTACTTCGGACCCGAGGCGGTGCAACGGGTGTATCGCCGCTTCGCCGAGGCGCTGGTCGACGGCGGCTGGCTCGTGCTCGGTCCGTCCGATCCGACGCCGGCCCAGCCGTGTGCGCTCGAACCGGTCTGCGTGCCTGGAGCGGTCCTCTGGCGACGCCCCGCGGCGACGTTCGCCGCTCCGCCGGCTGCCCCAGCCACCCCGCCGGCCGCTCCGCCCCGGCCAACCCCGCTCCGCACGACGAGATCAGGCCAGGCTACGCCGTCGCCGACCCCGGCCGCTTCGCCCACCCAGGCCGCTGCCGCCCCCACCGCCGCCGACGTCGCGCAGGTCCGGGCCTTGATGAACGGCGGCGACCGGCTGGCCGCTCGTGACCATGCCGAGCGCCTGACCCGGGCCCGGCCGGTCGACGTCGAGGGCTACCTGTTGCTCGGGCTGCTCCAGCTGGATGACGGAGCGCCCGAGCAGGCGATCGAGAGCCTGCGGAGAGCCGCCTTCCTCGATCCCGACAGCGTCCTGACCCAGTTCAGTCTCGGCCGGGCGTACGCTCGCCTCGGCGACTGGGCCCGGGCGACGCGCACGCTCGTCCACGTCCGACGGCTGCTCGCCGCCATGGCGGATGAGCAGCCGGTCAGGTACGGCGACGGGACGCTGGCCGGCGAGCTTCGCCACGCCGTGTCGACGCAGCTTGCCGCGCTGGATGGAGCACGACGGTGAGCGAGGTGGACGGCGCGACGCATGACCGTGGACGGCAGCCCGCTCTGCGCGCCGTGACCGAGGAAGCGGAGCGCATCCTGCGGCAGCGCGCCGCGGCCCTGGCGCGGGCAGCCGCCCCGTCCGAGGTCGGCACGACGGTCGAGGTGCTCCTGTTTCGGCTCGGGGCCGAGCAGCACGCCGTCGAATCCCGGCTGTTGCAGTCGGTCCAGAAGGCGACGGGCCTGACTCCGGTGCCGTCGACACCCGCGTACGTGGCCGGGATCCTCAACGTGCGCGGCGAGATCCTCACCGTGCTCGATCTGGGGCTGGCGCTGGGGCTGGCCGACACGTCGGGGCGTATCGAGGCCGGCGCCGTGCTGCTGGTCGAGCTGCCTGAGATCCGCGCCGGCCTGCTCGTGGACGAGGTGCTCGGCGTCCGACCGCTCGCCGTCGACCGGCTGGACCGGGCACTCTCCGGTCGCGATCACGTGCGCGGCATCGCCGAGTCCAGGATCGTGCTGCTGGACCTGGAAAGGCTGCTGTCCGGCGAGCGCTTCGACGTGTTCGAGGACGCGAGCTAGACGTGGGTGGAGGAAGAGCATGTCCGTAGTCGAAGCGGGGCGACACGTCGCTCATGGCACGACAGAGTCTCGGGTCCAGCGGGATCCGTGGCCGTCGGTTGAGCAGCGGTGGTGGTGGCATCGCCTCGGGGACCTGTCTCTGCGCTGGAAGCTGCTCGGTGGATTCGGGCTGGTCCTGCTCCTGATGGCGAGCGTGGGTGGCTGGACAGCCTGGCAACTGCGCCAGCAGGAGAGTGCCTACGAGAGGCTCCTGGACGTCGAAGCGGAAGGGGCATTAATCAGCCAGGAGATGCGGGCAACGCTCCTCCTGCAAGTCCAGGCGCTCAAGAACCTGCTGCTCCGAGGGGCGGATGCCAGGGATTACGACACCTACACGCGCGAATTTGGGGCGCGCGCAGACGACCTGCGTGCGTTGCGGGCTCGGCTGGACCGCCTGGGCATCGACTGGACGGACGAGGACCGGACGCTCCTGAGGAGATTCGACGCCGGCTGGGCCGGCTATCTCGACGCCTGGACACTCGCGCTGGCCGCCTTCGGGGGGCCGGATGGAGGCCGGACCGGGGACGCTGACCGGGTCATTCGCGGCAAGGATCGCGATGCCGAGGACGCGTTGGATGCCCTGGCCGACCGCTTTGACGTGCGCGTGCACGAGACGTCCATGCAGCTCTCGGCCAGGGCCGCCTGGATCGACCGGGTCGTCCCGATCGCCCTGGGAGTCGCGACCGCACTGGGCCTGCTGCTGAGCTGGCTCGTGACCCGAGACATCCTTCGAGGGACCAGGCAAGTGGCAGTCGCGGCCGGGGAGATCGCGACGGGCAACCTGGCGCAGCGCATCGAGGTCCGGTCCAACGACGAGATCGGCGTGATGGCCGCGGCGTTCAACGACATGGCCGCGCAGCAGCGTGCGTTGGCCGCCCAGGTGCGTGAGAGCGTCGCGAGCCTGTCATCGGCCGTGTCGGAGATCCAGGCGGCAGTGACCCAACAGTCGGCCGGGGCGAGCGAGCAGGCGGCGGCAATCGCCCAGACGACGGCCACGGTCGATCAGGTGAAGGCGGCCTCGGACCAGGCAGCCGAGCTTGCGTCGACCGTGTCTGAGACAGCCGAGCAGGCGAATCGGGTCTCCAGTCAGGGGACGACCGCCGTCCGCGACGCGATTCATGGGATCGGCGACCTTCGCCAGCGGGTCCAGGGCATCGCCGAGCACATCCTGGCGCTGTCGGAGCAGACGCAGCAGATCGGCGAGATCGTGTCGACGGTCAACGACCTGGCCGATCAGTCAAACCTGTTGGCGCTCAACGCGGCGATCGAGGCGAGTCGGGCCGGCGAGCACGGGCGTGGCTTCGGAGTGGTCGCCTCGGAGATCCGGAGCCTGGCCGAGCAGTCGAAGGCCGCGACGGCCCAGGTGCGCACGATCCTCGCCGACATCCAGCGGGCGACGAACGCGGCCGTCATGGCGACCGAGCAGGGGACCAAGGCGACCGAGGCCGGTGCGCAGCTTGTCGAGCAGGCCGGCCGCACGATCGACGAACTCGCCGACGTCTGCCAGCGCGCCACGCAGTCCGCTCGGCAGATCGCCGCCTCGGCCCGGCAACAGTCGGCTGGCATGGAGCAGATCGCCATTGCAATGAGCAACATCAACCAGGCCACGACCCAGAACCTGGCCGCCACCAATGACACGCGGCAGGCAGCCGAGGACCTCTCCCAGATGGCGGGCCGCCTCGACCACCTGACCGGCCAGTACAAGCTGTAGCCATGCCAGCGGCGCGACGCGCGGAGACCTCACGATGATCGGGCAAGATCCACGCTGGCAGCAGCTACGAGCGGCGTTCGCGGCCGAGCTGGAGGAGCGGGTCCGTGCGCTCAACGACCTGCTCGTCCAACTCGAACGCGGCGCGGACGGCGACGCCGTCGACGGCGAGCTGCTGGACACCCTCTTCCGCGAGGCCCACGGCCTGAAGGGGGCCGCGCGAGCGGTGGAGCTGGCACCCGTCGAGCAGCTTGCGCATGGCGTCGAATCGGCCCTGGACGCGCTGCGGCAGAGCGGAGCCCGGCCAACCGACGGCTGGTTCGATGCCCTCTATCCGGCCGTCGACATGATGGAGCGGGCCGCCCGGAGCGACGGCGTGCCTGCCTCCGAGCTGGAGGGGATGCTCGGCCGCCTGGAGGCAGCGCGGGTGGGAGGGGGCAACGTCGCCGCTGCCCGGAATCCCGAGTCTATCCCCCGGGATGCAGGACAGGCCCGGCGCGCCGCCCCCGAGGCTGAACCCTCTCGCAGCGCGCCAGTGGCGGCGTCCCCGCCGCCCGCGCCACCGGCAGCCCCGCCGACGCCGCCGGCGTCTCGCCAGAACGGCCGCGCCGATTCGGCAGCCCGCGACAGCGGCCGTCCGGCCGCCGAGAGCGTCCGCGTGGCCGTCGAGAAGCTGGATGGCTTGCTCTCCCAGACCGGGGAGCTGGCGATCACCCAGACGCGCATCGAGCAGCGCCTGCACGAGATCCGTGGGCTCCGGGACGACCTGGCCGGCTGGCGGCGCGAGTGGAGGCAGGAGCGGCTGCGCCGGGCCGACGTGCGCCGGCTTGCCGCGATCGGAGGCACCGCCCTGGCTCAGGAGCTGGAGTCGCTGCTGCAGTTCGTGGAGCGTGCCGAACAGCAGACGCAGGCGGTCCTCGGGCGGGTCGAGGCGCTGACGGCCCAGTTCCGCCAGGACTCGGCCCAGCTTGGCCTCGTGTCTCGGAGGATCGAGGACGAGGTGCTGGGCGTGCGCCTGCTCCCGGTCACCACCATCTTCGGGTCGTTCGAGCGCATGGTTCGTGACCTGACGCGCGAGACCGGGAAAGAGGCTCGTCTCGTCCTCGATGGGGCCGCCACGGAGGTCGATCGGAAGATCCTCGAGCAGCTGCGTGATCCGCTCATGCACATGCTCAGGAACGCGGTGGACCACGGCATCGAGCGGCCGGATGAACGGCAGGCGCGCGGGAAGCCTCGCCAGGGAACGATCCAGGTTCGCGCGGCGCAGCGCGGCGGTGTCGTGGAGATCGACGTCCGTGACGATGGCGTGGGCCTCGATCCGACCCACCTGCGGGCCAGCGCGGTCAGGAAGGGCCTCGTGACCGAAGAGCAGGCGGCGGCGCTCGACGACGCGGCTGCCCTCGAGCTGATCTTCCGGCCGGGCTTCTCGACCAGGACGGCGGTCACCGAGATCTCCGGCCGCGGCGTCGGCATGGACGTCGTCCGCGCGCACCTGGAGCGTCTGAACGGCCTGATCGAGGTCTCCAGCGTGCCGGGCCAGGGCACCCACATTGCCCTGCGCGTGCCGCTGACCCTGGCGACGAGCCGGGTCTTGCTGGTGAGGGTGGGCGAGCAGCGCTTCGCCGTGCCGTCGGCGTCCATCGAGCGCACCGGGCGCGTCCGGCCCTCGGACGTGGTCAGCCTGGAAGGTCGACGCATCGTCACCATCGGCGGTCATGCCGTGCCGGCGGCGGACCTTGCCCGGCTGCTCGACAGGCCGTCCGCCGACCCGGACGCGCGGGCGGCGGATACGTGGCGGCCCTTCCTGGTGCTGCGGCAGGCGGAACGGCGACTGGCCCTGCTCGTGGACCGGCTGGACGGCGAGCAAGGCATCGTCGTGAAGAGCCTGGGCTGGCCGTTGCGCCGGGTGCGCAATGTGGCCGGCGCGACCGTGCTCGGCACGGGCGAGATCGTCGTGATCCTCAATCCCACGGACGTGCTGCGCACGGCAGCGCGCGTCCAACAGACGGCTGCCCCCGTCGCGGCGACGACCCCGATCGTGCGTCGGAAGCAGCGACTGCTGGTGGTGGACGATTCCCTCACCACGCGCGGCCTCCTCGGCAGCATCCTCGAATCGGCCGGCTACGACGTCGACGTGGCGATGGACGGCGAGGAGGCGCTGTCCGCGCTGCGCGGCCATCCCGATCCACCGTTCGATCTGGTGGTCACGGACGTCGAGATGCCACGGCTGGACGGTTTCAGGCTGACAGCCGAGATCCGGCGCGACGAGCACCTGCGCGAGACCCCAGTGATCCTGGTGACGTCGCTAGCGTCCCCGGAACACCGAGAGCGAGGCGTCGCCGCCGGCGCCGACGCCTACATCGTCAAGAGCGGGTTCGATCAATCGCATCTCCTCGAAACGATCCGCAGGCTGATTTGAGCATGTCGACGAACGCCGGGCCTGACACGATCGGCAGACGGCTGCGGGTCCTCGTCGTGGACGACTCGCCGGTGCAGCGCGGGATGCTGATCTCGCTGCTGGGCAGCGATCCGGCCCTTGAGGTCGTTGGGTGGGCGGCGAGCGGCGCAGAGAGCATCCGAGCGGCGGCACGGCTGCGCCCGGACGTGATCACGATGGACTTTCGGATGCCGGAGATGGACGGGCTGGCAGCCGCGCGGCGGATCATGCACGAATCGCCGACCCCGATCGTCATGGTGACGGCGAGCAGCTCCCCCGAGGATCGGGGCCTCGCGGCCGAGGCGTTCCAGGCCGGCATCCTCGCCATCGTCGCGAAGCCGACCTTCAAGGCGAGCGCGTCGGCAGCGCCTGACCGGCATGTCGCCGACGATTTCCTGTCGACGGTGAAGGGCATGGCGCAGCTCAAGGTGTTCCGCCGTCCGGCGCCGGAGCGGCTTCCTGCTGGGCACGCACCGGGCCTGTCGCCGCCAGGGCCGCCCACGGCCAGGCGCCGGACGGTTCGCCCAGAGATCGTGGCCGTCGGGGCTTCGACCGGCGGACCCCAGGTGCTGCACCAGATCCTGACGCGGCTCCCCGCGGACTTTCCGACCCCAGTCCTCGTCGTCCAGCACATCGCGGATGGCTTCGTGTCCAGCATGGTGGACTGGCTCCGACCCCAATGCCGAGTCCCCATCGAGCTTGCCGGGTCTGGTGTGACGCTGGACAGACCCGGTGTGTACCTCGCACCGTCGGGACGGCATCTGGTCGTGCGTGGACGTGTCCTGGCCCTGACCGACGATCCGCTGATCTCGGGTCATCGACCATCGGCCACGGTGCTGATGCGGTCGGTTGCGCGCGAGTACGGCGCCAAAGCGGTCGGCATCTTGCTCACGGGCATGGGCGACGACGGCGCGGCCGGTCTGCGCGAGATGCGCAACGCGGGGGCGGAGACCATCGCGCAGGACGAGGCCAGCTCGGTCGTGTTCGGCATGCCGGCCGTGGCGATCGGCCTGGATGCCGCCGAGCACGTGCTGCCGCCCGTGCGCATCGTCGATCTACTGCTCCAGCGGATCGGGGACCGCCGGCCTGATGACGCATTCCTAAGGAGTACATTCGATGAGCATTGACATAACAGCGTTCCTCGACGACTTCCGAGCCGAGGCCGTCGATCACCTCCATGACCTCGACGCTCTGCTCCTGGCGCTGGAACGGGACCCCGCCGACACGAGCCGGATTCGCGAGATGTTCCTCGCGGCCCACACGATCAAGGGTGGCGCCGCCATGCTCGGCCTGTTCGACGTCCACGAGGTCGCGCACGCGATGGAGGACGTCCTCTCCCGCCTCCGTGACGAGAACCGCGCCCTCGATTCGGGGACCGCCGACCTCATGTTCGCGGCACTCGATCGGCTGCGCGACCTGGTTGGCGTGGCGGTGCCCGGTTCGGCGACGCCGGACCCGGAGCGTGCGTCCCTGGTCGCCGCCCTCCGTGCGCGAGCGACGGCGGCCGTGCCCGACGCCGCCGGGCCCGGCGTGACACCTCCCGCGGCACCCCCGTCATCGGTCCAGCCGCCCAGCATCTTGCTGGTGGAAGACTCGCCAACCGTGCGGATGCTGGCCACCATGCAGTTGACGGACGCCGGCTACCGAGTCGGTGCGGCGGCGGACGGTGCGGAGGCGCTGGTGCGGACGCTCGAAGGCCGCTACGACCTGATCATCGCGAGCGTCGAGACGCGCGGCCTGCGCGGCCTCGACCTCGCTGCCGCCCTGCGCGGCTCGAAGACGCGTCGGCACGTGCCGATCATCTTGATGAGTAGCGCCGAGCAGCCAGAGGATCGCCGACGCGCCACTGAGCTGGGCGTGGAGGCGTACGTCCGCAAGGGCTCGTTCGACGGCGACGAGCTCGCCGCGACGATCCGGCAGCTGGTCGGACCCAGGCCCGCCATGCTTGCGGGAGCGGACGACTGACATGGCAGCGAAGCGGATCTTGATCATCGACGACAGCGACCTCATCAGGATGGTGGTCAAGGCCGGCCTGGAACAGACGACCGCCTGGGAGATCCTGATGGCCGCGTCGGCGCGGGAAGGGCTCGTCACGGCTGCCGCCGAACGCCCCGACGCCATCCTCCTCGACGTCGAGATGCCGGACATGGATGGCCCGGCCGCGTATCGGGCGCTCCAGACCGGCTCGGCGACCCGGTCGATTCCGGTGATCATGTTGACGGCGACCGGGCGAACCGCCGAGCGCCAGCGGCTTGCCGACCTGGGCGTGACGGCCATCGTGGACAAGCCGTTCGATCCCGCGCAGCTGGCCGGCCAGATCGCGGCCTGCCTTGGCTGGGGCGTGTGATCGTGGCGCGGGTGTTGCTGGTCGGCTTCGACGACGCCTGTGCCGCCCGCGTCCGGCGTCGGCTGGCGGCGGTATCCGTCCAGGTGGTCGCACGTGCCGGCCACGACGAGATCGACGTGCGGGCCCTGTCGGACCGGTCCCCGGTGGTGATCGACCTCACGGCCGGCGACGCCGCCGCGCTGGGACTCGTCCGAACGATCCGCTCCAAGCCCGAGCTGACCGATCTGCCGATCATCTGCTGCCTGAGCCGGTCCGAGCGTGGCGATCTGCCCGCCCGCCTGGTGGACGACCTCGGCGTGCGGGTGCTGCTCTATCAGCCGATCGAGCCGGAGGAGCTGGCGCAACAGGCAGCCTCGCTGCTCGGGGTCGCCCTGCCGCCCCTCGTGGAGGACGCCGGCCAGCGACCCGTCGCGGCGACGATCGTCAGCCTCTGGGATCAGCTCAAAGGCCCGATCGTGGAGCGCACCGCGATTTTCGACGAGGTGAGCGCGGCCTTGCGGGCCGATCGCCTCGGCGGCGAGCTGCGACGCTCGGCCAGGGCCGAAGCGCACAAGCTGACCGGCACGGTCGGCACGGTCGGCTTCTTCAAGGCCGCCCAGCTGGCTCGCCAGCTCGACGACCTGCTCCGGCCCGGGGCGCCGTTGGGCCGGGCCGACGCTGCGGCGATCGAGGGGCTGACGGTCGATCTCCGACTTGAGCTCGAACAGGTGCCGGTCCAGGCAGACGGCGGGCGCCCGGCCTCCGACGGCCGTCCGCTCCTGTTGATCGTGGACGACGATCTCGAGCTGGTCCGCCGCGTCTCCGCGGAGGCCGCCCGCAGCGGCATGCGAGTCGCGACGGCCACGGAGCTGCCCGAGGCCAGGGCGGCCATCGCCCGAGCGTGTCCCGATCTCGTCCTGCTCGATCTCACCTTTCCCGACGAAACCGAGGATGGCCTGGCGCTGCTGTCGGAGCTTTCCGACCGCACCCCGCCGGTTCCGGTCCTGGTCCTGACGGCACGGGATGGCCTGGCGGACCGGGTCGACGTGGCCCGTCGAGGCGGACGCGGCTTCTTGCAGAAGCCGGTGCCGGTCACACCGGTGGTCGAAGCGATCATCAACCTCCTGACCTGGCTGCGGGCGAGCGAGGCCAAGGTGCTGGCCGTGGACGACGATCCCGAGATCCTGGATCTGCTGCGCGCGCTCGTCGAGCCGCAACGGATCCGGCTGACCACGCTCGCCGATCCGCTGCGCTTCTGGGATGTGCTGGAGGATGCCTCACCTGATCTGCTGGTGCTGGACGTCGACATGCCGCACCTGAGCGGCATCGAACTGTGTCGCGTGGTCCGCAACGACCCGCGCTGGGGAGGGCTCCCGATCCTGTTCCTCACGGCCCGCACCGACGCCGAGACCGTGCAGCGATTGTTCGCGGCCGGGGCCGACGACTATGTGAGCAAGCCAATCATCGGTACGGAGCTGGTCACGCGGTTCCGCAACCGGCTCGAGCGCACCCAGCTGCTCCGCGCCATGTCGGAGACCGACCCGCTGACCGGGGTGGCGAATCGGCGCAAGGCGACGCAGAGCATCGACCAGCTCCTCCGGCTCGCGAACCGTCACCGCCAGCCGTTCTCATTGGCCTTGATCGACCTCGACCGTTTCAAGCAGATCAACGATCGCCACGGTCATGCTACGGGCGACACGGTGTTGCGTCGCCTGGGAGAGCTGTTGCTGCGCCGGTTCCGAGGTGATGACGTGGTGGCGCGCTGGGGCGGCGAGGAGTTCCTCGTCGGCATGTACGGGATGACCCGGAGTGACGGCGTGATCAGGCTCCAGGAGGCATTGGACCAGTTTGGCGAGGAGGAGTTCCCGGCGCCTTCGAGTGCTCGATTCTCCGTCACATTCAGCGCGGGCGTCGCCGAGTATCCGGTCGACGGGGCTGACCTCACCGCCCTCTATCAGGCGGCGGATCGTGCCATGTACCGTGCGAAGCAGGCCGGACGGGACCGGGTGCTGCCAGCCGGCCGGTATCCGGACCAGGAGCACGGCGAACCGGCGTGAGCCCGATGGTCCTGCCCTGTCGTGCAGGCACCTCGTCGTCGGATCGTGCGGCGGGCTCGTCTATCCCGTCTCGCCAGACGATGCTGATAACGTCCGTGCTTCGGCGCTGAGCATTGTGGACGCTTCGCCAACCCTGAGCGGGCGTGCCCGCTCAGCGAGTGGGGCAGAAGGATAAGCGACACGTCGAGCGGCGACACACTCGACGAGCCCGACACTAAACGCATCCGACGGTCATTGGAGGCGGTGGGTGCAGAGCCCGATCGTCATCCATGGGCACCGCAGGCCTTGACATGAGTCGACACTAGCCCGGCTAGATCACCGGAATCGGTTGTGAATGCGTCAAGTTTCAGGCAACCAGCTTGTTGGTGAGGCAGTGGTGGTCGATGGCCCGGTCGAGCTGGTCGAAGGCGGCGCGGAGCT
>Ga0075430_100001613_pt1 | contig 18413 bp, 14 predicted proteins | sample RhiMetdeltSRZDD4_FD_75294 | JGI IMG/M metagenome (GOLD analysis project Ga0075430, IMG submission 75294) | Populus rhizosphere microbial communities from Tennessee, USA - Rhizosphere MetaG P. deltoides SRZDD4 | ecosystem: Host-associated > Plants > Roots > Rhizosphere > Soil | place: USA... | reverse complement strand
GATGCAGCGACTTGATGACGCGGTGGAAAGGCGATGAACCACGATGCGTTTACGGACTAGATCAATGCCAGATAGCGGGTCAATGCGGTACTGAGTTCGCGCTTACGGTAAGCGTCTGCTTCCGCTTTCAATTACCCACATCGTTTCTATCTATGTTAGTCAGTTGTGGACTTTTCTTGCGTCTACGTCGAGAGCTTGAGATATAGCGCTTCCGTATGCTACTTCCTCACGGTGCTACATGCCGAACGAGACTGAGCCAGCAGAGCACCCTCGCTCCACTCTTGCCTGACTCAGTTGGCGCGCCTCGGTGGCTACCTGGCTCGCGCCGGCGATGCGCCGCCGGCAATATGGTCATCTGGCGCGGCATGTCCCGCCTTACCGATATCGAAATAGGCTTCGGGGTCTAATCCACATAGCTTAGCCGTTCATGTCGAGCGCCTGACTATGCCGAATGATGGTCATCCGATGAGCGAGAGCGGAGATGGCTACCGTTGCGCGCTTGCAGAACGGGCCAGATCCGCTCGGCATAGTCCTGCACATCATAAGGTTTGGAGAAAGTGCAACAAATGATCGGGTGGCCGATGTCGGCCGTTGAGTCGCCCCTTCATAGCCGGAACCTTCGCCAGCGCAGCTTCTTTCAACGCCATATGAGCATGAAGATCGCGGTGAGACACAGATTGCGGGTCCGAGTGCTGGCCGCGCGCTCGGCCTGTTGCTCATCAAGGAATTCGACAATGAGCGGGGCGTCGAGCTCGCGTAGCTCGAGTGCCGAAGGAGACTTCTTGCGCCGTTGCGAAGCAAAACCCAGCAGCAGACGGAAGGTGTCCAGGTACGAAGCAATGGTGTGCGCACTAGCGTACTGCTGTCGCATCAGCCGCTCAGTGAAGAAGCGATCGATCAGCGCCGGTAAAGAGGAGGGTGCAGTTCATGATGCAGCCTCCCAGCGATGCTCGAGCCGTTTGACGGCCTGGCCCAGAAGCCATCGGTACAGAACCTCCCGCTGCTCGGTAACGTGGGCGTTCTGTTGTTGGGTTGTACAACCATGAGCGCACACACCAAGGAAAAATGTGCTGCGGCCAAACGCCGATGGCGACGTTCGACGACGGCAAACGAATCTGTCGGGAGAAGTCGATCTCGTAACTTGATCTGACAGACACCGCCATCGAATCGGGTAACTGTCAGGCCGGGTCGGGACTAGTACAGATAATCGCTTTGGCCAAACCTTCATGCCGCTGCTGAATTGTGCGGCTAATTTTGGCCACATAGCGATACGCCCGGCATAGGCGGTCCGGATCGCTCTGCAAAGCCCCGATCTCACCCAGATCCTGCACTTCCCCCAGATCCACCGCGTAAGCGGCGATGATCGACTCTCTGTGCACATCCAGCCCCACGTAGACAGTGCTATCGTTACGCTTGCTGACTTCCACTGAAGGACATCATGCGTATTCCGGACCAAGTTGACCGCTGATTCCGTTTGAACGTGACCGGTCGTTCCGGGCGAACGTGACCGCCGATTCCAATTGAAGGTGACCGATTGCCGGCCTTGGCCGGAATCACCGGTCATGTTCCCGGATTCGGCGGTCACGTTGAGCCGGAATGAAGCCGAGATTGCGCTGGAACTTACATTTTCCAGGCTAAGCTGCCCGATTTTTAACCGGGGAGCCGATGCCAGCCAAACGGAGTGCCATGCGCAAGATCAAAGAGACGTTCTGCGCCTCAAATTCGAGGCGCGTCTCAGCCACGAGAAGATCGCAGCAGCGACCGGCCTGTCGAAAGGCGCTGTGACGAACGCCGTGCAGCGTGCGGTGTTGAAGGGCCTGAGCTGGCCGCTACCAGCGGACCTCGACGACAGTCGCTTGGAGGCGATGCTGTATCGACAGGCGGCGCCACGCCGCGAGTACGCGCAGCCCAACTATGCGCTGATGCACCAGGAGCTCAAGCGCAAAGGCATGACGTTGCAGCTGCTGTGGGAGGAGTACGAGGCAGCGCACGGCGAGCAGGCCTACCGATACAGCCAGTTCTGCGCGCACTACCATGAATACCGTAGAACGCTCGCGCGCTCGATGCGCCAAGTCCACCGAGCCGGCGAGAAGGTGTTCATCGACTACAGCGGCGACACCGTGGCGGTGATCGACCCGAAGAGCGGCGAGATCCTCACCGCCGAGATCTTCGTCGCGACACTGGGCGCATCGAAGTACGCCTATGCTGAAGCCACGTGGACGCAGACACTGCCGGACTGGATCGGCTCGACGATCCGGATGCTGGAGTTCTTCACAGCGGTGCCGAGTCTGTGGATCCCAGACAATCTGAAAGCGGCGATCAAGAAAGCCTGCCGCTATGAACCGGAGGCGACCTCAACTTACGCCGACTGTGCACAACACTACGGCGCGGCTATTTTACCGGCGCGGCCATATCACGCGAAAGATAAAGCCGCCGTAGAAATGAGCGTGCTCGTGGTGCAGAGATGGATCCTCGCGCGCCTTCGCAATCGGCAGTTCTTCTCGCTGCGTGAACTCAACGCCGCGATCGCCGAACTCCTCGTCGATCTCAATCGGCGGCCGTTCAAGAAGCTTCCCGGCTGTCGCGCCGAGGCATTCGAATCGATCGACCGGCCGGCGATGAAGCCGCTGCCGGCGACACGCTACGAGTACGCCGAATGGATCAAGGCGAAAGTGGGCATCGACTACCACGCCGAAGCGGATCGGCATTATTACAGCGTGCCGCACTCGCTCGTGGGCGAGCACGTCATGGTGCGAGTGACCGACTCGACGGTCGAATGCTTCTTCAAGGGTGAGCGCGTCGCGGCGCATGTGCGCAGCTTCTTGAAATGCAAGCACACGACGCTGCAGGAGCACATGCCGAGCGCACACCGCAAGCACATGAAATGGACGCCCGGGCGGCTGCTCAACTGGGGTCAGAACATCGGCGCCGGCACGCGCGCCGTCGTGCAGTGGCAACTGGAAAACCGTCCGCATCCCGAGCAGGGCTACCGGGCGTGCTTGGGTCTGCTCAATCTTGCGAAAACCTACGGCGAGCAGCGCCTGGAGGCGGCCTGTCGCCGGGCACTCGCCATCGGCTCGCCGACTCGCAAACGCATCATCGCGATCCTCAAAGCCAAGCTGGATCAGCATCCGGATCTCTTCCCCGCGGCCGACACGGCGGCTGCGACGGCGTCGCGGACTCACAGCAACGTGCGTGGCGCCGATTACTTCCGTGTGCCATCGATGACGACTGACACTGCAAGCACAACCACTGACGAAGGAGACGAAGACTCATGCTCATCCAACCCACGCTCGATACACTGAATCGCCTGAAGCTGCACGGCATGGCGCTGGCCCTATCCGAGCAGATGACGCACAACGCCGCCCAGGGGCTCGCGTTCGAGGAGCGACTTGCGTTGCTGCTCGACCGCGAAGAGCTCCATCGCGACAACCGGCGCATGACGCGTCTGCTGCAGCTTGCGCAACTCAGGTATCGCGACGCGGTGATCGAGGATCTCGATTACCGCTCTCGCAGTGGGCTCGACCGATCGCAGCTCACGAGCCTGGCCTCGTGCGATTGGATCCGGGCCAACCAAAGTGTCCTGATCCAAGGTGCAACTGGCTGCGGCAAGACGTATCTGGCTTGCGCACTGGCGCATCAGGCCTGTCGTCAGGGATTGAGCGCGCTGTATGTGCGTGCACCCCGCCTGTTCGAGGAACTCAATCTGTGTCACGCCGACGGCAGCTTCCGCAAGCGTCTTGCTGCCATCGCCAAGGTCAACGTCCTGCTGATCGACGATTTTGCCATCGCTCCGCTCGGGCCGCGTGAACGCAACGATCTACTCGAACTGCTCGATGATCGGGTCGGCGCCCGGGCTTGCATCGTAACGAGCCAGTTACCTATCGGCGACTGGTATGACTACATCGGCGATCCCACGCTCGCCGACGCGATCCTTGATCGCCTCGTTCATCGCTCACACCGAGTCCATCTGGAAGCCAAGGAATCGATGCGCAAGCGGGAAGCCGCCAAGGACAGCGCCAAATTCAAAGCTCGGGTCGAGGAGTGAGCAGCGTCCCTCCGGTCATGATCATCGAAGACCACGAAATCTTGACCGATCGTGACCGGCGAGAGTAGAAAACCCTGCCAGCGCAGACTCGACGGAATACCCGGTCACGTTCCGGCGGAACAGTCGGTCATCTTCAGCGAAATACGCAGCGGACGAAGGTCATTGTAGTCGATCCGCCATCGTTCGATCTGCTCGCGCGCGTCGGCGAGCGAAGTGAACTGATTGACGTTCAAGCACTCGTCACGCAGCCGTCCATTGAACGATTCTATGTGCCCGTTCTGAGTGGGTTTTCCGGGATGCGTGAAGTCTAGCTTTACCCCACGCTGATAAGCCCATTCCTCAAGCGCCTTGGAAGTGAACTCGGTTCCGTGGTCCACGGTGATCGAGGCCGGCGTGCCGGTGCGCTCGATGATCGCATCGAGCACCTCCGCGACGTCGCTACCCCTGAAGGAGAAGCGGGGCTCTACTATCGGTGACTGCCGACTAAACTGGTCGATGACGGTCAGCATCCGAAACGGCCGTCCGTCGAGCATCTGATCGTGCACAAAGTCCATACTCCACCGCTCGTGGGTTCGCTGCGCTTTGGGGGCAACGCCACGATGCGGGCACATGTGCTTGCGGCGACGGATCCGCATCCGAAGCTGCAGTCCCTCCAGGCGATACAGACGCCGCACCCGTTTCTTATCCACCCGCCAGCCCTCTCGCAGCAGCATCACGTGAATACGCTGGTAGCCGAACCTCGGACGCTGATGCGCAATGTCGCGGATTCGCAGTCGTAATGCCGACTGATCCTTCGCCACACTGCGTTTGTACCAGCCGGCCCTCGAGAACCTCGCGAGCCGACACGCACGAACCACTGCGATCTGAAATCGCTCGCGCATCCAGTGCGCCAGGGTTCGCCGTCGTGTCGGCTTCAGTCAGTCCACAGCACTCCCGGCGACTGATGGCCATCTTGCGGCGACGAGGGCGTTTGTTGTGCAATTGCGTCCTTCTTCGGTAGAGCTGATAGGCCAGCTCCCTGCCTAGGGTCTATTCTTCGCGACGCAGCGCATGTAGGCACCGATAATCCGTACCGGATTCGGACCTGAGCCAGTTCGCACATGCGCGCTTGCCGCGCCGCTCTAGGATCCAGGCGTGCACGATAGAGGTTCACACCGCGATGTTGTCTCACGATTAGACAGGTCCGCCGATGCGCGCGTAGTGGCTCACGATGTAGTCCACCGCGCAACGCTTCAACGCGGGCACGTGTTCTCATCTGGAGCTGCTTGAGCTAACGGACCTGTCAGATTCCATTCATCCGGGAATACGCCTTCTTCCACCGGTAAAAGGTCTGCTCACATATATTCAAACGCGACGAAATCAGTTCCGCAACAGGCACTCCCAGTGCTGCCTGCTTCAACACCGCCAGCATCTGATCCATCGAAGATCGCTTCCTCTTCACGACAAATTCCTCGCCCCGAAGGGGGCCGTTGGCGGAAGGAAAACTAACGCTCGAAATGGACCGATTCCGCCATAGGGCGTCATATGCAGTCAACGGCGTCATATTCGAAGAGCAAGGCTACGTGTGCCCTGTTTCTACTACCGACTCAGCTGCAAAGTTGCGGACAAAAAGGCCAGAACTGCAGTGTGCCGGACGGCATCAAGGAACCTGCAATGTGGTCCGACCTGAGTGGGGAGTTCCAGATGGCGTCAAGCCGAAATATTTGCATCCAGATGCTGACGTTGCCACATTTGCTCGCACTGGGTAGCAGAGCTCAAGACGTGCGCTGATGATGCAGTCTCTTGACCTCAACCAGGTAAGTCTAGATGGTGAATTTGGCCGTCGGGTTGATGCGATTATTGAGGAGAATATTCTCAAGATCGACGTCGAAGAAGCTTTCCTCTCTGAATTTCGTCGGACCAATGAAGTCCCGGTCGGTTCCTTCGGTCGCTATCTTGGCTTCGGTAAATTTATTGATGCTGTTGTTCGTTTAGCGGCTGGGACGCGTGACGAGCGGTTGCTTACGCTGAAGAAAAGGACGATTAGCGAACTGCTGGCCACGCAAGAGGCCGACGGATATCTCGGAGCTTTCGCCGACTCAAAAATGCGTGTCGAGTATTTGCATGACCTCCATGAGGGGGCCTATCTGATCTGGGCGTTAGTCAGCGACTATCGACTGTTTCGAGAGAGGGCTTCGCTTCAGGCTGCGCAGCGTTTGGCGGATTTCTTCATTGGAAAGTTCACCGAAAATCCCGCGCTACGTGTGTATAAGCCCATGGATATCACCTTTCACCCTGTGGCATCGGTCGGGTGGGACCGAGCATTGCTGGCGTTAAGCGAAGTGTCAGGTGAGGCCAAATATCGTAACTTCGCGATCGATGTGGTCCGGGTCCCGGACTATGTGCCACCAATTAATACCGGCACCACGGCATGGACCAATCATGTTTACTCGCAACTATCGTACTGTTTGGCGCAGCTCGACTTGTACCGGCAGAAACCGGATCCGCGCCTTCTGACATCGACCCGTCGGGTAGTCGATTTCTTATGTCACGGCGGAGAAGGACTACTTGTAACAGGCTCCTGCAGTCTTTGGGAATGCTGGCATGACAACCAAAGCGGTGGGGATAACCTAAGCGAGACTTGTGCAGGTGTGTATTTGGCACGCTTGATGGAGGCGATGCTCCAGATAGAGGGAAATAGCCTATATGGCGATATTCTCGAGCGAACTATCTATAACGCACTCTTTGCTGCAACCTCTCCCGATGGCAGCAGAAGCCGGTACTTCACCCCTTTCGAGGGTGAGCGGCCCTATGATGCAGCAGCTCCGCGCTACTGCTGTGCCAATAACAATAAGCGCTTTCTGGGTGACCTGCGCAGTTGGATGTATTACCGCACTGAGCAGGGTGTTGCGGTCAATCTCTACAACGCTTCCACAGCGACACTCGATATCAATGGTAGTGTGAAGTTGAGGTTGGAGCAGCAAACCAACTATCCGAGTTCCGGGAATGTTCTTTTGAAAATCGATCCCTCTGAGGACGCGCATTTTGAAGTGAAACTGCGCATCCCGCGCTGGTGTCAGGAAGCGACGATCTCGATTAATGGTTCAAGAAGCGCAAGCGTTGCAGGTGGTCAATTCTATGGTTTAGAACGCAGGTGGAAGGAAGGTGACTCTATTGAGCTAAAAATGCCAATGGAATGGCGCTTCATTCGTGGTCGTCGAGCCCAGGAGGGGCGAGCCGCGATTCTTCGGGGTCCGGTGATCTTTACATTTAATCCAGAGCGGAATACGGAACTGAGCACGCGGTCCGGATTCGATGCCCGGCTTCTCAAGATTCATCCCGGAGAGATCGATCCACCAACAATCGATGAATCTGTGCGCCCCGGAGGGGTATCCTGCCAGATCAAAGTGTGGCCACCCGGAGTGCAGCCTTGGCCCATAGTCCCGCGCGTTCCATTAGTGCTGAGTGAGTATCCCGATCCTGGGGGCAGGGCAATTTATTTCACCGTACCGGGGGAAGGGAAACTGCTTTTGGTCCAGGATGAGCTCATCAGTGTGGGGCACTCGCGATCTTAAGACTCTGTAATGACTAAATGATTGGCGCCTAAAAGCTGTGGAGCGGCTCATCTGTGAAGTGCAAGCGTGGAGCGCTCGAGATGGACACCCTCGCGATCGTAGATGCAGCTCTGTCGATACAGGATACAGTGGCAGATGATCGCAGTACATGGACATCAGCACATGGGTGAGCAAGTCGGGACCGGAAGTGTTCCGGCAGGGCTCGCCGCACCGGCGGCTGGGTTGGTTCTTTCGGAGCCGGCCGCACGGCATCGGGCAGCTGCGCAAGGCTCGCTTGAAAGATCCTCCAGCTCCAGTTGCTGAGCCAGCACCTGCGCACGCTGTAGCGCCGTGCTGTTCTCGAGCACCAAGTGCTTTAGGGCATCCACATCGTTAAGCATTGGTTCGATTCAATGCACGACGCGAAAGAGAAGATCGAGGCTTGGCGCATCGATTACAACGTGAGTCGGTCTCACCAAGCTCTGCAGGACCTCACGCCGACGGAATTTGCCGAGCGAGCTAGGGTTTTGAGATCATCCATGGACCACAACAGCCGGAAGACTAACGCTGCAGGTGGTCCGAAATTCGACTGGCAGTTCAATTACAACAATACATACTATGTGAGGCAACACGACATCGAAGATAACCTCTACCGGGGCGACCACCTGCCGCGTCCCGGGCTCCGCTTGTGAAGCGCGGAATGGCCGTTGCCACTACGAGGCAGGGAAGCAGGAACGGCGATGGCACACGTCGAGTGTGCCGAAGCGAGCGCTAGAATTAAGGGTGTCTTTCCTCAGAGATCTGTTGTAACAGCTTCTGAACCTCGTCCTCTGGCATGGACATCACGGCTTCGATCAGCTTGTCCGATTCCGTTTCCGCGATGGCATCCCGCAAATTGTTTCGGCACAATTCTTCGACCTGAGATGACAGTTCCCTCAATATAGGAAAGTCAAAAAGAAGGCGAACTGGGGTCAGAACCGCGAGGGAAGAATACAAGCGTGCGGTCACCTGCATCGCCAGCAGCGAATGTCCGCCAAGTTCGAAAAAATTATCTTCACGACCGACGCGATCAAGATGCAATACCTCTTGCCATACAGCGGCCACAGCATGTTCAATTTCGCCTGATGGAGGCTCGTAGTGCTGGCTTACGTAGGCAGTGAGGTCCGGCTGTGGAAGTGCCCGCCGATCCAGTTTTCCATTAGGAGTCAACGGCCAATTCTTCAGAAATACGAATGCGCTCGGAACCATGTATTCGGGTAACGCAGCTCTCACATGCGTACGCAACGACTCAGCGCGCAAATTGTCTTCCGCCGCGCACGTATCTTTGGCAATTACATAGGCGACGAGACGTTTCTCACCAGAGATCCCCTCCGCTGCAACCACAATGGCGTCCTTTACCTCAGGGTATTGTGCAAGTCGTGCCTCGATCTCTCCTAACTCGATGCGAAAGCCGCGAATCTTTACTTGGTGATCATTGCGCCCTAAGTACTCTAATGTTCCATCGGACCGCCACAGCCCCAGGTCTCCCGTCTTGTACATGCGTGCTTGCGGCTGATCCTCACTGAAGGGATCTGGGAGAAACCGCTCCGCGGTCAGCTCGGGGCGGCCTAGGTATCCCCGTGCAACCCCCGCCCCTGCAATGTACATCTCGCCTGCCACCGCGATCGGGACGGGTTGGCTATGGTCATTCAATAGATACGCCCGTAGATCCGCAATCGGTCTGCCAATTGGGCTGCTGCGCTCGGATTCGATCTCTTCTCTGGCCAACGGAGGACGATACGTGACGTGTACGGTGGTCTCTGTAATGCCATACATGTTCACCAGCTGTGGTGTGTCAGCTCCGTTTCTTTCCACCCAGGGTCTCAGTGTGCGCAATTCCAGCGCTTCACCCCCAAAAATGACAACGCGGAGCGAATGCTGGCTTTCTCCACTGTGCTTTTGCGCATCGATTAGCTGCGCAAAAGCGCTCGGGGTCTGGTTCAACACGGTCACCGCTTCGGCACATATCAGGCGGTAACATTCTTGCGGTGAACGTGTAGTTGAATACGGCACAATAACCACGCGTCCACCGTGGAGCAACGCGCCCCACAATTCCCATACGGAGAAGTCAAAGGCAAAAGAGTGAAATAGGGTCCACACGTCGTGGTCATTGAAATCGAACAACTGAGCAGTAGCGGCAAACAAACGTGTCACGTGTCGATGCTCGATCATCACGCCCTTGGGCTTGCCTGTTGATCCAGAGGTGTAGATAACGTATGCGAGTTGAGCGGAGTGGAGGTTCAGCTTGGCCGAATCTAAGTCGTGCGAGGGTTGCTTGGCGATCTCGTCCCAATCGCTATCAAGCCTAATCACTTCTGTCGCTCTGGCCGACACCTCGGGGCACACCGTCTTATGGGTCAGCAACACTCTCGGGGCAGCATCCAGGAGCATGTGACACAACCGCTCCGCGGGATACTTCGGATCTAGAGGGACATAGGCTCCCCCAGCCTTGAGTATTCCCAGTAAACCCACCACCATCTCCAAACTGCGCTCAACGCAGATTGCGACCAGGTGATCGGAGCCAATTCCCTTGCCCCTCAAGTACCGCGCGAGCTTATTAGCTCTTTCATTGAGTTCGGCATATGTGAATGCCTGTCCCCCGTACTGCACAGCTACCGCTGCCGGTTTGCTCCGAGCGTGTTCTTCGTACAGCTGATGGATCAATTTATCTTGTGTAAAGGCTAGGTTCGGCCCATTGAACAGATGGATGACTCTTCGCCATTCTTCTACAGGCATGATGGGCCAACTCAGCATTGAAGTCTGAGATGACTGTTCTAGAGCCTCGACTAATGATTGCATGGCTGTATGGAGGTACTGAGTCACTCGCTTTGGGTCAATCCGTGGATCTGTGTGAGCTATCAACGCGAAGTCCTTCCCAAGATCGTCCACCGAAATAGCGATTGGATAATTAGTACGCGCACCACGCTGGAGAATAATCCGGGGTAGCGCTGAATCGGCCGGTGGGAACTTGCTATTTGGTTCCCGATGACGATAGTTAAGTAGGGCAGTGAATAGCGGTGCAGAGCCGGTCATACCACTGCATTTTTGGGCGGATATTAGCGATACATTTCGATAATATAGAAGCGCTATCAGCTCGCTGTGCGTATGTCTGACCAGTTCCTCTGCACTCAGTCCCTTTAACTGGAGGCGCAGCGGAAGCGTGTTTATTGATATCCCTAACATTAGCTGCTCGCCTCTATGTCCTCGGCGCGCGCTGAGCAGAACCGTCCCATATACAATGTCATTTCTGCCGCTAGTATGAGCAACGACCAGAGCCCAGGCTGCGTGGAACAATCGCGCCGGACTGACTTCCATCCTCTGAGCTTGGGCACGGATTCGCCGAGCCAAATTGTTTTCTACAACTTGGTGGGCTTCCTGGGCACACAGTCCATCCCCATGCACATCGAGTATCCCGAAGGGTGCCGTCGGCTCTACAATTTCACCCAACTTGGCTTGAAAGAATACTTCGGCGTCCCTTGACTTGCTGTACGAAAGTGCTTCTGATACGTAGTCGCGATACGCTAGCGGCTCCCGTAACTCCCGCTCGCATCCTTCATACCATCTCATCACTTCCTCAAGAGCGGCTCTCCAAGTCACATCGTCACACGCAAGGTGGTGGAACTGAAGTGAGGCATACCATCGGCCATCATGCCCGCCGACAAATTCCATGCGAACAAGTGGGGCGCGACGCAAATCTATCATGCGCAGACTACGTGCAATGCGCGTGCTAATCTCATCAAGCACGTCTCGGTTGGGATCAACGCTCAACTCTTCAACCGACAATTTGGCGCGGCGATACACGACCTGCACCGGGCAGGGCAATTGCTCCCAATGTACTGCGCTTCGTAGAATATCGTGGCGGTCGACTAGTCTTTGAACGGAATCGATGAGCCGGGTGACCTGAGCACGAGAGTCTAATTCAAATAGTGTCGATAGTAGGTATGGATCGCGCTGCGTGTCGAGAAAGCTATGGAAAAGCACCCCTTCTTGAGCGGGTGAGAGAGGATAAATATCTTGAATATTGGCTGCGAACCCGGGGACAGTGTTTACGATAGCATCTATATGGTGCTGCTCAAGGCGAACCATAGGAAGCATTTCCGGAGTAATGATGTCTGTCCCGACAGGTATGAGACAAGGCGGCGCCGGAGACCCAATCTTGTCTTCGATTGAAACGTGCGGATCTTCGCGTTCTGCACTAGTGCTCAATGACCCAGTATCACTGTCATTTGCACTTTTCATTGACCTTTACTCCAAAGTTGCCAAACTTTCAGTTTCAAAACGTTTCTGCACAAGTGAGCTCGCATCTGAGATGTCTACAAGCGTATGGCGTCAGAGTTAGGAAGGAATTACTGGCTTTTAGGCGCGCGGCAATTACTAAACGCTCCTCGCGTGGAGTTAGTCAGCTCCAGTAGCTTCTCGAGGGAGTTAGAGTGTCTTGTTGTCGCTTCAATTGTCTACAGCCTTTAAGATAAGTAGCGTTCCCTTTCAATAGTGCCAGTTTTAGCCCTTCCATCTGACGTAGGCGCTTTCTGCGGACGGAATAGAATAGTAGAAGAATTGCATTAGCCAGTGAAATAGGCACGAGAGCGCAAGCGAGCGAAATAGATTTGTCTCTGATCAAGTAAAGCTGAGGTCTAAGCCAGCGCCTATATGTGTCGTAGGAATAGCAGCCGTTTCCGCGCCAATTGAGAAGTTCGAAAGGATGCTTCCAAGGAAAGGCACTGTGAAGCGTTCTTTTGGATGAGTCACTGATAGGCAGAGAAGCCACCAAAGAAGGCCATTGAACAAGCACTAACTCCATCATGCGTTGGCTGGGCCTTTTTATTTGCGGCATGCGATAGCTGACATATGGCTCCGCGATAACATGAACGGGCTGCGAGAATTTTTCCTGATACAGCATCCCAACAAAGGCATACAAGGATCCTATATACATGTCTCGACGGCGAGAGAGCCATGTCTCTCGTCTCATTACGGATGCGCCGATATACCTGACAAAATCGCCGAGTTCTACGAACATGCGGTCCAATTCCCAGGGGCCATACACGCGATCAAAACTAAAATCGAGGGCACGCTCTTGCTGCAGATTGGACATACTGAAATCTCTAAACTCGTAGTTGACGAGCGCTGCCCCAGGATTCTGTCGGAGAACATCAAGAATGGCTTTAACTGCGCCTGGCTTTACTAAATCATCATCCGACATAAGCCAGCAGTAATCGCCATGCGCAAGCTCCACAGCGCGGTCGTAGTTGCGATCAACCCCAAGGTTTGTCTCTCTCCTGATGTAGCGTAGTTGACTACTATAATGTTGACGTGCGGCGATCACAGTAGGCGTATGGTCGGACGAGGCATTATCGACAACCAATAATTCAGTGTCTGGGGTGAGTTGCGGAAGGATTGCATCCAAGTTTGCGCCCAGAAAATCAGCTCGATTGAGAGTTGAGATGCAGATCGACAGCTTTAGTCGCGGCTCGGTGTCGTCTAGCAGGTTATGTGAGAGCTGTTCCATTGCTTGTCCTTTAGGGGCGAAAGTGTCCCCTTGCGCATGAGCAGAGCGGTTCCGAAGCACTGGGAAGGCGATGTTGAGCCGCACGGCGATTGAGCTGTCTTATAACATCTGAAGTGCTATACGTTGACCAGTGGGGGGTCGAAGAGGGGGTTTTGACGAGAAGATCGTTCCTAATCGATGGCTTCTCAGTCATAGGGAATTTGGAGAGACGCGGGGAACCTAACGCGCGGTTCTTGATCGGGCGACGACAGGCGATGCGCCGCGAGAATGTCGATGGCCGAGAGCTGCTTGCAACGCGACTGCCGACGGCTGAGGCTCAAGTGAAGCCAATCTTGTGCAACTCGCATGGCGTCCACTCGGCTTTGGTGCGTGAGCTATGAAAGGAGCTGCTCGTCCCCCCCCGACCGCTTACCTTCTACAACAATGTCTTTACCAGTAGCCGCTCAAAAGGCTATGTGAATCGGTGCTATGGCGACATTTTGCTGAAGCGAGCGACATACAAGTGACGAAGCGTCGCTATGGCGAACGCAATAGCTCGCTTGACGTAGTGGTGTATTGTGATGTGCGAGGGAGTTCTTTGTGGAAAGAACCGTGGCCCTTGTCTCGCCGTTCATTGACGGCGTGCGGGTCGACTCTCTGTCGGATGACCCGTTTGAGGTCTATTCCCCGTATACAGGAAAGCGTCTTTTTTCGTATCCAGCGGGTTCAGCTGCTGATGTAGATCGAGCAGTCAATTCGGCTCGAAGGGCGTTCGACGATGGTCGTTGGGGGGAACTCAAGCCCTCTGTCCGCCGAGCGACTATTTATCGATTGGCCGATCTCATCGAACGGCATGCTAGGGAGCTTGACGAGTTGGATGCAGAGGAAATGGGGAAACCCATTTCGGTAGGATTTTGCAGCGCAGCTGAAGGCGCCAACCTAACGAGATATTGCGCGAGTGCGTTCGATAAAATCGTGGGTAATGTCCTTGTGAGTGATACGCCCAGTTACGTTACCCAGCGATGGGTGCCCCGTGGTGTGATTGGTGCGATCGCATCCTGGAATTTTCCGACGTTCGTTGCATTGTTAAAATCGATCCCGGCGCTAGCAACTGGAAATACTGTTGTACTGAAGCCGTCAGAAATGTCTCCGAGCTCCGCACTCCGCATTGCAGAGTTGGCTGTAGAGGGCGGAGTTCCAAGCGGCGTGCTGAACGTTATTCCTGGCACGGGAGAAACGGTCGGTCGCGCCCTTGGAATGCACTCCCGCGTTGATATGATCACTTTCACTGGATCCACAAAGATTGGAAAATTGATGCTGCAGTACTCCGGCCAGTCGAACATGAAGAAGGTACTACTGGAATGTGGAGGAAAATCTCCCCATGTAGTATTCGATGATGATGTGAATATTGATGAAGTGGCAGAGACGGTATCCGCATCGATACTACGGAATCAGGGGCAAGTCTGCAGTGCTGGGACAAGGGTAATCGTACATAAGAATGTTGTTGATGTGCTGACGAAGAAGATCGCCGAGAGATTTCGGGCTGTAAAGATAGGCGACCCGCTCGACCCACAGACGAACTTTGGGCCGCTCGCTTCCAGAGCGCAATGCCAGAGGGTGGAGGCTTACATCTCGCGAGCAATTGAGTCGGGCGCGGACTTGGTGACGGGAGGACGACGAGTACTGAGAGAGAAGGGAGGGTATTTCATAGAGCCGACACTTTTCACTTCCGTGCAGCCAACTGCGAGCATCGCGGTCGAGGAGATTTTCGGACCGGTTCTTCCGATGATCAGTTTTCAAAGCGAGGACGAAGCCGTGTCGATCGTCAATGGCACTGACTTCGGTCTTAATGCTACTGTTTGGGCAACTGAAATCAAGACCGGAATGCGCGTGGCAAAGCGCGTGCGATCGTCTGTTACATTGCGGACTGGGCAATTGATAAGCGAAGGTGCCGGTTACGGATTCTCCTCGGAGCCTGCGGGTCAGTCCGGGCTGGGCATCGAGGGGGGGATAGCCGGATTGGAAAGTTATCAACGTCGTCAGACCATTTCTATGCTACATGGTTAGCAGTGAGTGTGAAGTAAAGATCTGACGTCGATCATGCTATGCGGCTCGGTTTCGGATACCGAGTTTTGAGGTCGAGTTACAAGGCGCATAACAAAGAGTGGGATTGTCAGCGTGAACGGTGTGGTGGAGCAGGATCAAGCCAACGTGCAAGTGCGCTGGGGAATTCGGATCCCGCTCCGTGATGGAATCCAATTAAGTGGGGCCTTGTATTTGCCGAAAGGACCCGTTCAACCATCACCGGTCATTTTAACTCTGACACCTTATGTGGGACAAACCTATCACGATCAGGGTGTTTACTTTGCGGCGTGTGGTTATCCGTTTCTAGCGGTGGACGTGAGGGGTCGCGGAAACTCCGAAGGAGATTTCAGGCCGCTAATTCAGGAAGCACAGGACGGTTTCGACGCAGTGGAGTGGGTGGCACGGCAGCCATATTGCGACGGGCAAGTGGCAATGTGGGGCGGGTCTTACGCTGGCTATGACCAATGGGCCACTGCAAAGGAATTGCCGCCTCACTTGGCGACTGTCATACCAGTTGCCGCAGCATATGCAGGCGTCGATTTCCCGATCCGCAACAACATCGCCGTGCCGTACATCATGCAATGGCTGACTTTCGTATCCGGTCGCACTCTGCAGGATGTAGTCTTCGCCGACCAGAACTTGTGGAAGCAGCAATTTCGCCGGTGGTTCGAATCGGGAGCGCCTTTCAAGGAACTCGACATTCTAATCGGCAATCCATCTTCAATCTTCCAGGAATGGATCTCACATCCGGAGCGAGATGACTACTGGGACAACCATAATCCTAGTGCTCGTCAATACTCTAAGATCCTCATCCCTATCCTTACCATTACTGGCATCTACGATTCGGATCAGCCAGGAGCACTAGCGCACTATCGGGAGCATCTGAAGAACTGCCCGGATGCGTGCCACTTTCTGGTGATCGGACCCTGGGATCATGCGGGTACGAGAAATCCGAAGCAGGAATTCTGCGGACTTAAGGTTGGCCCGGCTAGCCTTGTTGATCTACGCAGGCTGCATGTTGAGTGGTACTCATGGACCATGAAGCACGGGCCGAGTCCGACGTTTCTTAAAAACAACGTTGCGTATTACGTTATGGGTGCAGAGCAATGGCGCTACGCGAGGTCTTTGGATAGTGTCACGACGCTAGTGGTTCCGTTCTATTTGGAGTCGAATCTGAATCCATCGGACGTTTTCAAATCGGGTTCGCTTGTTCGAGAGCGACTCCAAAGTGAGGGCAGGCAGGATTGTTATATCTATGACCCTAACGATATTGATTTGGCATGGATAGAATGCATCCTGGAGCCAGGAAATCGCACCGATCAGCGGATGATTTATGCATCGTCCGGCAGACAACTCATTTATCATAGCGAGCCATTTGACAAAGAAGTAGAGATCGCCGGATTCTTCAAGTTCTCCGCATGGATCTCGATCGACCGACCGGATACTGACTTCCGCGTGTCGATCTACGAAATTGATCTTGATGGCACCAGTACCCTCCTAAGCGCCGACTCGATTCGGGCCCGCTACCGCAAATCTCTACGAGAAGCGGAGCTTATTCGAACAAGAGATCCGCTGCGCTACGATTTTCAGCGATTCACCTTCGTAGCACGGCAGATGAAGAAGGGTAGTCGCTTGCGTTTGGCAATCGGTCCGATCAATTCAATCTTTAGCCAGAAGAACTACAACAGCGGCGGAATCGTGGCCGAAGAGTCAATCCAGGAAGCTCAGCCAGTGACAGTGAAGCTTTGGCACGACGAGTCGCATCCAAGCGTGCTGCATGTACCTTTCGGACGAAGCGAGATATCCCGCCTATGAATCCGACGTTCCTTGGCCCGCTGAGGTTGCATACGCAACTCGAGCAGTGGCCGCTCACGATGCCATTTCGGATTGCTGGTTACACATTTGAGATGATAGAAGTTCTCGTAGTGACATTGCAGAAGGACGAATGCGTGGGGCGGGCGGAGGCTGCTGGCATCTACTACATGAAAGATCGGCCTCACTCAATGATTCAACAGATCGAGTCGTTGCGTGCAACCATCGAAGTGGGACTCGACCGCAATGCCTTACAGAAGTTGCTTCCACCGGGAGGTGCCCGCAACGCATTGGATTGCGCTTTGTGGGACTTGGAAGCTAAGGCAACTGGCTGTCCTGCATGGCAGGTTGCAGGCCTTGACAGACCGCGCCCGATCGTTACTACCTTCACATGCAGTGCCGATCAACCGGCAGAGGTAGTTATGGCTGCGCGGTCTTATAGAAATCCTAAAGCTCTAAAACTGAAGCTGACAGGTGAGTCAATCGATGTGGAGCGTATAAGGGCTGTACGTGAATCACTACCCGATGTGTGGATGAGCATTGACGCCAACCAGGGATTTTCACGGTCATTCTTGGAGAGTCTTATGCCGATTTTGGTTGAGGAAAAAGTAGCTCTCATAGAACAGCCTTTCCCAAGGGGCCAAGAGGAACTATTGGACGGCTTTCAGTCTCCAATTCCGATTGTAGCCGACGAGAGCGTTCTCAGCCTTGCTGATATTCCTCACCTGGTTGGCCGGTTCAACATGATCAACATTAAGCTCGATAAATGTGGCGGACTGACCGAGGGATTGGCAATGGTTCGGGCCGCTGCCGAGTATGGGCTGAATGCAATGGTGGGAAACATGATGGGCACCTCGCTCGCAATCGCACCTGCATTTGTGCTTGGACAAGTTTGCAATGTGGCAGATCTAGATGGCTGCATCTTCCTGAAGGCTGATCGTGCGATCACCGTCCAGTATAACGACGGCTTAGTGACATGCCCAGATGGACTGTGGGGTTGAGATCTTGAGACACCTCTATACGTTAGAGACCGCACTGACGAGCCGCCTCAAGTTGTCAAAGTAATGATTCAAGCGGTGGAGTGTCCGCGCATCCTTTTCTCTTTGAGAATTCACCTCGGAAATATCACTCTTCTCTTCAACTCTTGGGGATACATCAATAACGATACACGTAACCTTTGTTGAGCTGCCCATATCGGTCACCACGATATTGTCGAAACCCATTGATGGGCGCGTCACGCCATAGCTACCCCCCTTTGCCGGGAATATTTCCAATGCTATGTACTTTAATGGGATGATCTCCGCTACACCATATAGGTGATAATGGGGTTGTGGCACCGTACTACTAATGTCGTGAGGAAATACTCTTTCGAAATGGCCGACTCCTCCAGGCTCGCCCGCGATTGTTTCCA
>Ga0075430_100001612_pt1 | contig 18421 bp, 13 predicted proteins | sample RhiMetdeltSRZDD4_FD_75294 | JGI IMG/M metagenome (GOLD analysis project Ga0075430, IMG submission 75294) | Populus rhizosphere microbial communities from Tennessee, USA - Rhizosphere MetaG P. deltoides SRZDD4 | ecosystem: Host-associated > Plants > Roots > Rhizosphere > Soil | place: USA... | reverse complement strand
GCTCAGCGGCGCCAAGAGACGAGCTCGCAGAAGACGCTGTCGCCCGATGAGCCCCTGCGCCGCTGGCTCCGCCTCACGCCGCTCTCGGAAAGTTACGGGACTGCGAATCTGCGACAGGAAGTGTTCGCCGGTCTGACGGTGGCCGCGCTGGTCGTGCCGCAAGGCATGGCGTATGCGTTGTTGGCGGGCTTGCCGCCTGCAATGGGTCTGTACGCTTCGATACTGCCGATGATCGTCTATGCGCTCGCCGGCAGCGGCCGACAGACGTCCGTCGGTCCAGTGACCGTGGACTCGCTGATGCTGGTGCTGGGACTCGGCACGCTGGCCACCGCGGGCACCGGCTCGTTCATCGCGCTCGCGGTGCTGGTCACGGCGATGATCGGCGCGATTCAACTGGCGATGGGCGCGCTGCGCCTGGGATTTCTCGTCAACTTTCTTTCGTATCCGGTTCTCGCCGGATTCACATCCGCCGCCGCGGTCATCACTGTCATCGGCCAGCTACAACATGTGCTCGGCGTCAGCCAGGTGCAGAAGCCGGAGTTGTATCGAACGGTGCTGGACGTCGGCGCGCATGTAGGCCAGTCGAATCCGATCACGATCGTGATCGCGATCGGCTGTGTCGTCGCGCTCTGGGCGGTGAGGCGATGGGCGCCGACAGCGCCCGGCGCGTTGGCGCTCGTCATCGTGTGTACTGTTCTCGCATATGCGTTTGGCCTGGACGCACGCGGAGTGAGCGTACTCGGCGCGGTCGCCGGCGGATTGCCGCATCTCGCGATACCGACGCTGCATTGGTCGGAAATTCGACAGGTCACGCCGCTCGCGATGACGATGGCACTGGTCGGCTTCGCACAGACCATCTCGGTGGGCAAGTCGCTCGGCAACAAGTTCGGCTACGACATCGATGCGAATCGCGAGCTGACGGCGCTCGGTCTGTCCAATCTCACGTCGAGCATGTCGCAGGGTTATGCAGTTTCCGGAAGTCTCGCGCGCTCGGCTCTGAATGCGGCTGCCGGTGCACGCACGCAGGTCGCGGCGATCGTCTCGGCAGTGTGCGTCGGCATCACGACGCTGTTCTTCACGCCGCTGTTCCACTACCTGCCGCACGCGACGCTGGCCGCGATCCTGATCGTGTCGTCGCTGCGGCTGATCGATACGCGCGAGATCCGCTACCTGTTCAAGGTGAAGGTGACCGAAGGCATCCTGCTCGTCTTCACGTTCGTTGCGACGCTCGCGCTCGGCATCATGCCGGGGCTGCTGCTCGGCATCGTCGCTTCGATCCTGCTGTTCATCACGCTCAACACGCGGCCGAACACGGCAATTCTCGGCCGCCTGCCGAACACGAACATTTTTCGCAACGTGACCCATTTCCCTGAGGCGGAAACGATACCGGGCCTGGTCATCCTGCGCATCGATGCCTCTTTGTACTTCGCGAACACGGTGTTCCTGAAGGAGAAAGTGCACGAGATCTGCCGCCAGCACGGCGCGTCGCTGAAGGCGCTCATCCTGGACGCGAGCGCCGTGAACGACCTGGATTCCTCGGCAGATACCGCCCTGCATCAGTTGTCGGCGGAATTCAGGCAGAAGGGCATCGAATTTTACATTGCGGGCGTCAAGGCGCCGGTCCGCGATGTCATGAAGCGCTCCGGCCTGTACGGCGTGCTGGGGAGCGATCACTTCTTTTTCACAATCGATGCCGCAGTGAAACGCTTCCAGGACAAGACGCGCCAGCGTCAATGAGGTAGGCTAACCGCGGGTCGATGTTCCGGGGATTCTCGAGGAGGGATTCGCGATGAACATTCCTTCGGCAGGCACTCTCCGCGCCACAGCACTCGCCGCGATCGTCACGTGCTGCTCATTCTCCGCTATCGCTGACGACGCACCCGGCTGCCAGCGCCAGCAGCTCAAGGAAGCCGAAGGCACCGCGGACGGCGGCATCACTGCCGAGAATCACGCGGCGACGGCCAGCAAGCGCTTCGAGACGATGGACAAGGACAAGAACGGCAAGATCAGCGCTGCCGAGATCGGTGCGAGCCACGGCGCCGAGAGCATCGTGTGGGCGAATCATCCCGAGTCGCCGGCCGAGAAGATCCGCGAGCTCGATGCCAATCGCGACGGCGTGCTGACGGTTGCGGAGTATTCCGCAGGCTCGCAGCGGATGTTTCACGTCCTCGACGCCGACGGCAACGGCGTGCTGACGCCGGCCGAGATGATCATCGATCCGCGCAGCCGCTGAGGCTCAGTTTCTCCCCAGCATTCTCTCGACGCGGCGCGCGAGCTCGGAGATCGCGAACGGCTTCGTCAGCACCTCCATGCCCGGCCCGATGTGGCCGTGGTTGAGAGCGGCATTCTCCGCATAGCCGGTGATGAACAGCACTTTCAACCGCGGCCGCAGCGCCTGGGCCGCATCCGCCACTTGCCGGCCATTCAGCCCGCCCGGCAAGCCGACGTCTGTGATCAGCAAGTCGACACGCTTGTTGGATTGCAGGACTTCGAGCCCGCTCGGCCCGTCGACGGCTTCGATGCACGTGTAGTTCAGATCGCCGAGCGCATCGGTGATCAGCATGCGCACCGTGGGCTCGTCGTCGATGACGAGCACGACGGTGTCCGAAGTACGCGCTGGCTCCGGCACAACGACGTGGAGCGGTTCGATATGCTCCTCGCCGTGATACCGCGGCAGATACATGCAGACCATCGTCCCCTTGCCGACTTCGGAATAGATGCGCACGTGGCCGTTCGACTGCCGCGCAAAGCCGTACACCATCGATAGACCCAGGCCCGTGCCCTGCCCCATCGGCTTGGTCGTGAAGAACGGCTCGAACACACGTTCCAGCGTCTCCTTGTCGATGCCGACGCCCGTGTCGCTGACGCAGATCGTGATGTACTGGCCAGGTTCCAGGCTGCGCTCGCGCGCCGTGCGGTCGTCGATCCACTTGTTGGCGGTCTCGATCGTGATCTTGCCGCCGCTCGGCATGGCATCGCGCGAGTTGATGCAAAGGTTCAGCAGCGCGTTCTCGAGCTGATTGGCGTCGACCAGCGTCGGCCACAAGCCGACGGCCTCGATCGTCTCGACCTGGATCGACGGGCCGACCGTACGGCGCACCAGCTCCACGAACTCGGTCATCAGCCGATTCACGACGAGCGGTTTCGGCGAGAGCGTCTGGCGTCGCGAAAAAGCGAGCAGTCGATGAGTGAGCGATGCTGCGCGTCGCGCGGCGCCCTGTCCCGCAGTCACGTACTTTTCGACGTCGCGCGTGCGCCCCTGCGCGAGCCGCACGCCGATCATTTGAAACGCGCCGGAAATTCCCGCAAGCAGGTTGTTGAAGTCGTGCGCGAGCCCGCCCGTGAGTTGACCGACCGCTTCCATCTTCTGCGCCTGGCGCAAAGCTTCCTCCGTCTTGCGCAAGCGCTGCTGCTCGGCGAGCCGCTCGGTGACGTCGTAGGCGAACTGGTACGCACCGATGCGATTGCCGCCGGTGTCGTACAACATGCTCATGTGCATCTCGTGGTGCGCACGCTCGCCGCCGCGACCGCTGAACGCGACGACTTCAGAAAAGTCCTCGCCCTGCAGAGCACGCGACCAGATCTTGTGCAGCACCTCGCGATGCTCGGACGCTGCGTCCAGCACGTCGAGCACGCGCGCACCCACCTTCGGCACGACGCCAAAGAGCCGTTTGAACTCGCGGGTCGCTGCGCCGTTGATGGCGATCCACTGGAAATCGAGATCGATCACCTGCACGAAGGCGTTCGTGCCCTCGACGATGTCGGCGAGCACTTTGCGCTCTGCCAGTGCCGCGGCGACGCGCGCCTCGAGCGTCTCGTTCAGTTCCTGCAACGCGCGCTCGGCCCGCTTGCGCGCCGTGACATCCTTGAACAGCACTGCAACTTCGCGCCGGCTCGCCGGCTCGACGCGAAACGCCGCGAGCTCGAGATAGCGACCGGTCGCAACGAGCTCGCGCTCGAAGCGGATCGGCTGGCCGGTCTTGAGCACCTCGACATAGAGCTTGACCCAGCCCTCGGCTTCGTCCGGCACCATCTCGCGGACCTTCTGGCCGACGACGTTCTCGATACCGGTGTTGACCGCATACGCAGCGTTGGCCGCGACGTGCACGTAATCGCTCAACGGCCCCGCCGGACCGTCGATGAACTCGATGATGCAGAAGCCCTCGTCGATCGAGTCGAACAGTGTCCGATAGCGCGCTTCCGCCGATATGTCGGTGGACGCGGCCGAAGCGACGTCGGGACTGGGCGCAATAGTCAAGGGCAGCTCGGACCTGCAGCTAGGCCGCTGAACTGTACCGTACAAGCCCAGGGATCGCATCCAGCTCAGGGACGTCGCGGTCCTTCCAGCTCTGCGCGCGGCCATTTGCCGAGATTGGCGGCCGCTTCGTACGTGCTCTGTAGGAACTCCATGACTGCCGATGCCGGTGACGCCGCACGACGCGCCGCTTCGTACGGCAACACGAACTCGCGCAGCGCATCGCTGTAATGAGCGCCGACTGGACCGACGCGTGCGGCTGCGTAACCGGGCGGCTCCGGATAGGCATACGAATAGAAACACGCTTCGGGATATTGCTCGCCGCCGGCCCAGAATCCCGCGCTGCTGACTTCGTGCGAGTACGCCTCGCGCGCCACCCAGTCGGGGAGATGCGGGACGCCGCCAGGATGCGGCGGCGCCGTGCGTCCGGAGAATCGCGTGACCGCGAGATCGGCGCTGCCCCAGAAGTAATGCACGGGGCTGCACTTGCCGATGAAGCGCGCCCTGAAATCTTCGAACACGCTCTGTGTCAGCACGAGTACGCGCCAGTAGCGGTTCACGGACTCCGCATCGTAGGCACGATGAGTCTCGTCGACATCGAACGGAATCGGATCAGGCAACTCGTTCGGCAGCGTGTGGATCTTCACGGGCACGCCCAACGACGACAGCGAATTCATCACATCGCGATAGAACCTGGAGGTCGGCTGCGGCTGCAGCGGCAGTTGGATCGTTCGCCCGTCGATGACGTTGAGCAGCAGGCAATGCTCGACGAAGTCGAAGTCGATCTGGAACGAGCCCGCTGCGTGCGGGATCAGGCCGGTCCCGATTCCGCGCGCGGTGACGCGTAGTGCAACGTGCCACGAGTGATTCACCCACGGACGCTGCACCAGCGCGATCTTGCCGACGATCTGCAACCACAGGTGCAACGTGGCAGCGGTATCCCGCCATTCGGCGTACGGCAGCGCCGGCCAGGTTGCGGAAGGTGTCTGAGCCATCCCCCTACGGTACGCCGATCACTCGATCCCGTACACGACACCTACGTATCAACTCACACCGCGACCAGATACTCCGCCAGGTTGTCGAGCACCTCGCCCTGCTCCTGCGGTATCCCCTGCAGACGAATGTGCGTTTCCCCGACGTTGTCGAACGAGACGAACCAGGACATGCCGGAGTGATAAGGCACGAAAGCAGAGCGTAGAAACGTCCACTCCTCCCCGACCGGATGAACGTCGCGATCGTGGTCCGTGAACGCCTTGATGGTACTTTCACCAAGACGCAGATTGGAGCCCGTGCCGCCTCTGCCTCCGCTCGCGCGCGCGCCGCCTTCGCGCGACGTTCGAATGCCGTGGCGACGAACAGACCTGCGAGAATTGCGATCGAGAGAAGCAGCTCGTTGTCCATTTCACGCACGGCCTTGCCGCTGGTGATACGTCAGCGCATTCACAGCGCGCTACTTTACCAGCTCCTTCTGCGCGCGCGTGGCACCGAGCACGCTGTTGAAGCGATTGGGATAGAGCTGCAAGGCGCGTTGATAGGCAGCGAGCGCATCCGCAGGACGCCCTTGCTCCATCAGCATGTCGCCGAGAAGTTCCTCGGCGGGCAGCGTCGGTCCCGGGGTCACCGCATGCTTCGGCGTCGAGGCTTCGAGCGCAGCCGCCTGTTGCATCAGATCGATACTGGCCTGCCGATCTGCGCGCGCATGAGCGATCCAGGCATTCAACTCCAGTCGCAGGATCTGGATGTTGTTGGCGAAGAGCTCCTCGCCTGCGGTTCGCGTCGACGCTTCCAGCGTGGCAAGACGCTCAGCCGATGCGGTCGCCAGTTGCGCGTCTCTCAGGTGCGCGGCGCCGAGACCGCGAGCGAAATGCGTGATGGCCTCGGGCCAGGCGAACTTGTTCCAGTCGAGCGTCGCGGGCTCGCGCGGCTGGAGCGCGACAGCTTCGCTCCATGCGCGTCGCTCCAAGGCGTAGCGAGCCTGTGTTGAAGCGAGATGAAACGCGGTCTTGAAAGTCGGCTGCAGATGGCTGGTTGCGAGCAGCCGCCGCAGTTGGACATCGGCCTCGTCATTCATCCCCTTCTGCAGATACGCATACACCAGGTACTCGATCGCGTGCGGGAACTCGTCCCACACGAGCTCGCCATGCTCACCCGCCGGATGTTCCAAGGCTGCGTCGGCTGCCTGCAGGTTGCCGGAGATGACCGCGTCCCATTCCCCAAGGCGCGTATAGATATGTGTCGGCATGTGCAACGCGTGCGGGTTGCGCGGGGCTACTTCACTGTACTTGTGCGTGACGTCGAGCGAATCGTGCTCGCGCCCCGGTACATCGTTGGCGTGAATCAGATAGTGCATGGCGCCGGGATGGCCGGGATTCCGGGCCAGCACGCTCGTGAGGATTTGAGCGGCGCGATCTGCGTTCGCCCGCGCCGTTGCAGGCGTCGCAACCGCAAGATGCGCAAGCGCATAGAACGTCGCTGCCTCCGGATCGTCCGGAAACGCAGCATAGAGCTGCTCCATTGCAGCCTCCCAGGCACGAATGCGCGACCAGTAGTCGCGGCCGGTCGGATCTGCGAAGAATGCCTCGGCTGCGGCAACCAACAGCCGCTCGCGCTTCGTCGCTGTTCGCTCCTTCGCCTTCTGCACTTCGCTCCAGCCTTGCAGCAGGTCCTGCGAGCTCGGGCGCGTCGGCCAGAGCGGCTGGAACAAGGTCATCGCGATGCCCCAGTGTGCCATCGCGCAGCCGGGCTCGATCTCCGTCACGTGCTGAAATGCCTCGCGCGCTTCCGGATATGTCATGTGATGCAACAGAGCGACCGCGCGATCGAGCTCGACCTGAGCGGGTTGACTTGCACAAGCCGCAAGTATTGCGGCAACTGCCGCGACGAAGATGATGCGCATGCGCCAAGCTTTGCGCACGGACCTCTCGGCCTCCAGTACAGGAAATGGACTTGTGAGGCGTGCGGCGCTCTCACTAGACTCGCCGCATGAAGGGCTATGGCCAGTTCTGCCCGGTGGCAGTCGCCTCCGAAGTGTTCGCGCAGCGTTGGACGCCGCTGATCATTCGCGAGCTCTGCTCCGGGCGCTCGCACTTCAACGAGATCCATCGCGGCTTGCCGCTGATCTCCCGCACGCTGCTCGCCGAGCGACTGCGCTGGCTGGAAGATGCAGGCGTCGTCGCCAGTACGACCGCGACTGCCGGCCGCGTCCGCGAGTACCGCCTGACCGAGGCCGGTGCCGAGTTCAAAGCTGCGATCGACGCACTGGGGACGTGGGGCCAGCGGTGGGCAGTGCGCGTCGACACGCAGAATCTCGATGCCGACTTCCTGATGTGGCAGGTGTATCACCGGCTCGATCGCGAGCGGCTGCCGCAACAACGCGTGGTAGTGCTGTTCTCTTTCAGCGGCGTGCCGCGTAAGCGCCGCGGGCCGCACGACTACTGGCTCATGGTGGAGCGTCCCGACGTCGAGCTCTGCCTCACCGATCCCGGCCACGAGGTCGATCTCTGCGTCGAGGCCGACCTGCGAGCATTCGCCCATGTGTGGTTGGGCGATGCGCCGATCGCTGCGGCCTTGCGCGAGCGCGCGATCAAGCTTTCCGGTCCACGTAAGCTCGTGCAGGCATTCCCGCACTGGCTGCTGCTCAGCCGCTTCGCAGGAGTTGCGCGGCCGCAGCCCGGATGATCGAGGACGCACCGAGCCCGATGAGGCCGATGAAGAACCACCTGCGATAAGCCTCGCCGCGCAACCGAACGCGGACGAGCTGACCGGTGTACATCCCGACGAACACCGGGACCAGGGCCAGCGTCGAAGCACCCGCCGACGCGATCTCGAAGTGACCGGTCCAGGCGAGACACGCCGCGAGCGCCAGCATCGCGACCATGAAGACCAATCCCATGGATTGAATCAGTGCCTCGCGTTGCAGGCCGATCGACGTCAAGTACGGGACGAGCGGCATGACCGAGACACCGGTCGCGCCGTTGACGATGCCAGTGGCAAATCCGATCACCGGCGACATCCAGCGTTCGGCACGCGTCGGGACGTGCAGACGAGTGGCGAGCAGACCGACGACGGCATACACGATGAGAACGCTGCCGAGCGCGATCGAAACCAACGCCGTGTGCGCGCCGGTGAGGAAGCCGACTCCGAGAGCGGTGCCGAGCGCGACGCCGAGCAGCAGTAACGCGAAGCGACTCGTGATCGCGATCGGCTCGGGACCGGACATGAACTGCCAGGCGTTCGTCGCCAGCGTTGGAATGACGATCAACGTCGCGGCTTGCACCGGCGGCATCGACAAACTCAGCAGGCCAAGCGCGACAGTCGGCAGTCCCATGCCGAAGACGCCCTTGACCCATCCGCCGCAGAACAAGCTCAGCGCGATCAGCAGTGCGGTCGAAGTCACCGCGACATTCTAGAGACGTCGCTGCCCTCCGGCCGCTGCAATCCGCGAAGGCAGGCTTCGTCCACCGAGACCCAGGATCGCAAGCAGAGCCAACAGCAACGGATCGACGCCGCCGCCACCACCTCCACCGCCTCCACCTGAGCTGCCGCCGCCCGAATTTCCACCGCCCGGCGCAGGCAAGACAGTTACCGATACGCTTGCCTTTGCCGCCGGTGGCGCTCCTTCGCACACGATCTCCCACGTGTACGTGCCCGGCGTCGACACGGTGACCGAGCGTGCGCCAGTCACGGGCATGGCACCGAGCCAGCCGTCACCCGATACACCTTGACGCGCGCGACAAGCAGCGGCGTGCGTCGTGCTCCATGACAACGCAATCGGCTCGCCCACCACGAACGTAGTCTTGGTGGTACTCAAAGTCACTGCGGGCGCCGAAGGCCGCTGTGGACTCGTGGTAACGCCGCGCCATTCAACGACCACTGCGTCGACCACGCCCCCGCACTCGATGTAAAAGCCGACTGCGCCGAGCGTGCTGCGAGTGACAGCGCGACTGCCGGACGGCGGCAATGAGCCGTTCCAGTCCTGCATGCCGGCACCCATTGAATCGCGAGCCGTGCAGCTGTCCACGTCATTCGCGGACCACGTCAAAGTCACGGGCTGATTGACCGACGCAGTGGCGGCGCTGGCGGTGATGCTCACCGTTGGCACGGGCAGCCACGTAATCTGCGTGGTCGCTTCGATCGGATTCGTACGACCGCAGCGCACGCCGTAGGTCCGGAGACCGGACGTCAGAGCCATGGCACGGGCCGAGCCTACCGCCCCTCCGGCAGTCTCGCCGGCCGGCCAATCGCCGAACAGCGAGCAGTGTCCGACTGTACTACGCCAACGCAAGTCGATGGCACGCTCTGCGAGCGACTGCGTTGCATGGGGCTCGAACTCGATCGTCGGCGGCGGAATGGTCACCGTCATCGAGTTGGTACCTACAGTGGTACCGGCGCCGCACGTCATGGTGTACGTGAACGTCCCTGCTTGCGCGATTTCGATCTGCTTGAACCCGCCTGTCGTCGCAGGGCCGGCCCAGCCGTCGCCAGGGCTGCCGCCGCTCGCGACGCAGGGCGAGAGGTTCGCGTTCCACAGAATGTCGAATGGCTGGTCCCGCGCAAGCCAGAGCGTGCTATCGCGAAACACCTGCACGTACGGGCCCGTCGGAACGAATTCCACGGTCTTGCTCGCGGTGGCGACGTCGCTGCCCGATACGCAAGTCACGGTGTAGACGTAGGTGCCGGGCACGGCCTGCCATGACTTGTGCGTGGTCATGGCCGGATTATCCATTTCGGGATGGACGTAGCCGTCATTGTCGCCGGGGCCGTCGTAGGTGAGCTGGCACGGTGCGACGTTGGAAATCCAGGTGAACTCGATCGTAAATCGCGGCTGGTCGAGGCCGCTGCTGGCTTCAGCGGTGGATTGCGACGCCGTCAGCGTCACGGCCGGCGCATCGTTGGTGTACGTGATGTCCATCGTCGCTTGCGACGGCGGCGGCGAGCCATTGGGCCCACCGAAGCACGTCAACGTGTAGCGGTACGTTCCCGGCACCGCGGAGTACAGACGCAGCGGGAATGAACCGGTGACACTCGTCCAACCATCGCCGGGCGCACCGCCGGTTCGAGTGCAATTCACTCCGCCTGCGACCTGCATCACCAACAGCTCGCTGTTGATACGGAGGTTAGTTACGACAGGAGTCAGTTGCGCAATGGGCGGATGCACCGTCACGGTCACGGTCTCTACCGCAGCTCGCGGCCCGGTGCCGCACGTCATCGTGTAGCTGATCTGGCCGGTCTGCAGCAACGGCAGGTTCTGCGTGTCGTTCGGATTCTTCGGCCCGGCCCAGCCATCGCCAGCGACACCGCCCGTCGCGACACACGGCAGGGCGGTGGCGCGCCAGAACATCCTGACGGTCGTGCCCAGGTAACTGATCGACTCCGAATTCGCGAGGAATACGGAGGGTTGCCCCAGATCCCAGCTGACACGCACGCTGCGTGTCGCGAAGCGCGCACCGGCCACGCAGCGAATCGTGTAGGTCGTGAGGCCCGCCTCGTACTGGGTAATCTCGATGGAGCCGTCGGGTGCACGCGGTCCGCTCCAGCCATCACCAGGCACGCCGCCCGACGCAGTACACGAAGTTGCCGTGCCGCCGTCCCACCTCAACGTAATCGTGCGGCCGGTCGAGCGGAACGAATCGCTCGACGTCAGGAACACGCCCTGCAACATCTCGAACCCGTCCGCGACGCGGTTGCCGGTGTTGTCCGGGTCGAGCAGCGACTTCAGCGTGATGGGGTTCGTCGCGCTGGTCGTATCTGCGGTCGACTCCCACACTGCAGCGAACGAGTTGTACAGCGCAGTCGCAGTCTCTCCAGACGGCGCCGGTGGTGAAGTGGACGGGCAGACACCGTCCGAGCCGGGACCGTTCTCCAGGTATGCGAGGCTTGCGATGCCGACCAGGCGATGGTTCTCGTCGAACAAGCCGCCGCCTGACGCTCCCGAGCCGACTGCACCGATGGCGTTGACCACGCCCCAATAATCGGAATCGAAGCCGACGCCGAGCACGTCGGCGCCCAGGTGAACCGGGACTGCCTGGCCGAACCACTGCGTGTACTGACGCGAACGTCCCATCGCATGATGCGGGCTGTAGCCGCCGACGAAGGTGCCACCCGTGGCATCCCAGCCCGCGAAGTAGATGCGTTGAGCGGAGATCGGCGAGGTGAGGCGCAGCAACCAGGTGTCCTGCTGCTCGAAGACCGTCTCGATCGAATGCACGTAAGCAGGCGAGTTCGTGCTGTAAACCGATCCCAGCACGCCGCCGCAGGGACGCACTGCATCCCAGTACAGGACGACGCCCGCCGTCGGTTGGGCCTGACAATGGCGCGCGGTCAACAGATATGGCGTCGCGTCGCTGCGCAAATTGTTGATGAGCGTCGCCGTACAGAGCGCCACGCCCCCGACGATGATTGCCGCAGTGGCATCGGCATTGTGCGAGTTGGCGGCAGTCTCGTGACATGCAAAGTTCTCGATGCATGCGGCACTGCTCACTGCTTGCGCCTTCAACAGGCTGCGGAAATGCGGGTGATCCGGCGCAGCGCCGCCGAATGCGCGATAACCCGCCTGCAGACTCTCGATACTGAAATCGACCTGCGCTTCGCTGCCCGTCGGCACACGCAGCTCGAAGCTGAGCGTATTGCCGAGCTGAACGCGGCTCCACAAGCCGAACCTCCCGCCGTCGGTGGGCACATAGGTTGCGGTCGATCCGTCCGCACCCGTCACGAGCAGGGCTGCACCGCGCGGCACCTTGAAGCGGTCGGCGTGGAAGGAAAGGGAGACGGCGGTCGGGATGCGCACCGAGTAACGCCATGTGCTGATGCCGGCCGCGCTCGTCCAGCTGTCTGCGCCTGTTATCGCCACAGCATGCGGGACGTTGACCGCGAAGCGCTCCGGCCTCAGCGCTGCAGCGTCGATGAGCGGAGCAAGATCGAGATCGAGCGTTTTTTCGACGGCCGCTGCGCATTGCGCGCCGTGTGGAACGGCGCAGGCCAGCAGGCCCGAGAAGAGCACACGACCAACCCACCGTGGCTTCATTGTCCCGCCCTCGTTCCTTATTAGATGTATCGGAGAGCGCGGTCATGATACCGGCCGGGCGCGCGCGCCGAAAGCCTGCGGCACACGCAGCGATTATGTTGTCTTCACACCCAACGCTGCACGGCCTCGAGCGAGTCCTCCGGCGTCGTGTTGAAGCAGATCTTCGCTGTCGGCGCGAGTGCATGAATCAGGTTCAGCAGCCTCTCGAGCAACCGCAGCTGCTCCTGCGCGCGCAAGCCGGCGCCGATCAGTACGCAGTCGAAGGTCCGCTCACGAAGCCGTTCGCTGACGACCGCTTCGGCCCGCTCGCCCAGGTCGACCAGGCAGCTTTCGACTTCGTACCCCGCGGCACGAATGCGATCGAGTTGCGCGTCGATGAACGCCCGCACGAGTGCAGGACTCAGGCCGCCCATCGCCTTGGGGTTCACGAATGCCGGGTCGAGGCCCAGCGCAAGCACCACAGGCATGACTCAACTCCATCGCTCATCGTTCGAAGCCGTATACTGTGCCCGCCACGCGGCTCATGGGGACAACAATGCTAAGTACGCGACGGGCGCTACTGGGTGCACTCACGGCATTGCCGGCGATTTGCTCACGCGGCTGGGCGGAAAACGCGACGTCGCCTGCACAGGTTTTTCGTAAAGAGTCCGATCCCATCACATCGGCGGATCAGGTTCTCAATGTCATGGAGTTCGAGCCGCTTGCGCGCGACGCACTGCCGCCCGCTCACTTCGGCTACATCGCGACCGGCGTGGACGACGATCTCACTGTTGCGCGCAATCACGATGCGTTCTCGCACTACGAGATCCGCGTACGACGCTTCAACGATGTCAGCAAGCTCGACACGACAACCACGGTGTTCGGCACGAAGTGGTCGAGCCCGCTGTATCTGTCCGCTGTCTCGTCGCAGCGGGCATTCCATGCGGATGGAGAGATCGGAGTCGCGCGCGCCGCCAAGAGCCGTTCGCTGCAGGTGATGCTGTCCACCGGCACGTCGGCGTCGCTCGAAGAAGTGCGCGATGCACGCGGTGCGCCGATCTGGCAACAGCTCTATCCAACGAACGACTGGAAAGTCGCGACTGCAATCGTTCGTCGCGCGGAAAGCGCCGGCTGTCCTGCGATCGTGCTCACCGTGGACCTCCCAGGCGCTCGCAACAACGAGACGCTGACGCGTGCGTTTCGCGTCGACAATCGTCCGTGCACGAGCTGTCACGTCGACAACACGCATGACATGTGGCGTCGCGGCCCGATGTTCAAAGGGCTCGACGTGTCGAAAGTCACGGGCCTCGCGCCCGCCGGCATCACGCCCGCGTACCTGGACCAACTGCGCGCGCTCGTGAAGGGCAAGCTCATCATCAAAGGTGTGATGGAAGGGACGGATGCCGCTCTCGCCGTCGAGCACGGCGCCGATGCGGTGGTCATCTCGAACCACGGTGGACGCAACGAGGAAACGCTGCGAGCGACCGTGGACTGCTTGCCCGAAGTGGCGGCCGCGGTGCGCGGGCGCGTGCCGATCTTCATCGACGGCGGCATTCGTCGCGGGACCGACATCTTCAAGGCGCTCGCACTCGGTGCAACCGCGGTCGGCATCGGCAGACCGCAGGTGTGGGGCCTCGCGGCATTCGGGCAACCGGGCGTCGAAGCAGTCATCGACATCCTGAATCGCGAGCTCACGACGATCATGCGTCAGGCGGGCACGCCGACGATCGCGAGCATCACGGGTGCGCAAGTGCTGCGCTCGGGCGCGTGAGCATATGCCGCTGCCAGCAGCCACGCTGCTGCTAGCCGCAGCCTCGACATCCGCATATACGCCGCCACGCCTCGAAGATGGGCGTCCAGATCTGCAAGGCAGCTGGGTTGCTTACAACCGCACGCCGCTGGTCAGGCCGGATTACCTGACGGAGTTGTACATCACTGCCGAGCAGGCGCGGGAGATCGAAGCCCGCGGCCACGCAAGAGAGCACGACCTGTCGATCCCGAACGAGACGCCGGAGTTCTTCGATCGGCGACGCGTTGCGCTCATCGACGGCAAGCTGCGCAGCTCCATCATCGTCGATCCGCCGGACGGCAAGATTCCAGGCACGGCGTTGCTGCGCGAGAAAATCGCCGCGCTGCGCGTGCAGAACAGCGATGACATGGACGGCCCCGAGCGCCGCCCGCTCTGGGAGCGGTGCCTCGGCTCGTTCGCGGCGCATGCGCCGATGCTGGCAATCGGTTTCACGAACCTGCATCAGATCGTGCAGACGCGCGATGCAGTCGTGTTCTTCTCCGAATCGCTGCACGAGGCGCGGATCTTCCGCGTGGGCGGCCGCCATCCGCCGGCGGTTGTCGCGACTTTCGGTGGGGATTCGATCGCGCGCTGGGACGGCGACACGCTGGTCGTCGAAACCTCGAACTTCCGCGCCGACCAGAATCGCGCCGGCGACTTCCTGATCTCGTCGCAAACCGTGATCGTCGAACGCTTCACCCGCGTGTCGCATGACGAGCTGAGCTACGTCTTCACCATCACGGATCCGGTGTACTACACGCAGCCCTGGACGGGCGAAACGCACTACCTGCGCAGCGACGAGGCGATCTTCGAAGACGCCTGCCACGAAGGGAACTACTCGCTCAAGCACATCCTGGAAGGCGGCAGGGTGCGCGACGGAACGTTTCGCTAGCAGCTAGTACCCGACAGCCTGTCCATCCTTCCGATGGTCCGAGCCCGCGCGGTACACCCCTGTGTCCGGCGCGACCATGATTGCCTGGAATCCGCCCATCGGCGCGCCGTTGATCGAGCGCACGTCGTGTCCCATCGCCTTCAATCGTTCGCCGACCAGTTCGACGAGCTGCGACTCCATCATCAGCCTGTTCGGCACCTGCGTGTGACGAAAGCGCGCCATGTCCGATGCGGCCTGCACATTGGCGCCGAGATCGAGAATGCCTACCAGCACCTGCGCAATTCCCTGCGCCTGCACGTCGCCACCCATCAGCGTCACCGTCATCAGCGGCTTGTCGTTGCGCATGACGAAGCCTGCCGACAGCGTGTTGTACGGGCGCTTGTGCGGCTCGATTGCGTTGGGACTCTTCGGGTCGAGTGTGAACAAGCCGCCGCGGTCGTGCAGCGTGATGCCATGGCCCGGGACTGTCAGGCCGGAGCCGAAGCTGTCATAAAGGCTGTTGACCCAAGCCACCATGTTGCCGGAGCGGTCCGCAGTCGACAGCACGATGGTGTCGCCGTCGCTCTTCGCGTTGCCGCCTGCCTTGGTCGGCGTCGCGCGATTCGGATCGACCTTGGCGCACAGCGACTCGGCGTGCGCTTTCGAAAGCAGCCGCTCCAGCGGCACCTTCGAGAAATTCGGATCCGCGTTGAATGCGTACAGGTCGTTGAACGCGAGCTTCTTCGCCTCGACGAACAGGTGCCAGTACTGCGGATTTGCCGGGCCGAGCGAGGCCAGCGTCTGCCCCGGCGTCCACTTCGGCACGCACACCTCGAGAATGTTGAGGATCTCTTCGGCCGCCCAGGTCTGCGCCGGCGGCGGCAGCGTGAAGACGTCGTAGCCGTGATAGTTGGTGGTCGCCGGCGTGGTCCACTCACCGCTGTACGTCGCCAGGTCTTCGAGCGTCATCGTGCCGCCGTGGCGGCTCGACTTGTCGACCATCGCCTGCGCGATCTCGCCCTTGTAGAAGCCGTCGCGACCCTGCTGCTGCAGGATGCGAAACGTCTTCGCGAGACCCGGATTGCGGTGAATCTGGCCGGCGACCGGCTGGCGACCATCGATGTACCAAGTCGCTATCGAATCAGGATCGATCTGCGTGCAGCACTTGCGCGGATCGCTCGCCGTGTCTCCCAGGCCTTTCGGCAATTCCCAGTCGTGCGCAATGCGCTCGGAAATCGGAAAGCCCTGCTCGGCATAGTCGATCGCCGGCTGCAGCGTCTCCTTGAACGTCAGCGCGCCGAAGCGACGCTGCACTTCGTCCCAACCCCACACCGCACCGGGCACAGTGACCGTGAGGATGCCGCCTTCGGGCATGCCCGAGCCGGGTCCCCAATTGCTCGTATCCCACACGTAGCCGAGCTTCTTCATGCGCGCGACGGTCGCACCGCTGGGTGCCTTGCCGCTCGCGTTCAACGCATACACCTTGTTCTCTTTCGCGATGTAGATGATCGCGAACATGTCGCCGGCGGGACCGACGTTCATCGGCTCCACGACGCTGAGCATCGCGGCCGTCGCGACGGCTGCATCCACCGCGTTGCCGCCCTTCTTCAGGATGTCGAGCCCCGCTTGCGCGGCCAGCGGCTGACTGGTCGCTACGATGCCGTTGCGCGCCATCACTTCGGAGCGATGCTGAGTCAGCCAGCCTTGCGAACGGTCGCCGGAGACAGCGGCGCAGAACGGCGGCTTCGGCGTCGCGTTACACGACTGAACCGGCGATTGCGCCCACGCATGGACGATGAAAAGCACGAACGGGGCGATTGCCAGGGTTTTGTAGTTCATGCCCGCATTGTAGCCAGATCGGATTGCCCGAACCTGTCATGGCGCCTCTATACTTCCGCGCATGAGCAAGCGTCGTAGAGTGTGGATCGCGACGGTCATCGGCGTGGTGCTGCTGATAGCCGTCGGACTCCGGGTCCTGTCGCGCCCGCCGGATTCCGACGCTGCGGCCGCGCCCGCGATCGATCAGGACGAAACCGTCGCTACGCTCGCCGCGCTCAAACCTCCCAAGCGCGAGCGACCGGTGATCGCAGTCATCGGCATCAACGATGCGACAGAGGTGAACGACTACGTGATGCCGACCGGCATCCTGCGACGAGCAGATGTAGCGGACGTGCTGCTGGTCGCGACGGGACCCGGCCCCGTGAAGCTCTATCCCGCGTTGACGGTCGAGCCGGACACGACGGTCACCGAGTTCGATGCTCGTCATCCCGACGGCGCCGACTACGTGATCGTGCCCCAGATGAGTCGCGCCGACGATCCTGCAGCTCTGCAGTGGATCAAAGCCCAGGCTGCCAAGGGTGCGACCATGATCGGCGTCTGCGCCGGGGCCAGAATCGTCGCGGCGGCTGGACTGCTCGACAACAAGCGCGGCACGACGCACTGGTATTACCTGAAGAAGCTGCGCGAGAACCACCCGTCGATGCACTACGTGCCGGACCGGCGGTTCGTGGTCGACCAGAAAGTCGCCACGACCACTGGCATCACGGCCGCGATGCCGATGTCGCTCACGCTGATCGAAGCCATCGCCGGGCGCGAGAAGGCCGAGGCTGTTGCGCGAGACCTCGGCCTCGATCACTGGGATGCGCGCCACGCGAGCGATGCTTTCAAGTTCAACTTGCCGTTCGCGCTGACGGTCATGGGCAATACGGTGGCCCTGTGGAATCGCGAGCAGCTTGGCGTCGAAGTGTCGGAGGGCATCGACGAAGTGTCGCTCGCCGTGGTGGCGGACGCCTGGTCGCGAACCTATCGCTCGCGCGCGTTTACGTTCGCAGAGAAGACGGGGCCGATCGCGACTCGCAATGGCATCCGCATCGTTCCCGACAAGACCGGCGCGAACTCGTCGAAGGAAGATGTGCCCGCGTTCGACGATCGGCATCCGGCGCAAGCCCTCGACGAAGCCTTGTCCAGCATCGAGTCTCGCTACGGCCCGCGCACGCGCTACGTCGTCGCCATGCAGCTGGAGTATCCACGGCTCGCAACGAGTCAGTAGCTAGCCTGCTTGCAGGCGCGAGCGCGCCGTCGGCTGCAGCCGCAGGACTTCGATCTGGTGGTGCGTCCAGGCTGTCAGCTGGACGGCAGCTTCACGCCATTCCATCGATTGCATCAGCGCGCGTGGGTGCCGATCCGCTGTTGCCTGATCCGGAAACAGCGAAAACCACACGAACACATTTTCCTTTTCTCGTACCGGCAGATTCGGATATGTGTTGGGGCTGTGCTCGCTCACCATCTGCGCGATCACCGTGGCCCCCGCCTGCTCCCAGCGCGGCTTCAGTTCCTTCTGGAAGAACTCGCCGAACTCACTCGGGGTCTTGCGCTCGACGTAGACGATGTTCGCGACGAGCAGGCCCTTGCCCGGCCCGCGCGTGCCCGGCGGCGGCAACTTGACCGTCGACGCTGCAAACACAGTGTCGGGGCGCAAAGGTCGCAGCAGCAGAACGTTGTCCG
>Ga0075430_100001611_pt1 | contig 18429 bp, 20 predicted proteins | sample RhiMetdeltSRZDD4_FD_75294 | JGI IMG/M metagenome (GOLD analysis project Ga0075430, IMG submission 75294) | Populus rhizosphere microbial communities from Tennessee, USA - Rhizosphere MetaG P. deltoides SRZDD4 | ecosystem: Host-associated > Plants > Roots > Rhizosphere > Soil | place: USA... | reverse complement strand
TCACGGTTTGCACCATCGAGCAGTTTGGCGCACTTGAAGAACCGCACCTCGGCGGCGCATGTGTAGCACTTGTACTCGGCCGACTCGTACGCGATCAGCTGCGGCGTGAGCCACCACGGGCAGTTGAGCTAGGCCACGCCGCCTAGGGGTTCGACGGGTCCGGGTTCGCGAGGATCTCGGCGGCCCGCGCCTCCCGCAGCTTCCGGACCGCCTCGTCGCACTCCGGACGCGAACGCCCGAGGATCTGGGCGGACAGGATCGCCGCGTTGACCGCCCCCGCCTTCCCGACGGCGAGGACGCCGACCGGGATGCCGCCGGGCATCTGCACCATCGACAGCAGGGAGTCGAGCCCGCCCGCGAGCTTCGACTCCATCGGCACGCCGAGGACCGGCCTCGTCGTTTTGGCCGCGACGACGCCGGGCAGCGCGGCCGCCATCCCAGCGGCGGCGACGAAGACCTCGACCCCCCGCGACTCCGCGTCCGCGATCCACTCGGCGAGCTCGTCCGGCGTCCGGTGCGCGGACAGCACCCGCGCCTCGAACGGCACGCCGAGCGCATCGAGCTGGTCGGCGCAGTGGCGCATCGTCTCCCAGTCCGACGTCGAACCCATGACGACGCCGACGAGCGGTTCGGTCATCCGTTCGACTCCTCGGTCTCGGGGCGCGGGCAGTCTAGACGGGCGGACGGGCGTCCACCGCAGGGACGCCCGAGGGTGTAGAAAGCGAGCCGTGGAGGGGACCGAGGCACGCGAGATCGCCGGCTATCGGATCGAGTCCGAGATCGGGCGAGGCGGCATGGGCGTGGTCTACCTGGCCACGCAGGCGTTCCCCGAGCGCAAGGTGGCGCTCAAGGTCCTGTCCCCCGACTTCGCGGCCGACCCGGCGTTCCGGGAGCGCTTCGTGCGCGAGTCGAACGCTGCCGCCTCGACCGAGCATCCGCACATCGTGCCGATCTACGGGGCAGGCGAGGCCGACGGCGAGCTGTACCTCGCGATGCGGTACGTCGAGGGGATCGACCTGCACTCGCTCCTGGAACGCGCGGGGCCGCTCGAGCCCGAGCGGGCCGCCAGGATCTGCGCCGAGATCGCTGACGCCCTGGAGGCGGCGCACGAGCGTGGGCTGATCCACCGTGACGTGAAACCCGGCAACGTGCTCCTCGACACGCGCGACCATGCCTACCTGACGGACTTCGGCCTGATCCGGCGAACGCAGGTCGACACCGGCATCACGAAGACCGGGCAGTTCATGGGCACGATCGACTACGTCGCGCCCGAGCAGATCATGGGCGGCGAGATCGACGGACGGGCCGACATCTACTCACTCGGGTGCGTGCTGTACGAGTGCCTGACCGGGGCTCCCCCGTTCCGGCGTGACTCCGAGGTGGCGACGATCTACGCGCACCTGCACGAGGAGCCGGCCGCGACCGATGGGGCTCGCGGCGCCGGCCCGCCTGTCGAGGCCGTCGCGATCCGAGCGATTGCGAAGCGGCCGGACGATCGGTTCTCGACCGCCGGGGAGATGGCCGGCGCCCTCCGTGCCCATCCTGGTTCAGCTCCCACGCGCCGGAGGACGCCCGGCATCCGGAAGACGGGTGTGAGGGGTCTGGCGGCCGCCGCGGCCGGGCTCGCGATCGTCGTCGGCGTGGTCGCGTTCGTGCTCTCCCGCGGTGAGGGGGACCGCGATCCACAGACGACGACAGAGGATGTGGGGGGCGGTGCCGCTCGGGACGCTCGTCGGCATCGACCCCCGGACGGGCGAGCCGATCGAGGTCCTCCCGACCGGGAGGTTCAACCCGGACGTGGGAGATCGTCCGAAGATCGACGTCGGGTCCGGTTCGATCTGGATCGCCGGCGGCCAGACGGGCCTGTTCGGCGTCGAGCTCGACTCCGGTGACGTCACGCAGCAGGTGTCGACGGACATCGTCGTGGAGGTGCTGGTCGCGGACCGCCTCGTCTGGTCCGGCGAGGCGCCGGGGCTCGCGGTCGTCGACCCGGCGGTGGCCGAGATCATCGAGGAGATCCGCGTCGTCCCGCCGGAGATCTCGATCAACCCACAGGCCTACGATCTCGCGGCCGGGTTCGGTGGGGTCTGGGCGATCTTCGCGGAAGGCACCCTCGCGAAGATCTCCCCGCGGTCGTTCGAAGTCGTCGGACGGACCGAGCTGCCCGGCGCCGACAACATCGACGTCTCGGATGACGCCGTGCTCGTGTCTGACCGGCTCGGAGGCGTCCTTCGCGTCATCGATCCTCGAACCTTCGAGGTCCGCGATGAGATCCCCGTGAGCGGGAACATCACCGACATCGAGAGCGGAGACGAGGGCGTGTGGGTGCTCGATCCGACGAACGGTTCGGTCACCGAGATCGACCTCGAGGGGGGCCGGACGGGCCGCTCATGGGACGTGGGGACCGGGGCCCGCGACCTCGGCGTCGGCTCGGGTTGGATCTGGGCGGCGAAGGCGGACGGCACGGTCCTGCGGATCGATCCGCTGACGGGCGAGCGCCTCGTCATGGACATCGGCACCGAACTCGTCGCCCTCTCAATCTCCGAGGACCCCCTCGAACCGGTGTGGGTCTACACGGGGACCATCACGGATCCCGCCTAGGCCCCGAGCCGCTCCCCGACCTCCCGGGCGACGTCGACGAGCGCCAGCACGTCCTCCTCGGTCGTGCGGAAGTTCACGAAGCAGGGCCGGAGCCAGACCTCGTCGTCGATCAGGGCGCTCGCGATCCAGAAGCGCCCATCGGCCTGGAGCGCGTCGGCGAGGCGCTGGGTGTGCTCGTTCAGTTCGCCGACGCCCTCGGGCACGTGGCGGAACGGCACGATCGACAGCTTCGGCTCGCCGAGCGCCTCGAAGTCGGGCGCCGCCTCGACCGCCTCGTACAGCAGCCTCGCCTCGGCGAGGTTCCGCTGGATCGCCTCGCGGAACGCCGCCGCGCCGTGGGCGCGCATCGCGAGCCAGAGCTTCAGCGCGCGGAACGGCCTCGAGTACTCGAACGTGATGTCGACCGCGTGCAGCTCGTGGCGCTGGTGCGGGAGGTACCCCTGCTCGTGCGCGAACGCAGCGGCGAGGTCCTCCTCTTGGCGGACGAGGACGATCCCACAGGCCTTCGGCAGGTAGAGCCACTTGTGCGCGTCGACGCTGACGGACTGGGCTCGCTCGAACCCGCGGAACAGGTCGGGCCTGACGGAGGCGGCCGGCAGGCCGTAGGCGCCGTCGATGTGGAGCCACACGCCGCGCGCCTCGCACACGTCGGCGAGCTCGTCGAGCGGGTCGATCGCCCCCGTAAGCGTGGTCCCCGCCGTGGCGACCACCGCGATCGGCGTGATGCCGTCGCGGCGATCCTCGTCGATCGCCCGACCGAGCAGGTCGGCACGCATGCCCCGGTCCGGGCCGATCGGGATCGCCCGCAGGTTCCGCGAACCGATGCCGAGCATCTCGATCGCTCGCGTGATCGAGTAGTGGACCTCCTCCGAGCAGTAGACGGCGACGCGGTGCCCCTCGAGCCCTTCGAACCGGCTCTTCGGAAGCGCGAACTCGCGGGCGGCGGCGAGCGCGCTCGTGTTCGAGACCGTGCCGCCGCTCGTGAACGCGCCGGCGCTGTCCGGTGGATAGCCGATGAACTCGGCCGCCCATCGCACCGCCTGGCTCTCGATCTCGGTGGCCGCGCGGGCGTCGACGGCGAGGTTGATGTCGTACGTGTGCGCGAGCAGGTCGGCGATCGTCCCGATCTCGAGCCCGCTCGAGCCGATGAACGCGAGGTAGCGGGGCCGAGGCTGGGCGATCGACTCGTCGAGGATCCGCGCCGCGTCGTCGAGGGCTTCGTGCACGGACGCGGGCTGCTCGGGGAGCTCGGAACGGAGGAGCTGGCGGACCCGTTCGTCGAGCGGCGGCTCCTCGGGACGGAACCGGTCGAAGGATCGCCAGGCCTCGGTGACGAGCTTCACCGCGTGCTCGAGCGCCTCCTCCCGGGGCGCGTCGAGCCGGAGCGGTCGTTCGGGCTCCGTCATCGCCCGGATGGTACCCCGGCGCGCTCGAGGAACGCGTCGACGAGGCCGTGCGCGCGACGCCGGGCCTCGGGCTCCCTGGACGCGGTCTCCGAGAGCACGGCGTCCTCGGACACACCCGCCTCGTCGAAGTCCGCCGAGTCGTGGCCGACCCAGGCAGCGACGATCCAGGCGCCTGCCTCGGGATGGAACTGCACGCAGAGGTGTGGGCCGAACGCGTAGGCCTGCGGGCCGTTCGCCTCGGTGCTCGCGAGCTCGGTCGCGCCGTCCGGCAGGTCGAAGCGGTCCGAGTGCCACATGAACCACGGACCGGACGGGACGAGGTCGGGTTCGGCGCTGTGGACCTCGAGCCACCCGAGCTCGAGCTCGCCCCTGCGCACCTCGGCGCCGAACGCCGCCGCCAGCGCCTGGGCGCCGAAGCAGACTCCGAACACGCCGATGCCGCGCTCGTCGGCCTCGCGGAGCAGATCGAGCAGCCCGCCGATCCACGGCTCGACCTCGGGCCCGTAGACCGACCACGGCGAACCCATCACGACGACGGCATCGAACCCCTCGACCGCGGGCATCGCGTCCCCGTCCGCCGCGACGTGCTCCACGAGCTCGAACCCGCGCTCCCGAAGTCGCTCGCCGATGAAGCCGGTCGCCGACAGATGGTGCGGCTTGACGACGAGCGCTCGGAGGCCCTCGGTCATGGCCAGAGACGGTCGGCTACCCGTGCGACGAGCTCGAGCTTGCGCCACTGGGTGTCCTCGTCGATCTCGTTGCCGACCACCACGCTCGCGAACCCGCACTGCGGGCTGATCGCTAGCCGTCCGAGATCGCCGCCCAGGAACGAGGCCGCGCGCTGGATCCGTTCCACGACGTCGTCCTCGGGCTCGAGCTCCGGCGTCTTCGTCGAGACGATGCCCATCACGATGATCGACCCGTCGCGCAGGTACCGGACCGGCTCGAACCCACCGTCGCGGCCCTCGTCGTCCCACTCGACGAGGAACGCGTCGTAGGGCAGCTCGCCGAAAACGCGCTCGGCGACCGGTTCGAGCGAGCCCTCGCACATCCACGACGACCGGTAGTTCCCCCGGCAGATATGGAGCGCGACCGTGACGTCGTCGGGGATGCCCTCGAGCACGGCGGTGTCGGCCGCGATCGCCGCATCGACGAGGGCGGCGAGGTCGTGCCCCTGGGCCTCGAACCGCTCGACCCAGGTCGGGTCGACGAGGTACGGGTACACCGGGAAGTCGAACTGGACGTAGCGTGCGCCTGCCGAGATCGCGTCGGTGACGAGCGATTGCTCGAGCTCGATCGCGTGGTCCACGAACTCGCTGAGCGAACCATACCCCGACGTGACCCCGGGCTTGTACGAGAACGGGTGCCCGAAGATCGACGGCGCGGGGAAGGTCACCTTGAACGGGTGTCCGTCCGCGGCCCCGGCCATGAACGCCGCCTCTCGCGCCGCGGGCGAGTCGACCGGCTCGAGACGGTCCACGATCTCGTGGACGCGGAGCGGGACGTCCTCGCCCCGCGCGTTCCGGAAGTTGACGACGTTGTCGGTGCGGAAGCCCTCGACCGCGTCGTAGAACGAGTTCAGGAACATCCAGCGGCGGAACTCGCCGTCGCTGACCACGTCGAGACCGAGATCGACCTGCCGGCGTACGGCCGCGCGGATCGCGGCGTCTTCTTCTGCCTCGAGCGCGGTCCGATCCTTCGATCGTTCGTCGGCAAGGACCGCGGAGTGGCCGAGCTCGTAGAACGAGTCGATCGCACGGCGGAGGGGCGCCGGTCGGAGCAGCGACCCGACGACTTCCGCCCGCGCGGGACGACGAGGTGGGTGCATCGAACCAAGCCTAGTCACTCGAATCCGCCGATCCCGAAACCCGCAGCGTCGCGCCGCGGCCCCCCGAGTATGTCGGCACCACGACGCGCTCCCCCGTGTCGAACTCGACGAGCGCGTTCCGAGGCCCGGGACCCGTCGAACGGACCAGCACCTCCACCTCGCGATCGCGCCAGCGAGGGTCCGTGTCCCTCGAGCCGACGTAGATCCGCTTCACGACCCCCACGACACCGGTCTACCATCGTCACGTCCGACCTGACGGAGGCCCGCATGGCGACGACGACCGCGAAGACGCCCGAGCAGTACATCCGTCAGCTCGAGGAGCCGCGACGCGACGAGGTCCGCCGGCTCCACGAACTGATCCGCAAGACCGCGCCGAAGCTCGAGCCTTACATGGAGTCGGGCATGATCGGCTACGGCCGCTACCACTATCGGTCCGCGTCCGGGCGCGAGGGGGAATGGTGCCTGCTCGGGCTCGCGAGCCGGAAGCGGTACATCTCCTTCTACGTCGTCGCGGAGGACGGCATGGGCGGCTACCTTGCCGAGTCGTACCGCGACCGGCTACCCAAGGCCGACATCGGCAGAAGCTGCGTCCGGTTCAAGCGCCTGGACGACCTCGACGAGAAGGTGCTGCGGGAGATGATCCGCGCCGCGGCCAAGCGTCCTCTCGCGGCGGCCCCGTAGCTCCTCAAGCCCGGTCCCACCGCACCCACGTCGAGTCGGGCGCCCGGAACTCCCAGCCGGACAGCGTCGGCGGCCGGTCGGGATCGAGCCGCAACCCGGGCAGCCGGTCGAGCAGGATGTCGAGCGACACGCGCGCGAGGTGCCGCCCGAACCACGCGCCGAGGCAGAAATGTGTCCCCACCGCGAACGCCAGGTGCGCCCCCTCCTTCCGGTGCACGTCGAACCGGTCGGGGTCGGTGAAGCGCCGCGGGTCGCGGTTCGCCGACGAGAGCACCGCGCCGACGAGCGCGCCCTCCTCCAGCTCCACGCCGGCGAGCTCGGTCGCCTCGGTCGTCTGTCGCGTCGACGTCCCGACCGGCCCCGCCCACCGCAGCGTCTCCTCCACCGCCGCCTTGATCAGGGCGCGGTTCGCGCGGACCTCCTCGAGCTGCGGCGGGTCCGACCCGAGCGCGTAGACGACGAGCGCGATCAGGTCGCGTGGCTCCTGCAGCCCGCCGGAGAGCATGAGGCGTGTGTTCGCGACGATCTCGTCGCGGCTCATCGCGTCGCCGTCGCGGTCGTGGTGCAGCATCGACGCCAGCACGGACCCGTCGGGCTCCTCCTGCACGCGGTCGAGCACCCGCTCGATCACGTCGCCGAGCGCGGCGCTCGCCTCGTCGGCCGGTGCCTGCTTCACGGGATCGGCCTCGAAGTTCGCGAGGCCCGGCATCAGCCCCTCGTTCCAGCGGAGCAGGTCCTCCCACGGCACCTCGTCCAGGCCGAGCATGAACCGGAGCGACCGGACACTCATGGGATCGGCGAACTCGCGGAACAGGTCACACTCGCCGCGCGACTCGAACCCGTCGATCAGCTCGTTCGCGAGCGCCGGGATCATGCCCTGCGTCCTCTCCTCGACGTCGCGCGGGCGGAACGGCGGTTCGACGACGCGTCGGATCCGCTGCTGGTCCGCCCCTTCGGAGCCGAGCATGTTCACGCCCATCGTGCGGTTCAGCGTCGAGGGGTCGGTGGCCGCGGTGAACAGCTCCGGCGCGAGGTCGACGGTCCGGACGTCCTCGTACCGCGTGACGAGCCAGAGCTGCACCGCCGGCACCCACGACACCGCCTCCTCGTCCCGCAGGCGCGCGTAGATCGGGTACGGGTCGCGTTCGAGCTCCTCGAGCGTGATCTGCTCGCCGAGCGTCATCCGTGCTTCCCCGGCTCCCACCCGTGTGGCCCGATCGTCCGCTCCGCCAACGCCGCGGGCGTGTCCTCGAGGTCGGTCGCCATGGTGTCGTTCCACCGATTCAGGAACCCGAACAGGCCGACGACCGCGAGGATCTCGACGATCTGGCCGTCGTCCCAGTGCTCGCGGAGGTCGGCGAAGTGCGCCGGCGTGACCGCGTTCGGCACGACGCTGGCGTCGCGCGCGAACCGCAGCGCCGAGCGCTCGGCCTCGTCGTAGCGGGGCGAGCGTTCGAAGTTCCAGATCTCGGCGATCTTCGCCTCGTCGACCCCGCGGAGCTTCGCGTCGACCGTCTCGTGCGCCTGGCAGTAGCGGCACCCTGCCGCGGTGCTCGCGACGATCGCGACGAGGGGCTTCAGGCCGACCGGGACGGTGCCCGTGCGCCAGATCCGGGTGATGAGCTCGCTGAACGCCTCGAGGATCTCGGGACGGCGCGCCATCGTGAACAGGCTGTTCGGGACGAACGACATCGACTCGTCGTACAGGCGCCAGAGCTCCTCGAGCTCCGGGTGGTCCTCCCGCCGCAGCGGCTCCATGTTGGCCACGCGTCCTCCGCCCGCCGATCTGGGGCAGACTATGCCGCATCCGTGGGAGGCGAGATGCGGCTCGAGGGCAAGGTGGCGGTGATCACCGGCGGCGGCACCGGGATCGGCGCGGCGACGGCGCGGCGGTTCGCCGAGGAGGGCGCGAAGATCGTCGTGACCGGCCGGCGGCCCGAGCCGCTCGAGGCCGTCGCGACCGAGACCGGCGGGCTCGCCGTCTCCGGCGACGTTGCCGACGAGGAGCACGCGCGCGGAGCGGTCACGGCGGCGGTCGAGGCGTTCGGCGGAATGGACGTCCTCGTCGCGAACGCCGGACTCGGGTTCGGCGGGGCGGCGGGGGACGTCGAGGACGAGCGCTGGGCCCGCACGCTCGACGTGAACCTCACCGGCGCGTTCCGGTTCGTCCGCGCCGCGATCCCGGCGATGCTCGAGCGCGGCGGCGGATCGATCGTCCTGGTCTCGAGCGTGTCCGCGCTCGTGACCGGGACCGCGTCGGCCGCGTACGCCACGTCGAAGGCCGCGATGCTCGGTCTCGCGCGCTCGGTGGCCGTCGACTACGGGCCGAAGGGCATCCGGGCGAACGCGGTCCTCCCAGGCTGGGTGATCACGGAGATGGGCGACCGCGCCATGGAGGGCCTGATCGGAGACGGCGCGACCTCGGTCGGCGACGCGTATCGGGTGGTCACGAGATTCACCCCGCTCCGTCGGCCGGCCACGGCGGATGAGATCGCCGCCTGCTGCCTGTTCCTCGCCTGCGACGACTCGTCCTATGTCACCGGCACGACCCTGGTCGCCGACGGAGGCGGGCTGGCGGTCGACCTGACCGAAACCGCGTGGGAGCCGACGTGAGCTTCGATCACTCCGGACGGACGGCGTTCGTGACCGGCGCCGGATCGGGCATCGGCCGGGCCACCGCGAGGCGCCTCGCCGGCGAGGGCGCGGCCGTCGCGGTCGTCGACCTGAACCTGAACGCCGCGAAGGAGACGGCGGAGCTCATCGCGTCGGAGGGCGGACGCGCGGACGCGTTCAAGGCCGACGTGCGCGAGCCCGCGCAGGTCGAGGCCGCCCGGGACGGCGCCGTGGCCTCGCTCGGGGCGATCCGGTCCCTCGTGAACAACGCCGGACTGGTGCGGATGTCGCCGTTCGACGAGCTGTCCGAGGAGGAGTGGGACCTCGTGCTCGACACGAACCTCAAGGGCATGTACGTGGTGACGAAGGCCGTCGCGCCGGTGATCGCGGGGGCCGGCGGCGGCGCGGTCGTGAACCTGTCGACGATCGAGGGGGAGGTCGTGGTCGCGTCGACGGGCCATCCGCAGGTCCACTACAACGCGTCGAAGGGCGGCGTGAAGATGCTGACGAAGGCGCTCGCGGTCGAGCTCGCGGACCGGAGCATCCGCGTGAACGCCGTGGCGCCGGGGCCGATCGCGACCTCGTTCATCCCGGGCGGCGACCTGCGCTCGCCCGAGGCGTGGAACTTCATGAAGGAGCGCATGCTGGTGCCCCGCGTCGGCGAGCCGGAGGACGTGGCGGCGGCGATCTCGTTCCTGCTCTCGGACGACGCGTCGTTCATCACCGGCGCCATCCTGCCCGTCGATGGGGGGTGGCTGACGCGATGAGCTCGGATGCGGCACTGACCGTGGACGACCTGGACGGGTTCGGCACCGTGGTCGTGACGTCCTCGGACGTGACCGGGCGCCCGGTCGGCAAGCGCGTGCCGGTCGACGTGTTCCGCCGGATCCTGCACGAGGGCATCCCGCTCAGCTCGTGCGTGCTCGGCTGGGACGTGGACCAGTGGCCGGGGCCCGAGCAGGAGTACACGGGCCACCACACCGGCTGGCACGACGTCCGGCTGGTCCCCGACCTCGGGACGCTCCGCGCGGCGGCCTGGCTCGACCGGACCGCGATCTGCGTGGCCGACTTCGTCGAGATGGGCTCGGAGGAGCTCGCGCCGGTCGCGCCCCGGACGATCCTGCGCCGCCAGATCGAACGCGTGACCGCCGCCGGCCTCTCGCCGCAGGTCGCGAGCGAGCTCGAGTTCGCTATGTACCACGGCAGCTACGACGACGGGCGGCGCGACGGCTACGAGTCGCTCGTCCCGACGACGCTGGCCCGCGCCGACTACACGATCCAGGCGGGCGACCGGTACGAGGGGTTCTTCTCGCGTGTCCGCGACGGCCTGGCCGCGTCGAACCTCGGCCCGTGGACGAGCCAGGTCGAGTGGGGCCTCGGCCAGTGGGAGATCAACCTCGAGTACCGGGACGCGCTCGAGATGGCCGACCGGCACCTGCTGTTCAAGCTCGCGATGCGCGCGTTCGCGGCCGACGCGGGGATGGCCGTGACGTTCATGGCGCGCCCGTTCGCCGACACGACGGGCTCGTCGTGTCACCTCCACCTGTCGCTCGTCGACGGCGACGGCCGCAACGTGTTCCACGATGCGAACGACGCCGACGGGATCTCGGCTGCGCTCCGGCACGCGATCGGCGGCGTGCTCGAACGCGCGCCCGAGGTCATGGTGTTCTACGCGCCTACCGTGAACTCGTTCCGGCGGACGAACAGCGGCGAGTTCTCGGGCAACGGGCTCTCCTGGGGGTTCGACAGCCGGATGGTCTCGTGCCGCGTACTCGTCGAGGGCGCCGAGTCCACGCGCCTCGAGTGGCGCGTGCCGGGCGCCGACGTGAATCCGTACCTGGCGACCACCGGGGTCCTGGCCTCGGCGCTCGACGGGATCGCGGCCGAGACCGACCCGGGCGAGCCGCTCATGGGCCGCGACTACGACCGGCCGATGCGGCCGCTGCCGGCCACGCTGGGCGAGGCGGTCGAGCGGTTCCGCGACGGCGCGTTCGCGAACGAGGCGCTCGGCAAGGACGTGGTGGCGCACTTCGCCGAGGCCGGGCGCTGGGAGTGGGAGCGGTTCCTGGCCGCCGACGCGGTCTCCGAGTGGGAACGCCGGCGCTACTTCGACGTGATCTAGGGAGGCGACGGCATGGGCGAGCGGCTGGCGGCGACGAGGATCGGACCCGACGAGCTGGCCGACACCGACAGTCAGCCCGGCATCAAGCGCGAGGAGGCGTTCGCGAAGCCGGGGCTGTGGGCGGGCCGCTCGACGACCGAACCGGGTGTCACGAGCGGCTGGCACCACCACGGCGAGGCCGACACGGTCGTGTACGTGCTCTCGGGCACCGTCGTGATCGAGTTCGGCGACGACACGGTTAAGGCGAGCGAGGGCGAGTTCCTCGTGATCCCGAGCGGGCTCGTCCACCGCGAGTCCACGCCTTCGGACGGCCCGTCGAGGAGCGTGGTGATCAGGGCGGGCGGGGAGGGCCCGCCGACCTACAAGGTCGACGGCCCGAACGGCTGAGATCCGGGTGATCGGCCGACCTCGGTCTGCTATCGCTCATCGAACGGCGGCACCAGCACGGTCCCCAGCCGTTCGTGCAACAGCGCCGTGTCGTGGACATCGGTTGGCCCCGGTTCATACCCCCACGCGTGGTTGGCCATCTGAGCCTCCGCGGAGAGGCAGGCGACGCGGCGACCGGCGATGATCCCCGCCGCCGCGAAGGCGTTCGCTGGATGCTCGTACGGCCCCCGGTCGTCACCTTCGAGGTGGCCGTTCCCTCCATCGTCGAACCGGACCGGGTGAACATCGACTTCGCGGCCGCGTTCGTCGCGGAGAACGAAGCTCACAGGGACGCCACCTGATCGACGGAATCCATGCTCGTGAAGGACCCCGCGCATCCGAGGTACGTGGTCCTCTCGCACGATGAGGTCAAGGTCGTCGTGATCACGCGTCTGTTCGCCGACCAACGCGTCCACACCCCACCCCCCGTCGAGCCAGACAGCAACGTCGCCGCCATCGAGCCACCCGAGGATCTCGACCACGTCCTGTCGAGTCATCGCCACGATCGTCAGGCTACGACCTATGCGGCTTCCTGCCGCACGTCCATGACGTACTCGGGGATCCGGAGGCTCCAGAGCCGGATGGACTCCTCGGTGGGGCGGCCACTCACGTACCGGAACCCCTCGGGATCCGACGGGATGGAGTCCGTGCCGTACATCACCGGGAAGTCCTTCGGATGCCTCGCAGCCACCCACTCGGCGAAGGGCGCCCTCACCCGGGAACTGAACCGCTCGAGATCCGGGCGCGCCACGGCCTCGACGATCTCTCCGTCACGAACCGTGAACACGAACGTGCTGCCGGTGAAGGGGCCCTTCCCGAGCACGTCCGACGCGATCGCGTCGAATTCGAACCCGCAGGTAACACGCGTTCCGGATCGCAACGGCGAGGCCACGCACCACGTGACCGTCTGCCGGTAGCGCTGAGCCTCGAGCAGGGCGAGCTCGAGGGCCAGGCCCCGCTCGTTGGCCGAAGCCTCGAGACCGATCATCCACCCAGGGTCGGCGTCGTCGGCCACGTAGGTCATCGCCCCCTCCGCGTCGAACGCTCCGAAGGCCGCGAGGAACCCGCGGACGACCATCTCGGCCGCATCGGTCTGGTCCACCGCCGGAGGCTCGGTGCCCGGCGTCTGCCGGCGATCGAGCGGCCCGCCGCTCGTCACGATCCAGACGGCCGCGACGAAAACGGCGATCCCGACGACCCCCGCCGCGATCCGCTGGCCCCGACGCTTGCGGTCCCGGCGGCGCAGGATGGTCTCGTGCTCGAGGTCGAGCGGCGGGAAGGTCGCTCCAGCCCGCTCGAGGAGGGATCGGTACTCACTCACGGGACATCGTCTCCTTGAGAGCCGCGTGTGCACGGGACGCGTGCATCCGAACCGTCGACGCTTTGATGCCGAGCATCCGAGCCGCCTGCTCTGAGGTGAATCCCAGCATGTCGGTCAGGACGACCGCGGCCCGTTGACGGGGCGAGAGGCCGGCCAGGGCGCGAAGGGTCGCATCACGCTCGTCGATCTCGGCGATCCGGTCGTCGGCGGGAGCGAGCCGCAGTGACCGCTTGGCGGTCCTCATCGCCCGGCCGTACCGGCGGCGGAACCCGTTCATCGCGGTCCGATACAGGTAGCCGTGAGGGTCTTCCAGCTCCGCGACCCGGTCCCAACGCTCGAGCACCCGGACGAAGGCCTCCTGCGTCAGGTCCTCTGCCTCGTACCGGTTCCTGGTCACGAGGCAGAGCGCCCGGTAGAGCTGATCCTTCTCGACCTGGAAGAACGCCTCGAAGTCGAGCGAAGGGGCGACGGCAAGGTCTGCCTCACGTCCCACGGCGCCGAACCGCACGATCTCGCTCATCGACGGGATCGATCCCCCAGGACCTCGAACTGCCTACGAACGCGCCCGATTCTTTCGCATGACCGGGCGGAAGGCCGGATGCGTCCAAGGGCTACGTCGTCAGGAACCCCACGCGCTCGACCGCCTCCCGGCAGAACGCGCCGAACCCATGCGGTTCGTCGAGGAACTGGGACGGCTTGATGCAGATCGTGGTGAACCCGCGCTCGAGCTGCCCGGGGATCGATGCGAGCGCCTCGTCGAGGTCGGCGACCGAGTCCGCGTCGGGGAACCGGCCTCGCGTCCCGCCCACCATCTCGAGCTCCGCCGGGTCGCGTCCCGCGGCGGTCATCGCCGCCCGCAGCCGCTCGAGGTCGTCGTCGCTCGGCCGTCCGAGCGGATTGAAGCCGCTCCCGTACTCAACCAGCCGCCGCAGCAGCCGGTCGTGCAGCCGCTGCCCGCCGAACCAGAGCGGCGGGCCCTCGGGCCGGGAGGGCTTCGGCTCGACGTAGACGTCGGTGAACCGGTAGTTCCGACTTTCGTACGACGCAGGCGACGGGCCCCAGAGAACCCGCCACGCCTCGAGGTGCTCGTCGAGGAGCGCCCCGCGCCGCTCGAACGGCACCCCCAGCGCCTCGTACTCCGAGCGCAACCACGACACGGTCGGCTGCACCACGAGCCGGCCGCCCGAGAGCCGATCGAGCGTCGCGAGCTGCTTGGCGAGCTGCACCGGGTGACGGAGCGGCGCGATCACCGAGGACGCGACGAGCCGGAGCCGCTCGGTCGCCGCAGCCACGGCGCCGAGCAGCACGAACGGGTCCGGCCACGGCATCGCGGGGTCCTGGTTGCCGGGGAGCGCGTAGTCGCGAGGGTTTTCGGGCTCCCCGTCCGCGTCCGCGCCGGGGCCGAGCGCGACGTGCTCGCTCACCATCACGGCGTCGAAGCCCTCATCTTCGGCATCGACCGCCATCTCGACGAGCGCGCGCAGGTCGCCGGGCGGGGTGAGCGTCCAGTTCTCGGACAGGATGAGGACGAGCCGGGGCGGCCCGGCCCGTCCCTCACCCATGCGCGACTACCCGCGCAGCTCCGCGAGCGCTTCGCTCGCCGGCGCGCGTCCGCGGACGGCGAGCATGTAGACGAGGCCGATGCCTCCCCAGATGAGCGCGTACAACGAGGCGAGCCAGAGCGGGCTGGGGACCTTGTAGAACGAGCCGAAGATCGCCCCGATGCTGATCGCGATCCCGACGATCGCCGCGAGCACGACGCCGCCGAAGCCCTGGTCCCCCCGCAGGCCGACGAGCCCGCCGACCGACAGCAGGAGGTAGACGACGATGAGGGCGAACGCGCCGAACGCCGCGCCCCAGGCGAAGATCGAGAAGTAGTGCGGGACGTCCGGGAGCGCGAAGATCGTGTCGTTGCCCTCCGCCAGCCAGATCCACCCCGCCTGGATGACGATCAGCAGCACGATCGCGGCGGTCGGCGTTCCGTACTTCGACACCGACGCGAGCCCCTTCGGCAGACGCCGGTCCCGCGCCAGGGCGAACACGCCTCGCGTGGAGGCCACCCCGGCCCCGATGTACACCGCGAGCATGTCGAGGAAGACCACGATGAGGAGCGTCTTCAGCCAGAACTCCGACCCGAACTCGGTGGCGCCGGGCGCGGCCAGGGCGAACAGCGGCGCCCCGGCGACCTCAGGCGAGAGGATCACCGCAAGATCGAACCCGAAGCCCGCGACCTCCACGTATGCCACGATCAGGTAGAAGACTCCGACGATCAGGACCGCTCCGAGCACGGCCCGTGGGATCGACCGCTTCGGATCGGCGGTTTCCTCGGCCAGGTTCGCCGCGGTCTCGAACCCGACGAAGGCCAGGACCCCGTAGAGCACCCCGAACAGGATCCCGGAGAACCCGCCTTCGGGCGTCGGGTCGAATACCTTCGCGAAGTCGTTGTCCGAGCCGAGGTCGACGATGACCGTGATGACGAAGATCAGGACCACGGCCATCGAGATCAGCGCGAGAGTCAGCTGGATCCGGGTCGAGATCTGCACACCGAAGTACAGGACGGCGAACAGGCCGAGCGCGAGGATCGCGTCCCACACCCAGACCGGGAAGAACGGCCCGATCTCGAACGCCGGCAGGAGGCTGTCGTGCACGTACCCGCCGAGCAGGACGCCGAGGGCCGTCGTGAGCACGATCGTGCCGCTGTAGTAGAGCCATCCGGCCGAAGCCCCGACGGTCTTGCCGAGACCCTGCGTCACGTAGTCGTAGAGCGCGCCCGCCGCGTGGATCTTCTTCGCGTACCGGGACACGATCCACGCGAGCGCGAAGACGCCGATCGCCGAGAGCAGGACGACCAGGCCCGACGAGGTGCCGGCCCCGCGGCCGGAGAACCCGAAGCCGAACATCAGCGGCAGGACGAACGCGCTCGCGAACACGGGCCCCATGAACCCGACCGACTGTGCAAGCACGTCGATCAGGGAGAGCTTCTTGCCCCCGAGGCGTTCGTACTCCTCGGTGACGACCAGCGGCTTGTCCTCCACGACCTACCCTCCTCCAGTCCGGAAACTCGAACGCTACCCCGGAACCGCCGACGTGGGCTAATCGGCCCCGGCCGCCTGCACTAGCATCGCGGGGTGCCGCCACTCGAAGGCCAGGTCGCGATCATCACCGGCGCCGCGCGCGGGATCGGCCGCGCGGCCGCCGCCCGGCTCGCCCGGGACGGGGCCCGGGTTGCGCTGTTCGACAAGGACGGCCCGGCGGCGGAAGCAGCCGCGGAGGCAATCTCGAGCGAGGGCCTCGCCGCCGAGCCGCACGAGGTCGACGTCACCGACGAGTCCGGGATCGCCGCCGCGGTCACGAAGGTCCTCGACACCCACGGCCGGATCGACGTGCTCGTGAACAACGCCGGGATCTACCCGCACACGCCGTTCGAGGAGCTCACGTTCTCGGAGTGGCGGCGGGTCCTGTCCACGAACCTCGACAGCGTGTTCCTCGTGACCCACGCGGTCTACCCATCGATGCGGGAGCGCGGCTACGGCCGGATCGTGAACATCTCGACGGCCGCCTTCCTGATCGGCTACCCGGAGCTCACGCCCTATCTCTCGAGCAAGGGCGGGATCATCGGGTTCACGCGCTCGCTCGCGGCCGAGGCCGGCCCGCTCGGCATCACGGTGAACGTGATCACGCCCGGCATGATCGAGACCGAGGGCTCGGCGGAGGAGGATCCCGAGGGCGAGCTGTTCGCGGAGATCGGCGCCGACCAGGCGATCAAGCGCCGCGGCAGCCCCGAGGACGTCGCGGAGGCGATCGCCTACCTCGCCAGCCCGGCGGCCGGGTTCATCACCGGCCAGACGGTCAACGTCGACGGCGGCCATCGGATGCACTGAGCGCCCGCCCGTGGACCGTTCCGGCGGGCCGATGGGAGGATGGGCCGCACACGCACACACACGGAGCCGGAGGAACCGCGATGGACGAGCCGACCACCGAGAACGGCAAGCAGCCCCGCAAGCCGGTCGCCCCGTACCTGGCCGTCGGGATCTCGACGGTGGTGCACGGCGTCGGCGAGCGCAAGGACATCGCCCAGAACCTCGACACGATCGAGGACGCGATCCACGCGGCGATGGGCATCATCTCGATCAACATGCCGGTAAAGCTGCTCGCGCTCGCCGAGGGCGCGCTCACCGGGTTCACCGACGAGGCGTTCGACGTCCCGCACGTGACGGCGGCGCGTGACCTGTTCATCGACATCCCGGGCGAGGAGTCCGAGCGGCTCGGCGAGCTTGCGAAGATGTACGAGACCTACCTCGTCGTCCAGTCGAAGGCCCGCTGGCCCGAGGTGATGGACGACCGCTACTTCAACACGCTGTTCGTGATCTCGCCGACGGGCGAGGTCGTCCACAAGGCCGCCAAGAACCACCTGTGGTGCCGCGAGCGCTCGTGCACGCCGCACGACGTGTACGACCGGTGGGTCGAGATGTTCGGCGACGACATCGACGCCTTCTACCCCGTGCTCAAGACCGACGACATCGGCAACCTCGGGACGATCTGCTGCTCGGACGGCGAGTACCCCGAGGCCGTCCGCGCGCTCGCGTTCAACGGCGCCGAGGTCGTCTACCGCCCGAGCGAGGCCGTCCCGATGACGAACGTCGGCTACCCGGGCGGCGGCACGTGGATGCTGCAGAACCGCGCGCACGCGCACTTCAACAACGTCTACATCCTCGCGCCGAACATCGGCCCGGTGTACCTGCATCCGAAGATGCGGCACCCGATGGACATCGCCGGCGGCCAGTCGCACATCGTGGACTACATGGGCAACGTCGTCTCCTACTCGACCTCCGGCTACAACACGTTCGTGAGCGGGATCGTCGACATCGAAGCGCTTCGCCAGTTCCGCGTCATGAACCTGAACTCGAACTGGATGAAGGACCTTCGGACCGAGGTGTTCCGCCGGATGTACGAGGAGCCGATCCACCCGAAGAACCTCTGGTTGCGCCAGGACCCGTGGTCGCACGAGGAGGTCGACGCGATCTACCGGCGGAACATCGGCCGGCTGATCCGGCGCGGCGCGTTCACGCCGCCGGCGAACGCGTTCGAGGGCGCCAAGTACTTCCCGATGGACGCCGACCTCTCGCCGGCGCAGGCGTGGAAGGAGGCGCAGCAGCTCTGGGCCGACGACGGTCCCGACGGCCCGAGCGGCCCCGACGGCGGTCCGGGCGGCCCGGATGCCTGAGGGGGGTTACGACGTCGTCATCGTCGGCGGCGGGCACAACGGGCTCACGTGCGGCTCGTACCTCGCCAAGGCGGGGCAACGGGTCCTGATGCTGGAGGCCCGGGACGTGGTCGGCGGCGGGTGCGCGACGAAGGAGGTCGCCGCGCCCGGCTTCCGGCACAACTTCCATTCGAACTTCCACGGGATCATCCACATGGGCCCCGTCTA
>Ga0075430_100001607_pt1 | contig 18432 bp, 19 predicted proteins | sample RhiMetdeltSRZDD4_FD_75294 | JGI IMG/M metagenome (GOLD analysis project Ga0075430, IMG submission 75294) | Populus rhizosphere microbial communities from Tennessee, USA - Rhizosphere MetaG P. deltoides SRZDD4 | ecosystem: Host-associated > Plants > Roots > Rhizosphere > Soil | place: USA... | reverse complement strand
CGGGCGCGCGTCCCGATCGACCGCATGGTCGCGATCGGGTAGCCGGCCCGGCCGCACCCTACGCTGGTGCGGGTGTCCCGACTCGCTCTCATCCCGCTGCTCCTGGTCGCGCTGCCGGCGCCCGCCGCAGCGTCGGCGGGCCCGGACCCGATCGACCACTCGCAGCCGCCCGCGCCCGACGGCACGCCGATCTGCGCCGCCTGGGTGCACGAGCGCTACACGGTCACGCGCGACGGGCAGAGCTGGCCCACCTGGCACCCGCCGCGCGACCCGGACTACCGCTGCGCGTTCGGCCACGAGCACGGCTCGAACCCGCGCGCGTTTGCCTTCTTCCGGCGCACCGGCATGCCCGCATTCGGCCACATCGGCGCCGTCGCGGAGAGCGAGGAGGCGCACGCGGGCTTCAAGGTGTTCGTCACGAACCGTGACCGCAAGGGGCTCGCTTGGATGGTCGTGCTCCACCAGGGGTCCGGATCGCCACGGCGCGGCACCGTGCGCCACCACTCGCTCGAGACGTGGCTGTTCCGCCGCCGCGGGGGCCGTCTCGCGGCTCACACCCGCCACATGGCCGACTTCGGCGAGGCGATCGCCAACTGCCGCGACGCTCCATTGGCCCCCAGCATGCGCCTCCTGCCGAGCCCGGCCTGCCGGTCGGTGTACGAGGAGTGGGCCACCGCCTTCGACGTGGGCGGCGTCTTCCGGGGCCGCCCCGGGTTCGGGATCGACAACGCGATCACGCAGTTCGACCCGTCCGACCCCACGAGGGTCGTGTTCAACAAGTCGTTGGCGTGCGGGCCGGGCGATCCCGCCGGCTGGGACTCGTTCTGCAAGGGCGACAAGCGCACCGTGCTCCACCCTCAGTGGCAGCTCCGGAACCGCGGCAAGAGCCGCTTCCGGACCGACGCCTACGGCTCCCGGGCCGCCGCGGGCCTGCTCCAGGTGGTCTCGCGCCGCATCCGCATCGACCAGTCGGATGAATGCTGCGGAGCCGAGAACGCGTTCGTGATGGAGCAGCCGAGCGACGGCGGCATCTACCGGGCGGGGCGGGGGTTGAGCTCGAAGAACTTCGAGTTCCCCGGCTACTGCGTGGTGCGGACCAACTAGTTGCGTCGCGCGAGCAGGATCACGGCGAGGACGAACAGGACGCCGGCCAACGCGCAGAGGATGCTGAGAGTCTCGTTCGGATCCCCCATGAGGAGGGTCACGAGCCACCAGACAAGCATCACCCAGATCAGCACGCCGCCCACGAACGCAAGTGCGCGCATGTAGAGCGTGCGCACCCGCTCGTCGCCCGTTCCGCTCATCACCTCGAGCACGTTCGACCGCCGGCGACCGAAGTGCACCACGGCGATGAACGCCAGCATGACGAGCGCGAACGGCCAGGCGACAGCGAACCCCTCGGCCACCCAGAACACCGCGGTCCCGACGATGGCGATCAGGGCCATGCCCGCAACCTGCACGTTCCAGTTGTTCCTCATGGTCTCACTCATGCCGGGTCTCCGTTGTCCGAGAACATCTCTTCCACGCTCGTGCCGAAGTAGCGGGCGAGCGCCATCGCGAGCGGCAGGGAGGGGAGGTAGCGGCCGGTCTCGATCGCGTTGATCGTCTGCCGCGAGACCTCCATCGCCTTTGCGAGCTCGGCCTGCGAGAGGCCCTGCTCGGCGCGCCGCTGCCGCACGTCGTTGTCCACGATGTAAAGCTAGCTTGACACCAATGCGATGTCAAGTTCACTTTACACATCCCTGTAGGGTGCGCCCGTGCGGCTGATCCATCCCGAGCGCCGGGACACCACGCCGGAGGAGCTCGCCGCCGGCCTGCGGCTCGCCGAGCTGGCGCCGCCCGAGCGGCCCTACCTCGGGCTCAACATGGTCTCGAGCCTCGACGGCAAGGCCACGATCGATTGGCGCACGAAGGGGCTGTCCACCGAGCTCGACCGGCGCCTCTTCCACAGCCTGCGAACGCAGGCGGACGCGGTGATGGTGGGCGCCGGCACCCTGCGGCTCGAGCGCTACGGGCGGATGACGAAGAGCGACGAGCTGCGTGAGCGGCGGCTCGCCGAGGGGCTGGCGCCCGAGCCGCTGGCGGTGGTGGTGAGCGCCCGCCTCGACCTGCCGGCCGACCTCCCGCTCCTGAACGAGCCCGAGCAGCGCGTGGTGATCGCAACCGCCTCCGACGCAAACCTGCCCGGCCTGGGCGACCAGGTCGAGTACGTGCGCGGCGGCGACGACCTGCAGCGGCTGGTGGCCCTGCTCGGCGAGGACCACGGGGTGCGCTCGATCCTCTGCGAGGGCGGACCGACCCTCAACTCGCACCTGTTCGCGGCCGGGCTCGTGGACGAGCTGTTCCTCACGCTCAATCCGAAGGTGGCCGGCGGCGCCGCCGCGCTCACGATCGTGGCGGGGCGCGACCTGGTCGAGCCGGCCGAGCTCGAGCTCGTGTCGGTCGCGGAGGGCGGGAGCGACCTGTTCACCCGGTGGCGGGTGCAGAAACGCTTGCAAACCTCGCCAATCTGAAGCCCCGCCGCTACTAATGAGCGTCCTCATGGCGAGCGTCGAGGCACGTCCCGCAGCCGCGGGCGCACGGAAGCGCACACGGGCCCCCGAGCCCGACGTGGCCGTCGTGCAGCTCAAGAACGTGACCAAGGTCTACGACGGCGGCTCGGTGGCGGTGGACCACGCGTCGCTGCGGATCGGCCGCGGCGAGTTCGTGTTCCTCGTGGGCCCGACCGGCTGCGGCAAGTCCACCTGCATCCGCCTGCTGCAGAAGGAGATCGAGCCGAGCGAGGGCGAGATCTCCATCGCCGGAAGGATGCTCGGCGAGATCCCGCGCAGCCGCGTGCCTTACCTGCGCCGCAACATCGGCGTCGTCTTCCAGGACTACAAGCTGCTGCCGAACCGCACGGTCTACGACAACGTGGCCTACTCGCTCCAGGTGATCGGCGAGTCACGCCAGGACATCCGCCGCAAGGTGCCGGACATCCTGCGGCTCGTCGGGCTCTCGACCAAGCTCCACAACTTCCCGGACGAGCTGTCGGGTGGCGAGCAGCAGCGCGTCTCGATCGCGCGCGCGTTCGTGAACCACCCGCCGCTGCTCCTGGCCGACGAGCCCACCGGCAACCTCGATCCCGAGACCTCGATCGGGATCATGCAGCTGATCTACCGCATCAACCGCACCGGCACCACGGTGGTCGTGGCCACCCACGACAAGGAGATGGTCGACAAGATGCGCCGCCGCGTGATCGAGCTGCGCGAGGGCCGCATCGTGCGCGACGAGCAGTCGGGCCTTTACCGCCCGGACGAGTCCACCACCGAGTTCGCCATCCGCCTGCGCGGCGAGCTGGGTGTCGGGCCCGAGGGCCACCCCAACTGATGCGCCCCGGCTTCTTCCTGCGGGAGGCGATGCGCGGGTTGCGGCGCAGCTCGGCGCCCGCCCTGGCGGCGCTGCTCACCGTGCTGCTCACGGCGCTCGTGCTCGGCGTGTTCATCCCGATCGTGCAGGCCACGACCGGCACCGCCAACGAGGTGCGAAGCCGCGTGGTGGCGGACGTGTACGTCAAGGAGTCCGCCACCCAGGTCGAGCAGGCCGAGCTCGAGCAGGCGATCCGCGACACGACGGGCGTCAAGTCGGTCGAGTTCATCTCCAAGGGCGAGGCGCTCGCCCGCGCGCAGGCGAAGAACCCCAAGGCGTTCAAGGCGGGGGCCGAGCTGCTCGGGTCGAACCCGCTGCCGGCGTCCTTCCGCGTCACGCCGGACGATCCCGACCGCCTCGACGAAGTTGTGAGCGCCCTGGCCCCGAACGGCCGCCCGGCGCTGGCCGCGATCGACGAGGTGCGCGACCGCGAGGAGGACACCGACAAGATTCTCTCGGCCACCGGCCTCGTGAAGGCGCTCACCGCCGGGCTCGCCGTGCTGCTCCTGGTGGCCTCGATCGCGCTGATCGCCAACACGATCCGGCTCTCGATCTACGCGCGCCGGCGCGAGGTCGAGGTGATGAAGCTGGTGGGCGCCACCAACTGGTTCATCCGCTGGCCGTTCGTGATCGAGGGGGTGATCGTGGGCTTCTTCGGCGGCCTGCTCGCCATCCTGCTGCTCACGATCGCCAAGGAGACCTTCATCGACCCACTCTCCGAGCGCTTCGAGCTGCTCGCCGCGCCTGAGACGATCGACTTCCCGCTCCTGATCGTGGTCCTGATGCTGGCCTGCATCGCGGTCTCGGCGGTGGGCAGCGGGATCACGCTGCGCCGCTTCCTGCGCGTGTAGCGCGCGCCCGGCTCGCCGCCCGTGAGCGATTCGTTCCACATGGACCCGGCGGAGTTCCGCCGGCACGGCCATGCCCTGGTGGACTGGGTGGCCGACTACATGGAGCGCGTTGCAAGCCTGCCGGTGACGCCGGACGTGGAGCCCGGCGACATCGCCGCCAGGCTTCCGCTCCGCCCGCCCGAGGAGCCCGAGCCCTTCGAGGCCATCCTGCGCGACCTCGACGAGATCGTGATGCCGGGCATCACCCACTGGCAGTCGCCCGGCTGGTTCGCGTACTTCCCGGCCAACGTCTCCGGCCCCGGCATCCTCGGCGAGCTGGCGTCCGCGGGCCTCGGCGTGCAGGGCATGCTCTGGGCCACCAGCCCGGCATGCACCGAGATCGAGCTGCGCGTGGTGGACTGGCTCGTGGACCTTCTGGGCCTGCCCGAGCACTTCAAGATGGCCGTAGGCCCCGGCGGCGGCTCGATCCAGGTGAGCGCGTCGGACTCGACGCATCTCATGCACGTGGTGGCTCGCCACCGCAGCGCGGCGCCCGCCGACCGGCTCGTGGCCTACGGCTCCTCCCAGGCCCACTTCTCGGTGCAGCGCGGCGCGCGGGTGGCGGGCTTCGGCCATGTGCGCAAGGTGGCCACAGACGAGCGCCACGCGCTCGACCCGGGCGCCCTCGAGGCGGCCATCGAGGCCGACGTGGCGGACGGCCTCGTGCCGGCCATCGTCACGAGCGCGGTCGGGACCACCGGCACCGGCGCGGTCGACCCGATCGGCGCGATCGGCGCCATCGCCGAGGCCCACGGCCTCTGGCACCACGTGGACGCTGCCTGGGCGGGCTCGGCCATGGTGCTGCCGGAGCAGCGCGTCCATCAGGCCGGCGTCGAGCGCGTCGACTCGTACACGTTCAACCCGCACAAGTGGCTGTTCACCAATTTCGACTGCAACGTGCTGTGGGTGGCCGACCGCGCGCCGCTCGGCGCCGCGCTGTCGGACACGGCCGCGATCATGCGCAACCCGGCGTCGGAGTCGGGCGCCGTCGTGGACCTTCGCGACTGGCAGCTGCCGCTCGGCCGCCGCTTCCGGGCGCTCAAGCTGTGGTGGGTGCTGCGCTCCTACGGCGCGCGCGGCCTGCGCCACCACGTGGGCGAGCACCTGCGCCTCGCGGGCGAGCTCGCCGAGCGCGTGAGCGAGCATCCCCGCCTCGAGCACGCGGCGCCGACGTCGTTCGCGCTCGTGAACCTGCGCCACGCAGACGGCGACGAGGCCACCGACCGCCTCGCGGCCGCCATCAATGCGTCGGGGCATTCCCACGTCACGGCCTCCACGATCGACGAGCGCAGCTACATCCGCGTGTCGATCGGCCAGACGTGGACGACCGCGGAGCACGTCGACCGCCTGTGGACCACGATCGAGGAGAACGCCTAGCTTTATCCCCCCGTTAGGGCGCCGCCTCTACCCTCATTGGTCGCATGCGGACCGGACTCATCGCCCTCTGCTGCGCCGTTCTGGCGCTCGTGGCCGGCATCTGGCTCGGGGGACACCCCGAGCGGCTGCCCGATCCGGTGGCCGACGCCTTCGTCGAGGAGGACCGCGCGCTGCGCGCCGAGCTGATCGATTCGATCGAGGACAACTTCTACAGGACCGTCGACGAGGAGGATCTCGACGACGCGTCGCTCAAGGGAATCGTGCAGGCGCTCGACGACCCCTACTCGCACTACCTCACCCCCAAGGAGGCGAAGCAGTTCGAGGAGTCCGTGAGCGGTGAGTTCGAGGGTGTGGGAATGAACGTCGAGGAGGACCGGCGCGGCCTGAAGGTGCTGCGCGTGTTCGACGGCTCGCCCGCAAAGCGGGCGGGCGTCGCGCGGGGCGACTTCATCCTCTCCGTCGACGGCCGCTCGATCGCGGGGGTGAACAGCGACGTGGCCACCAGCCGCATCAAGGGCCCCGCCGGCACGAGCGTCGAGCTCGAGGTGTTCACGCCCGGTGAGGACGACACGCGCACGGTCAAGGTCGAGCGCGAGCGGATCGAGGTACCGGTCACGACCGCGAAGGTGGTCGAGCGCGACGGGAAGAAGCTCGGCGTGGTGGAGCTGCTGGGCTTCAGCTCGGGCGCCCACGGCCTGCTCCGCAAGGAGGTCGACAAGGTGCTCAAGCAGGGAGCGAAGGGCATCGTGCTCGACCTGCGCGGAAACGGCGGCGGCCTGCTCACTGAGGCGGTGCTCGTGTCGAGCATCTTCATCGAGGACGGCAAGATCGTGTCGGTGCGCGGTCGCTCGCGCCCCGAGCGCGTCCAGGAGGCCCAGGGCGACGCGATCGACGGGAACATCCCGGTGGCGGTGCTCGTGGACGGCGGCAGCGCCAGCGCCTCCGAGATCGTGACCGGCGCGCTGCGCGACCGAAAGCGCGCCACGGTGGTGGGCACGCGAACCTTCGGCAAGGGTCTGGTGCAGGAGGTCGAGCGCCTCTCGAACGGCGGCGTGCTCGACATCACCGTGGCCAACTACTACCTGCCGGGCGGCAAGACGATCAGCACGAAGGGCATCCCGCCCGAGGTGCGGGCGGTCGACGACCCGGACACCGAGCGCGACGAGGCGCTGCCGAAAGCGCTCGACACGTTGGCCGACCAGGCTCGATGAGCGGGCGGCCCGCCCGCCGTATAGACCAACCGCTGGTGGCCGTCCTCGAGAAGCGGGGGCGCTTCCTGGTGGGCGAGCCGCTGTTCGGCCGCGGTCCCCGCACCGCCGTCGAGCGCGGCGGCGCCGGCGAGGGCGACCTCGTGCTCGTGGGCGCGGGCAAGCGCGGCGCGCGAGTGGTCCGCCGCATCGGCCGGCCGGACCGCGCCCGCGACGTGCTCGAGGGGCTCATGCTCGATCGCGGCCTCCACCGCAACTACGCCCGCGCCGCCGGCGGCGAGGCGGAGCACGCGCTCGCCGAGCCGTACGCGCGCGACGCCCGCGTGGACCTGACCGAGCTGCCCACCTTCACGATCGACCCCGACGACGCGCAGGACTTCGACGATGCGGTGTCCGCCAGCCGCGAGGGCGAGCGGATCAGGCTCTGGATCCACATCGCCGACGTGACCGCCTACCTGCGCCCGGGCGGGCCGCTCGAGCGCGAGGCGTTCCGGCGCGGCACGAGCGTCTACGTGCCGGGCGCCGTCGAGCCCATGCTGCCCGAGGCGCTGTCGAACCGGGCCTGCTCGCTGCGTCCCGGCGAGGAGAAGCTGGCCGTGACCGTCGAGCTCGAGCTGCACGGGACCGAGGCGCGCTCGGTGTCTTTCCATCGGTCCCGCGTTCGGAGCGACCGGCGGCTCACGTACGGGGAGGTCGACGAGATCTTCGCCGGACGGGCGCGGGCAGAGGAGCCCTGGGCCGAGCCGCTCGCGGTGGCGCGCGAGGCCGCACGGGCCCTGCGCGCGAAGCGCGACTCGCTCGAGCTGGGCGCTCCCGAGCCGAGCTTCGAGTTCGACGCCGAGGGGCACGTGACGGGCGTCCGCCACGAGGAGCAGACCGAATCGCACACGCTGATCGAGCAGCTGATGGTGCTCGCCAACGAGCAGGTGGCCGGTTACCTCGCCGACCGCCGCCTGCCCACGCTCTACCGCGTGCACGAGCGCCCCGAGCCCACCGCCGTGGCCTTCCTCGTGGAGCAGCTGGCTAGCCTCGACGTGCCAACGCCGCCCACGCCCACGCACATGACCTCGCAGCAGGCGGCCGACCTGGCGGCGGAGGTGTCGCGGATCGTCTCGCGCGAGGGGGCCGGCAAGCGCGCGTACGGGTTCCTCGTGCTGCGCTCGCTCAAGCAGGCCTTCTACAGCCCGCGGAACGTCGGCCACGCCGGCCTCGGCAGCCCGCGCTACTGCCACTTCACCTCGCCGATCCGGCGCTACCCGGACGTCGTGGTACACCGTGCGCTGCTCCAGGGCCTCGGGATCGACCACACGGCACCCCCGCCGCACGAGCTCGAGGAGGCCGCACTGTCGAGCTCCGCCACGGAGCGCGCGGCCATGCAGGTGGAGCGCGCTGCCGACGATATCTGCCTGGCCTTTCTGCTGGAGCGTTTGCTGGCGGAGGCCGATCCGACACGCCCGCCGGCCTTCGACGGCGAGGTGGTCGGGTTGATCGAGAAGGGCGCCTTCGTGCGCTTCGGCGAGCAGGGCTTCGAGGGGCTCCTGCCCTCGCGTCGCCTGCCCGGCTGGTGGACCCTGAACGAGCTCCGCACGGAGCTCGAGGCGGAGGGCTCCGGCCGCAGGCTGAGGCTCGGCGACGCGGTGAGCGTGGTGGTCGAGCGCGTCGAGACCGCCCGCGGGCGGGTCGATCTCGCGCCCGCGAGCGAGCCGGCGTAGCAGTCCAGCGGCCTATTCAGGACTCAAGCCGGGGGGCCGGGCGCTCGATGCTGGAAGAAGCATGCACACAGCGCTCGCGCTCATCGCGGTGGCGAGCGCGCTCGTTGCCGCCGGCGCCTGGGTGATGCCGGCCGAGGGGGAGTCCTCGGCCGGACAGCGCCTGCTTGCCGCCTCCGCCCTCGTATGGGGCGTGGTCGCCGTGGCCGAAACCAGCCTGCACTTGATCGGCTCGGCGGCGGCGCTCGCGCTCGCGATGCTGGCCCTCGTCCTGGGCCGGGAGGCCCCGGACACGCTCGCCGGCCGCGCCCGCACGCTCGCGGACGGGCTGATCGTGGCCGGCTCGCTCGGCTTCATGGCGTACGTCGCCGGCCTCGACTCGCTGGCCGACGAATGGCTGCTCTCGACCCAGCCCGCCTGGCTCGTGATCGCCCCGGCGCTCATGGGGGCGGCGGCCGCCGGCACGGCGCTGTCGCTCTGCACGCGCGTGACGGGCGCACCGCGGACTCGACTCGCCCTCCTGAGCGCGGGCTTTCTCATCCTCGCCGCCGCGCAGGCGGCCGGGGCGGTGAGCGGGAACGCGGAGCCGGCCGCGGCGGGCGCCGCAGGCTGGCTGCTGGTGGCGCTCGCGGCCCGGGCGGGAGCGGCCGCCGATCCGGCGCTGACGGCCGAGCCGCGCCTGCCCGCACGCGCCAGCGTGCTCGTGCCCGCACTTCCGTTCGCGGGCGCGCTCGTGGCGGGCGCCCTCGAGCTCGCGCGCCCCGGCCCGGTCCCCGACACGCTCGTCTGGCTGGGGCTCGCCGTGCTGCTCCTGGGGCTTGCGCGCCAGGGACTGGCGCGGGTCGAGACGATCGCGCTCTGGCGCTCGCTCTCCGCGGGCTCCCCGCGGGTAGGCGCCGCGCCGCGCTTCGAGGAGCGCCCCTCGCACGCCTACGACGACCCGCTCACGGGCCTGGCCAATCGCGACCTGCTGCTGCGCCGCTGCGGGCTCGCCCTCGAGGGCAGCGCGATCCTCTGCATCGACCTCAGCGCTTTCGGCGAGGTGAACGAGTCGCTCGGCGAAGCGGCCGGCGACGAGCTGCTGGTGGCGGTCGGCCGGCGTCTTGCGAACGCCATGCGCGGCGGCGACACCGTGGCCCGGCTCGGCAGCGACGAGTTCGCAGTCCTGGCTCCGGGGATCGACGGCGAGGAGAGGGCGCTGGCGCTCGCGCACAGGGCGGAGCTCGCGCTGCGCGACCCGTTCGTCACGGAGAGCGGGGAGGCAACGCTGTCCGCGTCGATCGGCGTGGCGCTCGGCACCGCCGGTGCGCAGGGCGGCGAGCTGCTCGGACGCGCGCGGGCGGCACTCGAGGCGTCCCGCTCGTCGGGCCGGGGGATCGAGCTCCATACGGAGGGAATGGAGGAGGCCGCGAACGAGCGTCTGGGGCTCGAAGCCGACCTTCGCCTGGCGATGGGGAGGGGGGAGCTGACGCTCGCCTACCAGCCGGTGTTCGACCTCGCACGCGGCGGTATCCGGTCGGTCGAGGCGTTCGTGCGCTGGCGCCACCCCGTCCGGGGCGACGTGCCGCCGGCGGACTTCATCCCCGTCGCCGAGGCCAGTGGCCTGATCCTCGAGCTGGGCGCCTGGGTGCTGGAGGCGAGCTGCGCCCAGTGGCGGACCTGGCTCGACGCCGGCGCCGGCTGGGCCCGGCTCGGCCTGGGCGTGAACCTGTCGGCCCGCCAGCTCCACGATCCCCGGCTCGTCGGGAACCTCCGCAGCGCCCTGCTGGCCTCCGGGATGGCGCCTGCCGCACTCACTCTGGAGCTGCCGGAGAGCGCACTGGTGGCCGACTCGGCGGGAGCGCGCTCCCGCCTCGAGGCGCTGCGGGCGGTGGGGGTTCGCATCGCGATCGACGACTTCGGCAGCGGCCCGTCCGCGCTCGGCTCGCTGCGCGATTTCCCGGTCGACGCGCTCAAGCTCGACCGCGCCTTCCTGCACGGGCTGCGCTCCGGCACGTCCGAGGCCACGCTCGCCGCCGCACTCGTGGCCATGGGCAAGGCGCTGGGCGTCGAGACCGCGGCTGCCGGGGTGGAGCGCGCCGAGCAGCTCGCGGAGCTGCGCCAGGTCGGCTGTGATCTGGGTCAGGGTCACCTGCTCGGCGGGCCGCTCGGTCCCGAGGGCCTGGCGATCCTGCTGGCCAACTCGCGGCAGGTCGCCGCCTGACCTCGCCATACTCGTAGGCCGTATGGCGAGGAAGAAGCGCAAAGCGGCGCCCGGCGACGTGGCCACCAACCGGCAGGCCGGATTCCGGTTCAAGTTGCTCGAGAAGGTCGAGGCCGGGATCGTGCTCCAGGGCTCGGAGGTCAAGTCGATGCGCCAGGGCGGCGTGCAGATGAAGGACGCCTACGCCGAGGTGCGCGACGGCGAGGTCTGGCTGCGCAACATGCATATCGCGCCCTACAAGCCCGCGCGCGAGAACCACGACCCCGACCGGCCGCGCAAGCTGCTGCTGCACAAGCGCGAGATCGAGCGCCTGACCGGCAGGACCGCCGAGAAGGGCCTCACGCTCGTGCCCACGCGGGTCTACTTCAACGGGTCGCGCGCCAAGGTCGAGCTGGCGCTGGCGCAGGGCAAGGACCTCTACGACAAGCGCCGGGCTATCAAGGAGCGCGACACCAAGCGCGAGATCGAGCGCGCGCTGTCCGAGCGCTACTAGCTCGCTGGCGCTATAGCCCGAGGCCGCGCTCCGCCGCCCAGCGCGTGAGCTCGTGGCGGCTCGAGAGCTGCAGCTTGCGGAGCACCGAGGACACGTGCGCCTCGACCGTCTTGGGGGAGATGTCGAGCCGCAGGGCGATCTCCTTGTACATGTAGCCGCGCGCGATGTGCTGAAGAACCTCGTGCTCGCGCGGCGTGAGCGCGTCGAGCTCCGACTCCGGTTGCGGCGCCGGCCCGGCGAATGCGTCGAGCACGAAGCCGGCGAGCCGCGGCGAGAACACGGCGTCGCCGTCCGAGACCCGCCGCACGGCGTCCGCCAGCTCCGGGCCGGAGATGTTCTTGGTCACGTAGCCGCGGGCGCCGGCGCGGATCACTGCGATCACGTCCTCGGCCGCGTCGGACACCGACAGCGCGAGGAACAGCGGCGCGTGGTCGCTCCCGGCCGCCACGCGCCGGATCACCTCCACGCCGCCGCCGTCGGGCATGTGCACGTCGAGCAGCACCACGTCGGGCCGGGTGGCCGCGATGCCCCGCACGGCCTCCTCCACTCCCGCCGCCTCGCCCGCGATGTCGAGCAGGGGCTCGAGCTCTGCTCGCACGCCGGAGCGGAACAGCTGGTGGTCGTCCACGATGAGCACCCGCGGCGAGCTCACGACGGGGACTCCAGCACGAGCTCGACCTCCGTGCCCGCGCCGGGCGAGCTCGTGATGCTCGCCCGGCCGCCGTGACGCTCCATCCGTCCCACGATCGACTCGCGCACGCCGCGGCGATCGTCCGGGACCCGCGCGGTGTCGAAGCCGGGCCCGCGGTCGCGCACGAACACCTGCAGCCGGCCGTCGACGCCCTCGGCGTACACGTCGATGGGGGAGCCTCCGCCGAACTTGGCCGCGTTGGTCATCGCCTCCCGCGCCGCAGCCACGAGCGCCTCCACGTGCTCGTCGAGATCCACGTCGCCCACCACCACGACCTCCACCGGCACGCCATGAGCCTCCTCGATCTCGACCGCCGCCGCCTCGAGCGCCGGCGCGAGTCGTGCCGCTTGGCCCGGCCGCGGGCGCCCGGCGAGCCAGGCGCGCAGCTCCCGCTCCTGACGGCGGGCGATCGCGGCCACCTCGCCCGGATCGTCGGCCCGGCGCTGGACCATGGCGAGCGTCTGCAGCACCGAGTCGTGCAGGTGCGCCGCCACCTCGGCGCGCTCCTCCGAGCGGATCCGCTGCGAGCGCTCCTCGGTCAGCGAGCGCACCAGCCGGATGATCCAGGGGGCGAAGATCACCCCCAGCGCCACCACGGCAACGAGCAGCGCGAGCAGCACGTCGCGCGCCGCGCCCAGCGCGCCCGTGGTCTGGAGGAACACGAACCCGGCGGCCAGCACGAGCACGATCCCCACGCCGGTGCGCGAGATCGCGGCCGCCACGCGCCGCCGCTCCTCGCCCTCGGGCAGCCTCGGAGGCGCGCTCACCGGCTGACGCGGCGCCGGCGCCGGCTCGCTAGCGGGCCGTTCGGCGGACTGGCGCCAGATCAGCGCGCCGCCGCTCGCCACGAGCACGAGCGGCCACACGAATGCGTCCGAGAACCAGATGCCGAGGGCGCGGAAGGTGAGGAGCACGCTCAGCAGCAGCAGGCCGGTGCCCAGGGCCACCTCGACGGCGGCCCGCCCGGTGGGCAGGCGCCGCCGCCCCGGCGCGCCCTCGCCGGCGGGAATCACGAGCCAGCCGAGCGCGTACAGCACGATGCCGAGCCCTCCGGCCGTGGTGGCCACCACGAACGCGAAGCGGACCAGCCAGACCTGTACGCCGTAGCGACGGCCGATTCCCGCGCAGACCCCTCCGAGCCAGCCGTTCTGGCGGTCGCGGGCGAGCCTCGTCATTCGTGCCTCGTGAGCCCGCGCGCCAACAGGATCGCCCCCGTCGCGGCACACGCGACGGGGGCGAAGACGCCGAAGCTCAGCTCGATCACGTCTGTCGAGGCCAGCAAGAGGACGGCGCCGAGCGCCACGATCGCCAGACCGGCGACCAGCGACGCAAGCTCGGGCCGCCTACCCACTCGAGGTCTCTCCCACGTTGTCGCAGGCGAGGTTGCCCTCGGGCTCGTCGCCGAACGGCTCGTCGAAGCGGTCCCGCGGGCCGAAGTCGAAGCCGTGCTCGTCGAAGCCGTCCCAGGGGCGATCGCTGACGCGCAGCTCGCCGATACCCACGTTCGCGTCGAGCACGAGCCGCGTGACGTCGCCCGCTGCCGAGGCGGCCTCCTCGTAGTCCACGTCGATGCCCTCGTTCGAGTGTCCAAGCACGCGGACCTCGCCCATGCCGACCTCGGCCGTGGTGGCCACACAAACGTCGTCGGGCACCAACACTCGCGCCGAGCCCATCCCGAGGTCGATCTCGACCGGCACGTCGCCCGAGGGCAGGTCCGTGTCGCGCAAGTCGAGCACCAGCTCGCCGATGCCGAGCTCGTAGCGCTCGCGCAGATCCGTCGTGGACGCCGGCCGGTAGCTGCGCTCCCCGACGCCGCCGTCGAGGTCGAAGCCCGCGGCGGACACCGTGCCCGCCGCCAGGCCGATCACCACGGCGGGCAGGATCAGCCAGCGCACCGGCTTGAGGAAGGCGCCGGCGACCACCGCGACGCCCGCCATGATCACGATCACCGCCACCACCGTGTCGCCACCGGCGGCCGCGGCCCAGGCGGCCGCGATGGCGAGCAGCCCGCACAGGATGAGGACACCCAGGCCGAGCGCTGCGCGCTTTGCGACGTCGCCGACGTCGCCGGACGGCCCCTCTCCGGAGACGAGCCACCAGACGAGGACACCGGCACCGACCAGAATGGCGAGCGGGAAGAAAATCCCTGCCGCAAGGAGTCCGCCGCCGAGAAGAAAGGGCCAGCCGACGAGCAGCAGGAGCACCACCGCCGCGATCACGAGAGCACGGTTGCGGCCCTCCCCCGGCGCGGCGGCCGCGGCGGTCCCGTCGTCCGCCGGGACAAGCAGCAGCGCCGCCAGGTAGAGCAGCACGCCCGTGCCGCCGAGCAGCGCGAGCGCCACCGCCGCGATCCGGAAGATCACGGGGTCGACGTCGAAGTAGCGGCCGAGGCCGCCGCACACGCCGCCGATCACGCGCTCCGAGCGCGAGCGCACCAGGCGGCGCTTGCGCGGAGCCCGTCCGAGCTGCTCGGTGGGGGCCTCGGGCCCAGGCGCCTGCGGGCCCTCAGGCTCCGGCGGCGGCGCCTGCGGCCCCTCGCGCTCCTCGTCAGGCTCGTTGCGGGTGTTCTCATCCATGGTCATCACGGGTCCTCCGATGGCTCGTTCAAGGTCGCCATGGAGGCTGCCGTCACCCCGTCAGTCTGCCTATTGGGAATGGTCCGTAGGGGAAGACCCTCGCTAGACTCAAGGTGTTGGCCAGGGGGCGAATCAGCTTCGACGTGGAGCGTGTTCGTCTCGGTGTAGCGAGCCGAGGACTCCGGGTTGGCCTCGTTAAATGACCCCGGAAACCAATACGTGCGGACAAGAACCACAAGTTCGCCCTCGCCGCTTAATTAGGTGAGGAGTCGCCCCGGGCAGCCCGCGGCCCGGTCAAGCGGCTTCAGATAGCGGGCTCACCCGGGCGGCCGGACCCTCAGCCGGCCGGGGACATCCTTCGAGGGTATGGCGCCGGGAACGTATCCCGCGGACAGACCAACCCGGTCGCCGAGATGAGACTCCGCGGGAACGCTCGTAGCAAGCACCGGGAGGGTGTTCCGCGGACGCCGGGGCAGTACCGGCCGCCTCCACTCCAGCGCCTCACACGACTCGGTCAGTCGGCCGGGTCGAGGCGCGCCGCCAGGCGCTCCATCCCGCGCTCGCGCGCCGCCTGGGCCGCCCCGGCCAGGTCCGTGGGCCGGTCCTCAGGCCGCTCGAGGTCGACCATCCGGAGCGTGGCGATGTCCTTGAAGCGCAGCAGCTCGTCGCCCTGCTCCATGAGCGCCCGCCGCACGCTCGGGCGCGACTCGCGCACGGCGCCGTCGAGCGCGGCCTCGAGGGAGCCGTGGCGGCGCAGCAGGTCGGCCGCGCCCTTCTCGCCGATGCCCTTGGCGCCCGGGATGCCGTCGGAGGGATCGCCCCGCAGCGCGATGAAATCGGGCACCAGCTCCGGTGAAACCCCGTAGCGGCGCTTGACCTCGGCGGGATCGATCAGCTCCGCCCCGCGGGCGCCCGTGCGGATGTAGAGGATCGTGACGTTCTTGCCGGCGCATTGGAACATGTCGCGGTCGCCCGTCATCACGAGGCAGGAGCCGCCGGCCTCGACCTCCTGCGCGGCGTAGGAGCCGAGCAGGTCGTCCGCCTCGAGCGTCTCGCTCACCGCCACCGTCCAGCCGAAGGCCTCGAAGAAGGCCTGCGAGTCGGCGAACTGCGGGGCGAGCGTGTCCGGCACCTCGGGCCGGTCGGCGTGGTAGCCGCCGAACAGCTCGAGCCGGTAGTCGGCCGCGTCGGGGCCGAAGCACAGCACGACCGCCCGCGGCGAGTGCTGCTCGATCTCCCGCAACACCAGGTTCGCGGTGCCGAGAAGGGCGTTCACGGGCTGGTCGTCCGCGCCCGTGATCGAGTCGGGCAGGGCGTAGAAGGCCCGAAAGAGCATGGAGGGGGCGTCGACGACGAGCAGTGGACCGGTCATGCGAGCGCGCGACGCTACGCGCTTCGGCCGATCGCTTCAAGGTCCTGCCCCGCGGGTACCACCTGCGAGTGAGCGAGCGACCCGCCGAGCCGAACGACGCCTCACCATTCCTTCCAGAGAAGCGCTCGCTCGCGGCGCTTCGCGACGCCGCCGGCGGCTGTCGCGGCTGCCACCTCTGGCGCGGGACCACCGGGACGGTGTTCGGCGAGGGTCTCGTGCGCTCGCGCGTGATGCTCGTCGGAGAGCAGCCGGGCGACCGTGAGGATCTTGCCGGCCGGCCGTTCGTGGGCCCGGCAGGACGCGAGCTCGACAAGGCGCTCGTGGCGGCGGGGATCGCCCGCGACGAGGCCTACCTCACCAATGTGGTCAAGCATTTCAAGTTCGAGCAGCGCGGCAAGCGGCGCATCCATCAGACGCCCAAGCGCTTCGAGGTCGACGCCTGCCGCCCCTGGCTCGACGAGGAGCTCCGCGTGGTGGCACCCGAGGCGCTCGTGATCCTCGGCGCCACGGCCGCGAAGGCCCTGCTCGGAACGGGCTTCCGCGTGACCCGCCACCGGGGCGAGCTGCTCGACAGCGAGCTCGCCGGAATCGTCACGGCCACGATCCACCCCTCGGCGATCCTGCGGGCACCCGACGATGCCGCGCGGAGTGAGCAGCGCGAGGCGCTGGTGGCGGACCTCGCCGTGGTGGCCCGCGCGCTCGCGGGGTAACCGCCGCGCCGGGCCAGGGTACTTGTTGACCTATGGTCAATAACGAAGGGAAGCCCATCATGGCAGCCGCCGACGCCCCCCGCCGCAAGCAGTTCCTCCTGGCGCGCGCCGAGTCGCGTGTGCTCACCTGCATCGCCGAGCGGCTTCCGGCCTGGATCAAGCCCGATCACATGACGGCACTCGGCGTGCTCGCCGCGTTCGGGATCGCGGGTGCATACCTGCTCTCGAACGGCGACAAGACCTGGCTCTGGGCCGCGAGTGCTCTTCTCGTCGTCCACTGGCTCGGCGACTCGCTCGACGGCACGCTCGCCCGCGTGCGCAAGATCGAGCGCCCCAAGTACGGCTACTACCTCGACCACCTCGTCGACGCCCTGGCCACCGCGGTGATCGGCCTTGGGCTCGGCCTGTCGCCCTACATGCTGCTTGCCGTCGGGCTCGTGATCGTGGTCGCCTACTTGATCCTCTCGATCAACACCTATCTCGAGACCCACGCCTTCGGCGTGTTCGCGCTCGGCTACGGCGGCGTCGGCCCGACCGAGGTGCGCCTGGTGCTGATCGGGCTGAACACGCTGCTTGCCCTCGGCGTGGGCCTCGGCTTCAGCGTCGGGGACCTCGGCCTCACGGTGCTCGACCTCATCGGCCTCGGGATCGCCGGCGTGATGATCACCGCGCTGGTCGCCCGTGCGGCGCGCAACCTGCGCCGGCTGGCCGAGCTCGAGCCGGCCGCCTAGAGGTCCGTCCGCAGGGCGCGAGACCGCTCCGCGACCGGCTGAAGGAAGTCGGGGAGCGGTCTCACCAGCCCCCGGCCGGTCTCCCGCTCCCAGATCTGCTCCATCTGGGCGAGGTGCTCGTCCATCACCTCGTCGATCAGCTGGAAGTCCGCCGACTTGACGGAGGCGAGCGTGCGCTCGTGGATGTCGATCGTCCAGTCGGGCACCAGCGGCGCGTGCATCGCCATGTCGCGGGCGATCTCGAGCGCGCGCAGGAGCTGGCGCATAAACACGACGATCGTCGAGTTGCGGGTGCCGCGGGCCATCGAGAGATGGAACTTGAGCTCGAGCTGGAGGAAAAGGTCCTCGTGAGCGAGGAAGTCGTCGCTCGAGGCAAGCTCGCGCTGGCGCTCGATCGTGGCTGCCATCGCAGCAAAGTCGTCGTCCGAGGCGTGCACGGCCGCCAGCTGCGCCACGCGCGGCTCGATCAGCCGGCGCGCCTCGAGCACGCCGGCCACCTCGCTGAAGCGGATCTCCTGGCGGGAGCGCACGAGCTCCCGCGGCACGACCTCGGCGGCCACGAAGATGCCGCCGGCCTGTCCGCGCCGGACCTCGAGCACGCCGGCCTCGCTCAGCGTCTTGATTGCCTCGCGCAGGGTCGGGCGGCTGATCCGCATCTGGGCGGCCAGCTCGCGCTCCGACGGCAGCCGGTCGCCGGTGTGAAGGTCGCCCGCCTTGATCTTCTCCGCGATCTGCTCCACGGCCTCCTCGAACGTGCGTCGCGTGGTGACCGGCTCGAACGCGCGCCCCAGACCGCGGCGGGAGTAGGCCTCGTTGGTGAGCAGAGAGGTGTTCACGCCCTCGCCCACTCCAGGCGCTCGAGTGCCTGGCGCTCGGCCACCTCGAGCGGCGTGACTCCCTCGCGGTCGGCGGTCTCGAGCGCCAGCTCGAGCCGCTCCATCGCCCGGGCGATCGCCTCACGCTCTCCCGGGCCCCGCTCGCCGTACCACTCGCGCCCCACGTGGATGAGGCCGCCGCAGTTGGCGAGGAAGTCGGGCACGTAGAGGATCCCGCGCCTCATCAGC
>Ga0075430_100001606_pt1 | contig 18450 bp, 20 predicted proteins | sample RhiMetdeltSRZDD4_FD_75294 | JGI IMG/M metagenome (GOLD analysis project Ga0075430, IMG submission 75294) | Populus rhizosphere microbial communities from Tennessee, USA - Rhizosphere MetaG P. deltoides SRZDD4 | ecosystem: Host-associated > Plants > Roots > Rhizosphere > Soil | place: USA... | reverse complement strand
GGCGCAGGTCTTTCATGATTTTCCGGTGGCTATGGCGAGAGGGAAACACCTCTTCCCATTCCGAACAGAGAAGTTAAGCCTCTCAGCGCCGATGGTACTTGGCTCGCAAGGGCCCGGGAGAGTAGGTCGCCGCCGGTTTACCTGCACGAAGGGCCGTCCTCCGGGGCGGCCCTTCGTCGTTGTGTGGCGCGACCGGCTCGGGGATGACACGTTGTCGCTGGTGCCTCCTCGGAGGATTCCGAGTGTCGTGGCGATACCCGTGGCCGCGACGACGCGCGACCAGGTGCTCAGTGCTTGCCGAGCGTGGGACGACGCGTAATCGACGCGTTCGACTGCCGGATCGGCGTCAGGCAGTGCTGCGGCCGCGGCACCCCGGCACCGGGCCGGCGCGCTCCCGGGCGGGAGCGCAGCGACACGCGGTGCGGGTGCGCGGATCTCTCACCGGGGCCGTGCGCACCGGAGAGCTCAGGGTCCTCCAGCAGAATGAAGGCACGTGCGAGGGCGAGAGCGCGCCGGAGGACGGGGACATCGGTAGGTACATCCGTCCGGCGCTGAGATGAAGAAGGGAACATGTGTTCGCAAGCGTACGTGTGTTCGTGGACGGAACACACGTTCGTGCAGGACTTCATGCAGAGCCGCGCCGGAGACACCGTGCCCGTCTGGCCGCGAGAGCCCGATCGGGCAGGCGGAAAGGCGCTTCGACGCCGAAGTCAGGCGGCGAGCGAGGCCCGGACGCGACGAACGACGTCGTCGGTGAACTCAGTCGTCGACGAGTGTCCGCCGAGGTCCGGAGTCTGCACGCCGTCGGCGGCGGCGCCGAGGACGGCGTCGTGGATCGCTCGCGCCGCGCGCTCGGCGGCCGCGCCGTGGCGCTCGGCGGCGTACTGCAGTACCGCACCGCAGGCCAGCAGCATCGCCATCGGGTTCGCGATGTCCTTGCCCTGGAGCGCGGGTGCGGTGCCGTGGGGCGCCTCGGCCATCGCCACGCGGGTACGGAAGTCGTCGTCGAAGCTCAGCAGGACCGACTCGGCGCCGGCGATCGATCCGAACATCGGCAGCACGAGGTCGGACAGGCAGTCGCCGTCGCGGTTGAGCGCGGGGATCACCAGCGGAACGTCGGGCGCGCCGCTGATCAGGCCGGCGTACGTCGCGTCGATCAGCACGGGCTGGTAGTCGACATCGGGATGTGCGGCGGCCGCGGCGTCGAGCTCCTCCTTGAGCATGCCCTCGTAGACGGGCGACACCGTCCACTTGGGCCCGCCGTAGACGCAGCCGCCGTTGAGCGCGGCCGTCCGGAACGCGTATTCGGCGACGGCACGGCATGTGCTCCGCGTGATGCGTTCGGTCCGGAACGCGATCTCGTCCGGGGCGCCGGCGGCGCCCTCGCGCGACTCGAGCGCGCCGTAGGCGTCCTCGACGGCCATTCGCACGACGGAGATCGGGTGCACGACACCGCCGAACGGGGCGACGCCGGGGATCCGGCGCCCGGTGCGGATGATCACCTTGCCGTCGACCTCCTCGCGGAGGATCCGATTCGGCGAGCCGACGTCGTCCTTGCTCTCGGGCGTGATCGTCGCTGCCTTGACGCCGAGACCCGACCGGCGCAGCGCGCGGGCGGCCTCGTGGACGATCTCGTTGTCCGTCGCGCGGCGCGCGTCGAGTGAGAGATCGAAGCGCTCGAGCGTCAGATCGAGGCCGAGAACGTCGGGGTCGAGCACCCGCAGCGCCTGCTCGAGCAGCTCTTGGCCGGTCTGATCGCCTTCAAGGATCGTGATCGTCAGGGAGTCGGCCATGCGGGGCGGGGACGATAGCTTCTCGGCGGCCCGCGGGCGTTAGTGTGCTCGTCGCGTCGGTTCCTTGGAGGGTCCGGGGCAAATCGGGCGAAATCCTCCTCGCATGCTTGTTACCCTTGCCCAGCGTCCACGGCGATTCGCACGGAAGCCCGCCCCAATGCAGAAGTTCCTCATCGAAGGCGGCGTTCCGTTGTCCGGCACGGTCACGCCCGCCGGCAACAAGAACGCCGCGCTGCCGATTCTCGCCGCCTGTCTGCTGACAGAGCAGGAAGTCGTCGTTCGCAACGTTCCGCGGATCGAGGACGTCGCGAACATGCTGGACCTGCTCGCGGGGATCGGCGTCGATGTCGAATGGCGCGGCAACAACGAGGTCGCGCTGCGTGCCGACGCCGTCGACGCGGAGGCAGAGATCGATCGCGACCTCTGCTCGCGCATTCGCGCGTCGTTCCTGCTCGCGGGGCCGCTGCTCGCCCGCTTCGGCAACGCCGTGATGCCCCCGCCGGGCGGCGATGTCATCGGTCGTCGCCGGCTCGATCCGCATCTCGACGCGTTCGCCGCGCTCGGTGCCGAGTTCGAGGTCGAACGCGACATCCACATCCACGCCCCGGACGGGCTCACCGCCGCCGAGGTCTTCATGGACGAGCCGTCGGTGATGGGCACGGAGAACGCGCTGCTCGCCGCCGCGCTGACGCCGGGCACGACGGTGATCGGCAACGCCGCCTGCGAGCCGCATGTCCAGGACCTCGCGCGGATGCTCGTCGCGATGGGCGCCGAGATCACCGGCATCGGCTCGAACGTCCTGCGGGTCACCGGTGCCGCTGAGCTCTCGGGCTGCGAGCACACGATCGGCCCAGACCACATCGAGGTCGGCTCCTTCATCGCGCTCGCCGGCGTCACCGGCGGCGAGATCCGGATCACCGAGACGCGGCCCGATGACCTGCGGATGATCCGGCTCGTTTTCGCGCAACTCGGCCTGCGAACCGAGCTCGACGGCGACGACGTGCTCGTTCCCGGCGACCAGCAGCTGATCGTCAAGCGCGACCTCGGCGAGTACAAGAGCAAGATCCAGGACGGGCCGTGGCCGGCGTTCCCGGCCGACCTGACTTCTATCGCCGTCGCGCTGGCGACGCAGTGCGCGGGCTCGGTGCTGATCCACGAGTGGATGTTCGAGAACCGCCTGGTCTTCACCGACAAGCTGATCGCGATGGGGGCAGACATCGTGCTCTGCGACCCGCACAGGGCGATCGTCACCGGTCCGTCGCGCCTGCGCGGTGAGCGGCTGTCGTCGCCGGACATCCGCGCCGGCATGTCGATGCTGATCGCGGCGCTCGGCGCCAAGGGCACCTCCGAGATCCAGAACATCCGCGAGATCGATCGCGGCTACGAGCGGATCGACGAGCGGTTGCGCGCGCTGGGCGCCCGGATCGAGCGGATCGACGCCGACGGCAACTAGGCCGGCGCGGTGTCCGCCTAGCCTGCTCGGCGAGGTCTTTTGCCGTGATCCATCCGATTCCATCCGGGACACGCGACGTCCTGCCAGACGAGATGCGCGAGCTGCGCGCGATTACGCGTGCGCTGCTCGAGGTCTACGAGGACGAGGGCTACGGCGAGCTGTGGACGCCGACGCTCGAGTACGAGGAGGTGCTGCGGCGCGCGAGCGGCGCGGCCGAGCCCGCGTACCGGGTCTTCGACGACCACGGCGAGGTGCTCGCGCTGCGCTCCGACATGACGGTGCCGATCGCGCGCGTCGTCGCTTCGCGCTACCCGACGGCCGAGCCGCCGCTGCGCTTCTGTTACACCGCGCACGCCTACCGCGCCGTCGGCCGCCATCGCGGTCAGACGCGCGAGTTCCTGCAGTCGGGCGTCGAGCTCGTCGGCGCCTCGGCACCGGAGGGAACCGCCGAGGCGCTGCGGGTGATGTGCCGGGCGCTCGACGCGACCGGCCTGCGCGACTACCGGATCGCCGTCGGCGACGCTTCCCTGTACCCGGCGCTGCTGCGCGGCTTCGAGCTCAGCGAGGAGGCGACGAGCCGGCTGATGAGCGAGCTCGTCAGCCGTGACTTCGTCGGCCTCGAGCGCGAGGCGCGGGCGCTGGGGCTGTCGGCCGCCGACACCGAGTTGCTGATGGGCGTGCCGCAGTTACGCGGCGGGCCGAGCGTGCTCGACGCCGTCGGTGGACCGGGGGCCGAGGCCGTCGCCGGGCTGCGCCGCGTACTCGAACTGCTCGACGCGAGCGTCGCGGACCGGATCATCTTCGACCTCGGGCTGTCGCGCGGGCTCGGCTACTACACCGGGGCGGTCTTCGACGTCCTCGATCCGTCGCTCGGAACGCCGCTCGGCGGCGGCGGCCGCTACGACGACCTGCTCGGGCGCTTCGGGCGCCCGCTCCCGGCGGTCGGCTTCGCGCTCGCGGTCGACCAGTTGCACCTTGCGCTGGCAGAACGTGACGTCGCCCGGACGTCGCCGGATACGGCGACGGGAGAGCGAAATGCCTGACCTCACCATCGCGGTTCCCCGTGGAGCGCTGCTCGGCGGCACGCTCGACCTGCTCGACTCGATCGGCATCGACACCGCACCGGTGCGGGCGAACGACCGCCGGCTGCTGTTCGAGGAGGTCGGCATCGTCACGATGCGCCCCTCGGACGTCGCGACCTACGTCGAGGCCGGCGCGGCGGATCTCGGCATCACCGGCAAGGACGTCCTGCGCGAGCAGTCCTACCGCGACGTCTACGAGCTGCTCGATCTCGGCTTCGGCACCTGCACGATGGTGGTCGCCTCGGTCGCCGGCGAGCCCGACCCGGCGGTCGAGGCGCTGCGGCGCCTCGGCGTGATGCGCGTCGCGACGAAGTACCCGCGGATCGCGACCGAGTACTTCGAGCGAACTGGCCGCCAGGCGGAGATCGTCGAGGTGAAGGGCTCCGTCGAGCTGGCGCCGCTGACGGGGATGGTCGAGGCGATCGTCGACCTCACCGCGACCGGCACGACGCTACGTGAGAACGGGCTCGTGATCCGCGAGGAGCTGTTCACGGCGACGGCGCGGCTGATCGCCAATCCGGTCGCCCACCGGCTCAAGGCGGAGGCGATCGACGCGCTGCTGGGACGACTCCGTGCCCGTTGATGGGCTCGGAGCGATGCTTCGTGCCCTGATTCCCGGCGGTGCGGCGGTGCGGCGCGACGTCGAGGCGATCGTCGCGGGCGTTCGCGAGCGCGGCGACACGGCGCTGTCCGAGTACGCCGAGCGCTTCGACGGCATCGCCCGCGGCACTCCGCTGCGCGTCACGCCGGATGAGCTTGCGGCGGCGCTGGCGGGGCTCGCGGACGATGTCCGCGCCGGCCTCGAGCTGGCGATCGAGAACGTCGCCGCCGTGGCCGGGCTGAGCGTCGGCTCCGACGCGGAGGTCGAACTGCCGCAGGGCCAGACCGTGCGTGTGCGGGAGCTGCCCGTGCGCCGCGCCGCGATCTACGTGCCGGGCGGCCGCGCTCCGTACCCGTCGACGGTCGTCATGGGGGCGGTGACCGCGCGCGTCGCCGGTGTCGAGCAGATCGTCGTCTGCGCGCCGGGCGCCGACCCGGTGATCCTCGCCGCCTGCGCGCTCTGCGGCGTCGAGGAGGTCTACCGGGCCGGAGGGGCTCACGCGGTCGCCGCGCTCGCCTACGGCACCGAGGAGATCGAACGCGTCGACGTGATCGCCGGTCCGGGCAACCTGTACGTGCAGGAGGCCAAGCGCCAGGTGTCGGGCGATGTCGGTATCGACGGCTTTCTCGGGCCGAGCGACCTGCTGGTGTTGGCGGGCGCCGGCGCCGGCGCTGAGCTTGTGGCGCTCGATCTGGAGGCCCAGGCCGAGCACGGGGAAGGGACGATCGTCGTCGCGGTCAGCGACGACGGCGTGCTCTGCGACACGCTCGCCGAACGGCTCGCCGACCTATCGCCGATGGCGATCGACGCCCGGGACGACGACTTTCAAGCCTTCTCGGAGGGCAACGAGTCAGGTGCCGTGGCCGCGATCGTGCGGGTCGCGGACCTGGAGGAGGGGCTCGCGCTCGCTGAGGATTTCGCGCCCGAGCATCTCGAGCTCGTCGGCGCGGCGGAGGTGCTCGCGCCGCGGGTGCGCTCCGCGGGCTGCGTGTTCGTCGGCGGCGCCTCGGCGACAGCGTTCGGCGACTACGTCGCCGGCTCGAACCACTCACTGCCGACGGGCGGCGCCGCACGCTTCGGCTCGGCGCTGTCGCCGCGCGCCTTTCGCCGCAGGATGGCGGAGGTGCGGATCGGGAACGCCGCGGCGGCGCTCGCGCCGGCGGGCACAGCGATCGCACGCGCCGAGGGATTCGAGGCGCACGCGAGATCGATGGAAGCCAGGGTCTGGGAGGATGACTCACAATGAGCCGGGAAGCTGAGATCACACGGAAGACGAATGAGACGGACGTCGTTCTGCGACTGTCGCTCGACGGAACGGGCGCGGGCAAGCGCGACACCGGCGTCGGCTTCCTCGACCACATGCTCGACCTGCTCGCCCGGCACGGTCGCATCGATCTCGACGTCCGCGTCACCGGCGACCTCGAGACCGGGGCGCACCACACGGTCGAGGACACGGGACTCGCGCTGGGCCAGGCGCTCGACGCCGCGCTGGGCGATCGCGCCGGCATCTATCGCTACGGGCACGCCGTCGTGCCGATGGACGAGGCGCGCGCGAGCTGCACGCTCGACATCTCCGGGCGCCCGCACACGGCCTTCGAGGCCGAGCTGCCGTCGGGCCTGACCGGCGGCTTCGACCACGAGCTCGCCGAGGAGTTCTTCCGCGCCGTCGCCAACAGCGCGAAGCTGACGCTGCATCTGACGGTCGAGAGCGGCAGCAACGCCCATCACGTGATCGAGGCGCTGTTCAAGGCCTTCGCGCGGGCGCTGCGCGCGGCCGTCGCGATCGATCCGACAGAGACGGGGGTGCCTTCGACGAAGGGCACGCTGACGGCATGACGCGAGCAAGTATGGAAGCCGGGCCGGCGATCGGGATCGTCGATTACGGGATGGGCAATCGCCGCTCGGTCGAGAAGGCGTTCGAGCGCGTCGGTGCCGCGGTTCGGCTGACGTCCGATCACGACGCGCTGCGTGCTGCCGACGGGATCGTCGTGCCCGGCGTCGGCGCCTATCCGGAGGCGATGCGCCGGCTGCGCGCGGAGGGGCTCGACGAGCTGATCCTCGAGCGCGCCGAGCAGGTGCCCGTGATCGGGCTCTGCCTCGGGATGCAGCTGCTCTACGAGGGCTCCGACGAGTTCGGCGCGACCGAGGGACTCGGGCTGCTGCGCGGGCGCGTCCGCGCGCTGCACGCGCCTGGGCTGAAGCTGCCGCACATCGGCTGGCACAGCGTCCGCTTCGAGCGCGACACGCCGCTGACGCCACCGTCCCGCGAGGCGGCGTACTACCACGTCCACAGCTTCGCGGCGGAGCGCAGCCCGGATGCGATCGGCTTCGGCGAGTACGGCGGCGAGTTCGTCTCGATCGCCGCTCGCGGCAATGTCTTCGGTTGTCAGTTCCACCCCGAGAAGTCGTCGCACGCCGGCCTAGCGCTGCTGCGGTCGTTCACACAGCTCTGCGCAAAGGTGCCCGCATGATCCTGTATCCCGCCATCGACATCTCCGAAGGCAAGGCGGTTCGCCTCGTCAAGGGAGATTTCGACGCGATGACCGTCTACGGCGACGATCCGCTCGAGTCGGCGCGGACGTGGGTCGAGGAGGGCGCTCGCTTCCTCCACGTCGTCGATCTCGACGGCGCGCGCCACGGCAGCCCGCAGAATCTCCATCACCTCGAGCGGATCACGCAGGAGCTGCAGATCCCGGTCCAGTACGGGGGCGGCCTGCGCTCGTTCGCGGCCGTTCGCGACGCGCTCCGCGCCGGGGCCGAGCGCGTGATCCTCGGCACCGCGGCACTGCGCGACGTCGACTTCCTCGACGACGTGCTCGGCTCGTTCCGCGAGCGGATCATCGTCTCGATCGATACCCGCGGCGGCAACGTGTCGACGTCGGGCTGGCAGGAGACGACGACACAGCCCGCCGAGGGTGTGATCGAGCGCCTGCAGCAGCGCGGCGTGCGCTCGTTCGTCTACACCAACGTCGACAAGGACGGGATGCTCGAGGGCCCCGACCTCGACGAGGTCAAGCGGATCGCCGCTGTCGTCCGCGGCCGCTTCCTCTATTCGGGCGGTATCGGCGCGCTCGTGGATCTCGCGGGACTCGCGTCGCTGCGGCAGGTCAACCTCGGCGGCGTGATCGTCGGCAAGGCGCTGTACGAGCACCGCTTCACGATCCGCGAAGCGCACGACGCGCTCGGCGGCTAGGAGCGGCACCGCCGCCGTGCACCTCAAGCGCGTGATCCCGTGCCTCGACGTCGACGCCGGTCGGGTCGTCAAGGGCACGAACTTCGTCGACCTGCGCGACGCCGGCGACCCCGTCGAGCTTGCCGAGCGCTACGACGCCGAGGGCGCCGACGAGCTCGTGTTCCTCGACATCACCGCGACGCACGAGCGTCGCGACACGATCGTCGAGCTGGCACGGCGGACCGCCGACAACGTCTTCATCCCGTTCACGATCGGTGGCGGCATCCGCAGCGTCGATGACGCCCAGGCGGTGCTCGACGCCGGTGCGGACAAGGTCGCGATCAACAGCGCCGCCGTCGCGCGGCCGGAGCTGATCGACGAGCTCTCGGGTGTCTTCGGAGCGCAGTGCGTGGTGCTCGCGATCGATGCTCGCCGCAACGCGGGGGCCGGCGACGCGAGTGGCTGGGAGGTCTTCGTCGCCGGGGGTCGCACCGCGACCGGCCGCGACGCCGTCGCCTGGGCCGCCGAGGGCGCGGAGCGTGGGGCAGGCGAGATCCTGCTGACGAGCATGGACCGCGACGGCACCGAGGACGGCTACGACCTCGAGCTGACGAGCGCGGTCTGCGCCGCCGTCGGCGTGCCGGTTATCGCCTCAGGAGGGGCCGGGACGCTCGAGCACCTTGTCGAGGCGCTGCGCGCCGGAGCGGACGCGGCGCTGGCGGCCTCGATCTTCCATTACGGCCAGTTCACGATCGCGCAGGCGCATGCGCATCTCGCCGCGGCCGGGATCCCGGTCCGGCACTAGCCGCCGGGCCTAGCCGCGCAGGCGCTTGCGCTCGCGGGCGACCCAGTCCCAGTAGGCGTAGCAGCCGTGGGCGCGGAGGCGCGCCCGACGGTCGTCTGGGGTGCGCTGGATGCTCCGGCAGAGCACCCGCAGGTAGGCGTGGTGGCGCGCGGCCTTCGCGCGCAGGTAGCGCTGATGTCGGGCGCGCGCATGGTCGGCGGCACGCTTGCGCTTCGCCGCCGCGGCGCTGTGGGCCGGTGCCGACGAGAAGCGGACGCCGGCCGGATCGAGGCCGAACAGCGACGAGTAGCCGTTGAAGTAGATCCGTCGGCCGTCGCTGATCCCCGGGCTGAACGCGCCGCGACGTGTCTTCCACTCGATCGCGCCGCTGCCGGCGTCGAGCGCCCACGAGCTCTTGAGGCCGAGCGACGAGACGAAGACGAGATCGCCGACGACGGTCGCCGAGCCCGAGATCTTGCCGCCGAGGTCGCGCGACCAGCGGACACGGCCGCTTTGCGCGTCGAGCGCATAGAACGTCCCGTTGTAGGAGCCGATCCAGACCGTCGGCCGGCCGCCCGGGGCGGCGCCGACGGCGGGGGAGGCGTAGACGTAGGCGCCGGTCTGCTTCCGCCAGGCAAGCTTGCCGTTGCGGGCCGCGAACGAGTACACCGCGCCGTTCGTCGAGCCGATGTAGACGCGGCCGTAGCTGACCGCCGGCGAGGAGTAGAAGCGCCCGCCGCCGAGCCCGAACGCGTGCGAGCCGGCCGCGCGGACCTTCCACAGCTTCGCGCCGTCGCGTTGCCGGATCGCGTAGACGGTACCGCTGTAGTCGCCGAAGAACAGCCGGCCGCGATCGAGCGCGAGCGCGCCCTTGACGGCGCCCGCCGCCTTGTAGGTCCACCGCACCGCGCCGTCGCTCGCTCGCAGCGCGTAGACCGTGCCGTTCTCGCTGCCGAAGTAGAGGCGCCCACGGTCGAGCAGCGGCGACGACTCGGCACGGCTCGGCAGCGAGCGGCTCCAGCGGATCTCGCCGGACTTGGCCGACAGCGCCACGACGCGGCCGTTGTCGCTGTGCTTGCGCTCGAGCAGCACCGAGTAGACGACGCCGTGGCCGCACGCAGGGGAGCTGGCGGCGAGTGCGCCGAGCTTGCGTTTCCACTCCACGGCGCCGGTCCAGCGGGAGATCTTGTAGAGCGCGCCGTTGTTCTTCAGCAGGTACAGCGAGCGCCCGCAGAGCACGGGCGGGAACTCGATCAGCGTCCGGCCGCGGACGGACCAGGCGCCGCGGAACGGCGCTCGCAGCGGCGTCTGCAGTGGCAGCACGTGCGTCCGCTGCTTCGTGAAGCCGAAGATCGGCCAGGCGAAGCCGTCGTCGGCGGGGTGGCCGGTGCGCGGGCCGGACTGCTCGGTGACCGTCGGTTGCGTGGTTCCGCGGTCGAACTCGACGCCGGGGTTCGAGACATCGCCCTCGCGGCGAGAGGCCGTGACGACGATCACGACGGCGGCGATCACGACGAGCGCTCCAGCAAGACCGGCCCACAGCAGCCACCGCCTGCGGTGGCGCAGAGGCATCGTTGCATCGTAAAGGGTGGGGAGGGCGGCCAAATCAGCCAGACTGCGGGGATGGCAGCCGACGTCCTCACCGCGCTGCGCGGGCTTCCGGGCGCCGCGACGGTCCTCGATGTACTCGACGAGCGGGCGGACGTCTGGATCGTCGGCGGCGCCGTGCGCGATGCGCTGCTCGGCCGCGTGCCTCGCGACCTCGATCTTGTCGTCGACGGCGACGCGTCCGCGCTCGCGGCGGAGCTCGGCGATCTCGTCGCCGAGCACGAGCGCTTCGGCACCGTCGAGATCGAGGTCGGCGGCCTCGGCGTCGGAATCGCCGGCGCCCGCCACGACCGCTACGCGCGCCCGGGTGCGCTGCCCGAGGTCACCGCGGCGTCACTGCAGGACGACCTCGCCCGCCGCGACTTCAGCGTCAACGCCGTCGCCGTCTCGCTCGACGGCGAACTACACGGCGTCGACGGATGGCGTGCGGATCTCGACGGCCGCCGCCTGCGCGTGCTGCACGACGCCTCGTTCAGCGACGATCCGACGCGGCTGTGGCGCGCGGCGCGCTACGCGGCTCGGCTCGGATTCGCGCTCGACTCGCACACCGAGCAGCTCGCCCGCAACGCCGTTGCCTCCGGTGCGATGGACACGGTCAGCGGGGCCCGGCTCGGCAACGAGCTCAAGCTCGCGCTGCAGGAGCCCGATCCGGCCGCCGCGCTGGCGGCAGCCGCCGAGCTCGGGCTGCTGCCGGCCGGCGCTGGTAACCGTCGCGCCCTGGTCCGCGACGCGCTCGCGCTGGCGCCGGACGATGCGGATGCCGGGCTGATCGCGCTGTCGGCGATGTGCGGGGGCGTCGCGCCCGGCCGGCTGCGGGGCTGGCTCGACGCGCTGGCGGTCGGGGCTCGCGAGCGCGACGTCGTCCTCGCGGCGGTGACCGTCGCCGAGGCGCTTGCCCACCGGATGCTCGCCGCGACGCGTCCGTCGCAGGTCGCCGCGGCGGCGCGCGTCCACCCGCCCGAGGTCGTGGCGCTTGCGGGCGCGCTGGGCGCGGCGACGCCGGCGGGCGCCTGGTTCGGCGAGCTGCGGCACATACGAACCGCGATCGACGGTCGCGACCTGATCGCCGCCGGCATCTCGCCCGGGCCCGAGCTCGGCGAGCGCCTGGCACGGGCGCTCGACGCGAGGCTCGACGGGCTCGCCGTTGACCGCGACGCGCAGCTTGCCGCCGCGCTGGCCTAGGGTGCGAGTCGATGTGGCAACGCCGGCAGCGGTGGCAGGGCGGTGATTCCTCGTGATCTCGCTGAACCTTCCGGGAGGACGCATCCTGTTCACCGGTCGCGAGCAGGGCGACATCCGCCGGCCGGCGGACGCCTCGGCACTCGCCGAGGCGGCGGGCAGACCGCTTGTGTTCGTCCGCCAGGTCCATGGGGCCGAGGTCCGCTCGCTGACCGCCGAGACGGGCGACGAGCTCGTCGAGGCCGATGGCCAGGCGACGTCGCGCCGTGACGTCGCGCCGGCGGTGCTGACCGCCGACTGCCTGCCGGTCGTGATCGTCGGCGACGGCGCCCTCGCGGTCGTGCACGCCGGCTGGCGCGGGCTCCACGCCGGTGTGGTCGAAGAGGGGATCGCCGCCGTGCGACGGCTGGGCGTGACCGGCCCGCTGTCGGCCGCGATCGGTCCCGGCGCAGGACCGTGCTGCTACGTCGTCGGCGACGACGTCCGAGCGCTGTTCGGCACGACGGAGCCGACGCTTGACCTCAAGGCGAGCGCCCGCCGGCGCCTCAACGCCGCGGGCGTCGACCACGTCGAGGACGCCGGCGTCTGCACGGTCTGCGACTCGCGCTACTTCAGCTATCGCCGTGAGGGGGACGCGGCGGGCCGCCAGGCGGCGGTGGCATGGCTCACGAGGTGACGGGCGCCGGCGAGGTGACGGGCGCCGGCGATCTGACGGCCGACCGCGTGCGGCGCAACCTCGTGCGGCTGCGCGAGGAGCTCGCCGTGGCCGCTCCCGGCTCGCCACCGCGAGTTCTGGCAGCCGTCAAGTACGTATCGGCCGACGACCTGGGCACGCTGGTCGCGGGCGGCGTCGATCTCGCGGGAGAGAACCGCGCCCAGGAGCTGGAGCGCAAGGTCGCGGCGCAGCCCGGGCTCGAATGGCATTTCATCGGCCACCTGCAGAGCCGCAAGGTGCGCCAGGTCGTGCCGCACGTCAGCCTGATCCACTCGCTCTGCACCGACTCCGCGCTCGACCAGCTCGGCCGCCACGCACCGCCGGAGACGAAGGTGCTGATCGAGGTCAATGTCGCCGCAGACGCCGGGAAGAGCGGCCTGGCACCGTCTGAGCTCGACGGCTTCATCGATCGTGCGCGCCGCGCGAGGCTCGTGGTCGCCGGTCTGATGACGATGCCGCCGCGTGCGTCGGCGCCGGACGACAGCCGGCGCTGGTTCGCGGCGCTGCGCGAGCTCGCCGCCACACGCGGCCTGCGCGAGTTGTCGATGGGCACGACGCAGGATTACGCCGTCGCGGCGGCCGAGGGCGCGACGATCGTCCGCATCGGCTCCGGACTGCTGCGCTGAGCGCGCACCGGATCCGCGCCGTTGGCCCGGTCATTGCGAAAATGCAGGAGAAATGCTGCGTACGCCGTAGAATGCCGCAGCTATGGCGTTCCGCGATTCGTGGCACCGCGCGCTCGTGTACTTCGGCCTTGCCGAGGACCGCGACCCGTACGAAGACGAGTATGAGCCCGCCGGCCGGGGCGAGGAGGTCGAGGCCGAACTCGAGGATCGCTACCGCGAGCGCCCGAACGTCCGCCGGCTGCAGAGCGGCAGGCGGCGCCGTGACGACTTCGACGACATCTTCGCCGACGACGAGCCGCGCGCCCGCGGCACCGCCGTGTTGCGCCCCGTCGCCGGTGGGCGCGGTGGCGGCAACGGCGAGCAGCGCGTCCATCTCGTCGTGCCCAAGTCGTTCAACGACGCCCAGCAGATCGCCGATCGCTTCAAGGACGACGTCCCGGTGATCCTCAACCTGCAGGGCACCGAGACCGACCTCTCCAAGCGCCTGATCGATTTTGCGAGCGGGCTCACGTACGCGCTCGACGGCGGCATGCAGCGGATCGCCGACAAGGTGTTCATGCTGACCCCGCGCAACGTCGAGATCTCGGCCGAAGAGCGCGCCCGCTTGATCGAAAAGGGCTTCTTCAACCAGTCCTGAGGCCATGCTCGTCGGCCTGATCGGAGCCGGGAACATGGCTCGTGCGCTCGCGCGCGGGTGGGGCGAGCCGGTGCTCGCTGTCGACGGCGGGTCGGGCCGCGCCCGAGTGCTCGTCGAGGAGCTCGGCGGTGAGGCGCTGCCGTCGGTGACCGCGGTCGCCGAACGCGCGGACGTCCTCGTGCTGGCCTGCAAGCCGCACCAGCTCGACACCGTCAGCGGCGAGCTCGAGGGCTTCTCCGGCGACGTCCTCTCCGTCCTCGGCGCGACGCCGCTCGTTCGGCTGCGCGCGGCGCTGCCGAACGCGACGGTCGTGCGGACGATGCCGAACACGCCCGTCGAGGTGCGCCGCGGCGTCATCGCGGTCGCGGCCGAGGCACCGCCCGGCGAGCAGGTCGCGGCGCTGCTCGAGAAGGTCGGCGACGTCGTGCTCGTCCCCGAGGCGCTGATGGACGTCGCGACGGGAGCTTCCGGGGTGACGCCCGCCTACGTGGCGCTGATCGCCGAGGCGATGATCGAGGCGTGCGTGAAGCACGGGCTCAAGCAGGACCTCGCCGCAAGGCTCGTCGTCGGCGCGCTCGAAGGCTCCGCCGCGTTGCTGGCCGCGCGCGGGGCCGACACGCTCGCGGTACGCCGCGAGGTGACCTCTCCGGGCGGGTCGACGGCGCGCGGGCTGGCGGCACTCGAGCGCGGAGGTCTGCGCCCGGCGTTCCTCGACGCGCTCGACGCCGTGGTCAAGCCGTAGCCTGCGGACTGCGATGAGCACGTTCGTCCTGGCCACCGTCCGCGACAACCTCGCCGACTACGTCGTGGCGCTCGTCACGGTCTACTGGATCATCATCGTCGCCTACATCCTCAGCAGGATGTTCTTCCAGCTCGGTGGCCGGCTCCCGTACGCGCGCTGGTCGTCGGCGCTGCTTGAGTTCCTCGGCGACGTCAGCGAGCCCTACCTGCGGCTGTTCCGGCGGCTGCTGCCGTCGTTCGGCCCGCTCGATCTCTCGCCGATCGTGGCGCTGTTCTTCCTCGGCATCGTCGGCGGGATCGCCGCGAGTGCGATCAGGGGGTGAGCGCGACGCCGGCGTGGAGCCGCGCCGCGCTCGTGCTCGCGCTGGTGCTGGTCGCCGATCAGGCGACGAAGGCGCTGGTCCGTCACAGCATCGATGCCGGTGACTCGGAGCGCGTCATGCTCGGCGCCCGCATCGTGCACGTGACCAACGACGGCGTCGCCTTCGGCGCCCTCGCCGGCAGCGGGCTGGTGCTCGTCGTCGTGCTGGCCGCGCTCGCCGGGCTGATCGCGTGGTTCGCGCGCAACGCGAGCCGGCCGCTCGTGTGGCTGCCGACGGGGCTGCTGCTCGGCGGTGCGCTCGGCAACGTGCTCGATCGCGTCCGCGCCGGCGCCGTCACGGACTTCGTCAAGCTGCCGGCGTGGCCGGCGTTCAACCTGGCCGACACGGCGATCACGTTCGGCGTGCTGACACTGCTGTTGGTCCTGGAGCGCAGCGATGGAACTGACGACGCCGTCTGAGGCCGCCGGCGAGCGGCTCGACGTGCATCTCGCCGGCCCGCTCGGGTCGCGCGCCCGCGCGCAGAGGCTGATCGACGACGACCGCGTCCTCGTCGACGGCCGGATCCGTCAGAAGCGCTACGTCCTGCACGGCGGTGAGCGGATCGAGATCGACGACACGCCGGAGCCGCCGCGCCCGTCCGACGACGCTCCGGCGCCGTTCGCGATCGCCTGGGAGGACGAGCACCTGCTGGTCGTCGACAAGCCCGCCGGTGTCGTCGTCCATCCGGCGCGCGGGCACCGGCAGGGAACGCTGGCGCAGGCGCTGGAGGCGCGCGGGGCGGCCGGGGGCGATGCCGAGCGCCCCGGGATCGTGCACCGGCTCGATCGCGACACCAGCGGCCTGCTCGTCGTCGCGCGTTCCGAGGTCGTCCACCGCGCCCTGAAGGCCGCGATCCAGTCGCGGGCGGTCACACGCGAGTACCTGGCGCTCGTCGGCGGGCGCCCGGCAGCCCGCGCGGGCACGATCGACGCGCCGCTCGGACGGGACCGGCGCGTCCGCGTGCTGATGTCGACCGACACCGACGAACCGCGCGACGCGATCACGCACTTCTCGATCGAGGAGCCGCTGCCGGCGGCGACGCTGCTGCTGGTGCGGCTCGAGACCGGACGCACGCATCAGATCCGCGCCCATCTGCGGGCGATCGGGCTGCCGATCTGCGGCGACCCCGACTACGGCAGCGCGGGCGTCTTCGGGCTCGAACGGCAGTTCCTGCACGCGGCGCATCTCGCCTTCGACCATCCGCTGACGGGAGCGCGCGTCGACGTGCGCTCGCCGCTGCCCGACGACCTCGCCGCCGCCCTTCAACGGGCGCGCGACGAGTGATCGCAAGCTCGTACACTGACGGGCTCATCCATTCGTCTACCCACTCCGGGTGGCGAGGCGGGTCCTGCCGGGCGCTCGACGCCCGGTCCGCCGAAGCTCCGGAGCGGATTCGCATCACACATACCTAAGGAGCACACCGCATGGCGACTGACGTCGGCATTCGCGAGTTGCTGGAGGCCGGCGTTCACTTCGGCCATCAGACTCGTCGCTGGAACCCGAAGATGCGCCGCTTCATCCACGGCGAGCGCAACGGCATCTACATCATCGACCTGCTGAAGACGCAGGCGTTGCTGGAGCAGGCACGCGTGTTCGCGGGCGACATCGCCGGCCGCGGCGGCACCGTGCTGTTCGTCGGCACGAAGAAGACCGCGCGCGACGCGATCAAGGAAGTCGCCGAAGCCGCCGGCATGCCGTACGTGAACCACCGCTGGCTCGGCGGACTCCTGACCAACTTCCAGACGATCAGCCAGCGGATCAAGCGGCTGCACGACCTCGAGCGCTACGAGACCGAGGGCCAGCTGAGCCTGCTGCCGACGCGTGAGCGTCTCGCGGCCGAGGCCGACCTGGCGAAGCTCCGCGCGAACCTCGGCGGCGTCAAGCACATGCAGCGCCCGCCCCAAGCGATGTTCGTGATCGACCTCAACAACGAGGAGATCGCGGTCCGCGAGGCGCAGCGGCTGAGGATTCCGATCATCGGCCTCGTCGACACCAACTGCGATCCGGACGGGATCGAGTTCGTCGTGCCGGGCAACGACGACGCGATGCGCTCGTGCCGGATCATCACGGCCGCGCTGGGCGACGTCGTCGCCGAGAACTACGCCCGCTTCCGTGCCGAGGAGGAGCGTGCGCGCCAGGAGGCCGAGGCACGCGCAGCCGCTGAGGCCGCCGCTCGCGCTGCCCGTGAGGCGGAGGAGCAGGCCAAGCGCGAGGCCGAGGCGCATGCCGCCGCGGTCGCCGCCGGAGAGGTGCAGGGCGCGGAGCCCGTCGCCGAGGCGGCGCCTGCCGCTGCAGCACCCGCAGTACCGGCAGCGCCCGCTGCCCCCGCAGCACCCGCCGAGCCGGCGCCGGCCGCCCCCGCGGCGGCCGCGCCCGAGGCTGCTCCCGCAGCCGCTCCGGCGGAGCCCGCCGCGGCAACCACCGAGCCGGCCACGACGCCGGAAAGCGAGACGACGAATGGCTGACTTCACCGCTCAGGACGTCAAGGCGCTGCGCGATCAGACCGGCGCCGGGATGATGGATTGCAAGGGCGCGCTCAGCGAGGCCGTCGGCGACATGGACAAGGCCGTCGAGATCCTCCGCGTCAAGATGGGCAACAAGCTCGGGAAGCTCGCCGGGCGCGAGACCACCGAGGGCACGGTCCAGTCCTACATCCACGCCAACGGCAAGGTCGGCGTGCTCGTCGAGGTCGGCTGCAACACCGACTTCGTCGCCAAGAACGACGACTTCATCGCCTTCGCCAAGGACATCGCGCTGCACATCGCCGCGATGCCGCAGACGAAGTGGGTGTCCGAGGACGAGGTTCCGCAGGACGCCAAGGACGCCGAGATGAAGGTCTACAGCCAGCAGCTCGAGAACGTCCCCGAGCACGCCCGTCAGAAGGCGGCCGAGGGCAAGCTGCGCAGCTGGTACGAGGAGGTCGTGCTGCTCCAGCAGCCGCACGTCAACGGCGACAAGCACGATGGCAAGTCGATCGAGCAGCTTCGCGGCGACCTGTCGGCGAAGACCGGCGAGAACGTCGTCATCCGCCGCTTCGCCCGCTTCCAGGTCGGCGAGTAGCCAACCCGCGCAAGCAGCGACCGAATAGGCTCACCGCGCAATGGCGGAACCCGCGTTCGGACGTGTCCTACTGAAGCTGTCGGGGGAGTCGCTGCTCGGCTCCCTCGAGCACGGCACCGACCCTGACCGGGTGCAGTTCCTGGCCCGGCAGGTCGCCGCCGTCCATGCGCGCGGTGTCGAGGTCGGGATCGTCGTCGGCGCCGGCAACATCTTCCGTGGCGTCCAGGGAGCGGCCGCCGGGATGGACCGCGCGACCGCCGACTACATGGGGATGATCGCGACGGTGCTCAACGCGCTGACGCTGCAGGACGCGCTCGAGGGGCTCGACGTCCACACACGCGTCCAGAGCGCGCTCACGATCGCCGAAGTCGCTGAGCCGTACATCCGCCGCCGCGCGATGCGCCACCTCGAGAAGCAGCGCGTCGTGATCTTCGCGGCCGGCACCGGCAACCCGTTCTTCACGACCGACACCGCGGCGGCGCTGCGCGCGGTCGAGATCCACGCCGAGGTGATCCTGATGGCCAAGAACGGGGTCGACGGCGTGTACGACGCCGATCCGAAGCTCGACCCGAACGCTTCGTTCATTCCCGCGATCACGCACATGGAGGCGCTTCAGCGCGGTCTGCGCGTGATGGAC
>Ga0075430_100001602_pt1 | contig 18469 bp, 16 predicted proteins | sample RhiMetdeltSRZDD4_FD_75294 | JGI IMG/M metagenome (GOLD analysis project Ga0075430, IMG submission 75294) | Populus rhizosphere microbial communities from Tennessee, USA - Rhizosphere MetaG P. deltoides SRZDD4 | ecosystem: Host-associated > Plants > Roots > Rhizosphere > Soil | place: USA... | reverse complement strand
ATCCCGGTCGCGCGGATCAAGCTGCCGTTCGTCGGGTCGCCCACGTTCGCGATTCGCCATCGCATCGGATCCGCCGGGATCCAACGGCTGCCGCGGTTCGTCCAGAACGTCAGCTCGATGGTGTCTCTCAGCTTCGTGCGCGCGGAGTACACGTTCGATCCGGCCACCCGCGACAGCCGGTTCAAGCTCGGATTGTCTTTCGCTCGCTGATCGCAACCCCCGCATCCGCGCCCACTTGCCGAGTCGGGCTGGAAAGATGCCTCGGGTTGCTTTGCAATCCGGGGTCGGGGGTGTAACTTGAGTGGCGTGCAATTTGCTGCCCCGCACGCCCTTCCGGGACCCGCGTGAAGACGCTCGCCGTCATCCCCGCGCGACTCGCGGCGTCCCGTCTCCCGCGAAAGCCGCTTCGCCTCGTCGGCGGAGTGCCCTTGGTGGTCCGCGTCTGGGAGCGCGTCTCGTCACTCGGCGTCGCCGACGACGTCGTCGTCGCCACAGACAGCGATGAGATCGCGGAAACGCTCCGGCGCGCGAATGCGAGCGTGGCACTCACCTCCGAGACCCACCCGTCCGGCACCGACCGCGTGGCCGAGGTCGCTGAGCTGCCGCGGTTCGCGGGGTTCGACGTCATCATCAACGTGCAGGGCGACGAACCATTCGTCGCCGAGCCCGCGGTACGCGGGGCAGCGAAGGTTGTCACGTCGGGCCGCTTTCCTCTGGGAACCGCTGCGGCCCCCGCTGCAGCCGATGCCCTCGACCACCCCAATGTGGTCAAGGTCGTGACCGCCGACGACGGCCGCGCACTGTATTTTTCGCGAGCGCCGATACCGTGGCTGCGCGACGCAACAGATGCCGCGGAGCGCAGCAGAATCGCGCGGCAGCACATCGGCGTGTACGCCTATACCCGCGACGCATTGGCGACGTGGGTGAGCTTGCCGCCACACCCGCTCGAGCGAATCGAGCGTCTCGAACAGCTTCGTCCGCTCGCTGCCGGCCTCGCCATGGGCGTCGCCTCGGTGAGCGAGCTTCCCATAGGCGGGGTCGACACCGAGGACGACCTCGCCCGCGCGAACGCGCGATGGCTCGAACTCTCTGCCCACCGAGCGTGATGCCGACCAACCCGAGCACGAAAACCACGCGCTACATCTTCGTCACCGGCGGCGTCGTGTCGTCGCTGGGCAAGGGCATTGCCGCCGCCTCGTTAGGCCGCCTGCTGGTCGAGCGCGGGCTGACCGTGTCGATCATGAAGTTCGACCCGTACCTCAACGTCGATCCCGGGACGATGTCGCCCTTCCAGCACGGCGAGGTGTTCGTCACCGACGACGGCGCGGAGACCGACCTCGACCTCGGGCACTACGAGCGGTTCATCGACCGGTCGCTGTCGCAGCTCAACAACGTGACGACGGGACGGATCTACCTGAACGTCATCACGAAGGAGCGGCGCGGCGAGTACCTCGGCTCGACGGTGCAGGTGATCCCGCACATCACCGACGAGATCAAGTCGGCGATCAAGCGCATGGCGCCCGGCAACGACGTCGTGATCGTCGAGATCGGCGGCACGGTCGGCGACATCGAGTCGCTGCCGTTTCTCGAGGCGATCCGTCAGTTCCGCCACGAGATCGGACGCCAGAACGCGCTCTTCATCCACCTCACGCTCGTGCCGTACATCGCGGCCGCCGGCGAGGTGAAGACCAAGCCGACGCAACACTCCGTGCGCGAGCTGATGGAGATCGGAATTCAGCCCGACATCCTCATCTGCCGGACCGAGCGCCCATTGAGCGAGGATGTCAAACGGAAGATCGCGTTGTTCTGCAACGTCGAATTCGGCGCCGTGATCGAGAGTCGCGACGTACCGACGATCTACCAGATCCCGCTCAGCTTCCACGACCAGGGACTCGACGAGCGCGTCATCCAGCGCCTCGAGCTCGCGGGTCGAACACCCGATCTCGGCCGCTGGCGCGACCTGGTGAACCGTGTCATCGCACCGCGCGATCGCGTGCGGATCGCCGTGGTCGGCAAGTACACGGAGCTCGTGGACAGTTACAAGAGTGTCCAGGAGGCGTTGATCCACGGCGGTATCGCGAACGACGTCGGCGTGGATATCTCGTGGCTGTCCAGCGACCTGTTCACGAGCACCGACCGTGCACGCGAGATCCTGAGCGCCTATCACGGACTGCTGGTTCCCGGCGGCTTCGGCGTGCGCGGGGTCGAAGGGATGGTCGAAGCGATCCGCGCGGCGCGCGAGACGAAGCAGCCGTTCCTCGGCATTTGCCTCGGCATGCAGACCGCGATCATCGAGTTCGCGCGGAACGTGCTTCGCCTCGACGACAGTCACTCGAGTGAGTTCGCGCCGGAGTGCGAGAACCCCGTCGTGAGTCTGATGGAGTCACAGCAGCACGTCACCGATATGGGCGGCACGATGCGTCTCGGTGCATACCCGTGTCGGCTCTCACGCGGGAGCAAGGTCGCCGAGGTGTACGGCGTGCCCGAGGTGAGCGAGCGTCATCGGCACCGCTACGAGGTCTCCAACCAGTATCGCGATGCGTTCGTCGAGAAAGGACTCAAGCTCAGCGGGCTGAGTCCCGACGGTTCGCTCGTCGAGATCGTCGAGCTTGCGGACCACCCGTGGTTCATTGGCTGCCAGTTCCATCCGGAGCTGCAGTCGCGTCCGACACGGCCGCATCCGCTTTTTGCCGGGCTGATCGCCGCGGCGCTGCGGCAGAAGCGTCTCGCCGGTGCAGCGGCGGCGGACCGTACGCTCGTCGAGGCGGCTGACTGACGATGTCGTTCGTCTTCGCGCGAGACGCATTGTTCCTGATCGCCGGTCCGTGCGTGCTGGAGTCCGACGCATTGAACCTGCGCGTCGCGGAGCATCTCTCGCGCCTCGCCGAGCGTGTGCCTGGCGGAATCGTCTACAAGGCGAGCTTCGACAAGGCGAATCGGTCGAACGCCGGCGCCGCCCGCGGGCCCGGTCTCGACGAGGGTCTCGAGGCACTCGCGCGCGTGCGACACGCGACCGGATTGCCGCTCCTGACTGACGTTCACCTTCCCGAGCAGTGCGCCCCGGCGGCCGAAGTCGTGGACGTCCTCCAGATCCCGGCGTTCCTCTGCCGGCAGACGGACCTCCTCGTTGCCGCGGGCGCGACGGGGAAGGCCGTGAACATCAAGAAGGGGCAGTGGATGCACCCGGAGGGCATGCGAGGCGCGGTCGAGAAGGTCCGCGGCGCCATGCCTAACGAACCCGGAACCGGGAACCGGCAACCGGGAACCGGGAAGCGTCAATCCGATTCCCGGTTCCCGGTTCCCGATTCCCGACTCGCCGTCACGGAGCGCGGCACCTTCTTCGGCTACGGCGATCTCGTAGTGGACATGCGCGGCTTCTCGCGGATGCGCGAGACGTGCGACGCCCCAGTCATCTTCGACGGCACGCACAGCGTGCAGCGGCCGGGAATGGGCGAAGGCGGCGCGAGCGGCGGGGCACGCGAACACATCGCCGCACTCACACGCGCCGCCGTCGCGGCCGGAGCCGACGGTCTCTTCCTCGAGACGCATCCCGATCCCGACAACGCACCGAGCGACGGCCCCAACATGCTTCCGCTCGAGCAGCTCGACGCGGTGGTCGATCGGGCGGTCGAGCTCTGGCGGATCTGCCGGCTATGATCGATCGCGACACGGCTCGCAGAATACGTGTCGTCGGCCTCGACGTCGACGGCGTGCTCACCGACGGTGGCATTTACCTCGGTGACGTCGCCGGCGCGCGTCACGAGTTCAAGCGCTACGACATCCAGGACGGGCTCGGCATCTACTTCATGCGATCCGCCGGACTCATTCCCATCATCGTCACAGGACGCGTGTCGGTGAGCGTCGAGCTCCGCGCCAGCGAGCTCGGCATCGAGCACGTGGCGCAGGATGCGGAAGCACAGAAGCTCGCGGGTCTCCGACGAATCTTGGACGTGCTCGGAGAGGACATGGACGGCGTGGCGTACATCGGCGACGACTTCCCGGATCTCGCGATCCTGCGGCGCGTCGGGCTGCCCGTCGCCGTCGGCAACGCAGTGCCGGAGATCAGGGCTGCCTGTCGCGTTCATCTCGCGCGTTCGGGCGGACGCGGCGCGGTGCGCGAGTTCGCCGAGCTACTGCTGCGCGCTCGCGGCGACTGGGATTCGGTCGTCGACCGCTACGTCGCCGAGCGGTCGGCCGAGCGCGCGGAGGTCGCACGATCGTGACGACCGTCTCGCCGTCCACGCATACCGACCGCGACGCGCTCCTCCTCGAGCGCGGCCGACGCGTCATCCGTCTCGAGTGCGAGGCGCTCGCCGAGGCCGAACGACGACTCGACGCCCAGTTCGTTCGTGCCGTGCAGCTCATCGCTGGCTCGAAGGGCCGCATCATCGTCGCGGGCGTCGGCAAGTCGGGATTGGTCGGGCGAAAAATCGCCGCGACCCTAACGTCCACGGGGACACCGGCGACGTTTCTCCACCCGGTCGACAGCGTACACGGCGACCTCGGCATCGTCGGCGCGGACGATGTCGCCATCCTGATCTCGAAGAGTGGTGAGACCGACGAGCTCGTGGCGCTGCTCGCCCACCTGAAGCGCTTCGGCGTCAAGTCGATTGCGCTGACGGGAGTCGTCAAGTCGACGCTGGGCCGCCTCGCCGATGTCACGCTCGACGCGTGGGTCCGTGAGGAGGCGTGTCCGCACGACCTCGCCCCCACCACCAGCACGACCGCCGCGCTGGCACTCGGCGATGCGCTCGCCGTCACGCTGCTCGAGGAGAAGGGGTTTCGCCGTGAGGACTTCGCGCGAATCCACCCTGGCGGCTCGCTTGGTCGCCAGCTGCTCGTCCGCGTGGACGACGTGATGGTCACAGACAAGGTGCCGACCATCGGGATCGATGCCACGATGCGCGAAGCGATCGTCCTGCTCGCCGAGCGGCGGGGAATTGCCATCGTGGTCGACGACGGCAAGCTCGCCGGCGTGCTGACATCCGGCGATCTCACGCGTCTCATGGAGCGGGTTGAAGACCCGCTTCGCGTCCCCGTTCGCCACGTCATGACCACGTCCGCAAAGGTGGCCACGCTCGGGGAACTCGGGAGGGCGGTGGTGTACCGCATGGAGCATCACGGGATCATGGCCATGCCGGTACTCGATGAGGCGCGCCACGTATGCGGAGTGATTCATTTGCACGATCTGATGCGAGCAGGCGTAGCATGAGACCCCTCCTCGGAGTCCTTCTCGTTGCGTCGAGCCTTGCGGCGTGCCAGGACCCTGGCGCGACGCCGCCCGTCAGCCAGAACGCGGCGAGCGATACGGCCGACCAGACGATGTTCGGGGTCCGACTGATGCTCGCCGATCGTGGCATCCAGCGCGCGCAGATGGAGTCGGACACCGCGTTCACGTACGAGGACAACACGCGGACCGAGCTGCGTACGGTGAAGACACTGTTCTTCACTGAAACGGGGCTGAAAAACGGCACGCTCACGTCGCGGGAAGGCACGTACAACGTGCGCACCGGCCAGATGGAGGCGCGCGGCAACGTAGTCGTCGTGTCCGAGGACGGACGCCGGCTCGAGACGCCGCAACTCCGGTACGACCCGGCGAAGAACGAGATTTCGAGTGATAGCGCGTTCGTCCTGACCGAGCCGACCCAGCGTATCACTGGCGTCGGATTCAGAGCCGACCCGAACCTGAACACCGTGAACATCCTCGCAGGCGCGTCGGGCTCCACGAGCCGATCGGTGGCGCAGCCGGACCGCTGATGCCTATCCGCGTCGCCGCGCGCTCGTTATGCGCAATCATTCTGGTTATCGCCGCTTGCGGTCGCGGCACGCGCGAGCCGCGTCCAGCACCAACGCCGGCAGCACCGGCGACACCGGACACCGGCGCGGCAGCTCGTGCCGCCGCGGCGCGTGCGGACTCGATTCGGCGCGATTCGCTCCGCGCCGATTCAGTGCGGATCGACTCGCTCCGACAGGATTCGATTCGGCTCGCGCAGCAGCGCCCGGTACCCCCGACTCCCGCCGGGCCGCGCGGCCGCCCGCGACAGGAGCGCCGCTGTCAGCTCGAGTTTCCGAACACCCCGGCGACCCGCGCCCAATCGGTGAGGGACCCGTCCACGGGACGCGCGAACACCTTCGTCGGAGGGGGTGTCGTCGCAAAGTGCGTCGGGCAGGACGTCACGCTGTACGCCGATAGCGCGGAGCTCTACGACACCATCAAGACCTACCACCTGTTCGGCAACGTCCGCTACCGCGAGTCGCGTGTGAACATCGACGCCGATCGCGTCACGTACACCCTCAGCGACGAACGCATCCTCGCCGAACAGAATGTGCGAGCGACGATGCCGAACGGGTCGAGCATGACCGGTCCCCAGGCGGAGTACTTCCGGCCGGTCGCGCCGATCCGAACCGTCGCGATGCTGTCGGCGATCCTGCGACCGACGTTCACGCTCGTGCAGAAGGACTCGACGGGGAAGGCGGGCGAGCCGGCAAAGCTGCAGGCGGATCGCGTCAAGGTGATCGGCGACACGCTGTATTACGCCGGGGGGAACGTCGACATCACGCGCACCGACCTCCACGCCACGAGCGACTCGGCGTTCATGGACGAGGTGAAGCAGTACGGGCGCCTCCTCATCCGCCCGCAGGTCGAGGGGCGCGGCGAACGTAAGTTCGTTCTGCGAGGCCGTGCGATCGATTTCTTCTCCAGGAATCGGCTCGTCGAGCGCGTGCTCTCGGTCGACTCCGCTCAGGCGGTGAGCGGCGATCTCGACCTGCAGAGCGACAGCATCGATCTCCGCGTTACCGAGAACAAGCTCAGTCGGGCGTACGCGTGGGGTCCCACCCGCGCACGCGCCGTCTCGCCCTCGCGCACCATCATCGCTGACTCGCTCGACGTGCAGATGCCTAACCAGCGCGTGAGTGAGGTGCACGCTCTTGGCACGGCGTACGCGGAGACGCAGCCGGACACGACGAAGATCAAGACCGACGAGCGCGACTGGCTCCGCGGCGATACGATCATCGCCAAGTTCGACTCGGCCGCCACCCGCGACTCGGCGGCGGCGAGAGATTCGACCGCCGCGAAGGACACCGCGACCGCTGCCGCGAAGGACAGCGCGAGCGCCGCGGACACGTCATCGCAGCCGCGGATTCGCGAGCTGCTCGCGAACGGGAACGCCAGCTCCTACTACCAGATCCCGTCGAACAAGGGGCCCACCGAACCGCCGAGCGTCAATTACGTGCGGGGTCGAATCATCACGGTGAGCTTCGACGCGCAGGAAGTCGAATCCGTCGTCGTCGAGGATCAGGCGGCTGGTGTCTTCCTCGAGCCGGCAACCGACACGACGCAGGCCCGTCGCAACGCGCGGCCGGGAACGCCGGTACGACCGCCCGGCACACCGCCACAGCAACGCCCACCCGTCGTCCGCCCTCCACCCGGGATCTCACGCCCATGAGCGACGGCGGAATGCCGGGACGCGTCAGGCATCTCATCTCGCAGCTCGCGACGCGGGATCGGTCGACGTTGCTGGCGCTGCACGCGATCGTGAACTCGGCCGACGACAATGGGGCCGCGAGCTTTCACAACATCGCAATCAGGTATCGCGACGACACGATCGCCGCCATGCGTTCTGAAGGCCGCGACATGGACCGCGAGGCCGGGATGCTCGGCCTCGACCAGGTGCGGGCGAACCTGGCGGACACGGTGATCCCGCGTCTCGCGAGCGAGGGGGTAGTCGTGGTCACGCGAGACGCGATGGCGGAGGACGGATCGCCGCTCATCACGCTCTCACCCGAGTTCTGGCAGGATATTCGGCCGTTTCGAGACCAGATTCTCGAGACGCTCTGGCAGACCGGCGAGCACGTCGCCATCTCGCACCGCACGCCGGGCGGGGCTCGGCAAGTGGTCCCGACGGGCAGCACGCTCGCGGCCGAGGGGCTCGTGAAGATGTATCGCCGGCGCAGGGTGGTAAACGACGTGGCCCTGCGATTGCAACAGGGGGAGATCGTCGGCCTGCTGGGCCCGAATGGGGCGGGGAAGACGACCACGTTCTACATGATCGTGGGGCTCATCCAACCGCTCGAAGGACGGATTGTGCTGGACGGCTCCGACATCACCCGGATGCCTATGTACCGGCGGGCGCAGCAAGGAATCGGGTATCTCTCGCAGGAGCCGTCGATCTTCCGCAAGCTCTCGGTGGAAGACAACATCCTGGCGATTCTCGAGACGATCCCAGGGCTGAGCCGCGACGACCGCAAGAAGCGCCTCGAGGAGCTGCTGGACGAGCTGGGCATCAAGTACCTTCGCAACTCCAAGGCATATGCCTTGTCTGGCGGCGAGCGCCGACGGCTGGAAATCACGCGCGCGCTCGTCACTCGTCCAAAGTTCATGATGCTCGATGAACCCTTCGCCGGTGTCGATCCAATCGCCGTTCACGATATCCAGACCATTGTCGCCGATCTGCGCCATCGCGGCATCGGCGTGCTCATATCCGACCACAACGTCGAGCAAACGCTCGACATCGTCGATCGTGCGTATATCATGTTCGATGGACAGGTGAAGGTGTCCGGAACCGTTCGCGAGCTCGTCTTCGACGATACGGTGGCCGAGATCTACCTCGGACCCACGCTCACGGCCCGACTCCGCTCCCGGTTCTCGAGCAAGGCGACGACCTCATGAAGCCCGGGCTGAATCAGAGCACGCAGCTCCGCCAGGAGCTCAAGATCAATCCACGCCTGTACCAGGCGATGGACCTGCTCTACATGCCGCTGCTCGACCTTCAGCAGCACCTCAAGCAGGAGCTCCTCAACAATCCGTTCCTCGAGATGGTCGAGCCAGAGGAAGAGGAAGAAGAGGAGGGTGCAGAAACCGAGGAGGCACCGGCGCAAGAGGAGGAAAAAACCGCCAACGACGAGATCGATTGGGAAGGCATCCTTCTCGACGGCTTCGACGCTGGGGGCCGCCGCGAAGAGCACGAGGAGAAGGAGTACTACGAGCCGGTCACCGTCGATACGCGCGACCTGAGCGACCACCTGCGCGACCAGATCGCGCTGCTGGATCTCGATCCGCGCCAGATGCTCCTCGCCGAAGAGTTCATCGGGAACATCAACGAGGACGGCTACCTCGCCTGTCCTGTGGATGACATCAGGAACTCGATCAACGACGTCGTGCTGAAGGCAGCGGAAGCCACCGGCCGCGACGAGGACGAGATCCCGATCTACCAGGAGGACGAAGTCCAGCGGATGCTCGAGGTAGTTCAGGGCCTCGATCCCGCGGGCGTCGGTGCGCGCGACCTGCGCGAGTGCCTCATGCTGCAGCTCAAGGACGCCGGTCTCGAGCAGTCCGTGCCGTACCGGCTCGTCCGGGACTGCTTCGACGAGCTGATCAATCACCGCTGGAGCGAGATCTCGAAGCGGTTCGGAATCAGCCCGTCGGACGTGCAGAAGGCCGCGGACGAGATCGCGAAGCTCGATCCGAAGCCCGGCTTGATGTACAGCGACGCGAGCGACAACTACATCATTCCGGACCTCGTCGTCGAGAAGATCGACGGCAAATACCACGTCTTCCTGAACGACGCGAACCTGCCGCGCCTGAAGCTGAGCCGCGCCTACCAGGAGATCGCGCGCGACAAGAAGAAGTTCGACGGCGAGAACAAGGAGTTCATCTCGAACAAGCTGAACTCCGCGAACTGGATGATTCAGGCCATCGAGCAGCGCCGGCAGACGATGCTCAAGGTGATGAACTACATCGTCGAACGGCAGCGTGATTTCTTCGAGAAGGGCGTCCAGTACCTGAAGCCGCTCACGCTGCGCGAGGTCGCCGAAGTCATCAGCATGCACGAGTCGACGGTCAGTCGTGTGACGAACGAGAAGTTCGTGCAGACGCCGCGCGGCGTGCTCCCGCTCAAGTTCTTCTTCTCGTCGGGGCTCTCGACCACCGGCGGCGAGGACGTCTCGGCGCGCGGCATCAAGGACCAGATTCAGAAGCTGGTCGAGAACGAGGATCCGAAGCATCCGCTCACGGATCAGGCGATCGTGAACATCCTGAAGGAGAGCGGCGTGCAGATCGCGCGGCGTACGGTCGCGAAGTACCGCGATCAGCTCGGGGTCCTGTCGGCGCGCATGCGCAAGCGCGTCTAGGGCGCCGGTGCCGCCGTCGATCACAATGGGAACGGGGCGGGTGCCCGGCGAAGCCGGGCGGGGGGAACTGGGAACGGCGCTGCGGCCGCGCGATTCCCGACTCCCCACCCCCGGTTCCGTGGGGTACACCCTCGATACGAGCGAGATCGACGTCTCGGTACTCGTCCCGGCGAAGGACGAGGCGGAGAACCTGCCGCTGTTCATGGAGAAGGCGGCGTCCGCGTTCGCGCAATCGAGCGTCCGGTACGAGGTCATCGTCATCGACGACGGGTCGGAAGACGACACGTGGAAGGTGCTGCAGGAGCTCGCGGGGCGCTATGACTTCCTTCGCCTCGCGCGGCATCGCGTTAGGCGTGGGATCGCCGACGCGCTCCGGACCGGCTACCTCCGCGCGCGTGGGGAAGTCCTCGTGTTCTATCCGGCCGACCTCCAGTTCCTGCCCGAGGACATTCCGAGGCTCGCCGCGCCGATTCTCGCCGGCGAGTCCGACATGGTCACCGGCTTCAAACAGGGTGAATACGAGAAGAAGTTCGTCTCGAGCGTGTACAACGCCCTCAGCCGCGCCCTGTTCCACGTGCCGGTCAAGGACCTGAACTCGGTGAAGGCGTATCGGCGCGAAATCATGGAGACGCTCCCGATCCGCCCCGACTGGCACCGCTACATGATCGTGATCGCCGCCGCGCACGGCTTCACGGTGACCGAGATCCCCGTTCCCCTCTATCCGAGACACTCGGGCAAATCGAAGTTCGGGATCGGCCGCATCCCGGTCGGCGTGCTCGACATGCTGTCGGTGTGGTTCGAGCTCCGGTTCGGACCCAAACCGCTCCTGCTGTTCGGCATGCTGGGGCTGGGCCTGTTCGCCATCGGGCTCGTGGCAGGGTTGTTCGCGTTAGGCCGACTCCTCCTGTTCGGCGTCGGCACGCGTCCGGTCTGGACGATCATCCAGACCTGCCTCATCGTCGGCAGCGTGCTCTTCGCGACCGGCTTGATCGGCGAGCAGATCGCGGTCCATCGCGCCGAGCTGCGCGAGCTGCGCCGTCGCGTCGAAGACCAGCACAGCGACTCTCCTGAATGACCTGACGCTCGCATGCGCGCGCTCTTTCTCACACACTCCTTTCCGCGCCAGCCCGGCGACGCCGCCGGCTCGTTCGTTCTCAGGCTCGCCGTCGCGCTGCGCGACCAGGGCGTCGACGTCCACGTCGTCGCGCCGTCGGGCGATCACCTCCCGGCGACCGACCGATTCGACGGCATTCCCGTCGAGCGGTTCCGCTACGCACCGAGGCGGTACGAGAAGCTCGCCTACGCGGGCAACATGCACACGCAGGTGCGCGACTCGTGGGCGGCAAAGCTCGCCCTGGTCGGGTTTCTGGGGTCGGAGTTCGGGAGCGCCGTCCGCGCGCGACGCACGTTCGAGCCGGACATCGTCCACGCGCACTGGTGGTTTCCCGGTGGCCTCGTCGGCACGTGGCTGAGCGGGCTCTCCGGCGTTCCGCTTGTGACGACGCTTCACGGGACCGACGTTAGGCTCGCGCGCGCCACCGCGGTGGCGCGGCCGCTGTTCCGTCACGTGCTGCAGCAGTCACGAGCCGTGACGACCGTCTCGCGATGGCTGGCGAAGGAGACCGAGACGATCGTCTCCGGCGTCCGCGCATCGGTCGCCCCAATGCCGGTGGCGACGGACCTGTTCACGCCCGGCGGTGCACGTGCAACCGATCGGTTGCTCTTCGTCGGCCGACTCACGGCGCAGAAGGGGATTCGCCTCTTGATCGAGGCCGTCGCTACGATGCGACATCGTGTCCACCTCGATGTCGTTGGTGATGGACCACTGGCGCGCGACCTGGCTGTCCGCGTCGGAGAGCTCGGCATCGCCGATCGCGTGCATTGGCTCGGTCACCTCGCGCAGCCGAGCCTCGTCGACCTGTACAGGCGCGCGACGGCAGTCGTGATTCCGTCGACCGACGAGGGACTCGGCCTTGTCGCGATCGAGGCACAGCTCTGCGAGACGCCGGTCGTCGCATTCGAGTCCGGTGGCCTGACTGATACCGTGCAGCACGAGCGCACAGGCCTCCTCGTCCCGCCGGGCGATGTCGCCGCGCTCGCCGCCGCGCTCGACGCGCTACTGGACCGCGAGGATCGCGGCGGAGATCTCGGACGCGCGGGACGAATGGTCGCCCTGGCCGGATTCGCCCCGGAGTCCGCCGCCCGCCGCTATGCGGGCATCTATCGCTCGGTCATTGCCGCCACGGAATCGTAGACTCGCGCTCGTCGCGCAGTGGCTCATTGCCGCTGTCGTCATTGGCTTCGCCGCACGCGAGCTCGTTCGGCAGTGGGGCGACGTCGGGCCGGCAATTGCCGGCCTTCGTCCGTCATGGGGCCTCGTCCTCGCGTCAGGCGCCATCGTTCTCGCGACGTACCTCATTCTGATCGAGGCGTGGCGTGCAACGTTGCGGGTCTGGGCTCAGTCGCTGTCGTTCGCGGAGGCCGCGCGGATCTGGTTCGTGTCGAACCTTGGCAAATACCTGCCGGGAAAGGTGTGGCAGATCGTGGCGATGGGCACGATGGCTCAGCGCGCCGGAGTCAGCGCGACGGCAGCGGTCGGATCGAGCCTGCTCGTCAACCTGGTCAACGTCATCGCGGGCCTCGTGGTGATCGCCGCGACCTCAGCCGGCCGCGTGGCGGCGGCAGTCGGCCGCAATGACTCGGAGAGCGGGGGCTCCATCGAGATCGTCGTCGGCGCGCTGACCGTTGGAGCCGTCGTCGCGCTGCTCATCACACCACTCGTGGTGCCGCGACTCGCCGCGTTCGCGGCGCGCGTGACCGGCCGACCGATCACGTTGCCCAACGTTCCGTATCGCGCGCTGTGGATAACCGTAGGCGCGACGACTGCGGCGTGGGTGCTCTACGGGATCGCGTTCGCCACGTTTGCGCACGCGATCTCACCGCGCGCGACTGGCAATGCCACCTCGTACATCGCAGTTTACACGGGCTCGTACCTCGCGGGGTACCTCGCGTTATTCGTGCCGGGTGGGGTAGGCGTTCGCGAAGCCGCGCTCGTGCTGGCGATGCCACGCTTTGGACTGCTGCCGGCTGCGGATGCGGCCGTCGTCGCGATTGCGAGCCGGCTCTGGCTGACCGTGCTCGAAATCGCGCCCGGACTGCTGTTGTGGAAGCGACCGTACCGATCTGAACTCGAGCAACCGTCGTGATGGTGCAGACGAACCGCGCCTTCCAAACCGAGAGCACCGCGGCGCCGCAGCAATGGGCGCCGCGCTTCGCGCTCGGGTGGGCGGTGCTCGTGTACGCCGTCGCGGTGCTCGCACTCGGGTTCCCGGCGCTCGGCGGCGGGTTTCTCGTCAACCCGCACAGTGACCAGTTCATCGCCGGCTTCGCGTTTCGGGAGTTCGCGGCGGATCACTTGAGAGCGACCGGCGGATTCCCGCTGTGGAATCCGTACCTCTACGGCGGCATGCCGTACGTGGCCGCGATGCACGGCGACATCTTCTACCCGACGTTTCTGCTGCGGATGGTGTTGCCGACCGACGTCGCCATGACGTGGTCGTTCATTCTGCACGTTTTTCTCGCCGGCTTTTTCACGTACGTGTTCCTTCGCGGCTGCGGGCTCGGTTTCAGCGCGTCGCTCGCCGGAGGGCTTGCGTACGCGATTGGCGGCAATGTCGCCGGATTAGTGTCTCCGGGGCACGACGGGAAGTTGTATATCAGTGCGCTCTTCCCGTTGACGTTGTTGCTCGTGCTGCGCGGAGTCCGCGACGGACGCCACTCGGCCTGGGGTGCGCTCGCGATCGTGGTTGGTCTCGCGGTCCTCAGCCCTCACCCGCAACTGCTGCAATATTTGTTGCTCGCGTCCGGCGCGTTCGCCCTCTACGTCGCGCTCGCGGACTTCGGTGGCGTGAAGCTCGAGCGCAAGGTTGCCAGTGGTCGGCTCGGGCTCGCACTCGGCGCCATCGTCATCGGTGGCGCGATCGGCGCCATCCAGTATCTGCCTGTGCGGGAGTACGTGCCGTTTTCGCCGCGGGCGGGCGGGAAGGGCTGGGAGCACGCGGTGTCGTATTCGATGCCGCCCGAGGAGTTGCTCAACACGATCGTCCCGCAGTTCACCGGCATGCTCGACCGGTACTGGGGACGGAACCTCATTCATTTTCACAGTGAGTACATCGGCGCGGTCGTCCTCGTCCTCGCCGGGCTCGGGATTGGAGCGGCCGTCGGCCGCGGCGGCCGAAAGTTCTCCTGGTTCTGGTCAGGGGTACTCGTCGTGTCGCTGTTGTGGGCGATGGGCGGGTACACGCCGTTCTATCGACTCGTGTACGCGATCGTGCCGGGAACGAAGTTCTTTCGGGCGCCGAGCACCATGTTGTACGTCGTGTCGTTCAGCGTTGCCGTGCTCGCCGCGTTAGGGCTGGACCGCGTGCTGCGCGCGGGCGCCTCGCGTCGCTATCTCGTCGGATGGGGCGTCACCGGAGCCCTGATCGGAACGCTCGGCGTCTCGGGTGGCCTCACTAACCTCGGCGCATCGGTTGCGTTGCCGCAGCGCGTCGAGCTCGTGTCCGACAACGCCGATGCGCTCGCCACCGGAAGCATACGTTCGTTCGTCTTCGTGCTGCTCGCTGTCGGGCTGTTGTGGGCGATCACCCGGAAGCGCCTAACGCCCGCCGCGGGCGGATCGCTCGTCCTCGCCGCGATCGTGTTGGATCTGTGGAGCGTTGGCCGAGCGTACTGGATGTTCTCTCCGCGCGCCTCTCGACTGTATGCGTCGAACGAAGCGATCGAGTACGTCAAGCGTCAGCCGCAGCCGGGCCGGGTGATTGCGCTTCCACTTTCCGAGCAGGTCGGGGCGACCGAATCGTTCGTGCGTTCCGGGGGCCAGGGGAACGGCCTGATGTCGCACGACGTGCGCACGGTTCTCGGCTACCACGGGAACCAGCTCGGTCGCTACGACCGGCTGCTCGGGATCGACGAAGGTGGTCGCCAGATCGTGAACCCGAACTTCTGGGCACTGACGAATGCCCGATTCTGGCTCACGAACGTCGACAGTCTGCCGATTCCGGGAACGACGCGCGTGGTCGGCCCGGTGCGGGACGCCGCCGGGACCGAGCTGTATCTGTTCGAGCTGCCTGGTGCGAACCCGTTTGCCTGGGTCGCACCGGCGATCATGAAGGTCCGCGACGACGAGGTGCTCGCGACGATTCTCGACCCGCGCTTCGACGTCCGCCGTATCGCGCTGTTCGACACGGCGGCCGTGGTTGCAGCGCAGACCGTCAATCGCTTGCCTGAACCGTTGTCCATCGGAGTCACGGCGACGGCGTATGCGCCGGGGCGGATCAGCTTGGCCCTCGATGCACCTGCGCCGGCGGGTTCGGCGTTGGTGGTTGCGGAGAACTTCTACCCGGGATGGTCCGCTACCGTGGACGGGCGTCCTGCCAACGTGGGACGTGCAGATTACGCTTTGATTGGAATCGAGCTTCCGACAGGAGGGAAGAACGTGGTGCTCGCGTTCGATAGCGCGCCGTATCACACGGGCAAGCGGGTGACCCTGGTCGCACTGGCCGTGGGCACGGTTTGGTGGCTCCTAGGGGCCTTCATGGAGCGGAAACGGCGTGTCTGAACGCGGCCTGGTCATCGTTCCGACCTACAACGAACGCGAGAACATCCGGCCTTTGATCGAAAGCGTCCTGGCGAAGGATGCGAGGCTCGATGTCCTCGTCGTCGACGACGGGTCGCCCGACGGCACGGGGCAGATCGTCGACGAAATTGCGGCGACGAATACGCGTGTGTTCGTTCATCACCGTCCGGGGAAGCTGGGGCTGGGGACCGCCTACCTCGAAGGCTTCAGGTGGGCGCTCGAGCGGACCTACGATTACGTGTTCGAGATGGACGCCGACTTCTCGCACAACCCGGATCATCTGCCGGAATTCCTGCGCCGGATCGTCGACGCCGATCTCGTGCTGGGGTCGCGGTACCGCAACGGCCGCGTGACGGTGGTGAACTGGCCGATGCCGCGGCTCCTCCTGAGCTACGCCGCGAACATTTACGCCCGTGCGATCACGGGTCTGCAGCTGTATGATTCGACGGGCGGGTTCAAGTGCTTCCGCCGGAAAGTGCTCGAAGCGATCGATCTAAACAGCGTAAAATCAAACGGTTACGCCTTCCAGATCGAGATGAGCTTCAGGGCCTGGAAGAAGGGATTCCGGATCGCCGAAATTCCCATCGTGTTCGTGGACCGGACCGAAGGTGAAAGCAAGATGTCGAAGCGAATCGTCCGTGAGGCCGTCTGGATGGTGTGGCGTCTTCGCTGGTGGGCGATCACCGGAAAAGTCTGAGCCGGAGCAAGAAGCCGCATGACCGAGTACGGCCGATCCTTTTACAAGCTCTCCGGTTCGGGGAACGACTTCATTTTCGTCGATACCCGCAGCGAGCCGGCAGGACCGCTCGAAACGCCGCCTGTCGTGGATGCGCTGTGCGCCCGCGCGACGGGCGTAGGCGCGGACGGCATCGTCTTCGTCGAGCCGCCTCACGCCTCGCCAGAGCGATTTTCCATCCGCTATTTGAACCGGGACGGTTCGCTCGCACTTTTATGCGGAAATGCGTCGCTCTGCAGCGTGCGGCTGGCGGCCGAGTTGGGAATAGTCGAAGCCGGAGAGGATTTCGCCTTCGGCACCGGAGCCGGCGTCGTTCACGGCCGACTCACGGAGCGCGGACCTGAGATCGATCTGCAGCCGATCCGCGACCTCGATCCGTCGGCGCCGATCGAGCTCGAGGCCGGCGAGCGCCGTCTTGGATTCGCGATGGTCGGCGTGCCACACGTCGTCGTGCTGTGCGACGATCTCGAGGCGCTCGACCTCGTCGGCCGCGGGCGGCCGCTTCGCCATCATCCGTGGCTCGAGGCCGGAGCCAACGTGAACTTCGCGGCGCGAAGCGGAGACGGCTGGCTGTATCGGACGTACGAGCGTGGTGTCGAGGCCGAAACGCTGGCGTGTGGCACGGGCGCAGTCGCGACGGCGGCGATGCTGGCTGCCTGGGGCGAAGCGGGCGACTCGACGACGATCCGGACGCGCTCGGGGCTGCCGCTGCATATCACGCTGCGACGTGGCAACGGCGCTGGCGTGCGCCCCTCACTCGGCGGGGAAGGTCGGATCGTTTTTCGCGGCCAGCTTCCGGCCGCGTTACCGGGGCTGGGGTGACGATACGGACGGAGTTATCGACATCTTTCCACGATTCTAGTTTACATAATACATATTATAAGTATGTGCTTTTCAGAAGGTGAAAGGGCGGAACTAATTACGTTCCGCCCACCGTCACCTCAGGCCGCTGGCTGCCGGCCGCCGTCTGCGACCGCCTCGTTCCGCTTATCGAGTCGCCGCCGTTGCCGTCAGCTCACCCAACCGGACTCGAGCTTCAGCGCTGAACGCCGAGGCCTCGTCCTTGGCCAGCGTTTCCCAGATCTTCGCCGCCTCGGCCTTGTTTCCCGCCGACGTGAAGGCGCGCGCCGCGTCGGCCATATACCGGTCCTTGGAGACCTTCACGTTGGTTTCGGCCGCGGCGGCCTGGTACCGCGCGGCTGCCTGCGCGTACTCCTTCTTCTGCTCGAGGCCCGCACCCTTCAGTGCCTCGAAGGCCGCCGCATCCGCTCTCGCCGGGTCACCAGCGTTGAGCACGGTGAGTCCGCTGTCGGCCTTTCCTTGCTCGAAATACGTCTGCGCCAGGAGCATTGTCGCCTGACTTCCGGCTGTCGTGCCTTTGAAGCGCGTGATCAGTTGCCGAAGGTCGGTCTGCGCCAGCGGCAGGTTGCCCTGGCCGTAACTCTGTCGAGCGCGATTGAGCTGGTTCTCGGCCGCGGTGGCCTTGGTGATCTGTGACTGGCGAACGAAAAACCATCCCGCGGCGCCCACCGCCACGACGACCGCCGCGATCGCGATGTATTTCCCGTTCGAGCGTACCCAGTCCATCGCGGACTCGGTGCGGTCGTCGAACGCGGCTCCCGTTGCTGCTTCAGTCTTCGCCATTGCCATGATTGAAAAAAAGAGGTTCCCGAACCCCACGCCGGCAGTGCCCCTGGCGTGACTCGAACACGCGGCCAACGGTTTAGGAAACCGCTGCTCTATCCATCTGAGCTACAGGGGCGATACGAACTGACCGCGCTTTGTGTATGAATTATAACGCTTTACGCCCCCAGACCGCACAGGTCGGCCGAGGCGGTCGCGCGGGCGACCTGAACAGCGCGTCCCTGGGGACTTGGGCGTCTGCAGCACGCCTCCGCAAGCGCCACATCTTAGTCACCTGCCTCGGCGCGCGCTACGCGTAATTGGGGCGCTGTCCGCGCGCG
>Ga0075430_100001596_pt1 | contig 18513 bp, 11 predicted proteins | sample RhiMetdeltSRZDD4_FD_75294 | JGI IMG/M metagenome (GOLD analysis project Ga0075430, IMG submission 75294) | Populus rhizosphere microbial communities from Tennessee, USA - Rhizosphere MetaG P. deltoides SRZDD4 | ecosystem: Host-associated > Plants > Roots > Rhizosphere > Soil | place: USA... | reverse complement strand
CAGTGACGAGGGCTGCCGTAACAGCGATCGTCAGCGGGCGGGCGAAGCGGGGGCGACGCATAGTCTGTGGTTCCGTCGAAGGGCTTGGAGGTCCGGGCCCAGGCATCATGGCCGCGGAGAGACTCGCTGGCAAGACGGTGTGACGGAACGATATACCCGCGGATCAAGGCTCTCGTTGGTGGGCGACTCGATGCCGGGGCCGGCGTCGACGAGCCGAGCCACCCGCCATTCCTCTGCCACGCGTGCACCAGCCTTTGGCTCACATTCCTTTACAGTCACCGCGACCGGCGCGAGCATTACCCATCGCCTCGCCACCGGGTGCCCCATGACTGGACGCCGTCATTTCCTGCTCGTCCTCCCTGCCGTCGCTCTGCTCGCCTCCACGTTGGGAGCACAACGCCCTGAGCCAATCAAGTTCGCGCGCTTCCCGCACGTCGCGAACGACGGCACCATCGCGTTCACCTACCAGGATGACATCTGGCTGGCCGGCCCCGACGGCTCGAATCCCCGGCGGCTGACCGCACACGTCGCGCGCGATGTGTCGCCGCGATTCTCGCCCGACGGACAGTGGATCGTGTTCACGAGCAACCGCATGGGGAACAACGACGTGTTCGTCGTGTCATCCGCGGGCGGCGAGCCGCGCCAGCTGACGTACTTCTCCGGCGACGACCAGGCCCTCTACTGGGCCCCCGACGGCCGCTCGATCATCATGGCGAGCGCCCGCGGACCGCACCCGTTCGGATCGCCGCTCTACCGCGTCGCGCTCGACGGCACGGTGCCGGAGCCGTTAGGCATGGACTTCGGCCGAGCAGGGATGATCAAACAGGACGCCACGCTGGTCGCGTTCAACCGGAACCTCCCGACGTACTGGCGCAAGGGCTATCGCGGCAACAACAGCGCCGACCTCGCCGTGCAGGACGTGCGCAGCGGCGAGATCACGGAGATCACCGACACGAATCTCCAGGAGTACCGGGGCCACGTGAACGACGTGCACCCCATGTGGGGCGCCGACGGCATGCTCTACTTCGCGTCCGAGCGCGACGGGATCTTCAACATCTGGCGCATCGCGCCGAAGGGCGGTGCGGCCCAACAGGTGACGCGCCACAAGGACGACGGGGTGCAATTCCCCGCCATCTCGCCCGACGGCAAGCGCATCATCTACGAGAACGAGTTCGACCTGTGGACGCTCGACGTGCCTAACGGCACGCCGCGCAAGCTCGCGATCGCCATGACCGCGGACGCCAAGGAGAACGACATTGGCGTCATCACGGCCGACAGCCGCGCCGACGGGTTCAGCCCGTCTCCGACTGGCGACTACCTCGCGGTCGACGTGCACGGCGAGATCGTCATCGTGCCGAGCGAACAGGGCGTCGGGGAGAAGACGCAGGTCACGAGCTCGCCGTGGCGCGAGCGGTTCCAGACCTACTCGCCCGACGGCCGCCGCATCGCCTACGTGTCCGACGAATCCGGCGAGGAAGAGATCTGGGTGTGGGACATGGCGACCGGTGCGAAGCGCAAGCTGACCACGCACGAGTCGGTGAAGTCCGACCTGACGTGGGCGCCAAGCTCGCAGAAGCTCGCGTTCGTCGCCGCGAACCGGCTGTGGGAGGTGGACGCCGCGGGCGGTGATGTCCGCGAGCTGGCGCACAATGCCGCGGGCGGCTACTCGATCCAGCAGTACTCCGCCGACGGCAACTGGATCGTCTACTCGCACCGCGACGACGACCAGAACGCCGACGTCTATCTGTTCGACGTGCGCGCCCGGCGCGAGTACAACATCTCGAAGAGCCCGTTCAACGAGCTGAGCGCCGCGATCACACCGGACGGCAAGACCGTCGTATTCACGTCGACCCGGGACGGCGGCGTGAACCAGCTGTTCTCGGCATCGCTCGTGAGGCTCACCGAGGATCCGAACGACCCGCTCGTCCGCGAGCGACTGCGTCGCGCCCGCGAGCGAGGTGACACGGCCACCGCGCCGACGATCCGCGTGGATGTCGCCGGCATCGAGCGGCGTGCCGTGCAGCTCACGCGTGGCAGCCAGGCCGTCTCCGGATTCTTCCTCTCCCGCGATGGACGGACGGTGTATTTCGCGACCGGCGCCGGCGGCTTCGGCGGAGGCGGCCCGCAGCCAGCGGCCGACTCGGCCCAGGCGAGCGAGAACGGACTGTTCGCCATCTCCATCGACGGTCGTGACCGGCGACGGATCGCAGCGGGCACGTTCGCCGGCATGGTGCCGACGCAGGATCGCCGAGCGGTTTTCTTCCGCCGCAATGCCCCCGGTCAGGGCGATGAGGACGCCGCCGGCCCGCCGACGACGGCCGGCGTCGAGATCCATCGCCTAACGCTCGGAGGCGGTGCCGGTGGTGGCGGCGGCGGTGGTGGCGCTGCCGCTCCGGGGGCGGGCGCGACCGCAACCAACGCTCCGAGCGGTGGTGGCGCCGCCGGGCGCGCCGAACGCGTTCGCTTCTCGTTCCCAGTCCGCGTGGATCGCCGGGCCGAGTGGAACCAGACGTTCGAGGAAGCGTGGCGGGTGATGAAGTACCGGTTCTACGACGAGAAGATGCACGGGCGCGACTGGGCGGCGATCAAGGCGCGCTACAAACCGTTGCTCCGTTACGTCGGCACGAACGAGGATCTCTACGACCTCGCGAACGAGATGATCGGCGAGCTCAACGCGTCGCACACGGGCGTGAGCGGGCCGCCGACGCGGGCGATGCCGCGTGCGTACACCACGCGATTCCTCGGATTCGAGCTCGAGCCGGCGAACGGACGCTATCGCGTGTCGCACGTCTATCGCGAGGGGCCGGCCGACAAGGAATGGATCGCCCTCGAGGTCGGCGATTACGTGCTCGCGATCGACGGCAAGGAGCTCAAGGCCGGCGAGAACTACTGGAAGACGGTGAGCGAGACGCTGAACGAGTACGTACCGGTCCGCGTGGCGAAGTCGCCTAACGGGGATGGGGCGAAGGTCGTTCGCATCAACAGCGTGACGTCGTTGACGGACATCAAGTACGAGGAGTGGGTGGCGAACAACCGCGAGTTCGTCGAGAAGGAGTCGAACGGCGACATCGCGTACGTTCACATCCGGTCGATGAACCAGCCGTCGCTCGCGCGCTTCCGCAACGAGATCGATCAGTTCTCGAACAAGAAGGGGATCGTCGTGGACATCCGCTACAACGGCGGCGGGAACATCGACCAGGAATTGATCGACATCCTCGAGCGCCGGCCGTACCAGTTCTGGAATGCCCGGAACGGCTCGCGCACGTGGGGCCGTCGTCCGCGTCAGGCGATCGCGGGGCCGAAGGTCATGCTCGTGAACGCGCGGTCGGGTTCCGACAGCGAGGTCACGCCGATGGGATTCCGCCAGCTCGGGCTCGGCCGCATCGTCGGCAATCCGACGGCGGCGGCGGTGATTGCCACGGGCAGCTACACGCTCATCAACGGCGGGGCGATTCGCACGCCCGGCTCGCTGGTGATCACATACGACCCGACGAAGCCTAACAATTACGGCGTGAACCTCGAGAATTATGGAGTGCCACCTGATGTCTGGGTGGAGAATTCGCCGATGGACCACCTCAAGAAGTTCGACCGCGAGCTGAAGGTGGCAGTCGATGAGGCGAAGAAGATGATGAAGGCGCCGGAGACGCCGAAGGTCGTGCAGTAGTATTTGTCATTCCGACGGGGCACCGAAGTCGCGGAGTCGTGAGCGTCCCGTCGGTCTGCCTTCTACCGAGGGGCAATAACAGCAGGGAGTGTTGGTTATCAGCGTCCCGATCAGTCAGCGAGCCTACGAGCCGCGGCTGGTGACGATCACTCGGCGATGCCGATTCAGGCGAAACGCGTTAGGCGGTGACATCACCAGCGGTACGGGGTCTGACCTCCTCGAGGATCAGGGAATCGACCAGCTGACGAGCAAGGTAGTCGGCGAGGCGGCACCACCGACGGCGGTGTATGGCGGCGCGGACGTCACGCTTTGCGCCGCCGACGTTTCGGCCCCGGACCCAATCACCCCGAGTCCACCGAGTCCGATGGGCGATTCCACAACCACAGGGCTCGGGCCCGAGAGATCCAGACTCCAGACCGTCGCTTGTCGCTTGCCATTCGCAGCACAGCTCCAGCCGACGACAATGCCGCTGTCATTCAAGTCCCTCGCCCTCCCCCCGACGCACGAGCTACCCGCGAGCGACGGAAGCCGCGTGCCTCCGGTGGTCCAGGCGCCAGTCGCGCTGTTCCGGTACCAGTATGCCGGCGCTCCATTGAGCTCGCCAACGACGATCGTTCCGGCATCGTTGATCGCGTACGCAATCCCATCGAGCACCGTGTACGTCGACGAAGTATGCCAGACGACTCCGCGCACCGACCCGTCCGCGAGCGTCGTTCGACCGGCCATCTGCCCGCCTGACGCGATGTCGTACCCGGCTGCAGCGCTTCCGGGCACCACGTAGTACTCGGGCGCTTGCCACACGCCACCGACGCGCCGCCATAGGACCGGCTGGTTGGCGGTCTGCCGGCGCGCCTGCGGGACACTCAACCAGCCACTCGCGATCAAGGACCCGTCGGTCGCAGTGGCCGTGCGAGTGGCGATGCCTTGGATTCCACCGCTGGGCAGCGGTTGGACGGTCCAGCCGCCCGCGAGCCCGCGCACCCAGGCGACCGGGTTGAAGCCGGCGTCCCTGCCTAACGCGGTGGTGCCGAGGGCATCGATGCCCCACGCCTGCCCTCCGCCGAGCGCCACGAGTGACGCGCTGAGGTTGTCGTACACGAACGCGTCCGCCGCGCCGGCGTAGCCAGCCACACTCCCCTGGTCGTTCATCGCCTCCACTCGCATGTCCCCACCGATTGTGCCCGCACCCAGCACCGTCGCCGTCGTCACCTCGAACTTCTCGGTGCCCACTCCCTTCTTGCCGCCGACGAGCGTCACCGTGATGTCCCACAGTCTCAGGTCGGCGTCGGCCGAGATGGTGATGTTGGCGATGAGCTCGGACGGGCTCACGTACTCCGTGCTGTTGGTCCTGATCTTCGCGGCATCCGGTACGCCCGCCAGCGCCCATTCCGCCACGGCGCCGGCGCTGAAGCCCGAGCCAAGGACACGGACGGTCACCGTCGTGTCACGGTGCCCATACGCGGGCGACGCCGAGCTCACGGAGGGTCCCGCCGGTGCCTTGCCTAACGAAAGTCGGCCTGCCGGCGCGACGGGCTCGGAGGAGTCGCTGCACGCCGCGGCAACAAGCATCAGTCCCGCCGCGAGCAGCACACGCGTCGCCCCACGGGCTCGCGCTTGAGGCAGAGTGAGGCGGAGAGGCTGAATCATCACGGACTCCGAGATCGAGTGGGCGTAAAGGGTGCAGCGAGCACGGACGAGGACGACCGCGACATCAGTGACACGGCAACGCGCGCGGCTTTTGCGCGCAGTGGATCATCGTCAGCGCCGGAGAGACGCCGGCAGAGCGGAACCCAGGCTCGCAACGGCGGGCAGACCGACGCCCGCGCCGCTCACCGCATACGCGGCCCAATAATGCGGCGCCGCGAACCGGCGACCTCGAATGAGATCCCGCTGTGCCGCCGCGAGCGCATCGACCGCATCGACCGCATCGCCCGCCCCACCAGCGAGATGCGCGTAGAACCGGTCTGCGACGGCTGCCGCGCTTTCGTCCTCCACGCGCCAGCGCGTCGCGACCACGGCACGCGCGCCCGCATAGAGAAAGGCCTGCTCCAGCGTCGCGTGATCGTCGGTTCCCGCGTACCGGGATGACCACGCCTCTCCGACTCCCGTCTCGCAGCCCGACAGGAACACCAACGGGCTCGTAACGCGAAGCGAGAGCACCTCGTGCACCTCGAGCCGCCCGTTGTCACTCGGGGCGCCGCTGCCACGCGCCAGCTCGATCCGCGAGAACATCGGACTTTCCGCCTCCATCACCCCATGGGACGCGACGTGAACGATCGCATCCGACTGCAGCGCGCCCCGAACGGCGCTTTCCGTCGCACTGCCGCCCACGAACGTCCTGGACCGGGCATTGCCAGCCGCCGCGCGGCGAGCCTCCTCGCGCGAGCTCGTCAACGCCGCCGGGAAAGGGGCGAATCCCATGAGCGGTGGCGACGGAGCCAGGCGCGCCCCACCCCGGCGAAGCGCCGGCAACGCTGCCGCGACCGGGAGATAGAGCACCGCGTAATCCTCCACGAGCGCTCGCTCCGATGCCGAGCGCAGCGCGGCGAACGGGAGATACGCAAGCGCGCCGTGCGGCACGATGACCAGCCGCCGCACACCCGTTAGGTCGCCCGACGCGACAACGGGGTCGATCAGCGCCGTATACAATGCTCGGAGCACCCCTTCGGCGTTCGCGTCAGCGACGCCGGCACCTCGCGGATGCGCCAGCAAGTCACGCGCGAGCCGCACCCGCCCGCCAAGGTCGTCGCCGCTGACCCTGCTCGTGAACACCCGCACCCCGTCCGGGCGAACGACGAAGATCAGCGTCCGATCGACAGTCACGAGAAACTCCAGCAGCGCTTCGTCGGCGCGGAGCGACCGGCGCACCGACTCGGCGCTCGTCGGCTCGAACGCGAGCCGCCCGGCACCGCTCTGCCGCCTCGCGTGACGCACGAGCAGCTCGTCGTATTCGCGACGGGCCGCGGACAGCTCGGCGGCGGCTCCGGATCGCCGGGCCCGCAGCGACCCGCGCTCGCGTGACTGGCCGGCGTCCGCGGACGACAGGCGGTTCAGGAGTGCATCGATGCGCCGCAGCACGCGGGCGCGTTCGGCGAGCACCACAGCGGCACTCGCCGAATCCGCCGACTGCAGACGAGCCTCGGCAATGTGATCCATCAGCGCGCGACTGCGCGCGCGATCGGCTACCTCGAGCGCCTCGCCCATTCGGCCGACCTGCAACAGCGACAACACCAGGTCGGCGTAGACTGCTGCCTTGTCGGTGACGAACGCGGTGCGCAGCTCGCCGAGGCCGAGGGCGGTGCGGATGCGCTCGACGCCCGCGACGGCGAGCCGGCCGCGGGCGATCGCCTCGGTGAGCTGTCCAAGCCGCCGATGCGCTCGGGCAGCGAGCGCGTCACCTTCGAATTCTGCGGCGACGCCCGCGGACGCGAGGTCGGTTCGTGCCGACGTCAGCGATCGCAGCACGGCGCGGGGATCGTTCTGCTCGTCCGCGATGCGCGCGCGCGTCAGCGCCACCGCCCCCCGCGCCAACGGAACACGCAAGCTGTCGGCGAGTGACGTCGCCTCCGCGATCCGCTCCCTGGCGTCCGTCGACGCTCCGGCACGCGCGGCCAGCTCTGCGTCGACGAGCAGATCCGCCAGGACATCGAGGCCGGCGTGCATGTCGCGGTGAATGGCGAGCGCCTTCGCCGCGCTGGCTCGCGCAGTCGTGGCATCGCCGAGCGCGCCGAGGATGGTGGCGCGTCGGAGGAACACGTCGGCGATCTCGTCAGGCGCCCCGATGGCTGACGCGATGCCCGCGGCCGAATCCAGAACGGCGAGCGCCCGGCGGCGATCACCAGTCCTCTCGTAGATCTCGGCGAGCAGCTTGAGGTCTTCCGCCTCCTGGAGCGCGAGGCCGGACGCGTGTGCGATGCGGATGGCACTGTCGAGCGCGGCGATGGCTCGCTGGGACTCGCCCAGCAGATCGTACGCGGTGGCCAGCTGGCCTAACGCGTTCTCCTCGCCAACGGGATGATTTGGCGCGGGGTAGCGGCGGCGCAGATCCTCGACAGCCGCGATCGCCGCCAGTGGGTTGCCCAACCGCACGTCGATCGACGCGAGGCTCACCGTCGCATTCCACTCGGTCGGGAGATCGCCTGCGCTTCGCCCACCATCACGCGCCGCGATGTAGCCGGTGCGTGCCGCTTCCAGGTCTCCGAGATGCTGCGCCAGCAGCGCGACGTTCGACGTGGCTTTGGCGACGTTCAGCTGATCTCCGCGCTCGCGGGCCGTCGTCAATGCGCTGTCGAACATGGCTTGCGCCGTCTCGATCTGTCCTTCGTCGCGCGCGAGCAGACCGAGCGCGTTGTACGAGCGAAAGAGATCGGCCCGCATCGCCCGGCGATGCTTGATGTCGAGCGCGATGAGGCCCAGCCGGCGAGCCTCGGAGTAGTCGCCGAGCCTCCACGCCGCGAGCCCCAGGGACGTGACGATCCGTGCCACGGCGGCCGAGTCGCCTAACGTCGTCGCCGACGCCAGCGCTTGCTGGTAGACGACGCGCGCGCTGTCGTAGGCCCCGCCCGCATACAGGCTGTCGGCAACAGAGGTCACGGTCTCCAGCGCGGCGCGGTTCGTCGCGCCTGGGGCGCTGGTCACCGACCCAACCGAGGCTGACGACCCGGCTGCCGCGCCAGCGGGCTCGATCCCGCGCGTCGACTCGTTGCCGCACGCCGTCGCGGCGAGAAGCGATGTCACGCCGACGATTGCGAGGGACACGGCGCGCGTCATGGCTCGGCCTAGCGTACCGTGAGCCGTTGCCGCCCCGTGCCCACGGAGCGCCCATCCGCCTGCAGCCCGTCGACGTACCAGTAGATCGTGCTGCCGGGAACGAGGACGACGGAATCCGGCAGCGTTAGGCTCGTGTCGGAGGTACTGCCGGACCAGCGCGTGCGCCCGTCGGCATCCAGCAGCGTGAGCGTGTACTCGATCACGGACTCGCCCCGCGTCCAGACGAAGCGCCCGTTGCTCGCCGCAGCGGCTGCGGTGTCCATCGGCGTCACCGCGGTCAGCGCATTCCTGGCAACCGCGACCGATGACGGCGCCGATCGCATGCGGTCGGGGGGCGTGGTCGACGGTCGGAGGAGGACGGCGACGAGGATCGTGGCGGCGATCGCCGCAACCGCGGCGGCCGGACGAAGCCTCCACCCGGTTGACGGCGCCGAGTTGACGAGGCGCTTGGCGGCGACGAGCTCGGCTCGGCACTCGGCGCACTCCGCGAGATGGGTATCGACAGCGGCCCGCGCGGTCGCGGGCAGACTTCGGTCGATGTACCCGGAGAGCATCTCCGGGGAGAAATGCCCCGGCGGGGTTGGCTGGTTCGGCACAGACATCGGATCGCGGCTCCGCTCGGAGATGGTGCTCACGTCGAGAATAACACGGACGAGAGACTCCCGATTTCGCCGCGATCTTCTCGGGCTGTCCTAGGGGACGGCGCTCTCGACGCCGCGGGCCGCCAGCCGGCGGCGCAGCACGCCTAGGACGTGCTTGAGGCGGCGATAGACGTGAAACGGCGTCGCCGCGTCCGTGACGTCGGCGATTTCCTTGGCGGAGTACTCGTCCTCGAAGCGGAGCTTGAGCAGGAGTCGATCAGCGGCGGGCAGCGCGTCGATCTCGCGGCTGACGGCGTCCCGAATCTCCTCAGCGGAGATGCGCGTTTCGTCCGATGCGCCAGCGGAGTCGGGGAGCAGCGAGACGTCGATCGCGCCGGACGTGAGATCGACGAGCCGCCGGCGCGCCTCGCGTTCAGCACGGGTCGAGTCGGTCTCGTCGGTGGCGTGTCTTCGGCCGTAGCGCTGGCGGTGGCAGTCGTATGCGAGCCGTCGCGTGACGACGACGAGCCAGGTCGTGAACTTCCCGGAGCCGTCGCTCGCGAACGTGCGCAGCCTCCGGCTGTCATCCTCGCGAAGCTTCTCGAGCACGAACGCGTACGCGTCCATCGCGGCGTCGTGATCGCGGTGCACGCTCCGAACCGCGTGGAGGATCACCCGGCTGTACGCGGCCGCGAACGTCCCCCATGCGTCATCGCGGGCCGATGGCGTAGGCGCGTGGAGAAGCGTCGACAGCTGCGGGGGGCAGTCGGGCAATCTAGTGGATGAGGTTTGGGAGGCCCCGGACGATGCCGGACAGATCAGACCGGCGCAAGCCTGTGAACGGCACAGGGCAGGCGCTGCTTCCCCGTTTCGCGGTGACGGTGGTGCTCGCGCTCGTCGCGCCGCACAGCCAGCCGGGATCGTGCAGCTCGCGGCGTTAGGTATCGGGACGGGCCAGGAATCGCGATCGACCTGGTCGAGGTGTCCCTCGATCGGGATGATCGCGATTCCTCGACTCCGCGCTCTTGGCGCTCCGCTCGGAATGACAGCCGCGCTAGTACGCGATCCAGCCATCGGAGAACGTGAACGTCGCCGTGTTGGTGACGAAGCTCGCCTGCCCCTCCAGCCGTGCGCTCCCGCTCGCGCGCGCGAAGCGGCCAGTCCCGCCGGCGAAAGTCATTGTCGCCGAAAAGGCCACCCCTGGCCCGTTAGGCACACTCGTTCCGCTGCTCGATGCCCGGAGCACATCACCGTTCGGGGCGGTGAAGGTCACCTCGACCGACGTCTGCGTTCCGGACGCCAGATCGATCTCCTGAACCGCGAACATCGCCGCGCGGCCGAGGTGCGTCATCTGGCACGTACCGACGTCGACTTGGCGCAGTATCGGAGGCGGCGGCAGCGGCGGCGGGTCGAAAGCCGTGTCGCACTTGCCGGACAATGGACGCGAAACGATCTGGTCGCTCCGGGTCGCCTGCATGGTGCTCAGACCGATGGCCGGCGGTGTAGGCAAGCCCTCTCGGTCGCAGCCAAGCATTGAGACGGCAAGCAGAATGACACTCGCGTGCAACATGCGCATTGTGACCTCCAAACGAATAGTGTGTCCCGGGAGTCGCACTGCCGTCTGGCAGCGACGGTGCAGTTCGCGCATGCTATCTGGGGCGACCTCGTCGAATCCTCGTTAGATCCGCGTGAATCGGTGCCGGGAGATGGCCGGATGCTGCGACTTCTCACGTTTGGTGGCTGTCGCCTCGAGAAAGACGGGGCCGAGTGGGATGTCATGCCGGGGCAGCGGAAAGGCCTCGCGCTGCTGGCACTGCTCGCAGCCGCGGGCGACCGGGGTCTCTCCCGGGATGTCGCCTGTGCCTACCTCTGGCCCGAGAGCAACGATGGGCGCGCCCGCACTTCGCTTCGCCAGCTCGTTCATGCCCTGCGGCACCAACTCGGCACTCCGAAGCTGCTCCCATCAGCCGGCCCGCTTCGACTCGATGCGAAGCTCGTACGGAGCGACGTCGCCGATTTTCATGACGCCCTGGCCCGGCACGATCAGGCCGGAGCAGTTCAACTCTACCGAGGGCCGTTTCTCGACGGGTTCTATCTCAAAGGTGCAGACGAATTCGAGCGCTGGGCAGCGGTCGAGCGGGGATCGCTCGCCAACGCGTATGCGCGGGCCCTCGAGACGCTCGCGGAGGGCGCCGCCGGCCGTGGGGATCTACTGACGGCGGTGGATTGGTGGCGCCGCCTCACGAGCGTCGAGCCACTCAACGCCCGGGCAGCCATTGGCCTCATGCGGGCATTGAGCGCCGCCGGCGAGCGTGCTGCCGCGCTCCGCCACGCTCAGTCGTTCACCCAGCTGGTGTACGAAGAGACCGGCTCCTCGCCCGACCCCGCAGTCGAGCAGGTCGTCGCCAGTCTTCAGAGCAACGCCGCCGCGAGCCCAACCATCGCGCCGAGTCCGTCGGCCCGCCCACACGCCGTCGGGCCTAACGACACAGCCGGCTCCCTTCCCGCATCGCCGGCGTCGGTCGCCGTGCTGCCGTTCATCAACACCAGCGGTGATGCGACCGATGAGCACTTTTCCGATGGGCTCACCGATGAGCTGATCGGGACGCTCGGTCGAATGCGAGGATTGGCAGTCACGGGAAGGTCGTCGGCCTTCGCCATGAAAGCGACGACGCTCGACCCGCGCGCAATTGCGCAGACCCTTGGTGTGAGCTCGCTGGTCGAGGGCAGCGTCCGACGTGTCGGTGAACGGGTCAGAGTCGGTGTGCAGCTCGTCAACGCGGCCGATGGTGCGGTGCGCTGGAGCGAAACGTTCGAGCGGCCGACACGCGACATCTTCGCCGTGCAGGAGGAGATTGCTCGCGCCATCGCCGACGCATTACGCGTCAGACTCGGCACGGGTCAGACGCATCTGGTTCGATCGGCGGCGAACCTGGCCGCCTACGACGCGTATCTGAAAGGGCGCTACATCCTGAACACGCGCAGTAGCAGGGAGCGACTGCTCCAGGCCGTCCGATACTTCGAGGAGGCCGCCGAGCACGACCCGACGTACGCGCCGGCGTTCGCCGGGCTGTCGGACGCGTACGCATCGCTGGCCATCTTCGCCTACGGGCGCGCCAGCGAAGAGTTCCCGAGGGCAATGGCGGCCGCTCGCAAGGCGCTCGCCCTCGACGATACGGTCGCCGAGGCACACGCGTCCCTCGCGCATGCACTGTGTGTGTACGACTTCGAGTGGACGGCCGCCGAGCGGGAGTTCCGCCGGTCGATCTCGCTCGACCCGCGGTATACGTTCGCTCGCCTCGCATTCGCCATCTGTCTGCAGGATCAAGGACGGTTCGAAGAAGCCATCGACGAGCTGGAGACTGCGCGCGTGGGGGACCCGTTGGCGCCACACGTGAACGCGGTGCTTGGCCGGGTCTACGTGAACGCGGGCCAACCCGATCGCGCGATCGATGCATTGGCTGAAGCTCTGAAGCTTGCTCCCGACCTGGACCTCGTCTACCAGCAGCTCGGTCACGCCTACCTGCAGAAGGGATTGCAGGAGGAAGCGATCACTGCTCTTCGCCATGCCGCCGAGCTGAGTGGCGGGCGCGACTCGGCGCATCTCGCCTATGCATACGCCGTCACAGGCCGTCGCACCGACGCGGAACGCATCGTGGAAGCGCTCCTGGATCCGACGAAGCGTCCGGACCCGCCACCGTTCCACGTCGCGATGGCCCTCGTCGGGCTCGGTCAATCCGACGCCGCCTTTCAGTGGCTGGAGCGCGGATACTTCGAGCATGCGTCGTTCATGGACGGAATCAAGGTGACTCCGGCGTTCGTGACGCTTCACGGTGATCCACGCTGGACCTCCCTGCTCCGGCGGATGAGGCTCGAGCCCTGAGGAAGCACTTCGTGGGCCGGCAGCACCCATACCACGCCCAGTGGGACACCAGCAGCGATCCACGAGAGCGGCGCCGCTCGCCGGCGTGCCGGAAAGACGTCTGACAGGAGCGATTGCGTTGCTGGCCCGCTCGCCGCCTCGCCGATACCGAGTCCCACGCGAAGCAGCCCGTGGACGCGCTGGCGGCGCTGGTGGTGTCGCTGTCGCGCCGATGGCCGGAGGTGCAACCAGTGCCGCAGGCGCTGCATGCGGCGGCGGCGAGCGACGCGGACGCGCGGGAGGCGTGGGAGGATCGGATGTCGTCGATCCGGACGCTCGCGCGGGATGTCACGGATCGGCTGGCTCGGCGACGGTTACTCGCGGCCGGGTGGACGGCGGAGCGGGCGGCGGAGTGGATCCAGGCGATCGTGAATCCGTTGACGTGGGTGCAGCTGGTGGAGGAGCTCGGGTGGAGTCAGCGGGAATACGAGCAGCGACTGGTGACGATCACGAGGCAGGTGTTGGTTCGCGCGAAACGCGTTAGGCAAAGAAATTCATCTCGGCGCACCGTGCGGCACAGCTCGATCCGGTCATGCGTTGCGCGGGGAGAAATCCGCCGCAACGTTCCAGGAATCAGCAGCGTTCAACGGACTGGAGTCGTTGAGCTCCGCAGAGGTCCCGGCGACCGGGGAACTCGAATCAACGACTCTGACCCTCTTGAAAAGCCGTGTCCGCGGCGATCACCGGACCCAACCATGCGTGCGCCTGGAGACCGGAATACGGTCATCGGTACGCCACCGACCCCGGCGGCGGTAGCGTTGGCGATACTGCTGCTCGCCCTGCTCGTGGCGGCCTGCGGCGGCGACCCGGCGTCACCTCGGCACGGATTGCTCCGGGTGTCGGTCGAGATGCTGGGTGGAGACCCCGACGTCGACGGCTTCGACGTCATCGTCGACTCACGACTGCGGCAGCCCATCTTCTCAGGCCCACCAATCCCGTTTGCCGGGTTGAGTCCGGGTGAGCACAGCGTCTCACTCGAGAAGGTCGCAGACAACTGCGCCGTGAACGCGCCGCATCCGCGCTCCGTCACGGTGATCGCAGGTGATACGGCCAATGTCGAATTCACGGTCGTCTGCGCGGCGACGGGCATCGCCGTCACGATACGCACCTCCGGCACCGACACTCCGGCGAGCTTTCAGATCCAATTGGACAACGGGCTTGCCGAACCGGCGCCGGTCAACGGGTCGGTGCTCGTGGGGCGGCTCGCGCCAGGACGACACACGGTCACACTGGTGATTCCCGGCACCCATTGCAGCGTTGCCGGGACGCGACAGATCACCGTCGACGTCCGGGCGCGCGAGGTAGCGCCCGTACAGTTCGACGTCACGTGCGTCCCGCCGGTACGGTCGGAGAAGATCGCCTACTCGGTCGACACGACGATCAATGGGGTCCGGCAGAAATGGATCGCGCTCGCCAACCCGGATGGCTCCGGGAGCGTCTTGCTCGCTCGGGGCACTGCGCCCCAATGGTCACCGGAACGAACACGGCTCGCGTTTTCCGATGCGGATTGTGTGCTCGATTACTACGAGGGATGGGGCTGCACCGGTGGTGTGGTGCTGTTGGACCCGGAAACGTCGAAGACGACCCGACAGCCTGAGGGAACCAGCGCGTTCGAGCCGGCCTGGGCGCCGAGGGGCGACGCGATCGTGCTGGTGCGCTGCTGCAGTCGAACCATCCCGACGCGACGTCTCTGGGTGCTCGCGCTCGATGGATCGTCGAACGCGGAGCTACCGACGCGCACCGCCAGCGTCGCCGACCAGCCCGCCTGGTCTCCCGATGGGGAACGGATCGCGTTCACCTGCGTCATCACGCCGTTCAACAACGACCTCTGCATCGTCAACAGGGACGGCGTCGGCTTCGCGCGCCTAACGACCGATGCGGTGTACGACGGGGATCCCGCCTGGAGCCCGGACGGCAGGCGCATCGCGTTCACCAGTGGAGCCAACGTCGCCCTCATGATGGTGCAAGACGGCACGGCCACGATCCTCACGCAAGGATTCCAGCCAGCCTGGTCGCCCGATGGCACAAAGCTCGTGTTCGGTCGGCAAGATGGACTCTTCACCATCGGTGCCGATGGATCCGGCCTGACCCGCATTACCACCGGCCGGCACGATGCGCCCGCCTGGCGACCGTAGCGTGCGTCCGGCGGTCGCAGCCGTCGCCGCGGCTCTCGTGATCGCCGGATGCGGCCTGGCCGACGGGCCGGCCGAGCCTAACGTGTGTCTGGCGCCGGTGATCTGGAACGCGTCGGCGGAACGGAATCCGACGAACGTGCTGAGCGCGTTCGTCGTCGCGAGCGTGCGCCAGGCCGACAGCATGAAAGTGCGATACGGCGCTGGCGCAGCGCTCGACAGCGCCACGCCGGCGCTCACGGCCAACGGCGACTCCGTCGTCGTGCCGGTGCTCGGGCTCCTCCCGTCGACTCGATACGTTCTGCAGCTCGTGGCGTTCAACCGATGCGGCACGGGAACGAGTCTCCCCCTCTCCTTCACGACGGAGGCGGTACCGGCTGACATCCCGAGCTACACCGCCAGTGGGTCCGCTCCGTCACCCGGCTACATCGTCATCAGTGCCGGACGGTACGGCCTGGTCATCGACAACACCGGCCGCGTCGTCTGGTACCACCGGTTCCCGAATGGTCCCGGGCTCAACTTTCAGGCACAGCTGAACGGCCGCTACGTGGCGCGCCCGCCGACCTCGCCGGGTGAAGATGGGATGTGGATCGAGCTCGCTCCCGACGGCAGCGTGACACGGACGTTCGGCTGCGCGCGCGGCCTCCAGCCACGCATGCACGACGTCATCGTCCTGTCTGACGGCTCCTACTGGCTGCTCTGCGACGAGATCCGGACCATGGATCTGACGGCCCAGGGAGCCTCACCGCAGGCACGCGTGCTCGGCACGAGCATCCAGCAACGGAATGTGCGCGGCGACGTGCTGTTCGAATGGAGTCCGTTCGACCATCTCACAGTGGAGCTGAGCGCGCTCGAACCGGATGATCGCGCGGGCCTCGTCATCAATTGGACACATGGCAACGCGATCGATCTCGACCTCGACGGGTCGCTGTACCTCTCGTTTCGCAACCTGAGCGAAGTCACGAAGATCGATCCGCGCACGGGTGCCGTCGTGTGGCGGATGGGTGGAGCGCGAAACCAGATCAGGTTCGAGAACGGGGACGCGCCCGCGTTTGCTCGGCAACATGGCGTCAGGATCACGGACGGTGGGCTGGTGCTGCTCGACAACCTGGGACACCCAGGCGGAAGTCGCGCCGAGCGCTACGCGATCGACGACGCGCGCCGGACGGCGCGCTTGATCGGCTTCTACGCCTCGCGAGCGGGGGTCGTCGCAGAGGTTGGAGGAACCACGCAACCGCTGCCCGCCGGTCACACGCTCGTGTCGTTCGGGAGTGGCGGCGGCGTGGCGGAGTACGACGCAGCCGGCACGGTCGTGTGGAGCTTGACGGGGAATCCCGGCTACATCTTCCGTGCTCAGCGCATCCGCTCGCTTTATCACCCCGGATTCGGATATCAGAGATGACCTCGGCGATCGGGGTGCCGTAGGCGCCGGTTTCGACTCCGAGAGACGGGCTTTGATCGTTCTTGTTCCTCTCGAGACGTCCCGTTTCTCGCAGTCTCACCGAGCGGATCGTGAGTCGGGAATCGTTCGCGCGTTGGTCCGGATTACCTGGGTCGATCAGCGTTTGACGATCCACACCACAGCGAAGATGATCGCGCCGATCATGCCGACCGCGAGCACGGACCCGACGAATCCGAGCCGTGCGTTCTTCGCCTCGACGATCGCTCTGACCTTCGCGCTCGCATCTGGATCGACCCCCTCACCCGCCATCTCTTCGCGCAACACACGGAAGTAATCGTCTGCCCACCTGCCGAACGATGGGGCCTCTTTCTGCGAGGTCTCGTTGTCGAGATGGCTGTGATCGACCCACCACACGGCGTCGCCACCCGCGCGGAGATCGAGCGCATGCGGACACCCGTCACCCGCATGACCGAGCGCGAAGAAATAGCGTGGCCATGGCTTCACACCGCCTGGCGCACCATGGCGCAGCTCGAGATTGTACTCGATCAGGCGGTGCGCATTGTCCCATACGCCAAGATCGGCATTACCCGCGGCCGCCGGAATCGGAAACGCGAGCATCCGGGCGCGATAGCTCGACGGCAGCTCGATCCCGAGCGCCTTCTCGATCAGGGCGAGCTCGCCGGCTGTCATTACCGCCCCACTCCGTCGCGGGCACTCATGGCCGAATCGTCAGGCTCGCGCCAACCGACGTTCGCTGGAATCCGGCCGAACCCGCGAGATTGGAGTTCGACCATCCACCGTCGATCCGGATCCCCCAGTGCGACCGGATCTCGCGTTCGACCGACGCGCGCGCGATTCCGAGCGTCTGCCAATCGCGGCCGCTCTCTCGCAGACCACCCGCCCTGCCGTACGCCGAGAGATACCAGACCCGCGCGACGCGACGATACACGTTGAGCGCCGGGCCCGTCTCGACGTACTCGCGTGGCGAGAACAACAGAAACGCGAACGGCTCGTCGTAGCGCTGATAGGTAGTGGGCCACTCGAGTGTCACCACGGGCACGCCCTCGAGCGCCAGGCGTGGCGTCGCACGGAATCGCGTGCGCCGGTTGCCAGTCGACCAGTCCGTCATGTCACCCGACACCGCGAGCGCCAAGTTCGGAGTGAAGCGCTCGGTGATCCCGACGCTCGCGAACGTGCCCGCGAGCTCCTCCTGGATCGCCGCCATGTTGTCGCCGAGCACGATGCGAGCAGCGGTGACATCCACGCGATGGCGATCGCCAGGCAGCCAGGCGAGATTGAGCTCCCCTTCCCACGGCGTGAAGTCGATGCTCTCGTACGAGCGCATTCCGCCACGAGCCGAGATCGCGAGGGCGCGGGCCAGTCGAGAGTCGAACGACACCTCGGCCTCGCGCGACTCGAGGATGACGCCGTCCTTTCGCACCTCGGCCGCGCGGGCGGCGACCCGCATCGCGCCGAGTGCGAGCGGCGCCGCGGCGCTGGCGACGTCGGCCGCGCGATAGGTCGTCCCGTCGCGATCCCGGAATCCGCGTGCACCCGCGGAGAACGACGCGCGTGCGCGCTCGCGGTAGTCGCGCGCGAGCCGATCGAGCGACGCACTGCCGCGCCCCGCCGCGCGCGCCTCGCGCGCCGTCGCCACGGCGGTGCCTAACGCCCCGAGATCCGCCAGCGCCATCGCCCGCGCCTCGGCGAGCGACGGATCGCGCGATCCGGCGCGCTCGAGCGAATCGGCGAGTGCGAGTGCGGCACGCGGCTCGGCGCGGCCCAGGTAGACGTACGCGAGCCCGATCGTGGCCTGCTCGCGATCCGTGTCGTTCCCGTCGGCGAGCACCTCGTGATAGCGTCGCTCGGCGGCCGAGAGCTTGTTGCCCCACCGGAGCACGCGGGCGGCGCCAAGCCGCGCCTGGCCCCGTTCGTACAGACACGACGCGGCCACTTCATCGTACGTCGCCCGCGCTTCGTCGAGCGCGTCGGCCCACGACCACGCGAGCCCGAGGTCGAGCTTCGTCTCGCAGGACGTGGGG
>Ga0075430_100001593_pt1 | contig 18540 bp, 22 predicted proteins | sample RhiMetdeltSRZDD4_FD_75294 | JGI IMG/M metagenome (GOLD analysis project Ga0075430, IMG submission 75294) | Populus rhizosphere microbial communities from Tennessee, USA - Rhizosphere MetaG P. deltoides SRZDD4 | ecosystem: Host-associated > Plants > Roots > Rhizosphere > Soil | place: USA... | reverse complement strand
CCCTGCTGACCGCTCTCGCGAGCGCCGCGGACGCGCAGGAGAACGTCGCGGCGCCCCCATCGGTGTTCGCGTCCGATTCGATACTGAGCCTGACGATTCGCGCCGACCTCCGCACGCTGCTGCGCGATCGGGGCGAGGATCGCAAGGAGCACAAGGGGGTCATGCGATACCCGCGAGCGGACGGCACCGTCGACAGCCTCCCGGTCGAGCTTCGCACACGCGGCATTTTCCGCCGCAGGCCCTCCGTCTGCAGCTTTCCTCCGCTTCGTCTGTCGATCCGCCGCCGCGACGCGCGCAACACGCCGTTCGATGGTGAGCGCCGCATCAAGCTGGTGACGCACTGCCGCCCGACCGATCAGTACGAGCAATACACGCTGCAGGAATATCTGCTCTATCGGGTATACGGCGTTCTCAGTGACCTGAGCTTGCGCACCCGTCTGGCGCGTATCACCTACGAGGATGCGAGCGGTCGGGAGAAGCCGGAAACGCGGTACGCCATCCTGATCGAGGACGAGGAGCGCCTGGCCGACAGGCATCGCATGAAGGTGGTCGAAGACACCGGCGTGTCGCCGGCGAGGCTCGACCCGTCGCGCACCGTGTTCATGGCCGTCTTTCAATACTTCATTGGCAACACCGATTGGTCGGTGCGGGTGCTTCACAACATCATCTTGCTCAGCGATTCGCTCGGTCAGATCGCCCCGGTGCCGTACGACTTCGATTGGTCGGGCGTCATCTCGACCCGGTACGCTCAGCCGGACACTTCGCTGCCGATCAGGAACGTGCGAGAACGCCTGTACTCGGGGTACTGTGGCGAGGCGTCCGATTTCAACGCGATCTTCGCGCAGTACCGGCAACACCGGGCGGCGATCGAGGCGCTCTACAGCCTCGAGCCGCTGGACCAGCGCAATCGCGAGCGGTCGCTGGCCTACTACGCCGAGTTCTATCGCATGATCGACGACCCGGCCCGTGTGACCCGCGAGATGCTCCGCCTCTGTCGATAGGACCTCCGGCTCGTTGTGGGTAACTTGCTGCTATTCGGTGACTTGACCCACTCGCACGGCTCGGGTATTTTCCGAGGTTATGCTGTCCTTCGACATTGGAGCCCTGCGCGAACACGCCGTTCGCGTCGACGGGTTCCTTTCCGCTGACGACCCGGTGTGGCAGGAGGGGGATCCCGCACCTGCTGCCCCGATCCATGCGACCGGACGTCTGTCGGCGGCGGGATCGGGCCGCTACTACTGGAGCGGTCGAATCGAGGGCACGGTCGCTGGCTCTTGTCGTCGGTGCCTTACCTCCCTCTCCGCGCCCGTGCACGAAGATGTGCATTTCATTTTTGCCGAGACCGATGACACCGAGGCGGAGGATCCCGATGTATTCGCCGTGCCGGCAGCGGCGCACCAGCTGGATCTGCGCCCGGCCATTCGGGAGCAGTGGTTGCTGAGCGCGCCGTCATTCGCGCTGTGCCGGGAGGACTGCAAGGGGTTGTGCGCCCGGTGCGGGGCGGACCTGAACACCGGCGACTGCTCCTGCGAACCCGAAGTCGATAGCCGCTGGGATGCGCTGCGAAAGCTTCGCGGCGAAGCCCGTTGAGCGATACCCTTTTACCGAGCTCTACCTCACCATGGCCGTTCCGAAGCGACGGACGAGCAAGCGGAAGAAGCGCGCACGCAACACCCACAAGGCGGCGCCCGCCATCGTCATGCAGCAGTGTCCGAAGTGCGGGAGCATGAAGCGTCCGCATCGTGTCTGTCAGGAGTGCGGATTCTACGCGGGAAAGCAGCGGGTCGCGGCAAGGGAAGGCTGACGGGTGGCGCGCATCGCGCTGGACGCCATGGGCGGCGACCACGCGCCTCACGCGACCATCGCCGGCGCGCTCCTCGCGCTGACGGAGCTCGGCGCCTCCCACACCATCCAGCTCGTCGGTCGCACCGAGGACGTTCAACGCGAGCTCGAGACGCAGCTGTCGCGAGAGCCCAGCGCGTCGTCGCGCGCGCGGGAGCGCCTGACGATCGTCGAGGCGCCGCAGGTCATCGAGATGGCCGACAAGCCGGCGGCCGTGCTTCGCTCGAAGTCGAACAGCTCGATGGCCGTTGGGCTCAAGCTCCAGGCCGACGGCCAGTCCGACGCGTTTGTGTCCGCCGGTAACACCGGCGCGCAGATGGCCGCGTCCACGCTGATCCTCAAGCTGCACGAGGGGCTCACGCGACCCGCCATCGGCACCGTCTTTCCCACCGTCAACCACCCGGTCGTCGTCCTCGACTCCGGCGCAAACGTCGACTGTAGCGCCGAGGAGCTGGTCCAGTTCGCGCGCCTCGGCGCGACCTACGCGGAAGACATCCTCGGTCGAAGCAACCCGTCGGTCGGGCTGCTCAGCATCGGCGAGGAGGCGGAGAAGGGAAACGCCGCGGTGAAGGAGGCCCATCAGGCGCTCCTGGACTCCGATCTCAATTTCCAGGGAAACGTCGAAGGGCGGGACATTCTCACCGGCGCAACCGACCGCGGTCCCATCGATGTCGTCGTCTGCGATGGCTTCGTCGGCAACGTCCTGCTCAAGTTCTACGAGTCCGTTCCGCCGATGATTCTCGCGCTGCTCGCACGCTCGGGCGTTGACCCCGTGCACCTTCGCCGCGTCTTCTCGAAGGAGTTCGATTACTCCGAGCACGGCGGCGCGCCGCTGCTCGGAGTTCGAGGAGTGAGCATCATCTCGCACGGCAAGTCATCGCCGAACGCGATCAAGAACGCCATTCTCGTCGCGCTACGCGCGGTGGAGTCCAGAATGACCGAGCATATCGGACGCCGCCTGGCGCAGTCCGCCAAGGAGTCCACGTGAAGCGGCCAGTCGCGCAGCTGGTGTCCTCCGGGCGCAGCATTCCGGCGCACGTGATGACCAACCACGATTTCGCGGCGATGGGGCTCGAGACGTCGCACGAGTGGATTGTCGAGCGCACCGGCATCGTCGAGCGCCACATCGCCCGCGATGGCGAAACCGTCTGCTCCCTCGGCGCCGAGGCGTCGCGCATCGCGATGGAGCGGGCCAACGTGCACGCCGGCGAGCTCGACGCGATCATTCTCAGCACGGCCACGCCCGATCGTCTGCTCCCGGCGACGGCGGTGGACATTCAGGCGGAGCTCGGCGCAACACGCGCGGCCGCGTTCGATCTCTCGGCGGCCTGCTCCGGGTGGCTCTACGGACTCAGCATTGCCGAGGGAATGCTGGCCGCCGGCACGGCGGAGACGGTGCTGGTCGTGGCGTCGGAAAAGATGAGCTCCATTGTCGACTGGACGGATCGCTCGACGTGCGTGCTCTTCGGTGACGGCGCCGGTGCGACCGTCCTCAAACGGTCGAAGCATCACAAGGGCATCCTCTCCACGTTCATGCGGAGCGACGGGACGCTCGCCGAGCTGCTCTACCGGCCACACGGCGGCGCGACCGTGCCGATCACCGAGGCGGTACTGATGGACCGCTCGCACTTCGTGAAGATGGCGGGGCGAGAGGTCTTCAAGCATGCCGTCCGATCGATGGCCGAGGCATGCGATCGGGCGCTCGATGGCGCGCGTCTCACCGGCAAGGACATCGACCTGCTCATTCCGCATCAGGCCAACGTGCGCATCATCGAGGCGACCGCGAAGCACGCCGGCATCTCGATGGACAAGGTGTACGTCAACGTCGATCGGTACGGCAACACGTCATCGGCGTCGATTCCGATCTCCCTCGACGAGGCGTTCGCGTGCGGTCGCATTGGCGAGGGCTCGACCGTCCTCATGGTCGCCTTCGGCGCCGGCTTCACCTGGGCGTCCACCATCGTCCGCTTCTAGCCCGCGCATGGACGTTGTGCTCCTCTTCCCGGGGCAGGGATCGCAGAAACCAGGAATGGCCAAGGACCTTGCCCACACGTCACCGGCGGCGCGTCAGGTGTTCGACGTCGTGGATCGAACGCTCGGCGTGCCGCTCTCGACGCTCGCGTTCCAGGGTCCGGAGGAGCAGTTGACGGAGACCAAGAATGCGCAGCCCGCGCTGCTGGCACACGGAGCGGCCGTGTGGGCGATGACGAAGGATCAGCTCGCCCCGCACGTTCGCGCGGCGGCCGGACACTCGCTCGGCGAATTCACCGCCTACCACGCCGCGGGGGCCTTGTCGCTCTCCGACGCGGCGACACTCGTGCGGCGCAGAGGCGAGCTCATGTACGAGAGCGGGCTCGAGCGCCCCGGGGCGATGGCGGCGATCCTTGGGCTCGAGGAGGCGAAGGTCGAAGAGGCGTGCCGACGCGCGTCGGTCGACGGCGCCGTCGTCGTGCCGGCGAACTACAACACCCCGGAGCAGCTCGTGATCTCGGGCGAGATCGCGGCGGTGGAACGGGCGATGGAGCTCGCGAAGGAGTTGGGCGCAAAGCGCGCGGTCCGGTTGAAGGTCAGCGGAGCATTTCATTCTCCGCTCATGGAGGTCGCGCGAGACGGGTTGCGCGACGAGCTGACCAAGGCGTCGTTCTCCGCACCGACGTTTCCCGTCTTCTGTAACGTGGACGCGCGTCCGGTCACCGACGTTGGCGAAGCGCGCCGCCTTTTGCTCGAGCAGCTGACGTCGCCGGTCCGTTGGACCGACGTCGTGCGCGCCCTGGTGACGACGTATCCCGCCGCCCTGTTCGTCGAGATGGGGCCCGGAAACGTCCTCACGACTCTCACGAAGCGTATTGCAGCGGGCGTGAAGACCGCCGCGAGCGGTACCGCGGCTGAGGTGAACCAGCTTCTCGGCATGGTGAGCTGAATGCAGATCGACCTCAGCGGACGCGTTGCGCTCGTCACTGGCGGAACACGCGGCATCGGGCGCGAGATCGCCACGACGCTATCGGCGTGCGGCGCCCGGGTGGCCGTCGTCGGTCGCGACGCCGACCGGGCGAAGGAGGCAGCGAGCGCGATGAGCGGCGAGGCGCGAGGGTACGCCGCGGACGTCTCGGTCACATCGCAGGTGACGAGCCTCGTGGAATCGGTGGAGCGCGACTTCGGGTCGCTCGACATCCTCGTGAACAATGCCGGCCTCACGCGAGACAACATCCTGCTCCGCCTGAAGGACGAGGACTGGGACATGGTACTCGCGGCCAATCTGCGCGCCGCCTTCGCGTCGGTTCGCGCCGCGGCACGCGGCATGATGAAGCGACGCTGGGGGCGGATCATCAACATCTCGAGCGTCGTCGGCCTGATTGGCAACAAGGGCCAGTCGAATTACGCCGCGAGCAAAGCCGGGCTGATTGGATTCACCAAGTCGGTCGCGAAGGAGTTCGCGTCGCGGAATATCCTCGCGAACGTCATCGCGCCCGGGTTCATCGAGACCGACATGACGTCGGCGATGACCGCCGAGGCGCGCGCCGCGTTGAGTGCTCAGATCCCGCTGGAACGGCTCGGAACGGCGAAGGATATAGCGGGGGTAGCGGCGTTCCTCAGTTCCGAGCACGCCGCGTACATCACGGGGCAGGTCTTCGTGGTGGACGGCGGCATGGTCATGTAGATTTCGGAGGAATGCAGGACGCGGGAGCACTGACGTGTGCAGTCACGCGATTCCGCGTTCCGCATTCTGGTCACCTGTACCTTCAACCGTGAGGAGTTAGACCCCATGCCCGATCTCCAGGACAAGGTCAAGGACATCATCATGGAGGAGCTTGGAGTCGAGCGCGAGAAGCTCACGAACGAAGCGAGCTTCATGGAAGACCTCGGCGCCGACAGCCTCGACACCGTTGAGCTCGTGATGGCGTTCGAGAAGGAGTTCAACATCGACATCCCTGACGAGGACGCCGAGAAGATGCGGACCGTCGGGGATGCCATGAATTACCTCCGGGAGAAGGTCAAGGCCTGATGCGGCGACGGGTCGTCGTCACCGGCATGGGGAGCCTTACGCCCGTCGGTAACGATGTGGCGACGGCCTGGCAGTCCCTGCTCGCCGGGAAGTCGGGGGCGGCGCCCATCACGAAGTTCGACGCGACGAATTTCCCCGTCCGCTTTGCCGCCGAGGTCAAGGGATTCGACCCGGTCCTGTTCATGGATCGCAAGGAAGCCAAGCGAGCCGACGCGTACACGCAGTACGCTGTCGCTGCCGCCGTGCAGGCCATGCAGGACGCGGGATTCGCGGACGGGAACGGCTACGATCCGGAGCGCACCGGGGTCATCATCGGGAGCGGGATCGGTGGATTGCGTTCCTTCGAGGAGCAACACGACGTGTATCGTGCCCGTGGACCCTCGAAGATCTCACCGTTCTTCATTCCCATGTTCATCGCTGACATCGCGGCGGGCATCGTGTCGATGCGCTTCAACGCGAAAGGCCCGAACTACGCCACGGTGTCGGCGTGCGCGACGAGCGCGCACGCGATTGGAGATGCGTTTCGCGCGATTCAGTACGGCGATGCCGACATTATTCTGAGCGGCGGCGCCGAGGCGACCGTTACCCCGATGGCGATCGGCGGATTCGCCAACATGAAGGCGCTCTCCGAGCGCAACGACTCGCCTGAGACGGCCTCGCGTCCCTTCGATGCGACACGCGACGGCTTCGTGATGGGCGAAGGGTCGGGTGTCGTCGTACTCGAGGAGCTCGAGCACGCGAAACGCCGCGGCGCCCGCATCTACGGCGAGATCGTCGGGTACGGTGCGACGGGAGACGCGTACCATCTCACGGCTCCCGCGCCCGAAGGTGAAGGGGCACAGCGCGCCATGCGTCGCGCGATGGAGGACGCCGGCCTGCGTCCCGAAGACGTGCAGTACATCAACGCGCACGGCACCAGCACCCCCGCCAACGATCTGAACGAGACGAAGGCGATCAAGGCGGTGTTCGGCGAGCACGCGAAACACCTCAACGTCAGCTCGACGAAGTCGGCGACGGGACACATGCTCGGCGCGGCCGGAGCGGTGGAGTTCATTTTCAGCACGCTCGCGGTGCGACACTGCAAGGTCCCCCCGACGATCAACTACCAGACGCCCGATCCCGAGTGCGATCTGAATTACACGCCGAACCAGACCGTCACGCGGGAAATGACGACGGCGCTGAGCAATAGCTTCGGCTTCGGCGGGCACAACGTGACGCTGGCCGTGCGTCGCTTCGTCGAATGAGCGGCGTCGCGCGACCGGCGATCGATCGCTCGCTGATCCGGGATCCGGCGCTGCTGCCGATCGCCGACGCGGTCGCGGCCGGCCGGCGCCTTACCGCCGACGAAGGAGCGTACCTCTTTCGGACGCCGGACCTGTTAGGCGTGGGTGTCATGGCGGATGCGGCCAATCGCGCGCGCCACGGCGACCGCGTCTTCTTCGCCGCGAATCAGCACATCAACCCGACGAACGTCTGCATCCTCCGCAAGACGTGTGTCTTCTGCTCCTACGCGCGGCTTCCGAAAGAGGAGGGCGCTTACCGCTACACGATGGAGCAGGCCTACGCCGAGGCGGCCGCGAATTCGTACGTGCGGGAGTTCCACATCGTCGGCGGGCTCGACATGCAGGCGGGGCTCGCGTACTACGCCGAGATGTTCCGGGGGCTCAAGGCGCGCCACCCCAACGTCCATATCAAGGCGCTGACGGCGGTGGAGATCGCTCACATCGCACGAATCGAGAAGATGTCCATCGGCGATGTCCTCGCGGCGCTGCGTGAGGCGGGGCTCGATACGATGCCCGGCGGCGGTGCCGAGGTCTTCAGCAAGGGCGTCCGGGCGACGATCGCCGAAAAGAAGCTCGCGGCCGAAGACTGGATCGAGGTCCACCGCGTCGCGCACACGATGGGCATCCGCTCGAACTGCACGATGCTCTACGGCCACGTCGAGTCCATCGAGGACCGCATCGACCACCTCACGATGCTGCGGAGTCTCCAGGACGAGACCGGGGGATTTCTCGCGTACATCCCGCTCGCCTATCATCCGGACCATAACGAGCTGGGGGATCAGCTCGGGCGCGCGGGAACCGCAACCACCGGATTCGATGATCTCCGCAACCTGGCGGTCGGCCGGCTGTACCTCGACAACATCGAGCACATCAAGACGCACTGGATCATGGTGACGACGGCGCTGTCCCAGGTCGCACTGTCGTTCGGCGTCAACGACCTCGAGGGCACCGTCGTGCGGGAGAAGATCTACCACGAGGCCGGCGCGCACACACCGGAGAGCCTCCCGCTCGAGGAGCTCGTGCGTCTCGTTCGGAGTGCGGGGAAGGTGCCGGTGGAGCGGGACTCGTTCTATCGCGAGCTCCGTCGCTTCGATGCCGCGCCGAGCGCGGAGGCGGCGTAGCGTGCGCGTCGGTCGCATCCCGTACATCAACTGCTATCCCGTTTACGGGGCGATCGACCGCGGGCTCGTAACGCTCGAGGCGACGCTCGTCGATGGAACCCCGTCGGAGCTCAACGGTCTCATTGCCAGCGGACGGCTGGACATGAGCGTGGTGTCGGCGGTCGAATATGCGCGTGATTCGGAGCGCTATCTGCTGCTGCCCGACCTCGCGATCTCGTGCGACGGGCCGGTGCGCAGCGTCATGCTCTTCTCGCGCCGCCCTGCCGAGGATCTCGACGGGCGGAAGGTGATCGTCAGTCGAAGCTCCATGACGAGTGCAGCGCTCCTCGAGCTGCTCTTCGAGAACGTGTGGCGGTGCGCGCCGCGGTTCGTGCCGGGGGATGCGGAGCTCAGCGACGTCCGGAGATTCGACCGCGAGGAGCATGATGCCCGCCTCGTCATTGGCGACGCGGCGCTGCTGCTCGGCGCCGAAGCATCCGACGCACCCCGATACCCGCACGTGTACGACCTCGGAGCGATGTGGAAGGCGTGGACGGGACTGCCGTTCGTCTTCGCGGTCTGGGTGGCGCTGCGCTCGACGCCGGTGAAGGCGGCGCTCGACGTACACGCGGCGTTGATCGAGTCTCGCGACTGGGGACTCGCGCACCTCGGCGAGCTCGCGCGGCAGGCGTCCGCGTACAGCGGCGTGGCGGAGCCGCGGTGTCTGGAGTACCTGACGGGACTCGACTACGGGCTGTCGTACCCGCACCTGGCCGGCTTGACGACGTTCTTCGGACGGCTCGTGGAACGGGGCAGGGTCCCCAACGGAACCCTGGCGTTTCTTCCAGCGGCGTGATCCCATGAGAGACCTTCTCGACTTCTATCAGAACGCGCCCCTGCTCGAGCTGGGCATCGAGGCGGATCGCGTGCGCGAAGCCAGGCATCCGCACGGCATCGTCACGTACATCGTCGACCGCAACATCAACTACACGAACGTCTGCGTCGCCGATTGCGGCTTTTGCGCGTTCTATCGGCGACCGAAGCACAACGAGGGATACACGCTCTCCTTCGAGCAAATCGGTGCCAAGATCGACGAGGCGAAGGCGCTTGGCGCCGTGCAGATCCTGATTCAGGGCGGCCACAACCCGTACATCCCGTTCGAGTGGTATCTCGACTTGATGCGCTACATCAAGCGGAACCACCCGATTCACATCCACGGGTTCTCGCCCAGCGAGGTCGATTTCTTCTCGAAGCTCTTCCGCCTCGAGGCGCGCGACGTCATCCGTGAGCTGCACGCGGCCGGACTCGATTCCATTCCGGGCGGTGGCGGCGAGATTCTCGTGCAGCGCGTACGTGACATCGCGGCGCCGAAGAAGGCCGGGGCCGACCGCTGGCTCGAGATCATGGAGCTCGCGCACGGGGAAGGAATGAAAACCTCGGTGACGATGATGTACGGCATTGGCGAGACGCTGGCCGAGCGCATCGAGCACCTCCAGCGCGTCCGCGATGTACAGTCTCGCACCGGGGGCTTCACCGCGTTCATCTGCTGGCCGCTCCAGCCGGAGAACACGCCCGAGTTCAGTCACATGCAGAAGACCGATGCGGTGGACTACCTCCGCACCGTCGCGATCGCCCGCATCGTGCTCGACAACGTGCCGAACCTCCAGTCGAGCTGGGTCACCATGGGGATGAAGATCGGACAGCTCGCGCTGAGGTTCGGCTGCAACGACTTCGGGTCGCTGATGCTGGAGGAGAACGTCGTCTCGGCGGCCAACACGACCCACCGAACGACCACGCAAGAGATGGAACGGCTCATCATCGATGCCGGCTTCACGCCGGCTCGGCGGCGACAGGACTACTCGATCATCATGCCCGCGGGCGTGGCCGCGTGAGCGCCTCGGCTCGCCCGGTGGTGCTCGTCGTCGTCGGCTCGAAATCCGACGAGGCCAAGATGGCGCCCGCGCTCGAGATGCTCGACGCGTCGAAGGTGCCTTACGAGTTCGTGGTGTCGAGCGCGCATCGCGATCCGGACCGCACCGCCGAACTGGCGCGCGGCGCAAAGGCACGCGGCATCCGCGTGATCATTGCCGGGGCCGGTCTCTCGGCCGCGCTCCCCGGCGCGGTCTCGGCGCTCACCGAGCTCCCGGTCATTGGAGTCCCATTCGCATCCGGACCGCTCAACGGGCTCGATGCCCTGTTCGCGATCGCGCAACTTCCCAGCGGTGTCCCCGTCGGTACGGTGGGCATCGACAACGCCAAGAACGCCGCCGCGCTCGCGATCCGGATCCTGAACCTGTCGTCGTGAGCACACGCGCGGGCATTGGCTATGACTCTCATCGCTTTGCCGCGAGCGGCCCGTTGCGCCTGGGCGGTGTCGACATTCCGGGAAACGTCCACCTCGCCGGGCATTCCGACGGCGACGCGGTTGCACACGCGATTACCGATGCACTCCTCGGCGCGGCTGGAGCCGCCGACATTGGCGAGATGTTCTCCGATCGCGATCCCGCGAATCGCGGCCGCGATTCGATCGAGATGCTGCGCGCCGCGGTGGCGCGCGTCAACGAGCTCGGATGGAAAGTCATCAACGCCGACGTCACGGTGGTCGCCGAGCAACCGCGCATTGCCGACTACCGTGACGCGATGCGCGCGGCCCTGGGGCGCGCGCTCGGGATCGCCGCCACCGACGTCAGCGTGAAAGGGAAGACGAACGAGGGAATGGGCTGGGTCGGACGGGGTGAAGGTCTCGCCTGCATCGCCGTCGTGACCCTCGCGCCACGCTGAGTGCAGGACCTTCTCGACTGGCTCGCCGGTCTGCCACCAGCCGCGCTCTTTGGCTCCCTGGCACTGGTTGCAGCCGCCGAGAACATATTCCCTCCGCTCCCCGCGGATACGGTGGTCGCGTTTGGGGCGTTCCTGGCGGCGCGCGGGCAGGTGCCGCTTCTGGGCGCGTTCCTCGCCACCTGGCTCGGAAACGTCGCCGGCGCCATCCTCGTCTACATGCTCGGCCGACGGTACGGGACACGGTACGCGCACCAGTGGATGTCGCGCTTTGGCGGCGCGACCAACGAATCGCGGCTCGAGTCCATGTACGAGCGTCGAGGCATGCTCGCCTTGTTTCTGAGCCGGTTCATTCCAGGGTTGCGCGCTCTCGTTCCGCCCTTCGCCGGCGCGATTCGCGTACCCGCGTTCCCGGCGACGCTCGCGATCGCGGTGGCCTCGGGAATCTGGTACGGCATCGTCACCTGGATTGCGTACCGGGTGGGAAGCGACTGGGAGGCGCTGCAGCAGCGCCTGCGTGGCGTCGGTGTGACCACCGCGGTGGCCGCCATCGGCATCGCGATCCTCGTGGGCGGGTGGTACTTCATCCGACGGCGTCGAACGGCATCGTGATGGTCGACGATGACGTGCGACGCGCTTTTTTTCTCGAGCGGTTCGGCGATTTCCTGACCCTCGAGCAGGGCTCGGCACTCCCGACAACCGACGCGTACGCCCGCGATGTCGGGCGCTTCGTCGCGTACGCGCGGGTGAAGGGAATTCGCGGACCGGTCGGCGCGTCTCCGCGCCTGCTTCGCGACTTCGTGTACCACCTCAAGGACATCGGGCTCGCCCCGGCATCGATTCGGCGCAACGTGTCGGCCGTGCGCACGTACTTCCGATTCCTGATTGCCGAAGGTCATCTCGTCAGCGATCCGAGCGAGCGGCTCGACACGCCCAGGCGGTGGCTGAGTCTTCCGGACGTGCTCACCCCCTCCGAAGTGCAACGCCTGCTCGATGCCGTCACGCTCGATGAGCCGCTGGCGTTCCGGGATCGCGCGATGCTCGAGCTGGCATACGGTGCGGGCCTCCGTGTGTCGGAGTGGATCTCGCTCGGGGTTCGCGATGTGCTGTTCGAGGATGGATTGGTGCGCGTGTTCGGAAAGGGAAGCAAGGAACGTCTCGTGCCGATCGGTCGTCGCGCGATCGGCGCGGTCGCCATCTACGTGCGCGAGCTGCGACCCCGCCTGGAGCGTGGGGCGGGGAAGGGCGTGCTGTTTCTCAACGCGCGCGGAGGTCCAATGACCCGCATGGGCGCGTGGAAAATGTTGCGAAAGTACGTCGAGAAGTCGGGAATCCAGAAGCACGTCTCGCCGCACACGCTGCGTCACTCGTTCGCCACCCACCTGCTGGAGGGCGGTGCCGACCTCCGAGCGGTACAGGAGATGCTTGGACATGCCGATATCTCGACGACGCAGATCTACACCCACGTGGACCGCGAGTACCTGCGCACGGTGCACAAGCAGTTCCATCCGCGAGGCTGAGCGCGACGTATGCTGCTGGTGATCGACAACTACGACTCGTTCACGTACAACCTGGTCCAGTATCTGGGCGAGCTTGGCGAGGACCCGGTCGTACGTCGAAACGACGCGGTGACGCTCGATGACATCGAGGCGATGGCCCCCGCGGCGATCGTGCTCTCGCCGGGGCCGTGCACGCCCGCGGACGCGGGGATCACGGTTCCACTCGTGAGGGCGTACGGCGCCCGCATCCCGATACTCGGCGTCTGCCTCGGTCATCAGGCCATCGGCGAGGCGTATGGCGGGCGCGTCGTGCGCGCGCGTCGCGTGATGCACGGGAAGACGTCCCGTGTCGTCCACGAAGGACGCGACCTCTTCGACCAGCTGCCGAGTCCCCTCGAGGTGATGCGCTATCATTCGCTGATCGTGGAGCGCGAGACCATTCCCGATTCGCTCGAGATTCTGGCGGTCGCGAGCGACGCCCCGGACGAGATTCATGCCCTTCGCCATCGCGATCACCCCGTGTGGGGGGTCCAGTTTCATCCTGAGTCCATCCTCACCGCTCACGGCAAACAGATCCTCCGCAACTTTCTCGACCTCGCCGGATGCTGAGCACGCGAGCGGTGGTGCTGCTGGCGGTTTGCGTGCTCGCGGGCGCGACCGCGACGGCCCAGGAGGTCACCCCGGGGAACGTCACGCTGCGAACGCAGGGGCGCGGCCGCCCGGGTGAGATTCTCCGACAAGCGCTCGCTCAGCCGTTCGTGGTGATCGCTCCCGACAGTGTGGCACGCCTGCCTCGCGACTCGACGATCGATCGGACGGTGCTGGTACTCGGTGGCGATGCCACTGTCGCCAGCACGGTCCACGGCGACGTGATCGTCGTTGACGGCGATCTGTTCCTGCATCCGGGCGCGATGATCGACGGTCGCGCCGTGGCGATTGGGGGCGGCGTGTATCCCTCGTCGCTGGCGACCGTGGTCGGCGGCACGGAAAGCTTCCGCGATGTGACGTTCGACGTCACGAGAGAGCCGGATGGCCGTATCCACCTGGACTGGCGCGTGATCTCTCCGCTCGAGATCGAGACGATCACCTTCCCGCTGATCTTCGGGATCCGGTTGCCCACGTACACCCGCGTCGATGGGCTGGGCCTGCCGTGGGGGCCGCGCCTGCAATTCGACACGGGTCGCATCGTGATCGACCCCGTGGTGACGTATCGCTCCGACCTCGGGGAGCTGGATCCTTCACTCACGGCCCGCCTCGGTATTGGCCGAATGACGAGTCTCGAGCTGCGCGCGCTGCGAGGGACGTTCACGAACGAGACCTGGATCCAGTCGGACATCTTGAACTTCGTGTATACGCTCGCGGCCGGGAACGACTATCGGAACTACTGGCGTGCGGACCGTGCCGAGGGTTTGCTGCAGCGTCGATGGGAACGTGGCGCAACGTTGTTCGCGCTCGAGGTCGGCGCGCGTGGCGAGCGCGCGTGGTCGGTCAACGCGGGGCATCCATGGAGCGCATTCGGCCGGAACGACGCGGAGGCGGGAATCCTGCGCCCGAACCCGCCGGTGCGGCATGGGCGAATCACGTCCGCGTTGGCCGGAGCGCGCTTCGACTGGGAACGCCAGGAGGTGACGCTCTCGACGACGCTCCTCACCGAGACGGCATTCGACGCGCCCGACGACGCGCGGTTCACGCAAGGCACGCTGGACGCGCGCGTGAGCTTCCCCGCGTTTCGCACGCAGACGTTCCTCTTCGAGGCGCACGTCGTTCGTACCTTCGGCGATCGCGCTCCGCCACAGCGTTTCGCCTACCTCGGTGGCGGCGGAACGTTGCGGACGTTCGACCTGCTGGAGTTCGGTGGGGATCAGCTCCTCTTCTTCGAGAGTCGCTACTCGATCCCGATCGAGCGAATCGTCATTCCGATCGCGGGCCCGCCGGTGATCATGCTCCGTCACATGATCGGCATGGCGGGGGTGGACTCGTTGGCGCGATTCGAGCAGAACGTGGGGTTTCGCGTGACGGTCGGGCCGTTGAAGCTCGACTGGATGATCGAGCCCATCACACGCGAGACGAAGACGTCAGTGGGGCTCTCCCTGGCTCGCTAGCTTCGCGGCGGGCGTCGCGAGTCCCTGGCGGCGTCGCTCCCGATCGGCCAGCTGCTGGTAGTTGCGCTGGATCTTGCGCACGTAGCCGATGGTCTCGCGATAGCGCCACCGTCGAACCTCGGGCGCTACCTGCTCGATGCTCGTCCACGCATGGCCATCGAGCTGCCGTTGCTGCGCCATGCGCCGCGCGCGGAGGATCGGGCCTTCACCCGCGTTGTAGCTGCCGAACATGAAGCGACGCCGCTCCTCGTCGACGCCGAGGTCCTTCCATCGCTTCCACAGGTATCGGTCGTGCATGATGCCGGCGGCGATGTTCCACTCGACGTGGTCGATCGATTCGAGCTCCGGCCGACGAGACTGAATCTCGGCGAACGTCGTGGGCATCAGCTGCATGATGCCGCGCGCACCGACGTAGCTGCGTGCCGCGCTGTCGAGGTTGCTTTCCGCCATGCCCTGTGCCTTGAAATAGCGCCAATCGTATCCGGGCCCGAAGAATCGCTTCGAGTACTTGCGGAAGAGCTCGTCGTACCGCGCCTCGTCACGCGCGCCGGCGCGGCGGTCGCGTTGCTGTGCGTCCGCGGCGCCGCTCCACACCAGGAGCACCAGGATGCCGAGCGCGCGCGGCATCAGTTCAGCGCGCCGCCGATGATGATCGCGATCGCGACGAACAGCGCCGCGATGAAGATGGCCACCGCCACGTTTCCATTCTTGAGCTCGGCGGCGAAATCGACGTTCGGCGTGACCAGATCGATCAGCCGATAGCTCGCGTACATGAGTACGACTCCCAGCGCAGCGTAGAGAAAATTGACCGCAACGATCGTCCATTCCACGGCGACCCTCCGGCATGGTAGGCTGGCCAGTGAGCAACGGGCTACACTACGGCCGCCGAACATGACACGTTTCGCCGGAACGCACAACGGAGTGACGCGATGAAGCCCCGAACGCGGTTCACCCGGGCGTACTTCGACCGATGGTATCGCGATCCGTGTCGGCGCGTGCTCGGTCCGGCGGAGATCGCTCGGCGGGCGGCGCTCGTCGTGTCGGTCGCCGAGTACGTTCTCGAGCGGCGCGTGCGCTCCGCGCTCGATATCGGGTGTGGCGAGGGCAACTGGCGAGCGCCGCTGCTCCGGGTGCGACCGAGGCTGCGCTACGTCGGCGTCGACTCGAGCGAGTACGTCGTCCGACGGTTCGGCCGCGGGCGCAACATCATGCATGGTGACGTCGAGGCGCTCGATGCGCTCCCACTCCGCGGGCCGTTCGACCTCGTCGTCGCGAGCGGCGTGCTGAATTTTCTGTCGGAGGTGGCGCTCCGACGTGCCGCGCGAACGATCGCGAGCCTCACGAGTGGCGTGGCCTTCCTCGAGCTGTTCACGACATCGGACGACGTGGTCGGCGACACCCGGGGATGGCGACCGCGCACGGCCGCGCGCTATCGGCGGCTATTGCGTGGCGCCGGCCTCGTTCAGTGCGGGCCGCACTGCTACGTCACGCGCTTCACGGCGCGAGCGCTCGCCGCACTGGAGTGGAGCGGCTAACCGCGCTCACTCCTCCGAGTCGAAATCCGGCGCGGGCAAGGCATCGGGCTCGCTGCCTGATGGCTCGCGAGGACCACCGCGGCGCCGGCCGCGCCGACGACCGCCAGCGCGGCCACCGCCGGGGCGCGGTTGTCCGGCGCGCCCCGGACCTCGCTCGAGGACCGAGTTTCGACAGGCGAGCAGAACGGCCTCGAGTGCCTCGATCCCGTCGTCCGTGGCCTCGAGAAACAAGTCCTTGACGACGGTCTCCGCCCGCATGAGCTGCCCAACGAGTGCGGCGGCCATGGCGCGACTCGGCATCGTGCCGCAGAGCTTGGGATCGATGCGGTTGCCCGCGGGCCGCCGGTACACGGAGACCATTCCTTCGCGTTCCGGCTTCAGGAAGTAGGGAGCCTTGCCACCCCGTCGTCCTCGTGGGCTGTCGCCAGTCCCGCGCGAACTGTCCATGCTCGCCATGAAGTGCTGAAGGTGAAGTGCGTGCCGCCAGGCGGCGCATGCGACCAAGGATGGCGAGTCAGGCGCGTCGCTGTCGAGTCCCCCGCATCGATTGCTCGCGAGGCGTCCGCGGGGTACCTTCCCGCGTGCCCATCCTGTCGAAGCGAATTCCCACGGTGTACATGGAGTGCGAGCGGTGCGGTCTGCCGTTCGAGCCCATCAAGGGCGGCCTCTGTCAGCGCTGTGATCGAATTCTCTGTCCCGCCGATTTGCACGGCGACCTGCTGAGCCGCTGGCGCGCGGCGATTACCGGCCGCCCGATCTGCGTGGAGTGCCGCGCGAAGCGCAAGCGTGGACAATAGGTTTGCCTTTTCCGTCATGCCGCGATATACTCGTGGTGTGAATCTTGCAGCGCGGTCCGCGCCCCCTCCGATTCCGTGAGCATTCTCGCGGTGATCCCGGCCCGCCTCGGCGCCACCCGGCTCCCGCGCAAGCCGCTCCGCCTCCTCGGTGGTGTCCCCCTCGTCGTCCGCGTCTGGGAACGCCTAACCGCGCTCGCCGTCGCCGACCGCGTCGTCATTGCCACCGACAGCGACGAGGTCGCCCGCGTCGCGCGTGATGCCGGCGCCGAATGCGTGCTCACCGATTCCGATCACCCCTCCGGCACCGATCGCGTGGCCGAGGTCGCGCGGCGGAGCGAGTTCAGACCGTTCGACGTGATCGTGAACGCGCAGGGAGACGAGCCGTTCCTTCCCGGCGAGGCGATTCGCGAAGCCGCGACCCTCGTCGCGAGCGGAGCGTTCCCCCTCGGGACCGTCGCGGTGCCGGCGACGCCCGCGGTGCTCGAGTCCCCGGACGTCGTCAAGGTCGTTCGCGGTGACGACGGACGCGCGCTGTATTTCTCGCGCGCCGGGATTCCGTTCCTGCGCGATGCGGGTGATCGCGCCACGCGCGACGCCATGATCCTTCAGCACCTCGGCGTGTACACGTACACACGCGACGCCCTCGCTCGTTGGGTGGCGTTGCCCCCGCACCCACTGGAACGTGTGGAGAAGCTGGAGCAGCTGCGGCCCCTGGCGGCCGGCCTGACCATGGGTGTCGCTGTGCTCGACGATGCAGCGCCACGCGGGATCGATACCGAAGATGATCTGCGATTGGCCAACGACCGATGGACCACCCTCATGAGTGGACGAGCCTGATGCAAACGACTCCGGGACATTCGGCGCAGACCAAGTACATCTTCGTCACGGGCGGCGTCGTCTCGTCGCTCGGGAAGGGAATTGCCTCCGCCTCGCTCGGCCGGCTGCTCGTCGAGCGTGGGCTTCGGGTCACCATGATGAAGTTCGATCCGTACATCAACGTCGATCCCGGGACGATGTCGCCGTTCCAGCACGGCGAAGTGTTCGTCACCGACGACGGCGCTGAGACGGATCTCGACCTCGGGCATTACGAGCGGTTCATCGACCGCTCGCTGTCGCAGCTCAACAACGTGACGACGGGACGGATCTACCTCAACGTCATCACCAAGGAGCGACGCGGCGAGTACCTGGGCTCGACGGTGCAGGTGATTCCGCACATCACCGATGAGATCAAGACCGCCATCAAGCGGCTCGCGCCCGAGAACGACGTCGTCATCGTCGAGATCGGCGGGACCGTCGGCGACATTGAGTCGCTGCCGTTCCTCGAGGCCATCCGCCAGTTCCGGCATGAGGTGGGGCGCGACAACGCCCTGTTCATCCACCTCACGCTGGTGCCGTACATCGCCGCCGTCGGCGAGGTGAAGACGAAGCCGACCCAGCATTCGGTTCGCGAGCTCATGGAGATCGGAATTCAGCCCGACATGCTGATCTGTCGCACCGAGCGCCCACTGTCGGCGGATGTCAAGCGCAAGATCGCGCTCTTCTGCAACGTCGAGTTCGGGTGCGTGATCGAGAGCCGCGACGTGCCGACGATCTACGAGATT
>Ga0075430_100001584_pt1 | contig 18577 bp, 20 predicted proteins | sample RhiMetdeltSRZDD4_FD_75294 | JGI IMG/M metagenome (GOLD analysis project Ga0075430, IMG submission 75294) | Populus rhizosphere microbial communities from Tennessee, USA - Rhizosphere MetaG P. deltoides SRZDD4 | ecosystem: Host-associated > Plants > Roots > Rhizosphere > Soil | place: USA... | reverse complement strand
CCCCTGACGAATAAGGAGCTCCCCCACAAATCCGTGATTGCTAGCCATTGCTGATCGACGAATGAGCAAGGGGTGTGCCGCCTTCAAGACGCCGTAACCTCGTGCTGGGCGCCGGCGATTCGTCTCCCCGGGTGTGCGGGTGTGCGGCTGACCGGTTCGTCCCGGGGCATGTGCGCCGTTTCCGCACACGCTACGTCCGGGCCGATCTCCCCTTCCGTCACAGATTACTTGGCATTTTCGGCGTGGGCATCATTGGCACCCCGCTTGCTCAATCCCGCCTGCGCCAGAAGTGAAGTCATGAGCATGAACAACGCCGAATCTTCGGAGCCCACGCTCGATATCTCGTTGCTTGAAGGCCTTGTGGCCCTGCAGATCGAGGGACAGCCGGATGTGATCGCCGAGATAAGCGGGCTGTTCATCGAGGAGGCGAGCAAGCGGATCGCAGATGCCGAGGCCGCGCTCGCCAGCGGCGACGCGATCCTCCTGCGCCGCTCGGCACATACGATTCGCGGCGCCTGCGGAATGCTGGGCGCTCAGCGGCTGGCCACCCTGGCCGGAACTCTCGAGGCGGCGGCAGAAACAAAGCGCGACGGCCTCGCTGAAATGGTGAAGGACCTGGCCGAGGAGTTCGATCAAGTGCGGACGCTGCTGCGACCGTATCTCGCCGGGCACGAGGAGAGAACACGATGAAGCAGTGGAGTAGTCGCACGACGCTCTGGGTCGGATACGGGCTTATTCTCGGGCTGCTGATCGCCCTCGGCGGGCTCGGGTTGACCTCCGCCCGCAACGCAGCCTCCAGCCTTGACGAGGCGGTGAACAGGATCGCCCCCGCTCTCGACGACGCAGGTGCCCTCGAACGATTCGGGCCGATCATTCAGCCTCGCGTCGACTCCCTCGTCGACTCGGCGCGACGCGGAGAGGCCGAAACCGTCGCGGGGGTTGTGAAGTACCTACACGACCGCAATGCGCTCTTGGACCAACAGATGGCCAATGTTCGGGGGCGCGAAATCACTCCCGAAGTGACCAAGTCAGCCGCAAGAGTCGCCGAGATATACGCGGAATGGTGGCGCAGTGCCCTCACGCTGCAAGACCTTGCGTCCACCGGGAAGAACGCCGAGGCTGCTAAAGCCCTCGAGGCCAGCCGACAAATCCTTCACCGCTTTCAACCCGCAGCAACCGAGCTTCGAACGATGCTCGAGCGGGAGCTCGCCGATCTCTCGGCACGCGGTCAGCGGTCCTACGTCACCGAACGCATCTGGCTGATCGTCATACTGGTTGCCGCGGTGCTCGTCGCGGGCTCGAGGCTGATCGCAGGGGAACGCACCAACCGCAAGCTGGAGGGTATCTCCGCAGCCTGTCTCGACGGGGGAAACGACCTCGCGTCCGCGGCGTCACAGGTCTCCATGTCCTCGCAGTCACTCGCGCAGACCGCCAGCGAACAGGCGGCATCGCTCGAAGAAACATCAGCGACGATGGAAGAACTCGCGTCGATGACGAAACAGAACGCCGAGCGGGCTCAGCAGGTTGCGACCCTCATCGGTGCGGCCGACCTCAAGGCCGCCGAGTCAAACCAGGCCATGACGATAGCCACCTCGTCGATGTCGGCGATCGAGGAAGCGAGCCATCGCGTTGCCCGCATTCTGAAGACGATCGACGAGATTACGTTCCAGACCAACATCCTCGCTCTGAACGCTGCGGTCGAAGCAGCGCGCGCGGGCGAAGCCGGGCTCGGGTTCGCCGCGGTCGCCGAGGAGGTGCGAAACTTGGCCCAGCGCTCCGCGAGCGCGGCCAAGGAAACAGCGGCGCTCGTCGAGGAGTCGGTCAGCAAGGCACGCGACGGGCGGCAGCGCGTCGAACAACTCGGCGCGACCCTCGGCGACATCGCCAGCCATGTTCGCCAGGTCCGCCAGCTCGTTGACGACGTCAACACGGCGAGCCAGCAACAGGCACAGGGAATCGCGCAGGTCTCCGAAGCGATTGCGCAGATGGAGCAGGTGACGCAGACGATCGCTACCACATCGGAGGAGAACGCAGCGGCCAGCGAAGAGGTCCGCACGCAGTCGGGATCGACCCTCACAATCGCGTCCGATCTGCATCGCCTCATCCATGGCAGGTCCATGGCTCCGTCGACGCCGTCAGCCGTGCACGAGGCAACCGCTCCGGTCAGAACAGCCGCGAGCAAGGTCGTGAAGCTGCAGCACGCGGCTCCGAAACCATGGGTGGCTCCTGATTGGGAAACGCCTCCCGCGACCGGCACCTATCGTCGCTTCTGATCATGGAACCCGGGACTCCTGCCGCCGACCTGAACGCTCTTCTGGCGGACCGAGAGATGGCGGACCTCTTCGTCGAGGAAGCCCGCGAGCATCTCGGGACAATCGAGGCACTGGTACTCCAGCTCGAGCACGCGCCCGGAGACCGCTCTCTGATCGACGCGGTGTACCGGCCATTCCACACGATCAAGGGGAACGCCTACTCGATGGGAGCCCAGGCAGTCGGCGACCTGGCCCACACCATCGAAAGTCTCCTCGACCGCATCCGTTCCGGAGAACTGACGTTTGGCGTAACGGAAGCGGACACCATCCTCTCCGGGGTCGATGCGCTCACGCACGCGGTGGAATGGCTTAGCCGCGGCATCAAGATGGGCGCGCCTCCGGCCGATATCGCTCCGGGCTCAGACCACTCGGCGGACACGTCGTCGGTGAAAGTGGATACGGGACGTCTCGACTCGCTGGTGGACATGGTCGGTGAGCTGGTAATCCTGGAATCGATGATTCGCGAGAACACGCCGCTTCTGAGCGATCCCAACGAGCCGGCCACGCGGCAGTTCAGCACGCTTCGGCGTCTGCTGTCGGAGCTGCAGCGGACTTCGCTCTCGCTCCGCATGCGGTCACTCGATGCCACGTTTCGCCGCATCGAACGCGCGATTCGCGATGTCAGCCGCGCCTGCGGAAAGCCGGTTGACCTCATCGTCTCAGGGGAGGCGACCGAACTCGACCGTCGCGTCATCGAGCAGATCGGCGACCCGTTACTCCATCTGGTGCGCAACTCGATCGATCACGGTATCGAAGAGCCCGCGGCACGTGCAGCTATCGGCAAGTCGCCCCGGGGTCGAATCACACTGAACGCGTTCCACAAGGAGGGCATGGTTCGCATCGAAGTTTCCGATGATGGCGGTGGGCTCGATACGGACCGGATCCGCGCCATTGCCGTCTCGCGCGGCCTGATCGCAGACAACGCGGCCCTCACCGATTCTGAGGTGCAGCAGTTGATCTTCGAACCAGGCTTCTCCACCGCCGAAGTGGTAACCGATGTGTCGGGCCGCGGCGTAGGGATGGATGTCGTGCGGCGCAACGTCGAGGCACTCGGCGGGCGCATCGACATCCGCTCTGTTCGAGGCGAGGGCACAACCTTCCTGCTGACGGTTCCGCTCACGATGGCAATCCTTCGTGGGGTCCTCGTGGCGGCCGGCGACGAGCGTTACGTGCTGCCGGCCCACGTCCTTCGCGAAGTGGTGCCGCTGGCCGATTGCCAGGTCCATATCGGCCCTGCGGGCCAGCGTTTCATCCGTCTCCGCGGAGTGACCATGCCCTTTGTGGAGCTTCCCGAACTGCTCGGCGGCGCTGTGGGTATCGACGATCCACGCGCGGTCGTGCTCTCAATTGAAATCGACGGACGGCGGGCTGCGGTGCGAGCGGACGGCATCTTCGGAGTCCAGGAATTTGTGGTCAAGCCACTGAGCCAGGGGGAACGCATGCGGGGGTTTGCGGGTGGCGCGGTACTCGGCGATGGCCGCGTCGGCCTGATTCTCGACGCGATCGGCGTATTCGAGCTGATGGACCTGACAGAACGGATCGCGGCATGACCAAGGACAACTCGATGACGGTTCCGAGCGCGGTGGATGCTGGCGCCGTGGACGGTGCGGCAACTCAGCGGTTCGTCACCTGCGCGATCGATGGCGAGATGTACGCCGTCCCCGTCCAATCCGTACGGGAAGTCGTTCGATGGATGCCCGTCACGCGGATTCCCCATGGCGCGCCGTCAGTAAAAGGTGTCATCAACCTGCGGGGAGAGATCGTTCCGCTCATCGACCTGCGGATACATCTCGGCCTTCCGGAGACGACGCCCAGCGACCGCACCTGCATCATTGTGATCTCGATGCAGCGTGACGGTGCCAAACTCCAAGCCGGTCTGATTGTTGACGCGGCGCTCGAGGTAATCCGCGTGGCGACTTCCGAGATCGAAGGTGGTCACGACGCGCTTCCCGGGAAGTCCGGACGCCACCTCACCGGCATCGTCCAGGCGAAGGGCGCGCTCATCATCCTTCTCGCATGCGAGTCGCTGGTTCGGGATGCACTGTTCCCGGCCACAATCGAAACGGCGGCGTGAACGTGCCTGTTGGAGCCCTGACCCCGACGGACATGGAGGCGGTCGCCGATCTTGTCTACCGTCGCAGTGGTATCCGTCTGAACGAATCGAAGCACGCCCTTGTCACCGCGCGTCTGCAGAAGCGTGTCCGCCTGGGAGGATTCGATTCCTTCGGCGCCTACATCGCGCACGTGACCCGCGATCCGGATGGCGCCGAGTGCCGCGCGATGATCGACGCGCTGACGACGAACAAGACGAGTTTCTTTCGTGAGCGCGAGCACTACGACTTTCTCGTCACGCACGTCGTTCCGGAAGTTCTGGGCAGAAACGCGGCAAACGGGATCGCCGGCTGGAGTGCCGGGTGCGCAACCGGAGAGGAGCCCTACTCCCTGGCGATGACACTGCTCGACGGGACTCGAGGCACACCGTCGTGCAGCATCGAGGTTGTGGCGACCGACCTTTCAACGGCCGCGCTTTCGACCGCGGCCGCCGGAGTCTATCCTCGGGATCGCGTTGCCGATGTTCCACACGAAGTCCTGCGGCGCTACTTCGAGCGAGGCGTCGGCGCCGACGAAGGGCGTGTCCGCGTCCACGCGGAGGTGCGGCGGCTCGTGAGGTTTGAGCATCGCAACATCCTCGAGATGCGGCATTTCGCAAGGCCCCGCGACTTCATCTGGTGCCGTAACACGCTCATGTACTTCGATCAGCACGCGCGGCAACACGCGCTGTCGTGCTTTGAAGCCAATCTGGCGCCGGGCGGCTTCTTCTTTCTGTCGCACGCCGAGAACCTCACAACGCTCAAGCACGATTTGCGGCAGGTGGCCCCCGCCGTGTACCGGAGACCGGTGTGATTCCCGCCGCCGTCGGTGAAGGTGCGGGAGGCGCGCAGGGGGTGAACACCATCACCATTGGCATCGGTGAGTACGCAATCAGCGCGCAAAGCGATTCCCTGCTTGTGACACACGCGCTCGGGAGCTGCGTCGCGGTGTGTATCTGGGATCCTCAGGCTCGCGTCGCCGGGCTGCTGCACTTCCTGCTCCCGGATGCCTCAGAACATTCGACGCGGAGCGTGACGCAGCCGGGGGCGTTCGCCTCCACGGGCATCCCGCTGCTCTTTGAAACGGCCTATCGGAGCGGACTGCACAAGGCACGCGCGAGGGTGTACCTGATTGGTGGCGCCGAGATGCCGCATTTGGGCGTTGCGCCACGCCAGATCGGCAAGCGCAACACCCTGGCCGCGCGCCGCCTGCTGTGGGCTAACGGGGTGATGATCGCCAGGGAGGAAGTTGGCGGACTCGTCCCGCGGAGCGTGTATCTGTGCTCGCGGACAGGCCGGCTTCGAATCAAGGCCGGACATCAACATATCGTGATCGAATGAGAGAGGTTGGAATGAGTACTGCCGCTGCTAAATCGCTGAACCTGCTGGTCGTCGATGACTCCGCCATGATGCGCGCAATGCTTACCCGCGCGGCGCGTCTGTCGGGCCTTCCGATCGGCGCGATCCACGAGGCGGCAAACGGCCAGGAGGCGCTGGCGCTGCTCGAGACGCAAAGCGTCGATGCCCTCTTCACGGATCTCAACATGCCGGTCATGACCGGAATGGAACTGCTGCGGATAATTGACGAGCGGAACAGTTGGCCAGGCCTGCTGCGCGTCGTGATTTCGGCGGATGGTTCAGCAGCCAAGCGCGACGGCGCCGATGCGCTGAACACCCTTCGCTATATCGAAAAACCGTTCAAGCCGGAGGCAATCCGCGATGTCCTTGCCGCGCTCCTCTAACACGCCCTCGCCGGCAACGTTGGTCGCACTGCTGCCCGAGGTCGTCTCCGACGTCGCGGAGCAGATGTTCTTCGGCTGGGCGGAAGCCTGCGATGCCGCTCAGAGCGAAGCGCTCATCCGCGACAGCCTGGCTTCGGCTGGCCCGGACTGGGTGCACGTGGAGGTCGCGTTTCGCGGGGCGATCGACGGTGTGCTCCACGTCGCGCTTCCCTGCGACCTGGCTCGCGACCTGGGCTCGGCGATGCTGGGAATGTCGGACGGTGCCGCGCTGAGCGGTGCCCTGCTTGACGATGCGGCTGGTGAGCTCGCCAACATAATCTGCGGCGCCGTGCTGACTCGCGGCGAACAGACGACGCAGTTCGAGCTGCTGCCACCACTCATCTCGCGACGCGATCCAAGTGCCGCCGCACTGACCACCGGGGTGTCGTTCTTCACGATCAACGACCGGCCGATGATCGTTCGATTCGCCGGCCGCGAGCCCTGACAATGCGCCGGTTGATCGCGATTGGCGCATCGATGGGCGGCATCGTCGCCGTCGAGTCGGTCATTTCAAGGCTTCCAGCCGATACGCCACCAATCGTGATCGTGCAACACATCCTTCCAGCGTTCACAGGTCCATTTGCGAAGCGCCTGGACGCCTCTGGCCCGATCACCGTCGTCGAAGCCGCCAATGGCGATGCCCTCCGGCAGGGGGTGGCCTACCTGGCTCCGCCGCACCACCATCTCCTGGTGAAGTCAGTCAATGGCGAAATGCGCGCAATACTGTCGGCGGCGCCGCCGGTGCGCTTTCACAGGCCATCGGTTGACGCCCTCTTTCACTCACTGGCCGAACTCGAATCAGTCGACATCGTTGCAGCCCTGTTGAGTGGAATGGGGAGTGATGGCGCAGACGGCCTGCTCGCACTGCGCCGCAAGGGCGCGCGGACGATCGCGCAGGACGAGTCGTCTTCGCTCATATTTGGCATGCCGAAGGAAGCCATCGCGCGCGGCGCCGCCGAGCAAATCGTTTCTCTCGAAGAGCTCCCCGCTGCGATCCTTGCGTGTTTGGGTTCCTGGGAAACGTCGCGTGGCGCGACGCGAGGAGCCCTCGCCCACCTGGTGCGTCGCCGCGCACGTCGTGCGTAGTCGCCACCCACGTTGTACGTAGGCCGGGTCTTTAGACCCGGCATGACGCGCATAAGATAAGCGGCTGGTGAGCCAAAGCCGAACTCTCGATACGCGCTGCTGCGTCGCTGGCGGCGGGCCGGCCGGGATGATGGCAGGGCTGCTGCTCGCCCGGGCTGGCGTCGACGTCGTCGTCCTCGAGAAGCACGCTGATTTCCTTCGAGACTTCCGTGGCGACACGGTCCACCCCTCGACGCTCGAATTGATACATGAGCTCGGCGTACTCGACGAGTTCCTGAAACGTCCGCACACCGAGGTACACGAACTTGGCGGCGAGATCGAAGGGGAGCGAATTGTAATAGCGGACTTTTCTCATCTGCCGACGATATGCAAGTTCATCGCACTGATGCCGCAGTGGGATTTCCTCGACTTCCTCGCCGACCAGGCGCGCCGATACCCGACCTTCCACCTGCTCATGAACGCCGAGGTAACCGGCCTGGCGCGATCGGGGGATCGGGTGACCGGCGTGCTTGCAACGACACCGGACGGCCCCATCGATGTGAACGCCACGCTGACGATTGGCGCGGACGGACGTCACTCGATCGTTCGCGAGCAGGCGGGCCTCGATGTGCAGTCCTTCGGCGCGCCCATCGACGTCCTCTGGATGCGACTTCCCCGCCACGAATCAGACAGGAGCGAAACGCTCGGCATCATCACCGCCGGACATGTGTTTGTGATGTTGAACCGCGGTGACTACTGGCAGTGTGCCTTCGTGATCCCCAAGGGCGGCTTCGCCGCGCTCAAGGATAGAGGGCTCGAAGGCTTCCGCGAGGATATCGCCCGCGGGGTTCCCTTTCTCCGAAACCGCGTGACTGAGCTGAAGACGTGGGGCGACATCAAGCTGCTGACAGTGATGGTCGACCGTCTGCGCCGATGGCACGCCCCAGGGCTGCTGTGCATCGGGGACGCGGCGCACGCGATGTCTCCGATCGGCGGCGTCGGTATCAACCTCGCCATCCAGGATGCGGTGGCGGCTGCCAATCTTCTCTATCGTCCACTGCTCGACGGCCGCCTCACGTCCGACCACCTGTCGTCGGTGCAGCAGCGGCGCCTGTTGCCGACACGACTGACGCAAGCAGCGCAGCTCTTCATACAGGAACGGATACTCGGACGGGTGATCAGCGGTAGCGGGCCGGTGACGCTGCCCCTGCCAGCTCGCCTGATCCGCGATCACCCGTTCCTGCGTCGCATCCCTGCGCGACTTGTGGGCGTCGGCGTCAGACCCGAACACATTCGGACGCCGGATGTGTTCGGGCGGAACTGATTCCTGTTATGAACCAGAGACAGCGGAAACGGTCGCGGCACACCTGTGACCGTCCACTTCAACGTCTACCTGGGCACCGATGGTCAGAAAGTCGCGATGCAGATAGCCCAGGGCTACGGGGCCGCGCCGAGGTGATCGCGCCGCGCTCGTGATGCGGCCGATCTCACGTTCCCCCGAGAACACGCGTGCCTGGTAGGCCGGTACGCCGTCTTCGATCGACAGCGATACCAGTTTTCTCACAACCCGCCCGTGACCGCGGTGAAGCACCCTGATGATGACCTCCTGCCCCACGTAACAGCCCTTGGTGAGCGAGATCGCGGTCGACTCGATACCTGCCTCGAGCGGAATAGTGTCTGACGTCATGTCCACGCCGAACAGTGGATAGCCCGCTTCGATCCGCGCGATCTCGATCGCTTCCGAGGAGACGCGCGCCGCGCCCGCTCCCTCGAAGGCGCCCGCCAACGCCGCGGCTTGGGAGATGTCGCCGTACAAACAGAAGCCGGGTGTACCAAGCTGATCGATCCGAACCACGACGACGGGAGTGCCCGCAATGTCGGCCCGGGCATTCTGATATGGCGCCCAGCAGGACAGCCCCGAGAGGGCTGGAGCGACCCGTTCGATCGTGGACGCCGCCGCGGGTCCATGAACCCAGACCGACCGCAGAGATTCAGCCAGGTCGGTAAGCTGCACGTCCTCGGAGAAGAGGAACTGGTCGAGGCGTGCCAATGTGGCGGCCTGCTCCTCTGCTGGAACATCGAGAAGAATCATGTCGCCGGATTCGAGGACGTGAAGATCAGTGAGCATGCGCCCCTGCGGCGTCAGCCACGCTGCGTAGCAGCCTGCGCCAGGCCCGAGAGCCTCGATGTCGTTGGTCAGGAGTCCCTGCAGGTAGGAGGCACGGTCTCGGCCAGACAGGCCTATGGCCCGCCTGGGTCCGATCTCCCCCATTCCGGTGCCCTCATGCAGAACGAGATAGTCGTCGGAGCAGCTCATCGGCGTCTCCACCTCTGGCCAGGGCCAACCTGATAGGATTTCCAGTGCGATGTCACTTCACGTCCTCGGGCGCCATTGTACCTGGGCGATTCTGCTGCTTCTGGCCGCCACGCTGCCCGCGCTCGCTCAGACGCCGCAGGCAGCCGCTTCGGCAACCAGGAGCTACACCGTATTTCTGCGGGGTACACCCGTTGGACGCGAGGATCTGACGGTCCGATCCGACGCCTCAGGCTTGACGATCTCGAGCCAGTCGATGTTAGGTGCGCCGCTCAACGTCGTGATGCGGAAGGGTGAGGTGAAGTACCGCCCCGATCTGACGCCCGCTTCTCTGACACTCGACGTGACAATCAATCAGAAGAACGTGACGCTGCGGACCACGTTCGAGAACGGGTCGGCTGTATCCGAAGGCAACGACGCCGGCTTCCCTATTCGCACGACGACACCGATCCAGCCGCGCACATTTGTTTTTCCTGACGTCTTCTTCGGCGCGATCGAGGCCCTCGGACGTCAGCTCGCGGTCCGCAACGGGCTGCCCGACGACCTGAATGCTTTCATTGCCCCTGGCGTCGATGTCGCCCTGCGCGTCAAGGACGCGTCACGGGGTCGCGTGTCTACGAGTACATCTACCATCGACGTCTACCGCTATGAGCTGGTGTTCTCGAACTCGACGGGTGAGCTGACCGCAAATCTCACGACGGAACTGAGCGGCGGCCTAATCAGCTTCCAACTGCCATCGCAGGCGTTCGAAGTCATCCGAGAAGACCTCACCACTTCTACGTCGCGCACGATGGTCTTTGCAAACCCGACCGACGAACCCGCCTCGATCCTCTCGAGCGGCTTCACGCTCATCGGAACGATCACTCGCCCACGCGGCACTTCGCCAACGACAAAGCTGCCCGCAATCGTCCTTCTCGGGGGTTCGGGTGCGGTAGAGCGCGACGGCTACGTCGGTGGTGTTCCAATCCTCGGTCAACTGGCCGGCGCATTAGCCGATGCCGGCTTCGTTGTCGTGCGCTACGACCGGAGAGGGGAGGGCCAGAGCGGCGGCCGTTCCGAGTCCGCCACGCTCGGTGACTACGCCGAGGACCTCCGCGTTGCGGTGAAGTGGCTGTCCGATCGCAAGGACGTCGATCCCAAGCGGATTGCGGTACTGGGGCACAGTGAGGCCGCCTGGGTGGCGATGCTCGCAGCCTCGCGAGACAGCCGGATCGCCGCGGTCGTCTCCATCGCGGCACCGTCGCAAACAGGGGCCGAAGTAGTTCTCGATCAGCAGCTCATGGCGCTCAGTCGCTTAAATCTCTCGCCGGTTGAGCGCGAGGAAAAGATCGTCCTCCAGAAACGTATACAAGCTGCGGTGCTGAGCGGAACGGGATGGGAAGGCGTGCCTGCCGACCTGCGGCGCCAAGCCGACACACCGTGGTTCCAGAGTCTGCTCGCTTACGATCCAGCCAAGGTGCTCGAGAAGGTCAAGCAACCAATGCTGTTCGTGCATGGCCAGCTTGATAAACAGATCGCCGTCACCAACCTCGAACGTCTCTCGGACACCGCACGCAAGGTGAGCAAATCGAAGACGATCGATGTCGTTTCGGTGCGCGGCGTGAATCATCTGCTCGTGCCGGCGGTAACGGGCGAGATCTCGGAATACAGCACGCTGACCGACCGCAACGTCAGCCGCGACGTCAAGATGGCGATCGGCGACTGGCTCACTCGAACACTCCCAGCCAAGTGACTGACATGAAGGTCCAGATGGTCGTCGCGGCCCTCGTGCTCGCGAGCGGTACTGTTGCCTCTACGCAGCAACGGGTTGTCGCACGAGCGACACTCACCGCGGTCGAGGGCATTCGCGTCGGTCACTACACGCTTTCCGAACGTCCAACGGGGTGCACTGTCGTCCTGATTGATGGCGCAGGAGCGGTCGGCGGAGTAGCACAGCGCGGTGCAGCGCCTGGAACGCGCGAGACGGACCTGCTTGACCCTCTGAATATGGTCGAACGCGTGAATGCAATCGTGCTCACAGGCGGAAGCGCGTACGGACTCGACGCTGCGCAGGGCGTGATGCGCTACCTCGAGGAACGCAAGATTGGTTACCCGATCGCCGGGGGTGTGGTTCCAATTGTTCCAGCCGCGGTGATTTTCGATTTGCCGTTCGGAGGAAGGCCGGACATTCGTCCAACGGCTGATTGCGGGTACAAGGCCGCATTGGCCGCGTCGGCCTCTCCCGTACAGGAGGGCAATGTCGGTGTTGGCGCCGGAGCAACGGTGGGAAAGCTTGGAGGTCAGGGCGGTCGAGGCAACGCCACGGCTCTCCGCTCGCCAATGAAGGCAGGTGTCGGCTCGGCCGCCATTCGCCTCGACAGCGGCCTCGTGGTCGCAGCTATTGCGGTGGTCAACGCGGTGGGTGACGTAATCGACCCGACGACGGGGCGCGTGGTGGCCGGCGTGCGCAACGCAGACGGCTCGCTCGCCGACGCGCGAGTCCTTCTTCGCGCGGGATCCACGGCACCACCACGCCCCGGTGAGAACACCACGCTGGTTGTGGTGGCCACCAATGCGATGCTGAGCAAGACGCAGACATCCCGCATGGCCCTCATGGCCGACGATGGCCTGGCGAGGGCAATCAATCCCGTCCACACCCAGGGCGACGGCGACACCGTGTTCGGATTGGCGACAGGACGTTGGTCTGGAGCTTTTGATTTGACGACCGTCGGGGCACTGGCCGCGGAAGTCGTTTCGGAAGCGATCGTCCGAGCCGCCACTGAAGCGGCCGGTTCTGGTGGGCTGGCCGCTGCGCGCGATGTGGGCACTGTGCCTGCCCGATTCAAGTAGTCGCCGCTTCACCGCTCCTTGTGAACCTCCACCTCGTGCTGCTCGTCGGCTACTCCTTCGCGCTTGTCGCGATGGGGTTATGGATGTCGCGCGCCGTCCGCGGCAGCGCGGACTTCTTCGTCGCAGGCCGGAAGCTTTCCGCATCGCTTCTCTTTTCAACCGTGCTCGCGGCGAACATCGGCGCCGGTACGACGATCGGCGCCGCAGGCGTTGGATATCGCGACGGGATCAGCGCGTGGTGGTGGAATGGGTCGGCGGCGATCGGTTCCCTTGTCCTCGCTCTTTTCGTCGGCCCGCGCATCTGGAAGATTGCCGCAACGCACAATCTCTATACCGTGGGCGACTATCTCGAGCTGCGCTACGGACGCGCCGTCCGCGGTGTCATCTCCGTGCTCATCTGGTTCGGCACACTGTCGATTCTTGCCGGACAACTGATCGGTGGTTCGGCGATCCTCACGTCGGTTGCCGGCATCCCGAGAGAGGCCGGGATCATCGCCAGCGCGCTGGTGATGACGAGTTACTTCGTCGCGGGGGGCTTACTCAGCTCCGCCTGGGTGAACATGGTGCAGCTCGGCGTGCTGGTCGTTGGATTCCTTGTCGCGGTTCCGATGGTGCTGGCCAATGCGGGCGGTGTTTCCGGTGTCACCAGTGCGGCCGCCTTGCCGGGAACCTTCGACAGCATTCTCTACTCCGGCGGCGCACGCTCCGGGTGGACGTTTCTCTTTCTGCTGGCGCCGAGCTTCGTCATCTCTCCTGGCCTCCTACAGAAGGCCTACGGTGGCGTGAGCGCGGGAGCCGTTCGGCGCGGCATTGGCCTTCAAGCGGTTGCGCAGGCGCTGTTCGGCTTTCTGCCGGTCCTTCTGGGAATGTCGGCGCGAGTGCTGCATCCCGGAATCACCGACGCCAACATGGTCCTTCCAACGGTGCTGATCGAGCAGTTGCCGACCGCCTTCTCTGCGCTGGCGCTGGCCGCTGTCTTCTCGGCTGAAGTCAGCACGTGCGACGCGATCCTCTTCATGCTGTCAACATCGCTCTCACAGGATCTCTACCGCCGGTTTATTCGACCTGACTCTACCGACGCGCAGCTCCTGCGGGTCGCCCGTTTCGCCGCCGTCGCGGGCGCAGTGGGTGGCGTGCTGCTTGCGCTCCGGCTACCAACGGTCACCGCGGCGCTCGGGATCTTCTATTCGCTGATCGGCGCGACGCTCTTTGTTCCCGTGCTGGGCGGACTCTACATCCGCAGGGCGGCAACGCCGGAAGCCATGTCGGCGGTCATCGCGGGCGGTGGCGTGGCCCTCGCGGTCATCTTCCTTCCGCATCGATCAGCCTGGTGGCTTGACCCGGCAGTCGCAGGCCTCGCGGCTGCGGTGCTGGCATTTCTGGCTGCGCTGATACTGAGGCGTCCAGCGATGGACGCCGGCGTGCGGTAAACTTTCTAGTTCGCTGACACATCGACCCCACTTGTCGCCATTTTTTCAGCCGCTGACACTCCTATGAAAACGTATCGCATTGCAGTCATCGCCGGGGACGGCATCGGCAAGGAAATCATCCCCGCCGGCATGGACGTCCTCAGGATCGCGGCAGACCGCGGCGGTTTCCGCTGCGACTTCACCGAGATCCCCTGGGGCTGCGACTACTACCTGGCGCACGGCAGGATGATGGATGCCGACGGCATCGATCAGCTCATGAAATTCGACGCGATCTACCTGGGGGCAATCGGTGCACCTACGGTGTCCGACGCGATCTCGGCGCGCGAGATGATCCTGCCGCTTCGCCAGAAGCTCTTCCAATACGTGAACCTGCGCCCCATGCGGCTGATGCCCGGGATCCGGTCGCCACTTGCCGGTCGCGGCCCGGCGGACATCGACATGGTGTGTGTGCGCGAAAATTCCGAAGGCGAATACTGCGGTATCGGAGGTCGACTACACGCGGGAACGCCACAGGAGCTGGCCGAGCAGACGGGTGTGTTCACCCGCCACGGCATCGAGCGCATCGCGCGCTACGGGTTCACGATTGCCCAGTCGCGTCCACGTAAGATGCTGGCGAGCGCGACGAAGTCAAACGCATTGCAGCACTCGATGGTGCTCTGGGACGAGGTGGTGGCGGACGTCGCGAAACAATTCCCCGACGTGAAATACCAGAAATTTCATGTGGACGCGATCGCGGCGCGCATGGTCACGCACCCCCAGACGCTGGACGTCATCCTCGCTTCGAACCTGTTCGGTGACATCCTCACCGACATCGGCTCGGCGATTTCAGGAAGCCTGGGCGTGGGCCCCGGCGGCAATATCAACCCGGAGCGCACGACACCATCGATGTTCGAGCCGATTCACGGCTCGGCGCCGGACATTGCCGGGAAGGGCATCGCCAATCCCATCGCGACAATCTGGGCGGGCGCGATGATGCTCGATCATCTGGGAGAACGCGCGGCGCACGACAGCATCCTGGCCGCAATCGAGCAGGTGATCGGCAGCGAAGCCGTGAAGACCCCGGATCTGGGCGGGCGCGCAACTACTGCGGAAATGACCAGTGCGGTAGTGTCGGCACTGGGCGCCGTGGTCTGATCAGCCGGCGAAGAGGGTTCCGGTCGGCGTCGAAAGGAACGCGGCCAAAGGCACCTCCTCCTGCTTGAGAAATCCAGTCTGCGGAAGGTCGCCTGCTCGCACGAGATGAATGACGGCCACGGCGGAAGCGGCCGTGGTCCACGCGATAGCGCTCAGAGTGCCTGCGGCAGTCGCTCTTGGACGATACGCGCGGACGAACTCGCGGCGCTGGAGCCGGCCATCCGCATGCCCCTCCGCGGAGACATGGACGTACACGATGTCCGCATCGACTGGCGGCTTGGCGTTGGTCAGAATTTCTCCCGCCAGTTCGCGGCGCTCGCGCATCAGCAGCTCGTGGAAGAAGAAGTTCATGAGCGCCATATGGCCCGGATAGCGAATCGTCTTGTAGTCGACGTTGGCCACTGTCCCGTGCAGCGTGCCGCAGAGCGTACCCAACCCACCCGATGTGGTAAACGCCTCCAGTTGGACGCCTTCGACGTAGAGCGTCTCGTGCCACTCGAGCGGTGACACACGCTTTCGGACTCCGTCCTCGATGACCTCGCAGTCGTTGAGGTACTCGTTCACCACGCCTTCAGGCGACCAGTTGAAGGCGTAGCCCATGAGTCCTGTCGGATGTCGCGGCAGTGCCCCCACGCGCAGGCGCAACGATCGACAGGTATCAAAGAGCGCCACCTGCGCTGCGCCGACGATACTGATGAACCCTGGTGCCAGACCGCACTGCGGCGCCATCAGCGCTCGAGAGGAGGAACTGAGCGCGAGGATCGCGTTGGCGGTGGCGACGTCTTCGGTGAGATCGAAGTAGTGGATGCCGGCTGCATGAGCGGCGGTAGCGACACTCAGATTCGCTCGAGGCGGTAGACAGGACAGCACGGCATCCACCGAGCCAACCATCTGTTGCAGATCGTCAACGGCCGTCAGATCCGCACCACGTACAGGAAAGGGAAGCCCGGTCCTTGGACCGCGCTCATCGAACCCACGGACATCGAATCCATTTTCGTAAAGCAACGTCGCAGCAACGGTGCCCACGCGACCCAGTCCGGCCACGGCGATCGTCCGAAGTGGCATGCGTCAATCTACCACCGCCGTATGCCGAGCGACGCACACGAACAGCACTGCCTGGCGCACGATTGGCCTTACGGCGGGAACCCGAGGGCAAGCTTTACGGCGGCGTACTCCGGATGCACGCTGCCGTCCGCGGCGCGAATAACGAGCGGCGGCTCGACCCACGTGCGCTCCCGCATCCGCTCAGGAAGATCCTGCGCCCGCATCATCAGGAACAGTGTGACGAGGGGCGGGTCATTTTCCTTGAACACCACGGGCCTGCGGCGCACGATGGTCAGGGTCGCGTCCACCGCAGCGTTTTCAACCCGCGCACGCTGCTCCTCGGGAAACACGCATGCGAAAACCCCGCCCGCATCGAGGCACGACAAGGCCCGGCTGACGTAGTCACGGATGTCCCCGCGCACCTCGAAGCGGCATGCGACTTTCTGCGGATGATCGCCGTGCAGCCCAGCGTCCAGAGGAAAGTACGGCGGACTGCCGAGGACAAGGTCGAATCGTTCGTCGCCCTTCAATGCATCGGGATCGCGGAAATCCGCGTGCCGAATGTCGATACGATCCGACAGTCCGTTATAGGCCGCCGATCGTCGAGCAAGCTCCACGCTCTCGCTTTGCGCCTCAACGGTTACGAACTTCGCTCCAGGCAGACGCCACGCGACTATCATCGCCACGGATCCGATGCCAGAGCCCAGATCGAGTACACGCGCCGCCGACGGCGCCCACGTCGACCCGTACCACGCGGTAAGAACATCGTCTGTCGAGAAGCGATGACCCTTCTTCAGTTGGAGAATTCGAAAGTGACCGCTGATGGCGTCGAGTGACTCCCCTGCGTTCACATCTGCGGGCGCCAACGCGCCTGGGGGAATCGGGCCAGGCTTCGCCCATCCCTTGAAGTGCGTATCGCTCATGGCGCGAGGCTCGCGAAATGGTGCGGTAAGATCACCGAACCCATGTGGATTCTGCGAACCGTAACCGATGATCTGCCCGAGCAAACATTCCGTATCCTGCCGGGCGGAATCAAGACGATGGGGCGGGCGATAGGGGCCGACTTTATCATCGAAGCAGCGTTGGTCTCGAGGGTACATTGCCGCCTGGCAATCGCGCCCAGCGGTGACCTGGAAGTTCGCGACCTCGCCAGCACAAACGGCACGTTCGTCAATGACGAGCGCGTCGACGTCGCGCATCTCAAGCCCGGCGATCGCCTGCGCATTGGCCGCGTCGAGCTGGTCGCGCTCCACGAATAGGGAAGCAGCTGTCCTAGGAGCCCTTCGCTAGGTAGTCCGCAACGAAGGGATTGCTCATCCGCTCCCGTCCTACGGTGGTGTCGGGTCCGTGACCCGGATGGACGATCGCATCGTCACCGAGCGGGAAGATCACTTCGGTGATCGAGCGCATAAGGACGTCGTAGCTGCCGCCGGGCAGATCCGTTCGTCCTATCGAGCCCGCAAAGAGAGAGTCGCCCACGAAGAGATGGCGACCATGTGTCCCCTCAGGTCCCACCTGGAGACAGACCTCGCCGGGGCAATGCCCAGGTGTGTGGTGCACCTGCACAGCGAAATCACCGAAGGTAATTGGTCGACCGTCGTAGAAGACGTCGATCGGCGGCTGCGGGTCGACTTTCAGACCGAAGAGAACGCCTTGCTGAACCACGCGTTCATAGAGAAAGAGATCGTCGCGGTGGAGGTAGACGGGCGCGGCGAAGGCCGCCTTTGCTGCCGCGACACCGGTTACATGGTCCACGTGCGCGTGCGTCAGCAGGACGTGTCGCACCGAGAGTCCCAGTCTGGCCACCTCCGCGACGAGTTGGTCCACTTCGTCACCAGGATCGACAATCACGGCCTCGAGGGTCCTGGGACAGGCCACGACGTACCCGTTCTTCCTGAACGGTGAAACCGCGCGGACTTCGAGGATCATAGGGTCATGGTACTTTGTGTGCTCGACGACCTGCTGTTCTCCGTCAAAATCTCGACCGCCGCGAAGGTGCTTGGCGCTCCCGTTTACTTCGAACGCAAGGCCGATTCGGTGGTGGACACCGTACGCGACAAGCGCCCGGCTCTTGTGATCTTTGACCTCAATAGCATCAAGCTGCGGCCTCTGGACGCCATCGCCTTGCTCAAGGCCGATCCTGACCTTCGAACGATTCCAACACTCGGATTCGTGTCTCATGCGGACGCCGCCACCATCGCGGCCGCGCGTCAGGCGGGCATCGACGAGGTCATTGCAAGATCGGCATTCGTCGATCGACTCCCCGAGCTCATCACTCGCGGATGAACCACCACGCGAGCGCCGCGAGAGCCGCCAACAGGGCGCCGACGATCACGACGGCATTGACCGTCCTTGGCGCGGGGTGGGCGAAGTCCTCGTCGTCGCCAGACCCGTGAGTATCGAGCAGAGAATCGATCGCCCGAAGCTGGCGAACGAGCGCTGCAGCCGTTGCATAGCGTCTCTCTGGGTTCGGTGCGACGGCGCGCAAGGTCACGTCATCCAGGGCTTTCGGCACGTGCGGGTTCGCGGCGCTCGGCGATGCCGAGCCGCGGGCCGACGGCCTCTTTGCCGTCAACAT
>Ga0075430_100001583_pt1 | contig 18581 bp, 13 predicted proteins | sample RhiMetdeltSRZDD4_FD_75294 | JGI IMG/M metagenome (GOLD analysis project Ga0075430, IMG submission 75294) | Populus rhizosphere microbial communities from Tennessee, USA - Rhizosphere MetaG P. deltoides SRZDD4 | ecosystem: Host-associated > Plants > Roots > Rhizosphere > Soil | place: USA... | reverse complement strand
GGTCCGTGCCGCGCCCTCCGCGGGAAACCGTGCTCAGCCGCGGCGGCCGTGGCAGATCTCGCCTTCGCGCTGTCGCGGCTCGCTCCCGTTCCGGCCCGTCCACAGCCTGCCATTCAGATCGCCACGCCCACGACCGCAGCCATCCTCAGCCATCGATTGTCGGTCATACTACCTCCCGCTTCTACGCCACTGCACATGCGTTCCGTCCGACACCTGCGCGGACGAAAGCGGAAGGCGGGCGCGCAAGGAGCGTGCTGCGAGCCGATTCGAAAATCGAAGGGCCGGTCCCGAAGGACCGGCCCTAACGATTCGTGGAATTCCAAGCGTTCGGAGTCCCGCGTGGCTCAGTCGACCTTGTCCTTGATCGTCTTCGCCTTGTCGAGGTGCGCCTGGACCTTCGGCTTGGCCTCGGCGATCGCCGCCTTGAGGTCGGCGTTCGTCGTGCGGTTGTCGAGGTCGGTCAGGAGGTCGAGCGTCTCCTGGTGCATGTCGACCTGCTCTTCCATGAACTCGACGTCGAAATCCTTACCAACGGCCTTTCCGTTCAGGTCGTTGATGTCCTTCTGAGCTTCTTCCCTGAGATCGTTCGCCTTGTCGTTCGACGCCGGCATGACGTTCAGCCGGGTGGCGAGCGCTTTCACGGACTCGAGCATCGCGCCATGATCCTTCACCATCTGCTGCGCGAACGCCTTCACCTCGGGATTCGTCGCCTTTTCAGCGGCGATCTGGCTATAGTCGACCTCGCCCTGGTTCGCGACGGTGATCGCATCCACGACGTTTGCGTCCGTCCACGGAGCATCGACCGTCGGGGTCGGCGTCGTGGCGGTCGCAGGCGGCGTCGTAGCGAGCGTGTCCGTAGTTTCATCCGCTTTTGGTGCGCATGCGGCGAGCATACCAAACGTGCCGATGGCGAGCACACTGGTGAGCCGCGTCGTCCTGAACCTGTGCATGTATTACCCTCCTCAGAGTGTTGGCCAACAAACCGTTGTGGAAGGCAAGACTCGTGCTTTGACCGCGCTCGAAACCCAACTGTCCGGACGTGGTCGAGCCCGTCTGCCGGACGAGCTCGACCGCATGCGCTGACCGATTTTTCGGAGCCCAGCAGGCTGTCGTCGTCGTCCCGAGGCCTCAGCCGAACCGCATCGTACTTAGCGAGGGCCCTCCCGGGATACCGAGGACCCTTCGCTTCGCTCAGGGTGACACCACTACCGGTCCCGATACTTCTCCTCAATCCACTTCCGCGCCGCCCGCGTTAGGCTCCGCGTCCGTGCGCGCTCCGCCGCGGCTGCTCCCTGATCCTGCTTCCGAGCGAGGAATGCGAGCTCGCGACGAAGCTGCCGCCAATGCTCGAGACGGTCGGCCTCGAGGGCGCCACGCCGAAGCGCATCCAGCACGGCACAGTCAGGCTCGGTGCCGTGCGCGCAGTCGGTGAAGCGACATCGTTCGGCCAGGGCATCGATGTCCGCGAACGCCGCGTCGATGCCCGCGTCGGCGTTCCAGAGCTGAAGCTCGCGCATCCCCGGTGTATCGATCAGCAACGCGCCGTTCGCGAGCACGACGAGCTCGCGATGCGTCGTCGTGTGCTGGCCGCGGCCGTCCTCGAGCACGTCCGACGTCCGCAGCCGCTCGGCGCCGAGCAGGTGATTCACGAGCGTGGATTTCCCGACGCCGGACGATCCCATGACGACCGCCGTGCGCGCGGGGACGAGGTGCCTGACGAGGTCATCGAGACCCACGCCCGTCGCCGTCGAGATCGCGATGACTTCCACGCCCTGCGTCGAGGCGCGGACTTCCGCGATCGCCGACTCGACGTCGGCGCTCAGATCTGCCTTGCTCAGTACGATCACCGGCGTCGCGCCACTCTCCCACGCCAGCGTCAGGTATCGGTCGAGCCGGTGCAGGCTGAGATCGGCCGGCAACGCCGTCATGATGAGCGCGACGTCCACGTTCGCCGCCACGACCTGTGCCTCGACGACATACGCCGCCTGTCGCACGAACGCGCTCCGCCGAGGCAACACCCCGTGAACGATCGCGGCGCCATCGCGATCGGGCGCCGAGATGACGACCCAATCGCCGACGGCCGGCAGCGCCTCGCGCGACGCCGCGGCGTGCCGCACGCGACCGGCGAGTATGGCTGACCGCTCGCCGTCTCCCGTGCGCACGACGTAGCGATCGCGGTGCTCGGCGACGATGCGCGCGGGCGACCGGCTCGACTGAGACCCTGCGGGTTTACTCTCTTCCGTCGCGGCCGCGAAGGCAGCCGCCCACTCCGCATCCCACCCTAACGAGGCCAGGGGCGAGAGATCTTCTATTGTCACTGGAGAATGCTCCTGAGAGCCGACGCACGGCGGCGATGAAACGCCAACCGGTGTGTCGGAATGGGACGTGGGCCGGCAGCCTGACGGCGCCGGCAAGAACGAGCGCGCCTATCGCGGCTCGATCACGCCCTGGGAGCTGTCGTTCGTCAGTACGTTGTCATTCCGAGCGGAGCCGCGCAGCGGCGTAGCCGAGGAATCGCGGGCGGTCCCGACCGAGGGGTCGCTCTACCGATATGACCGCGATTCCTCGACTGCGCGCCTTCGGCGCTCCGCTCGGAATGACAACCCGGTCGAGCGATCCGTCGTCAGGACGCGAGAGTCGCGGTGCGAGTGACAATGACGGCGGTGACCATCAGGCGCCTCCGGCAGCTGAAGCGTTCATGCATCGTACGCAGCGAGCTTGCTGCGTCCGGGTCGAACGAAAGCAGAACCAGTGACGGCGGTCAAGCCCGGCCGACTACGCTGCCTGCTTCGGCGCGCCGGACAAGGTGAACGCCCGGATGGCGGTCGCGAGCTCCCAGCCCGACAGCAGCGCGACGGCCGCGAGGGCGACTCGGCTCGCTTCATTGAAGAAGAGCACTCCGACAAATCCGCCCGCGGCGGCCGCCCACGCGAGCAACGCGAGCCACCGCGGGCGCGAGGCATCCTGCCACTCCGCCCACCCGAGCACCACGGCGCCGAGGGCGACGAGGAAGTTGCCGAATCGCGCGGCCACCAGCCCGATCGGGTGTGTGGCGTCGAACACCGCCGCGAGCTCGGTGCGGCCCGCCGCGAACTGCTCGGCCATGAGTGTGCCGGCACCGGCCATGTACCCGATGTTGAGCGCGTTGATCGCGAGGCCGAGCGCGATGAGGGCGAGCGCGGCGACGAGCGGTGCGCTGATCGACCGTGCTGGCGGAGCGCTGTCGTCGGAGCCGCGGTCGGTCACCAGGCGAACCCAGATGCCGGCAATGAGCAGCCCGGAACCGGCCAGCATGAGGAGGTGCATCGTGCGCCAGTGGGTCGTCTCGGCGATCACGCGCAGCTGACTCTCTGCGGGGCCGGCGAGCACGGGGTGCACCGCGGCGCCATAGCCGAGCAGGATCATTCCGAGCAGCAGCGCGCTGGCGAGCGCGCGGGCAACTGTCGTCACTAGATTCCTCGCGTGATCGGTCCCAGCCCATCCCCGTCCCCACAGGCAACGTACACCGACCCCCGCGGTCCGGGGAGCGTTGCCGACGCGGTGACCATGCAGGGCCGCGTCTGCGTCGTGACGGGCGCAACGCGCGGGATCGGCCGCGCCACCGCCCGCGAACTCGCCGCGCTCGGCGCGGAGCTCGTGCTCGTCGGGCGAGATCAGCGGATGCTCGACGAGGCCGTTGGCGCAACCGCAAAGGAGACCGGCAACGACCGCATCTCCGGAATCCGGATGGACCTCGCGTCCATGAACTCGATTCGGAAAGGCGCCGCCGAGATCCTCCAGCGCTGGCCGGCGATTCATGTGCTCGTGAACAACGCCGGCGTAAACGCGAAGCGACGGACGCCGAGCGCCGATGGGCGCGAGCTGACGTTGGCGGTGAACCATCTCGCGCCGTTTCTGCTCACGAGCCTTCTCGCACCCGCGCTCATTCGCGCGGCGCCCTCGCGTGTCGTCAACGTCACGTCGGTGTTCGCGCACCTCGGCCACGTGGATCTCGATGACCTCGAGCAAGGACGCCGCAGCTACAGCTCCACGCGCGCCTACAACCGCTCGAAGCTCGCGAACGTCATGTTCACGCTCGAGCTGGCGGAGCGGCTTCGCGGCACCGGGGTCACCGCGAACGGCGTGTCGCCGGGGCTCGTCGCAACCGACCTGCTGCGCGAGCACTGGTACATGACGTCGCCGAAGCTTCGATTCTGGCACGGGCTGCTGATGACGCCGGAGCGCGCGGCGGAGCGGGTGGTGCACGTAGCGACGTCGCCGGCGCTCGAGCGCGTCACGGGGACGATCCTCACCGGAAGCGACAAGCCGGCGCGCGTTCCTCGCGGCGCGCGAGACCCTGGTCGTCGCACACGACTCTGGGAGCTCACGGCGATCATGACGACGGCGCCGACGATCCCGGTCCGCAACCCGACCCGTTAGGCGTGAGCGATCGCGAGCACGCGGCGCCGACGACGTCGCTGGGCGAGCTTGCGCGAGTTTTCCTGAAGCTCGGCGTCATCGGATTCGGCGGGCCGGCCGCACACATCGCGCTCATGGAAGACGAGGTCGTGCACCGGCGCCGGTGGCTCGACCGCGAGCGGTTTCTCGACTACGTCGGCGCGACGAATCTCATTCCCGGTCCAAACTCGACCGAGCTCGCCATCCAGATCGGCCGGGATCGCGCGGGATGGCCGGGTCTCGTCGTTGCGGGGGCGTCGTTCATACTGCCGGCGGCGGTCATCGTCGGCGTGCTCGCCTGGGGATACACGCGGTTCGGAACGATCCCTGAAGTAACCGCGTTGCTCGCGGGAGTGAAGGCGGCGGTGATCGCGATCGTCGTCCAGGCGCTGGTGCGTCTCGCCCGCACTGCGGTGAAATCGGCGTGGCTCGCGGTGATCGCCGGTGCGAGCGTGGCGGCCGCTCTCGCTGGAGCACACGAGCTGATCGTGCTGCTCGCCGCGGCTGCCGTATGCGCGGTCGTTGCAGCGGTGCTGCGTGGCGGGCGGCCAGCGACGCCGTTACTCGTCGCGATCCCGCTCGCGGACTACGGCGGCGGCATCGTCGCGTCGGCGTTAGGCGGCGCGGCGCTCGCGGTGACGCCATCGCTCGTGTCGATCTTCGCCGTCTTCCTCAAGATCGGCTCGGTGATCTTCGGCAGCGGATACGTGCTGCTCGCCTTCCTCCGTGCGGACGTCGTCGAGCGGCTCGGCTGGCTCACGAACCAGCAACTCCTGGATGCGGTGGCGGCCGGTCAGATCACGCCGGGCCCGGTGTTCACGACCGCGACGTTCATCGGCTATCTGGTCGGCGGTAGTCCGGGCGCCGTGGTCGCAACGTCAGGCATCTTCCTGCCGGCGTTCATCTTCGTCGCGGTGAGCGGACCGCTCGTGCCGCTCATCCGTCGGTCGCGGGTCGCCGGAGCTGCGCTCGACGGCGTGAACGTCGCGTCGCTCGCGTTGATGGCGGTCGTCACGTGGGAGCTCGGACGCGATGCACTCGTAGACCTTACCACGATCCTGATCGCGGTAGCCGCGGGTGCGCTGCTCGCGACGCGGCGGGTAAACGCGGCGTGGCTCCTGCTCGGCGGCGCACTGGCGGGGCTCCTGAGGCTCGCGTGAGCCGGTCCGAGCGAAGCGGCCGAAGGCCGCGCGATTCCTCGACTCCGCGCGCGCTTCGCGTGCGCTCCGCTCGGAATGACATTGCCTCTATGCTCGGAATGACACAGTCGCCGGTACGTCGCCACGGGTGAAGGCGTTCACGAGCGTCCGCAGATGTCGCGCATCGCCTTCGACCGAAAGTCCGGCCGGGTCGCCGCGCTCCGGATAGCCCTCGAGAAAGAGCCGCGCGATGGCCAACCCTGGTCCGTTCACCCTGAGGTCGGCCCCGGGAACCGCGCCGCGGCCGATCTCCGCGCGCTCACCGCGCAACACTATATGGTATCGTGTACCGTCCGCCTCGAGCTCGGCGGACATGGTCACGCCGCCGCGATACCGCCGCCGAAGCGCCACGAGGAGCCACTCGATACTGCGGCGCTCGCGAGCGCCGGGCTTCCCCATTCGCCGCCACCCCCATCGGCCGAGCGCGTGGATGGCCGGCTCGAGCGCGCGTCCATCCTCGGTGAGGCGATAGGCCGCGGCTTCGCCCGTGCCGGTCGCACGCTCGATGAGTCCCATCGCCTCCATCTCCTGCAACCGCTTCGCGAGCAGGTTGGTCGTGATCCCCGGGAGCCCGCGCAACAGGTCCGAGTAGCGCTGCGGGCCGAGGAGGAGGTTCCGGATGACGAGGAGCGTCCAGCGCTCGCCGACGACGTCGAGCGCGCGCGCGAGTCCGCAATACTGGGCGTAGGAGCGTCGGGCCACGAAACTATGATTTATAAAGCTCGTACTTTACTTTCTATTAGTACTCTCGAAACCTAATTCCCGAACACTCCCATGGTCAACGCGTCGCCATTGCTCGTCGCGGCGTTCGTGAGTCTCGCGTTCGCCGTCGCATTCGCATTCCTGATCGCGGTCTACCGCGCTGCCGTCGCCACCGTTCACCCTGACCCGCGTGGACTCACGGCGCGCGTCGCAGCGGGCACGGCGGTCTGGATCGCTCTTACCGGCGCGCTCGCGGCGGCCGGCATGCTGAGCTTCTCGTCGCGACCGCCGACGATGCTGGTTCTGCTACCCGCCATTTTTGCAATCGCCATCTGGCTCGGTACGTCGCGACTGGGTGGGCGACTCGCCGCCGGCCTTCCGCTCGCCGCGCTCGTCGGCGCGCAATCGTTCCGCCTGCCGCTCGAGCTCACGATGCACCGTGCGTACACCGAGGGGCTCATGCCCGTGCAGATGAGCTACTCGGGGCGGAATCTCGACATCGTGACGGGAGTGACAGCGATCGTCGTCGCGGCAATTCTCGTCTGGCGTCCCGTGTCGCTCTGGCTCGTGCGCGTCTGGAACGTCGTGGGTCTGGCCCTGCTCGCGAACATCCTCACGGTCGCCGTGCTTTCCGCGCCGACTCCGTTGCGGAGGTTCCATAACGAGCCGGCGAACGTGTGGATCGAGCACGCGCCGTGGGTCTGGCTCCCGGCGGTGTTCGTCCTCGCGGCCATCGCCGGGCACATCCTGGTGTACCGTCGCCTCCGCTACGAAGCGAGGCAGACGGATCCGGTCGGTCGGGCGGCGCCCGGCTCGGGGCGGGCGGTCACGCTGTAGCGTTAGGCATGGCGGAAACCCGCTGCGTGCTTCGAGCGGGAGCGCCGTGCTGCCAAGGGGTCCAAGTTGGACTCTGACCCCGAATGCGCCGAATGCGGGCTAGCACTTCCGGGGTCTCCCGCGTAACCTCGGTTGACACCCAGTCCCGAACCAACGAGTTGATCGCGGAGCGCTCCATGAATTCGTCCCGTTCGCGGCACCGTCGTGCCATACTGCCCGTCGTGTCGGCCACCGTCGCGGCCGCCTTTTCCAGCGTCGCCTGGGCCCAGGCGGTCCCCGCGAAACGGCCGATGACGTTCCTCGACATGCAGAACATGCGGCAGATCGGGGCGCCAGCGCCGAGCCCCGACAGGAAGTGGCTGCTCTACACGGTCTCGGTGCCGGACTGGAAGGAAGCTCGGCGACAGACCGACATCTACCTCGTGTCGATGGACCAGGGGCTCAGGTCCACTCGGCAGCTCACGTACACGAAGGACAAGAGCGAAAACCAGCCGAAATGGGCGCCGGACGGCTCGTATTTCGTGTTCAGCTCCAACCGCGATGCCGCGCCGAGCGCGGGAGCGGGTGGTGGGGCGCAGCAACCAGGCGGAGCCGGGGGAGGAGGCGGCGGCGGTGCTGGCGGAGCTGCCACGGCCGGCGTACAGCTCTACCTCATGCGCCCCGACGGCGGCGAAGCGCGCAAGATCACGGATGCGCGCGATGGCGTCTCGACGTTCGACTTCACCCGCGACGGCCAGTGGATCGTCTACCGGAGCGGCAAAGCGGGTGAGGAGCAACTATACCGCATCCCGACCGCCGGAGTCGACAGCGTCAAGGCGGAGCAGCTCACGCGTCACCCGACCGGCGTCGGCATCTGGGAGCTCGCACCGGGCGACAAGCGTATCTACTTCATCACGGCCGACACGATCGACCTCGATGAGAAGCTGCGCCGAGAGAAGCGGTTCACGGTCGACATCCGGAACGCCGAGACCCCGGTGTCGAGCCTCTGGGCGTACGACCTCGACGGGCGGAAGACGACGCGGCTCACCCGCGACACGTCGATCACTGTCAGCGCGTTCCAGATCTCCGACGACGGCAAGTACATCGCGTTCCGCGGGATTTCCTCGGATCGCTACAAGAGGAACATCACCGAACAGGGCATCAACGGCGACAACTTCCTGCTCGACGTCGCCTCGGGCTCGATCGAGCGCCTGACGAACAACGCCGAGGTCGGCGAGAGCACGCCGAGCTTCTCTCCGGACTCGAAGTGGCTCGCGTTCTCGGCGCCGGACGACCTGAGCGCCTACTCGATGAAGAACACCCGCGTCTATATCCGCGCGGTAGCCGACCGGAACGGCCAGTGGCGCAAGCTCGGCAGCGATTTCGACGGTGACGTCTCGGTCGGCTTCTGGTCGGCGGACGGCAAGACGATCTACTTCAACGAAGGCATTCGCACGACGAACCAGGCGATGGCGCTCGACGTCGCGACGGGCAAGGTGCGTCAGCTGACGAACGAGAAGGCGTCGCTCAACGTCTCGCGTGACGTCGATACGAAGACGCTCCTCATCCAGTACTCCGACCCGGCGACGCCCGCGACGATGTTCACGGTTGCGTCGATGGACCAGGTCGCAACGCGGTCGGCGTGGAAGCAGCTGACCGAGTCGAACCCGCAGGTCCGTGGTTTCGCGTTAGGCCAGGAAGAGGAGATCAACTGGAAGTCCACCGACGGTCGCACGGTCGGCGGGGTGCTCGTGAAGCCGGTCAACTACGCCCAGGGCCAGCGCTACCCGCTCATCGTCGCCATCCACGGCGGCCCCGCCGGCGCCGACGTGCTCGGCTTCAACGGTGGCTATGGCAGCCAGGTGTTCGCGGGTGCCGGGTACGTCGTGCTCAAGCCGAACTACCGTGGCTCCACGAACTACGGCGAGAAGCACAAGACGGACATCGTCGGCGACTACTTCAAGCTGGGCTACGACGATATCATGACCGGCGTCGATCACCTCATCGCGCAGGGCATCGTCGACAGCACGAAGATGGGCGTGCTCGGCTGGAGCGCCGGCGGTCACTGGTCGAACTGGATCCTGACGCACACGACGCGCTTCAAGGCGATCTCGAGCGGCGCCGGCACGTCGAACTGGATCTCGATGTACGCGCAGAGCGACGTGCAGCGCAACCGCCAGTTCTACCTTGGCAACAAGCTCCCGTACGATGACTTCGATGCGTACTGGAACCAGTCGCCCATCAAGTACATCAAGAACGCGAAGACGCCGACGATGATCCACGTGGTCGAAGGCGACCCGCGCGTGCCGAGCCCGCAGTCGGTCGAGCTGCACATGGCGCTGAAGAAGCTCGGCGTGCCGACGGAGCTCTACATGTACCCGGGCCAGACCCATGGCATCCCGGATCCGCGTAACCAGCTCGTCAAGTCGACGGCGGAGCTGGCGTGGATGGACTACTACGTGCGCGGGAGCGGGAAGAAGTTCTCGTGGCGCGATGTCCTGAAGACATTGGACGACTCGACGGGTCGGTCCGCGGAGACGCGCGTACTGCAGGAAGACCGGTAACACGTCATTGCGCGTTTGGCGCCCGCCGATCTTCGCGTCTGGTCGGCGGGCGCATCGCGCCCGCCTCCCCCAGGCGTGCGTCGTTAGGTACGCCGCCCCACCTCGACGGCTCCCACCGGCGCGCGGCGCGGCCGCGCGCTCGCACTGTCGCGTGTCCGGCGAGACTCTGAGCCTGGCCCGAGAGCGTGGGAGGAGCGCGGGCGCTCGGCGCAGGCGGCGTCGGCCCGCGGGTGCGCGAGCCAACGGCCCGAGGGCTCTTCACACACGCGCAAGGCAGCCGCCGTTGCTTCGACGCCGCGGGCCGTTAGCCGCCGGAGGCGAGTGACCGCGCGACGTGGCGCGACAAACCCAAGGCGCGACGTGGCGCGACAAAGCCTACGCGCGCGCCTCAGCGCGACACTAACCGTACAATGTCGCGAATCGGCAGCGGTATTCGTTCCACTCCAGGCCTGACCGCGGTCTGACGGCGATCTAGCGAGGACACGGTGTCGAGGATCGGCACGCCAGGCCTGTCTCGCTCAGGGCATCGCGGACCGCCGTCGCGACCGTCGAGTCGCCTAACGTCCAATCGACCTTCTGGTAGGTCACCGTCTGGTCGTCCCGCGTATGGAAGAACACGAGCGCGCGCGTCGCCGGATAGTCGCGCGGGATCGACCGGATCGCATCGGCGTACCACGCGGCACGATCGCCGCCCACGGCAAGCGATCCGAACTCCGCGATCATGATCGGCTTCCCGAACTCCGCCATCCGCGGATACTTCGTGCCGAAGATCTCGGCGAACGTCCACCATTTCGACCACTGGGCAATCGGCCCGAAGTTGAGCACGCCGGTCGCCACCCAGTCGACATACGCATCGCCCGGGTAGTAGAGGTCCCAATACTCGTACGCGACGTGCGGCGACCACACCCAGACGACGTTCGTCGCACCAGCGGCCCGGAAGCGCTCGACGACCCGCCGCCAGGCCAGGATGTACTCCTCCTTCGTGTTGTTCTGCGGGCCCCACGGGTACCGGTACGGGTCGTTCATCTCATGCCCGAACCGGATGAAGAACGGACGCTCGAATCGCGCGGCTTCGCTCGCCCACGTGTCGATGTAGAAGTCGTAGTCGCCACGAGCGACGGCGGCGAGACCGTGGCTGTCGCGGACGTCACGGAGGGCGAGGTGCGGGTGGCGCGCACTCTCGAAGTCCGCGAGCCACGGCTCCCAGGTGACGATCGGTATCGACCCGAGGCCGGTGATCGCAGTCAGGACGCCGACCGGGAACTGTTGCTCGGGCTTGTCCCCCCAGGCGCCATAGACCTGGACGAGCGCCATCGGGGCAGTAATGCTGGACTCCAGCGCAAGCACGCCGTCGAGCGTTCGCGGAACTCCACCGTCGTATGCGCCGAGCAACACGATGTCGGGCTTGCGCAGGCGCGCGACGTCGTCACGATAGGGCTCGAGCCACTCGAGGGTCTCGCGCCGCGGCGGCCCGCCGAGCCGGTCGCGGATCCGATGCTCGACCGCACCGGTCGCGGCGCCGAGCCAGCCTAACGCCGACGACAGCGGTCCTTCGGTCGCGGTGCTGAGCGCCGCGAGTCCCAACACGGCGAGCGCGCCGCACAGGACGAACGCGGTCACGAGCACGATGCGCTGGCGGCGGTTCATGCCTGCACGCCTCCGATGCGCGTGACGTCGACGTCATCCCAGGGCGCATTCGACGGCAGACGTCGCGCCTGCCACGCGGCGTACAGCGCACCGAGTGACGCCAGCACCGGCAGCGTCGCGAAGGCGACCATCCCCCACACCGCCTCCGCACTCAGCTCGAGCGACCCCTCACTCGTCCCGAGTGCGCGAACGCCGATCACCCGCGCGAGCGTGATCGCGTACAGCGCAATGAGCGCGAGCTGCGGCCACGCCAGCCGCAGGAATCGTCCGCGCACCGCCTCCTTCGCCGTCGGGATGTAGGGAATGTCAGCGTGCACGATCGCGAGCGCGGTTCCGGTGAGGAAGACTGGCCAGCAGGCGACCTTGAGCATGAGCCCGCGCCAGTGGAGCCCGAGCTCCGTCGCGCGATCGCACAGCCATCGTTGCATGACGAGATACATGACGGCACCGACCACGGCGACCGGTGCGCCGACGGTGAGAAACTCGGCGAACCGCATCACCGCGGGCTGCACGCCGGTCCAGAGGAACAGATACGGAATGAGCAGGAACAGGAGGGTCGTCACACCGAAGAGGTAGTAAGTCCCGATGGTGAGATACGAGAGGCGCTGGCGCCACGCCAACTTCCCGCCGAGTCGCGGCAGCTCGGTGAACGCAACCTCGTACACGCCGCGCGCCCACTTGAGCTGTTGCCGGTAGAAGGAACCGAGGTCTTCCGGGACGAGCCCGCGACTCACGACCTCCGGTACGTATACCGACTTCCAGCCGGCCGCGTGGAGTCGGATCGCCGTCACGAGATCCTCCGCGAGGCCGATCCCGTGGCCGCCAATGGACTCGAGGGCCGTGCGACGAAACGTACAGTTCGCGCCGATCGCGACGCACGCGCCGTGTCCGTAGAGCCCCATCTGCCCCGGGCCGTAGAACGCGTACGTCTGCTCGGCCGCGCCGGCCGCGGTGAACGACCGCGACTGATTGTAGTACGCCTGCGAGACCTGCACGAAGCCGACGCGGTCGTCGTCGAAGTGTCCGATCACGCGATCGAGGAATTCCGGAAACGGGATGTGGTCCGGATCGAGGACGAGAACGAGCTCCTCGGTCGTCTGCGCCAGCGCGCGGTTGATCTTCCCCGCTTTCGCGCCCGGAACGTCGAGCAGCTCGAGCCATACGGCGCCGTGCCGGTCGGCGAGGTCGCGGAAGCGTGGATCGCGTGTGTCGTCGAGGAGATACGTCGTATGCGGATAGCGAACGTTCCGGCACGCCGCGAGCGTGCGCTCGAACATCGCGAGCGGCTCGCCTCGCGCGCTCGTCGTGAAGATCGCGACCGAGCGCCCGGGGGTGGCCTCACGATGCAGCGGCTTCGCGAGCGCCGCGTAGTTCACCCAACCGAGAACGATCCGAGAGACCGAGTACCAGAACGCGAGCGAGAGCAGCACGAACAGGATCGGTTGACCGATGTGGCTGGCGCGGAACCACCAGTCGGCGAGACGAAGCACCGCGGCAATACCGACGCCTGCGAGGGCGGCAATGAGAACGCGGTGTCGCGTGCGGACTGCGGCCGCCTCACGGTGCCGCCAGAGTCGCGCGTCGCTCAGCGGCGGTCCGCGCGCCGGCGCGCGGCGGCCACGAAGGTATACGTGCCCGTGAGCCCGACGGTCGTGAACCGGTAGAACACGCGACGTCCGTGCTCCACCGTGAGCCCGAGTCGAAAGGCGTCCGTCGCGCCGATGTCGGCCGCCGCACGGAAGCTCCACGGGGTGAACGAGCGCTCGTAATACGCGCGGACGACGTCGAGGTCGGGCGGCGACGGCACGACGACGAGCACCGGGGCGTCCTCGCGCGCGCTGAAGCCGTACGACACATCGGACGTGACGGTGAATCGAGCGTTAGGCACGAGCCGCACCGACGCGAGCGCCGAGTGCACGCGCAGATTTCTCGGCGTGTAGTAGGGATCGTACTTGCCCGGCACGGTCGGCGGCGCCTGCCCGGGCGGGAACGAGAGGCTGGCGCTGCGCGGGATGAACCGACCCGACGATGCGGATTGCGCAGCGATGCTGTACCCGGCGTGCACGGTCCCGCGGGCGCGTCGAAGGATGGGCGCGAGCGCCCAGGCGTAGCCGGTGGTGACGTCGTTGTCGTCGGGATACTGCTCGCGGCGGGCGACGCCCTCGATCATCCAGCCGCGCGGCCGGAAACGCGCAGCGCCCTGAACGGCGTCGACCATGATGGGCGTCGCGAGGCTGCCTGTCGTGTTGAGGTAGGGCGCGCGCTCGCCGCTCACCTCGAGCACTCCGCTCGCCGGCACCCTGACACCTAACGACAGTCGACCCGTCCAGTCGGATCCATCGCCGAAGCTTCGCTGGACCATCCCGGCCGCAATCCCGAGGTCCAGCCGGGCCCTTGGTACGTACGTCGACAACGCGCCTTCCGCGATCATGACCGTCTCGCCGAGCGCGTGCCCGTCGTATCGAATGGCGCGGGTGTGGATCGTCAGAGGCGTCAGCGGATTCACGAACCATCCACCCTCGACGGCCCCGGTGGTGTGCTGGAGCGGCTGATCGTCGTCCCACCCGGACGCGCCGACGCGGATCCAGCTGGCCGTCGCGGTCTCGATCTCGAGCAGCTGGCGGCGCGCATCCTGGAGCGAGGGATCGAGCCGGAGCGCGTCGCCGAACCACCGCCGAGCCGCTGTAAGGTCACCGTTCCAGTACGCCAGCGTGCCTAACAAGGCATTCGCTCGCGCCGCGGGTGACCCCGCGCCCCCGTTGCTGCTCGAGGCGGTCGGTGGTGCGGTGAGTGGCGCGAGCACGTCGTGTGCACGCGCATCGCTGCGCGTGTCCACGAGCAGACGCGCGTACTCGAGCCGGAGCTCGACGTCGTTCGGGTGACGCGAGAGCGCCGCCGAGTAGATGGAATCCGCCGTCCGCGCGTCCTTCGCCCAGTACGACATGAGCGCGGCAAACCGCGCCGAGCCGGGGTCGTCCGGGTGCGCCTGCACGTACGGCCGAAGGAGCGTCGCCGCCGCACGGAACTCTCCGGCATCGCGGAGGCGTCGCGCTTCACCGAGCGTGTCGGCCGGAGCCTGCGCATGCAGCCCACCGGCGCCGGCGATGACCCACGCGGCCGCGACCAAGCCGCGGGTCCAGTGATTGGAGACCGTCAAATTCACGTCGGAGGGTATGCCGTTGCGGCGAACGGGGTTAGATGGGCTGCACGGGAGAGACTCCGATTGGCAGCGCCGAGTCACTTTGGGGTCAGAGTCCAAGGGCATCGTTCCATTGCCCCAGGCAATGGAACGATGCCCTTGGACTCTGACCCCTAGCCCTGGTCCGGGCCCAGGTCGACCGTCTCGAGCGCGTGCTCGGCGATCGCTTTGAGCCGGGCGTCCTGATGCTTCCTGAGCCCGCGGATGCTCCGCCGCGCCCGGCGGTAGGCCATTGGCACGAAGATCCTCGCACAGTCGAGCTGCGCCTTCGCCGCGTCCTCGCCGCCCAACCGTTCAATGTCCGACGACGTCCGCGACAGCACCGCGGTGGCGAGGAAGATGTCGATCGCCGCGTTCGCCATGCGCTCCTGCAGGAACTGCCGGTCGATGATCCCCCTCCCGTGCCGCAGAATCGCGTCCTCGACGCCGAGCGCGAGATCGTGAACCAACGTCTCGACCAGCCCCTGCTCACGCTCGAGCGCCGAGTGAACCCTCGTGAACCGCTGCTTCGTGATCTGGCGGCGGGCGCGCCCGGCGAGGTACTCGCCGATCGCGCCAAGCGAGCGGATCGGCGCCTTGAACGCCGTGCCTAACGCCTTGAGCCGCTCGCCCGGCTGCTGGAGCCCCATGAGCGCGATGAGCGCGCGCAGGACCTCGTTCGTCCCCTCGAAGATCAGGTTGATGCGCGAGTCGCGCACTGCCTGCTCGTACGGATACTCCTTCGAGTACCCGATGCCGCCTGCGATCTGCAGCGCCTCGTTCGCCGCGCGGAACGCGAGCTCCGAGCCGAACACCTTGCACGCCGCGGTCTCGAGCGAGAAGTCGATCCCGCCCCGGTCGACCATCCCCCCGGTCACCATCACGGCCGAGTCCAGCGCGTAACACTCGGCGGCGAGCGTCGCGATCTTGCGCTGGATGATCTCGAACGAGCCGATCGGCCGGCCGAACTGTTCGCGCTGCTTCGCGTAGGCGATCGCCTCGCGCATGATGCGCCTGGTCCCGCGCGCCGACCCCGCGGCGAGGCCGAGGCGCCCGGAGTTCAGGATCTCGAGCGCGATGCGGAACCCCTGGCCCACTTCCCCGAGGCGATCGGCGACGGGGACGCGAACGTTCTCGAACGCGATGGCTCGCGTATCGGACGCCTTGATCCCCATCTTCTCCTCGAGCTTGCCGAGACTCACCCCAGGCGCGTGGGCGTCCACGACGAACGCCGTCACGCGCGCCTTCCGTGCGCCGTCGACCTCGACCGGCACCTTCGCGAACACCGTGAGGATGTCGGCGTACCCGGCGTTCGAGATCCAGATCTTCGTGCCGTTCAGGACGTAGTGCGAACCGTCGTCACTGGGCACGGCCGTGGCTCGCATCGCCTGCGCGTCGGAGCCTGACCCCGGCTCGGTGAGACAGAATGCCGCGATCGATTCGCCGGTCGCGCACTTCGGGAGGTATCGCTGCTTTTGCTCCTCGTTTCCGAACAGGACGATACCTTTGCATCCGATCGACTGATGCGCGCCGAAGTAGACGGTCAGCGCGGGGTCGATCGTCCCGAGCTCGCCGAAGACGCGGTTGTACACCTTTGCCGATGCGCCGAAGCCGCCATACTCCTCCGGAATGCTGAGCCCCATGAGCCCGAGCGCGTGCAGGCCGGCGCGGACCTCGTCGGGAAAGCGTGCGTCGTGGTCGAACTTCGACGAGTCCACCGACGACGCGGCCCAGTCGCGCATCGAGTCGAGGATCATGCCGAGCGACTCGCGCTCCTCGGGCGACAGCGACGGGTACGGGAAGACGAGGTCTTCGCGGATCTCGCCGACGAAGATGCTCTTCGTGAACGACGGGTTGACGTCGGGGGCCGCGAGATGCGGCTGATGTGTTCCCGCGGCGGTCGGTGTCTCGGTCATGCGGATCGGGTTGGGGCAGCGTCGAATGGCTGATGAATCTTCGCATCCGCCGGCGCGCCGTGCCATGAGATTCGGCGTATTCCGCGCCCTGAAGCATCGCAACTATCGGCTCTTCTTCGCCGGCCAGACGGTATCGCTCATCGGGACGTGGATCACGCGCGTCGCCACGAGCTGGCTCGTCTACCGGCTCACCGGCTCGGTGCTCCTGCTCGGCGTCGTCGGGTTCTTCAGCCAGATCCCGACGCTCATCCTCACGCCGTTCTCCGGCGTGCTGGTGGACCGGTGGAACCGCCATCGCATCCTCGTCGTCACGCAGGTGCTGTCGATGCTCCAGTCGTTCGCGCTCGCCATCCTGGCGTTCGCGGACATCATCACCGTGCGAGACATCCTCCTCCTCCAGCTCGCGCAGGGGATCATCAATGCGTTCGACACGCCGGCGCGTCAGGCGTTCGTCGTGGAGATGGTGACCGACCGCAACGACCTGCCTAACGCCATCGCGCTCAACTCGTCGATGGTGAACGCGAGCCGGGTGATCGGCCCGTCGATCGGCGGGATCATCATCGCCGCGGTCGGCGAGGCGTGGTGCTACCTGCTGGACGGCGTGTCGTACATCGGCGTGATCGCGTCACTCCTCGCGATGCGAGTGGCGCCTCGTGCGCTGCCGGTGACGTCGAGCCTCCTCGAGGAGCTGCGGGCCGGGTTCCGGTACGTCACGGGGTTTCCACCCGTCCGGTCGGCGCTGCTGCTGCTCGCGCTCGTGAGCACGATGGGGATGCCGTACTCGGTGCTCATGCCGGCGGTCGCGCGCAACACGCTCGGGGGAGACTCGCATACGCTCGGCTTCCTGATGACGGCCTCAGGGCTCGGCGCGCTCGGCGGCGCGCTGTACCTCGCATCGCGCCGCACCGTCGTCGGGCTGGGCCGCGTGATCGCGACGGCGGCGTGCGTCTTCGGCGTCGGGCTCGTGATGTTCGGGCTGTCGAAAAGCACGCTGCTGTCGCTGCTGGTGCTGACGGTCGTCGGCGGGGGCATGATGGTGACGATGGCGTCGACGAACACGATCCTGCAGACGATCGTCGAGGAGCGGCTGCGCGGCCGCGTCATGGCGTTCTACACGATGGCGTTCCTCGGAACGACGCCAATCGGGAGCCTGATCGCGGGGATGGTCGCGGATCGCATCGGCCCGACGAACACGATCATCGTCGGCGGACTGGCGTGCGTCGCGGGGGGACTCTGGTTCGCCGCGCGGCTGCCGCACTTCCGGTCGTACGTGCGGCCCATCTACATCGAGCGCGGCATCATGCCCCGCGAGCGATCCGAAAACGTGTAGCCCGCCGTCTACCGCGACAGTTGCCTGAAAGCCCTGGTTGGGGGCTGACCCCAATCAGAGCGTCGGTGCGTTCATGGACCTGTCACCGGGATGTCGATATTGATGGTCGTGTCCGAGATCCTGGTGACCGTTCCGCCGTAGCGCCTCACCGCCAGTCGGATGTTGCGCACGCTGGCGGCCTGAACGGCCATCCCCAGAATCTCCAGCCGCGTGGCACCTGCGGCCGCGGCGTCAGCGAGCAGCAGCTCGAGGAAGTGGTTGATCGGACGGATCACGTCTCGAAGTGACGGGGGAACTCTGCCGGCGTCGGCAGCACCGCCTTCCCTCACCTTGCCGTGGCGCTGCTGGAGCATCAGGATCCGTCGACGCAGCACGTTGCCGTCCAATGCTCTCGATCCCCTGACGTAGTAGTCGCCGATCACCTCGTCGACCATCTTGAACTCGGGAGGAATCGACAACGACGATCGTGGGTCGGTGATCTCGGGGTCGACTATCACCTTGGGCTCAGGCGTGACCGGCCTGTCGGTCGACTTGTCAGGCGCACTGATCTCACCCGACTGGCTGGGAAGGTCGTTTCCTTCCGGCACGCGCGGACGATCGACGATCGTGTCCTCCTCGTCGAAATCGTCCCGCCTGCGCACCTTGCCTTCCCGTCTCGGGTTTCCGGGCGGTGTCGGTGCCTCGCTGTCGAAGTCGTCGTTCTTGCCGGTTCCGGACGCCTGCTTTCGCGGAGCCTCCGGCCCGTCGCTCTTCGTCGGCAGCATCCGCGGCGGTGAAAGTTTCGTCTGTCCA
>Ga0075430_100001582_pt1 | contig 18595 bp, 13 predicted proteins | sample RhiMetdeltSRZDD4_FD_75294 | JGI IMG/M metagenome (GOLD analysis project Ga0075430, IMG submission 75294) | Populus rhizosphere microbial communities from Tennessee, USA - Rhizosphere MetaG P. deltoides SRZDD4 | ecosystem: Host-associated > Plants > Roots > Rhizosphere > Soil | place: USA... | reverse complement strand
GTGAACACCCACACGTGCCCCAGCTCGTGAGCGAGAGCCGCTTCAAGTTCGGGCGCGGTCAGGGCTTCTGCAAACTCCGCGTCGATATCCAGCCGGAAGGCTTCACCTTCGACTTCAGGCGGGGCGACCGACAGCAGAAGCGTATTGCGTGGGACCAGGGTCACCACAACGGGTACGCCGATCGAGAGCCGGGCTTTGAGGTCTTCGACGATGGCTTGGAATGGGAGAGATGATCGGGAGGTCGCGTGAAGCTCTTCAGCTCCAACGGCGTTCGTGCCGGTCAGCGCCACGGCGGCGACCAAGCTGAGGAGCGCTAACGACGAGCAGAAGGAACGTGCCGCCAACGAGTTGAGGGGTTCAATCAATAAGCTAACACAACGACCAAACTCCGCTTGGGCTTTTAGCTGCACCGGTGAAGAATCTTTCTTCAAACTCATCCGTGTGCCCAAGATCTGCCGGGTCTAAAGACCCGGCCTACGCTAAAGATCCGGCCTACGTACCTGGCGGACCTGAGAGTCCGCCTCTGCGACACCGCCGTCGTACGTAGGGCGGGTCTTTAGACCCGCCGGGACGGCTCAGGCACGATCGAGCCGGTTGAGCGCGGCTATTCCGGTGCGCATCGAGTACCACCACGTACCGAGACTGAGGGCGAGCGCCGACGCAAAGCACAGCATCATCAGGATCTGCTGGAGGACGGGAATCGCGCGGTGACGTGACTGGTGAAACAGATAGACAGACGAGGGCCAGCCGAGAAGGGCAATCGTCACCAGGACAAAGAACACCGACGCGATCATGAACGCTACCCCACCGAACGAGCCGGCCACTTGGTTGGCGTTGTCGGCGTCGAACCGTGGATAGCATGCGCCGAGCCCTATAGCCAACCCGACGAGCGCCACGCTCATGAACACGATCGCGGTTGTTGTCAGCAGCTTCAGAAACGGGTCGACACCGAGCAACTCGTTTGCGGCAACGGTGAGCGCCGTGGTCAGGCACGCCACCGGCACCAGCCCGGCCCAGTACTTCGACCACAGAAAGTCGCGGAACGTCACCGGCGCGGTTCTGACGATCCAGAACGCTGGACCTTCGCTCGAGACCGCCGGAAACACAAACCGCACGGTGACGGTCGCCATCACCAGCCCCGCGAGGCCAAGGTTCAAAAACGCATACGCGTTTTTGAGCATGGCACCCATTGACGGGATGCGATCCAGATCCAGGACCCGGAAGTTGTACAGATAGATCAGGACCAGCGCCAGGAGGAGCAGGAGCTGCGACCACTGCGTCACGTCGCGAAGGAACACCTTGACGTCCTTGATGAGCAGCGCGCGACGGACGGTCGACATCGGCATCGCGTTCACAATCCGCTCGACCACGAGGTGCCGCGCGAACCTCGCCTTTCGTGCCTCCTGCGACTTGCTGTACCCGGCGAAGTGCCAGCGCCCGGCTGCGCCCCGAAGCAGAATCGTCACCCCCATCGCAGTCGTCCAGAGAGCCGCGGCGTGGAGATTGTCGGATCGGCCTTGCAGGCTCGCGAAAAGCATCTCGCCGGCCCAGAACGAGGGAAGCAGGGGCGTGACCGGCGACTGAAGGGTCGAGAAGAACGCCATCACATCTGGCAGTGATTCAACGCGAAGCAGTTGCTCAGGCTGGATATAGCGCAGGAGGAGCACGATGGAGCCTGCGAATACGAGGCCCATCAACATCAGCAAATCGCGCGCGCGCCGCGCCGGGAAGATGTTGACGAGAAGCAGCGTCACCGCACTCCCGCACGCCACGGGAATCACCGCGAAAGGAACGACGGCCGCGATCGCCGTCAGGTAATACGCAGGCGATGCAGAGCGCGCCAGGCCTATCCCGACGAGCACGGGTGCGACGAGCGCCACCACCATCCACGACGCCTGGGCAATCGTCCTCGCGAATCGCGCGTAGAACAGCCGATCTCCAGCCAGCGGCGCGGCGAAGAGCAGTCGCAGATCCTCCGACAGGAAGAACGTGGAGAGCGACGTCACGATGCCGCTGAAGGCCAGAAAGGAGAGGCAGGTCAGAAACAGCCACGAGAGGCCCAGGCGCAGCAGGAAATCGCCGAGCTCTGCATATGTCGTGAGCTGCGTTGTAAGCCACATGGAACCAAGAACGAGCACCGTGTACACGCAGAGTCCCACGCATCCAAACAGCGAGGCGCGTAGCAGATCGCCTCGCTCCCGCGTCCGCGTGCGGTTCCGCCACGCCCAGAGCGAAGGGAGCAGTTGGAACGGGAATGCTCTCACGCCACCGCCTCGTCCAGTTCCTGCAGCCCGCTGCCACCGGTCAGGCGCAGGAAGAGCGGCGTCAATTGTTCGTGGCTGTTCCCCGACATCGTTCGAATCTCTTCGACGGTGCCTTGCACGATGATCCGTCCCTTGAGGACGATACTGACGCGGTCGCACATTTCTTCGGCGACCTCGAGCGTGTGAGTGCTCATGAGGATCGCGACACCTCTGTCCGTCATGCGGCGAAAGACCGCTTTGATGAGCTGAGCACCACGGGGATCGAGGCCAACCATGGGCTCATCCACGAGCACCGCGCGCGGTTCATGCATGAATGCGGCGCTCATGACCAGCCGCTGCTTCATGCCGTGCGAGAAGCTTTCAACGAGCTGATGCTCCCAGTCGGTCAACTCGAAGAGTGCGAGCATGTCCCGCACCCGCGTCGCGATGAGCCGTTCCTTCATGCCATAGAGTCCACCGTGGAAGCGCAGGAATTCGCCCGCCGTCAGCTTCTCGTAAAGGAAGGGCCGGTCGGGAATGAATCCAAGCGATGCCTTGGCCGTCTCGGGGTCTGTCGCCATGTCGGCACCGTTGACAAGGACGCGCCCCGCGGTGGGCTTCAACAGTCCGGCGACCATCCGGAACGTCGTGCTCTTGCCCGCGCCGTTTGGGCCGAGAAACCCGTGCAGCTCGCCCGGCGATACGTCGAGACTGATACCGTCCACGGCGGTGAACGCACCGTATTTCTTCACGAGCTGCTGCAACGAGATCATGGCTGCTACATTCCTATCGTGAGGCGCCGACGGTCACGCGTCTCGTGCCGGCGGTGACGTCAAGGTCGAGCACGGTCATCTTGATCCGGCCGATCAGCGGCAGGATGGCGGCTTGTCGATCGAGTCCACCGCGAACGAGCCGGAGGTGAGTTCCGTCCGCGGGAAACTGGTTGAACGTCGGATCCACCGGCAGCCAGTAACCACTCGCGACGCTTTCCGCGAGGTAGACCTCTGGCCACGCGTGGTAATAGAACGCGCCGTTGACATAGGCGAGGCCAACGGCGATTCGCGCGGGGATACCCGCCGCACGGGCCATTGCGACGTAGAGGACGGTGTGCTCGTTACAATCGCCAATCCTCGTTCGCAGCACTTCACGCGCCGAAGGAAGGCTGATGGTGGGCTTCTTCTCGAGCAGCGCGTTGACATACCTGACGAGCAGTTCGGCTTGTAAGCGCGGATCGCGCGTACCGTGCACGGCCTTGGCGGTTTCGGCGCGAATCTCTTCAGCATCACTCTCGATGAACGGCTCGGGCTGAAGGTAACGGGGGATGTCGGGATCGGCGCGCCCGTATTGCAGCGAGCGCGGATTACGAATCTCGACGACGTTGCCGGAGACCGTCTGCCCTACGCCATCGAGGTCGGTCGCTGACAAGTCGGCGCCGGTGAGCTGAACGCGAATGCGCTGCACGTCGCGGGGATCGTCGATTTGTCCCGTCATCACTGGTACGACCGCTGCGGTGGCAAGCATGTCCTCACGCGTCCGTCCCGACACAGCCATCTTCGTCGCCGTGTCCGCCGACTCGCGAATCGTCATGAGTCCGAGTGGGCTGTCCTCCCGAACGATCTCTCCGGTGTCGGTCACCCAGGATGTGACCTTCAAGCCCGCCGACTCCATGACGACACGGAAGGCGGGAATCCGCACGTCACCGGCTCGCACGACCTCGCGCTTCCCCACCTCCACCACGACGGGCGCGTTGCGCAGCGTAGCCGGGTCGAACACGCTCCACGTGTACCGGGCCCCTGGCTTCAGCCTTCCGTCGGCGAGCCGTCGTCCGAGGTTGAGAGCGAGTGTGGGAGGTTCGCCGAGATCCAGGCTCTGGGTGCGCACGCCGGCGCCGGTGGTGATCCGCAGCGCCAGGCGGGAACCATCGACCGTCCCGCTCACCTGCACCGCACCCGTGCCCGGGTCCATTGAAAAATCGAACGCCTGAAGCAGGAACGAGCGGTCCACTTTCGCCGACGTGTGGATCTTGGCTGTGGACGCCGCTCCGAGGAGCGTCATCTCGAGCTGACCATCCTCCTGCAGGTCGTAGCCCCAGTCTCGCGCCGTCGTCTGACTGACGGTGAACCCCACCTTGGCGCCGCGGTAGTAGACGCCGCGCCACTGCGCGTCGGACCCGTATTTGGCGAGATCCGCGGCCAGGACCGCGCTCGGCCGAACATACGATTCGTACACAAGCGTCAGAAGCGTTACCGTCCAGAGAACCAGGACGACAACGGACAGCGGGCGCGTCAGCGAGCGGGGCAGCGGACGGATCCAAGGCATGAGCAGGGATGCAGAGACTCCTCTCCACGCTCGGTATCGGACGTTGAGGCACCGATCTGTATGCCGTCAGGCGGGTCAGTAGGGTTAACGCATTGGTGTCAGGCGGGTCTAAAGACCCGCCCTACGTACGTCCGTCCGTCCGTCCGTCCGTCCGTCCGTCCGTCGGTCGGTCGTAGAGGCACGTCCATCCGTGTAGAGGTACGTCCATCCGTCGTAGAGGTGCGTAGGCCGGGTCTTCAGACCCGGCGTATGGTGGTACGTAGGCCGGGTCTTTAGACCCGGCGTCTGGCCGTACGTAGGCCTAGCCTCTAGACCCGGCGTTCCACAGCAGTCTACCGATTTAAGTCGATTTGATCCTCATTTAACTCCGATTTAGAGTGCTCTTGTGAATCATTACACCAACAGGCGGGCTCGAGGGGCCTTGATGATGGTCTGCTTCGGTGTTCTGGTCTTGGCCTCGGCAACGGTGGCTGGCGCGCAGGTGGGCGCCGGTGGACTCGCCGGGATCGTTCGCGACCAGACGGGCATCGAGGTCGAGGACGCGACGGTCACCGTCACGGCAACCGCCACGAACCTGATGCGAATGACATCGACCCTCGCTGACGGGGGCTACGTCTTTCCTGGCCTGTCTCCAGGCACGTACACCTTGCGGGTAGAACGGAGCGGATTTCGTGCGCTCGTGCAGGAAGGCGTGACTATTTCGACCGGCGAGACCGCCAGCGTAGACGTGCAACTGCAGGTCGGCGGACTCGACGAAACGATATCAGTGACCGCCGATGCCCCGTTTATCAGGCGCGACACGTCGAGCCTGGGCCAGGTCATCGACCACGCGACCATCGTCGCCCTTCCGCTCAACGGCCGCAGCTTCATCACGCTCGCGGGGCTGGCGCCGGGTGTCGCGCTTCCTCCTGGATCATCGCTACCTCGAATCAACGGGGGTCGTCCGCGGACGAACGAGTACCTCTTCGACGGCATCTCCGTACTCCAGCCGGAACCCGGACAGGTGGCGTTCTTTCCCACCGTAGACGCGATTCAGGAGTTCAAGATCGAGGGCAACAGTCCGCCCGCGGAATTTGGCCGCTTCAACGGCGGGGTCGTCAATCTGACGACGAGAGCGGGGACGAATGTGGTCCGGGGCAGCGTGTTCGAATTCGTCCGGAACGAAGCGCTCAACGCACGCAATTTTTTCGCGTCCACCAATCCCGAGAAGCCGGCGTTCCGACGGAATCAGTTCGGGGGCGTCGTCGGCGGTCCGCTTCGACGCAACCAGACTTTCTTCTTTACCGACTATCAGGGACAGCGTCAGTCGATCGGCCGCACGGTCATTTCCACAGTGCCCACCCTGCTGCAGCGCCTAGGCATCTTCACCGAAGCCATGGGCGGACGCGTGCCCGCGATCTATGACCCGACGACCGGCTCCACGGGAACGCGCAGCCAATTTCCCGGCAACGCCATCCCGCTCTCGAGGATGGACCCAGTAGCGCGGGCGCTGCTGGATCGGTATCCCCTGCCCACGAGCGCCGGCACAGCCAACAACTACCGGCGAGTGGATAACGAAGCGGTCGATCAGGACCAGGTCAGCCTGAGGATCGATCACCGATTCTCGGGAGGGGATCTCCTCTTCGGTCGTCTGACACGGTTTCGCGAAGAGTTCATCCCGGTGGCGCCCCTTCCTGACGGCAGCGGCGTGACGTCGGGGACGCTGGGCCCGCAGAAGACGCATGCGTGGTCGTTTGCGTCGAGTCACCAGCGCGCTTTATCCGATCGGCTGCTGAATGAGCTGCGCGTCGGCGATACCAGGAGAACCGTTGGCCGAGCAGCGGCGCAGCTCGACACGTCGGCATCGGCCGGCCTCAGCCTGCCTGGCATCCCCTCAAGCGCACGCTTTCCCAATACGCTCCCGACATTTCTCATCGCGGGTTACACGCAGCTTGGCTCGCCACCGAACACGGCCACAGATTTCGGGACGAGCGTCACACAGATCGCGGACACGCTCACGTGGCTGCGCGGCAGCCACACGCTCAAGCTTGGCGCGGATCTTCGATGGGAGCGGCTCAACGTTGTGCAGCCGCCGTCTCCGACCGGCTCGTTCACGTTCAGCAGCCTGTTCACCGATCTCCCTGGCACCGCGAACACAGGGACTCCCCTCGCCAGCTTTCTCCTGGGACAGGTACAGCAGTTTTCCATCGACCTGCAGAAGGACGAGATTCGGAACCGCGCGCACATCCAGGAGTACTTCGCTCAGGACGACTGGCGCCTTGGACGTCGCTGGACCCTGAACGCCGGGCTGAGATACACCCTGAATTTTCCGTCCGTCGAGACGAGCAATCGCGCGGCGGTCTTCAATCTCGAGACCCGGCAGCTCGAATATCTCGGCCAGAACGGAGTCCCGCGCGCCGCGCGCGAACTCCACAAACTCAACTTTGGCCCGCGCTTCGGCATCGTAGGACGCGTGACGGACAAGACGGTCGTGCGAACGGGGTATGCGCTTGTCTGGATCGAAATGGCAGGGATCACGACACCGTTCACGACCCCGGTATTCCCTTTCCTCCAGACTGTTTCGCAGCGCACGCTCGACAATCTCACACCGGCGTTTGTCCTGTCGCAGGGACCACGCGTGGACCCAATCCCGTTCACGCCGCTCGCCGGGCTCGGTCAGGGGGTCTTCGCGGTGGACCGCGGTCTGGGCTCTGGCTATGTCCAGCAATGGAACGCGTCGGCCCAGCGTCAGCTCTCGACGAACACGGCGATAGAGGTTGCCTTCGTCGGTTCGAAGATCACGCACGTCGGCATCCCGGACACCAACCTCAATCAACTGACGGCAGAACAACTGGCACAGGGACCCTCGCTCCTCCAGCGCGTTCCGAACCCCTACTTCAACGTCATCTCCCGTTCATCATCTCTTGGCGATCCTACGATTCCGGTCGCGCAGCTTCTCAAGCCGTATCCTCAGTACACGACGGTCAGCCTCTATCGAAACAACGTCGGGACGACCCTCTACCATGGCGCGTACGTGAAACTGGAGCAGCGGCAGGCACGGGGGCTCTCCTATCTCCTGAGCTACACGCGATCGAAGCTGGTGGACGACGCGTCCTCTGTGTTCGACGCATCGATCCTCACGGGACCCGTGGCGAACTATCCCGTGGCCGACAGCTTCAACCGGCGTCTCGAGCGCGATTACTCGACGGGTGACATTCCACACGTGTTTGTCGCATCCGGCGTGTTGAGTCTGCCGGCCGGAGACGGGCGGCACGTACACCCAGGCGGATTCCTGGGTGCGGTGGTCAATGACTGGAGCCTGGCCGGGGTGTTGACGCTTCAGTCGGGCGTACCGGTCGCGGTAACGCAGGCCACCAACAACAACGCGTTTGCCGGCTTCGGCAGCCAGCGTCCGAATCTAGCTGGTGACCCTGCCTTGACCGCCGACGAACGATCGGTCGCTCGCTGGTTCAATACCGCTGCGTTCTCGACCGCACCGCAGTTCACTCTTGGTTCGAGCTCACGGAATCCCGTTCGAGGCCCTGGTTATCGCAACCTCGATCTCGCCATCTCGCGCCGCGTCCCGCTCCATCGAGGATCCGGCCTCGAGATTCGCGCCGAGGTTTTCAACGTAACCAACACCCCGCCGCTCGGGTCGCCCAACGGCACGTTTGGTTCAGCGGCGTTCGGCACGATAACCACCGCAGGAGACCCGCGCGTCGTCCAATTGGCCGTGAAATATCAGTTTTGACGATGTCAGGCGGGTGAGAAGGCGGGCTGAAGGCGGGTCTGAAGACCCGCCCTACGTACGTCGCCCTACGTACGTCGCTGTACGTACGTCGCTGTACGTAGGCCGGGTCTTCAGACCCGGCGTTTGCGGCCTCGCGCCGGGCGGGCGCTGGCCACGAGCAGGAGCGCGATCGCAAGGCTGACAACGCTCGTCGCGCGGCCGATCGCGTAATACGGCGGGTCGAACACGAACGCCGCGGTGTGCCGTCCAGGCGGAACGACGACGCCGAGAAAGTCCCCATTGACCTGTTCCACCGTGGTGGCGACGCCGTCCACCGCCACCGACCATGCAGCGTCGAATGACTCCGAGACGACGAGCAACTGCTGACCGGGAGCGTCAGTAATCACGCCGATGTCACCAGGCTCGTCGCGTTCGAGAGAGGCGCTGCCTGGAGCGCCAGTGGACAGAGACAACGGGCGACTCGAAAGCGCAGCCGTCTCCACGTCCACCTGCTCGAGATCGGCAGCAGGATTCGCCGTGACATGCACGTCGGTGACGAGCCTCACGCGCGGCAACGGAGAGGGCAGCCTGAGCCATCGGCGCGCGAGCGGGACGGCGCCGGGCACGGTAGTTGTTCCCAGGAAATCGGCATGCGCATAGTGCACTCCGGCAACACGCAGTGCGTTGGGCGTCCGATAGTCGAGGCTCTTCTTCGGCACAAGGCCAACGTAACCATCGATGAGGTGATAACCGCTCAGGACGTACAGGTTCGGAAATCCCCCTCGCGCGATGCGACCGTCGTCTACAGGAATGCCCGCGGCACCGCTGTCGAGGAAACCTTCGGCCTGCGCACGGGTGACAAAGTCCTGCCACGCTACAACGCCGCCAATTCCGTAGAGGGCCTGATCGGCAGCAGCAAGCAGGACGAGACCGGCCAACGCCATCCGTGCGCCGCGCGTCGCGAGCGTGATCAGCAGCGCCGCCGTCGCGAACAGGATCGGACCGATGAACGCAACGGCTGAAGAGGTCGCGCCGGGAACACTGGCGCTTTGCACCAGCCACCACGCGACACCCGCCGATATCGCAGCGAGTGTCCATGGTGCCCATACCGCCCGGCGGCCGTCACGAAATCCTTCACCGCTCGCCGTGGCAAGCTGTCTGAGCGCAACCGCCGAGACAAGCGCAAGGCCGAATTGGACAAAGAGAACGTAGCGCACTGGCGCGCGAAATTCGCGCACGACCGGGAACCACGTCTGCACGTAGTACAGACCGCCATAACGACCGGTGGCCAGCCAGATGCCAAGACAGGCCAACAACAATCCCCACCACGCAAGATGGTCGGTTGCTCCACGAACCCGCTTGCGCCGGACGAAGGCCGCCGCACCCCACCAGGCTGTCAGCGCGAAGGTGACCGCGCCGGCATAAACGCCAAATTCATCGCCCGCGCCTGGAGCTTCGGTCCACCGAAGAATACGTCCCCAGAACATGTACGGCTCGATCAGTTGAGCGAGCTGAAGTGGAGGCAGGGAGAAGGTCGTGGCAAACGCACTATCGGCCACCACTCTCGTCGAGTTCCGAACCTCGAACAACGTCGCAAGGAGCTGGACCGCTCCGACACCCGCACCGAGCAGGGCGCCGGCACCGACGGTCGTCAACAGAGCCCACCGGCGTTCGGAGGAACCGATTGCCATCAGCAATATGGTGTAGCTCCCAACAAGAATGGCCGACCACCACACCGCCTGTGGATGACCGAGAAGCAACTGCGAGCCGACCAGCAACCCAATACCCCCGCAGCTCAGTCGCCGTTCGTACCACGTTTCATCGGCGAGCGCCCTGTCACACATCCACAACATCCACGGGATGTGAGCGACGATGGCGATCATATTCATGTGAACGCCGTGCGAGAGATTGAAGCCACAGAACGTGAAGAGCATCGCGCCGAATGCTGCCGCTGCGCCCGTCACCTTGCGGCGGAGAAAAAGCCACGTGCCGCTGAACAGGATCAGATATGGAGCGATAAGCTCGATCGCGAACGCACGATCGAGCGGCAGGAGCGAGTAGAGCACCCAATGGAGCGGGTGGAAGACGCCGAGCTGCCCTTCACCCGCAATGTCGAAACCGCCGAAAATCGACGGCATCCAGAAGACCCGCTGCCCCTTCGCAATGGCGGCGGCGTAGAAGTCGCGGATGGGATAGTTCCAGTGCAGCAGATCGCCCGTAAAGGGAATCTGTCCCGTGACGAGCGATCGCCCCATCCAAAACAGCATGGCGACGCTTGCTGCCAGGGACGGCCACAGAACCAGCAGCCGCTCACGCTTCGACATCAGGAAGGGTGTCCTGTCAAAGGCTCACAGCTTACTCGTCGCCCGGGAGCGGATTCACAGGGCCTCGCCCGCGCCGATACAGTTCCACACCGCGATAGAGCAACGCGATCGCCAGCCAGGCCGCGATGACCGCGATGGGATACGCGATGGCGCGCGGAAACACCCACGTCAGCACCGCAAGCGCGGCGAGCAACAGCCCGGACACCACGGCGATGTTGGCTTCGACGGATTCGAGTACGCGCGTGTTGGTGATGGCGGCGGCGACCGTGCGTCCCACGCGGACCGCGCCCGCCATCACCCGGCCACCACTGCCCCCGCGGCGCGTGGTCGATGATCGCTGTCTGACGGGGGCGCCTGGAACGCGCACACGATTCTTCGTCAGCACGACCTCAGTGGCGTTCGTCAGATCCTCGAGAAACATTTCCTCCATCTGGGTAGCGAATGGCGGATGCTCCACGATCACGTCGAGCTCACGATTGCCCATCCAGCTCGCGATGTTGAGATTGGTCGACCCGACCCGGGCCCACTGACCGTCGGCCACAGCCGTCTTGGCGTGAATCATCGAGCCGTTCCATTCGAACACACGGACGCCGGCGTCGAGCAGCGGTCGATAGCCGGCGCGGGAAAACGGCCGGATGAGCGGAATGTCCGAGGCACCGGGTACGAGCAGCCTCACATCAACCCCGTCCTGTGCGGCCGCGCGAAGGGCCTGGACATAGGCCGTGGTGCCGCCGAAGTACGCGTCCGTCAGCCACAGCGTCTTCGTGGCCATCGCGGCCACGAGCTGATCGACCCTGAAGAGACCCGCGGTGTTTGGCACCGTGGCGACAACGCGAAGGCCAACGTCGCCTTCGACCGTCATGCTCTCGGCCGACGCAAGGACGGACTCATCGTCTGGCAGCGGAGTTCCGGCCGCGTCCCATGCCTCGGCAAACGCGGCTTCCACGTCGACCACTGCCGGACCGCGAACCTCGATGCCGGTATCACGCCAGGGATCCTCGTCTCGTGCGGCATCGCCCACCCAGGCACGACCCACGCAGAGTCCCGTCACGAACGCGATCGCGCCGTCCACGATGATCACCTTGCGATGATCGCGGCTGACCCACCCGAACGGCCGGTCCAGTCGAGGCGGGTTATAGCAGCGAACGTCGACGCCTCCGGCACGCATCCGATTCCAGAACCTATGCGATGTCTTGCCGAATCCACCCAGCCAGTCGTACATCAGGCGAACCTGCACACCCGCCCTCGCCCTAGCGATCAGGGCATCGGCAAACTGGCGGCCCTGATCGTCGTCGTCAAGGATGTACATCTCGAAGTGGATGGTGCGTAGCGCACCGGCAATCGCCTCGAGCCAGGCGGGGTAGTTCTCTACCGCGTCCTTGAGCAACCTGACGTGGTTTCCCTCGCGAAGGGGCGCGCCCGAGGCGCGGGAGAACGCCTGGTTCGCCAGTTGCCGCACGGCCGACCAATCGGCGTATCGCAACGCTGGTCGCTTCTCCGCTTTAGACACAACCGTCACAATCTACACTGCCGTGGTCAAATGAGACAGTCCGCTTTGGAGATCATCCGTGCCTTCTTCCCCTCATACTGATCAACAGCATCGAGCCATCCTGCGTCGCATCGCCGAACGGGCGATGGTGGATCGGGGACTCCTGCCCTCGTTTTCAGCGGCCGTCACCGCCGAGCTTCAGGCAATTCGTCCGTCTCTCTCCGCGATCGACTCATCGAGTGACGATGGCGGGGTGAGGGATCTCCGGGCGCTGCTCTGGGCGTCCATTGACAACGATGACTCCAGGGATCTGGATCAACTCACCGTCGCAGACACCCGTTCTAAAAATACCGTGAGGATTCTTGTTGCGATCGCGGACGTGGACGCGCTCGTCAAGGAGCGTTCGGCCATCGACGACCACGCCCAGCACAACACGACGTCTGTGTACACGGCGGCAGAGATCTTTCCGATGCTGCCGGAAATGCTGTCCACCAATCTGACATCGCTCAATCCCGACGAAGACCGTCTGGCAGTGGTCGTTGACATGGCTGTGGCCGAGGATGGCTCTGTGCAGGGTTCGGATGTCTACCGCGCGCGTGTCCGCAACCGGGCGAAGCTGGCCTACGGCAGCGTGGCCGCATGGCTGGAAGGACGTGGCGCGCCGCCAGCGGAAATCGCGGCGACGGAGGGCCTGGCCGCGAACCTGCGCGTGCAGGACCAGGTTGCGCAACAGCTCAGGGCACGTCGGCACGCACAGGGCGCGTTGAGCCTGGAAACCATTCGTGCGCGTCCGACGTTCGAGAACGGTCATCTTCTTGGTCTCGAGGGCGATCGGAAGAACCGCGCTACCGAACTGATCGAAGACTTCATGATTGCGGCTAACGGCGTCACGGCCCGCTATCTCGCCTCGAAGAACTTCGCATCCATCCGGCGCGTCGTGGTCGAGCCGAAACGCTGGGACCGCATCGTCGAACTGGCTGAAACACGCGGTGCGAAGCTACCCGCGACGCCGGACTCAATGGCCCTTGATGCCTTTCTCGTCGGCGCACGCGCGGCCGATCCGCTGCGCTTTGCCGACCTGTCGCTGGCGGTAATCAAGCTTCTCGGTGCTGGAGAGTACGTCGCGGAGCGACCGGGTGTCGCAGCACCTGGGCACTTTGGCCTCGCGGTGAAGGATTATGCACATTCCACCGCACCCAACCGCCGTTATCCCGACTTGATCACGCAACGCCTGGTGAAGGCCGCCCTTGCCGGACGGGCCGCGCCCTATAGCTACGCCGAGCTGGATGTCCTCGCCCGACACTTCACCGTTCAGGAGGACGCCGCCAACAAGGTCGAGCGTCAAGTCGCGAAGTCTGCGGCGGCGCTGCTCCTGGAATCGCGGATCGGCGAACAGTTCGACGCGCTGATCACGGGCACGTCCAACAAAGGCACATGGGCGCGGCTGCTTGCCATGCCAGTCGAGGGGCGCGTCGTCCGCGGGTTTGAAGGCGTCGATGTCGGCGATCAGATCCGTGTGCAACTCGCAGCGGTGAACGTCGATCGCGGATTCATCGACTTCACGAAGCTATAGCGGTACGCCCGCGATCACACGTCTGTCGTGCGCGCAGCCATTCGCGCCGTGTACTGCTGCGACGCCAGCGAGAACACACAGTACGCGGTGAACCAGTAAAATCCTGGACCGAAGCTCGCCGTAAATGCGACCAGTGCCGCGCCCTGTCCGGGGGCGGCCTGGCTGGCGCGCGCTGCCAGGTACGTGATGAACAGCGCGACAACGAACACGTCGGCCATCGACCACTTCGCAATCAACTCGACGAACCCTACTGTGGCGCGGCGCATGCGGGCGCCCATGAGCATCGCCAGGGCCACGAGCAGGCTCTTCGTGACCGGGACGATGATGCTGAACAGCAGGATGAGCGTTGCGGGCAGCGGGCTTCCCACTTCATACAGCCGCCGTACGGCGCTGACGATGCTTCGAGTCTGAGTATAGACCTCGACGTCGGCGCCCTCTTTCTGCAGTGACGCCGTCACCTGCGGCGTGAGCGCCGCGAGGATCCCTTTCCGAAGATCGCCGCCGCTTATCGCCTCGAGCAGCGCTACGGTGTTGGGGTTCATCATCGACTTCAGGACGCCTACCGTCTCCTCGCTCACACCTCGTTCGAGCATCGTCGGCGCGACACTGGCGATGCCATCGCGTGTGAGCACACCGCGAATAGTCAGGACGGGCATGAGGACGCCAGGAATCAGCAATCCGAGGGACACGACCAGCAGCACGAGGGTTGTGGTGCGATTCATGAGGTCAGCGTGGGCCCAGGCCGCCCGCTATTTGATCAGGCCCTCGGCGCGGAGACGATCGCCGAGGATGGCACCCACGCGCGGCATGTTGGCCACCGCCCACTCCTGCCCGGCGGCCGCGCCCTCCTGCGCCAGCATCGGCATGGTGGCAATCATCTTCCGGCCAACGGGCGTCGCGTAGAAAGTCAGAAGGGCCTGCACGTCCTCGTGCGTGAATCGCCTGGCGTAAATGGCAACGAACCTGCCGTGCATCTCCCCAGTCGCATCGAAGGCCTTGGCGAACTCGGCATTCAGCACCTCCTTGATGACGACCACCACGCGGTCGGGCATCTGGGGCTGCGCTTGTTTCATGCTGTCGATGATCTGATTCGACGCGAGCGTGGCCATCTGGAGGCCCAACGCACCCGCGCCGGTCACCTCCAGCAACTTCTCGATGTCGCTACGAAATGCCGCATCGATCGCCTGAGCGCCGGCTGGAGGCGACAGGAACAGTACGAACGCGGCGACGAATCCTGCAGATAACAGTCGTGACACGAACCAGCTCCGGGTTATTTGCCGCGGTTCTTCACTCCCTGCGCGATCGTTGGAATCCGGAAGACCCGCATCGTTCGGACGACTCCTGGTATTGCTCCTTCGGGCCCTACTGATCCGTTCACGACCGCATACAGAGTTTTGTGATTCGGTCCGCCGAGCGCGACGCTGATCACACCGCCCGGCGTCGGGATAGACCCGAGGAACTTCCCGTCGGGAGCGTACACCTCGATCACGGTGCCAACCGACACGTACAAGCGGCCGGCCGCGTCCACGGCGCTTCCATCGCCGTTACCCGTCTGCAGCGTCGCAAACGTCCGGCGGTTTTTCAGGGTGCCGTCGGGCTGAACGTCAAAGGCCACGATCGTTCCCGGCGGGCCGCCAGGACCACGGCCTCCGCGGCCGCCGGGACCGGGCGCCGCGCCGTTTGTGACATAGAGGACCTTGTAATCCGGGCTGAGCGCGATTCCGTTGGTGCGCAGATCGTCGGCAGCGAGAGTGATCTTGCCGTTCGCAGCGCCGTAGTACACGCAACCTTGCGTGAAGTACGCACCACCCTTGTCATCTGCGGCGAGATCGCCCGGCCGGGCAACCCATGGCGAGCCATCGGCGGCGGTGTCCGCCAGAACCTTTCGTTGCGGCGCCAGTTGAACGACGCCGCCGGTCGGCGGTGCGTTCGGGGTGTTGTCGTTAGCGGCGCCCGCGGCGGCCGTCCGTCGGATCGCGAGCAGGCGTCCCTGGCGGTCGATGGCAAACGATCCGCCGCCCTGCGTGTTGGCAACGAAGACCGACGCCTTGTCGCTCTTGTCGATCTTGATGGCTGCGCTGAGCTCTTCCTGCGCGATGAAGACATTGCCATCTTTGTCGGCAACGATCCCATCGGCGTTATTCCCCAGGGCCTCCCAGATCTGCGTCCATTTCAACCCACCCGCGATGACGCCAGGAATTGCGGTGATCGTCACATCTGGAGCCGGTGGGGCAACGCCAGTCGCCGGCGCCGCCGCCGGCCCCTGACCGCCTCGACCTCGACCGGGATTCTGGGCTGCGGCGGCGGCCGCTGCAGCAGCCTGCGGCGTCCCGAAGCAGACGACCGGCGCTGGCGCGCCGCCCTGTTGCGCACTTGCCACCAGGGGCCAGCCTGCAAGACCCAGGAAAATTGCGAACGATACTCTTTGTCTCATGTATGAAGCTCCAGGCTAAGGCGTGGCCGGTCGACCACCGGGCGCGGCTTGTCCGCCCGCGGGAGCGTCTCCGGGCCTGGGCCTGCGCGCTGAGGTCTCGTTCGGCTCTATCTCCGCCCCGTTGAAGACTACGTGTCCGTGACTCGTTCTCTTGCCGTCCTCCTCGAAGAGCGAGATGGACTGCTGGAAGAGACCCGGCGGCGGAACGTTCTGGGGAACAGTCGCTTCCATCACGTAGAGCCTGCTGTGGTGCATGGAGATGGACACGAATGTCCTGGTCTTCTTGACGTTGTTCGCTAACTGCAGTTCATTCACTTCGATGCCCATGCCGTAGTAGTTCCACATGTAGTGGCCCACCTCGGTATCGGGGCGTTTCATGAACTTGAGCGCCGCAAAAATCATCGCGCCGCGCACGTCATTCTTCCAGTACCCAGGACCGGAAAACGACGTGTGTCCCGTGCAGAGTTCATCGTCCTGGTCCGGACAGGCCTTTGCTCTCGCCGCGTCGAGTTCCTTGGCCAGTGTGTAATCGACCGTGGTCATCGAATAGAACCTTTGTCCGTCCTGCACGCTGTAGACACGACCCGGCAGCCTGGCACCGTATTCAGACACCCACACGATGTCCGTAACAACAGGATCGCCAGGAAAATTGACGCTGAATCGATCGTCCTTGCTGACGAACTCTTTCCATTCCTTGGCCTGGCCAAACGCAGCGCCCGGGATGGCACACACCCACACAAAAGCAATTACGGCCAAGTGACGCATAGTCATAGTCATTCTCCAAGTCGCGCGACGAATCCGAAAAGCAAGGCAACCCGCCTCACGGCGCAGAGACTAGCATAGGTTGCGGGCAGGAAACATCAGTCCTGGCCATGGGCAATGGATGGGCGTTTTGGCGACCTCAGCAGGGCCTGGCGGTTCCTGACGGCAACGTTAGACAGTCTTCAGAACATCTTCGGAAGGGGATTCGGTACTCTATGTTGATGATTCAGCAACGTCGCCTGGCCGTGGTTCTAGCCTTCGCGGCCGTCCTCCTTGCCGTCGCCTTTTTACCGGAGACCGCCGCCGCGCACGGGGTCGCCAAGCGTGACGCCGCCTTCGTGCAGTCGATCAATGGGCCGGCGATCGGCCCGTTCCTGTATCTCGGCGCCAAGCACATGGTCACCGGCTACGATCACCTGCTGTTTCTCGTCGGCGTGATCTTCTTCCTGTACCGGCTCAAGGACGTTCTGCTGTACGTGAGCCTGTTCACGATCGGGCATAGTCTGACGCTCCTCTTCGGCGTGCTCGGTGGCTTCCACGCGAATGCGTACATCATCGACGCGATCATTGGACTGTCGGTCGTGTACAAGGCGTTCGAGAACATGGGCGGCTTCGAGCGGTTCCTGGGGTTCCGTCCGAACACCCGCGCGGCCGTCATGATCTTCGGGCTCTTCCACGGCTTCGGCCTCGCCACCAAGCTGCAGGAGCTGGCGCTGTCGCCCAACGGGCTGATCGTCAACATCATCAGCTTCAACGTCGGGGTCGAGATCGGTCAGTTCATGGCGCTGACCATGATTCTGATCGCGCTCACCTACTGGCGCACGCATCGTGGCTTTCTCGCGCACGCCTTCGCCACCAACACCGTGTTGATGACCGGCGGCTTCATCTTGATGGGCTATCAGCTTACGGGGTACTTCATACAGTGAACGAACCGACCGCGCTTCCATCCACCGTCGTCGTACCTTCCACGCGATCGCTCCTGACGGCGACGGGCGTCGCCCTGGTCGTGGCTCTTGTCGTCCTGACGACGACCGTGCTGCCGGCCGAATACGGGATTGATCCGCTCGGCACCGGCCGTGCCCTGGGGCTATCGAGTATCGGTGGTGCGTCGGCGCCGACCGTCATTCCGAAGACGGCCGCTTCGGGTGGACCTATTACCACGCGCCCGACAGGCTACAAGGTGGATGCGATTGAGTTCACGCTCCGTCCTGGCGACTCTGTCGAATACAAGTACCGTCTCGATACCGGCGCGACAATGCTTTACACCTGGAAGACGTCGGCGCCCATCGAGTTCGACATGCACACCGAGCCCGACAAGGGAGGCGCCGCGGCTTCGGACAGTTTTGAGGCGGGCACCAAGAATGAAGGGCACGGCTCGTACGTCGCGCCCTATGCCGGAATCCATGGTTGGTACTGGAAGAACACCAGCACCGACTTCGTGACGATCACGCTCCAAACCGCGGGCTTCTACACTGCGGCCACAATGTTTGCCGGACCCGAGCCAACCGACATGCCGGTGTCAGACCCACCACCGCCGCCGACATTCTGATCGCCCGATCGCGCGAGCCACAGGGTCGCGCCTGGGAAGAGGGAGGGATTCGTGCCGAGAGCGGCGAGCGAAGCGAGTCGCTCGAAGCCTAGAACCGGCCCGAACCGCCAGCGAGCGAGTGAAACGAGTGAGATGGCGGAGAGGGAGGGATTCGAACCCCCGTGCCGGTTACCCGGCAAGACGCTTTCGAGGC
>Ga0075430_100001580_pt1 | contig 18599 bp, 6 predicted proteins | sample RhiMetdeltSRZDD4_FD_75294 | JGI IMG/M metagenome (GOLD analysis project Ga0075430, IMG submission 75294) | Populus rhizosphere microbial communities from Tennessee, USA - Rhizosphere MetaG P. deltoides SRZDD4 | ecosystem: Host-associated > Plants > Roots > Rhizosphere > Soil | place: USA... | reverse complement strand
GCCCGGGCTGGCAGGATTACCTGGCCGAGCATCCGACGGGCACGATGAGCCGGGTCCGGTTCTACCTCACCGCCCGGGCCAGCGCCGACGACCGTGAGCTGATCCAGCGGGCCGCCGAGCGGGAGTTCCGGCTGCTGCAGGGCATCCACCACCCGGGCATCGCGCACCCGGTCGACCTGGTGGACCACGAGTTCGGTCCAGCGGTCATCTTCGAGCACGACCCGGACGCGGTACGACTGGACCACTGGCTGGCCGAGCACGGCGCCCGGCTGACCGTGGACCAGCGGCTGACCCTGCTGCGCGACCTCGCCGAGATCATCCAGTACGCGCACTCGCGCCATCTGGTGCACCGCAACCTCAACCCCCGTACCGTGCTGGTCTGCGCCCCGGACAAACCCCGTCCGCGGCTGGTGATCACCGACTGGCAGGCCGGCGGGCGGGTCGGCGCGAGCACGACACAGTCGACGCTGCTGGCCGGCACCGAGCACATCGACCAGCTCGCCGACCCGACCGCGCGGCTCTACCAGGCTCCCGAGGCGCTGACCAACCCGGACGCGCCGGGGCAGCTCCTCGACGTCTTCTCGCTGGGCGCGCTCGGGTACCTCATCTTCGCCGGGCGGCCACCGGCGACCACCCCCGAGGAGCTCAGGGCGGTCATCACCGAGCGCGGCGGGCTGGAGCTGGCCGCCGCTGTCGACGGGGTGCCTGCCATCCTGGAGTACCTGGTGTTCGACGCGACCGCGGGGGACACCTCGGCCCGCACGGCCAATGTCGCGCAGCTCCTGGCCAACCTTGACCAGGTCGAGGACGAGCTGACCGCCCCGGAGCCGGACCCGGTGGTCAACCCGCTGGACGCCCGGCCGGGCGACGTGCTCGACGGCGGGCTGACCGTGGTGCGCCGGCTCGGCGCGGGCGCGACCGCGGTCGCCCTGCTGGTACGCCGCGAGGAGGACAGCACCCCGCTGGTCCTGAAGGTCGGCCGCGACCAGGGCAAGCACCAGCGCATCGACGACGAGGCGGACCGGCTCCGCCCGCTCAAGCACTGGCAGGTCGCCCAGCTCGTCCAGGGGCCGGTCACCGTGGGCGGGCAGGTCGCGCTCCTGCTGGAGTACGCCGGGGAGCCGACCCTGGCCGAGATGCTGGCCGCGGGCGGGAGGTTGAGCCTGGATCTGCTGGAGCGCTACGGCCGGGACCTGCTCGAGATCGTCAACTTCCTCGACGGGATGGGGGTCGCGCACCGCGACATCAAGCCGGCGAACCTCGCCGCCCGACCCCGCCCCAAGGACAAGCAGCCGCACCTGTGCATCTTCGACTTCTCGCTGGCCGCCGTGCCGGCCGACCAGCTCGCCGCGGGCACCCCGCAGTACCTCGACCCGTTCCTGGGCCCGCCCCGCCGGGCGCGCTACGATGCCGCGGCCGAGCGGTTCGCCGCCGCGGTGACGCTCTTCGAGATGGCCACCGGTACGCTGCCGCGCTGGGGCGACGGGGTGGCCAACCCGGCCGCGATCGCCGATGAGGTGACGCTGACCGAGGACCTGTTCGACCCGGCGGTGGCCGAGCGGATGGTGGTCTTCTTCGGGCGGGCGCTGGCGCGCGATGCCCGTCACCGCTTCGACACCGTCGAGGAGATGGCCGACGCCTGGCGCACCATCTTCAAGGAGCTGGCCGCCGCCGGTGCGGCGCCCGAGGCGGCGCAGCAGCCGGCGCTGACCCGGGACACCCCGCTCGACCTGGTCGGCCTGACCGCACGGGCGCGTTCGGCACTGGAGCGCTTCGGTGTACGGACGGTCGGCGACCTGGTCGACTACGACCCGTTCACGCTGTCCCGGCTGGAGGGTGTGCCGCAGGCGACCAAGACCGAGATCCGGCGGCGGGCCAAGGAGCTGCGGCTGCACTTCGGGCCGGCCGCGCCGGCCGAGCTGGAAGCCGGGCCACCCGAGGCGGAGCGGGCGCCGGCCCGCAGCATCGACAGCCTCGCCGCCGGGCTGGTGCCGCGGCCGACCGCGCGGAACCGGACCGAGGCGCTGGCGTTGCGGGTACTCCTTGGTCAGCAACCCGCCGCGGACGGCGGTGATCTGCTGCGGTGGCCGACCCAGACGGAGGTCGGGACCGCCCTGGGCGTCGGCCAGTCACAGTTGAGCAAGACGATGCAGAAGTGGGCGGGCCGGTGGGCGGCCAGCGACCACCTGACGGGCGTCCGGGACGAGATCGTGGCGCTGCTCGACGCCCGCGGCGGGGTGATGTCCGCCCGTGAGCTGGCCGACGCGCTGATCGCGACCCGGGGCACGTACGCGATCGAGCCGCTGCGCACCGCGCAGGCCATCGGCGTGGTCCGGGCCGCAGTCGAGGCGGAGCTGTCGTGCGGCGGGGACGCGCGGGTGGACACCCGCCGGTTCGGCGGCGGTGTCCTGGTGGGCCGGGAGCCGGAGGACCCGACCGCGACGCACACCGCGCTGGACCTGCTGGAGTACGTTGTCGGGCTCGGCCGGGTCGCGCACCGGCTGGCCGTGGCCGATCCGCTGCCGACCCCGGCCCGGGCGGTCGAGCGGCTGCGCCAGACGACTCCGCCGGCCGCGATGGCGACCCTGCCGGATGCCCGGCTGGTGCAGCTCGCCGCCGCGGCCGCCGGGGACGTGGCGGTCAACGCGCAGCTCCAGCTCTACCCGGTGGGGCTGGCGCCGGAGCGCGCCGTGCGGCTGGCCGCCGGCAGCCTGGTGCTCACCCGCGACCAGAGGCTGACCGTTGAGGGCCTGCACAACCGGGTACGGGCGCGGTTCCCGCAGGCCGCGCCGCTGCCGTTGCGTCCGGCGCTGGACCGGCTGCTCGGCGAGTGCGGGGTTGCCCTGGAGTGGGATCCGCAGGCCGGGGGGTACCGGCCGCCGACCGTCGCGTCCACCGGGATCCAGCCGACCTCGACCCGGTGGGCGGGCCCGCTCACCGCCGCCGGCGGCCAGGTGCTCGCCGACGTCGACGCGCGGCTGGCCGGTGTCCTGGAGCGCAACGCCTTCCTCGCCGTGCTGGTCGATCCGCGCCGGGCCTGCGCGGCCCGCCCGGCCCTGCTGTCCCGCCTGTCGCTGACCGAGGTGGACGTCACCCGGCTGCTCGTCGAGACGCTGCGCGAGATCGGCGTACCGTGGCAGCTCGTCGTCGAATCGGACGCCCACGAACGGTCCCACCCGGACCGGCGGAACCTGGAGAACGCGGTACGCCATGAGGTGGTGCCGCGCGTCGAGCGCGCGGTCGGGGCCGCGCCGGGTCCGGTGCTGCTGACCGAGGCGGCGCCGCTGGCCCGGTACGACTGCATGGGGTTGCTGGCCCGGCTCGCCGACACCGGCGTACCACGGCCGGCGGCCCGGCTGCTGCTGGTGCCGGCGCGCCGCGCCCAGCCGGTGCTGGACACCGAGCCGATCCCGGTCACCTCGTCCAGCCAGTGGCTCTGGCTGCCCGACGCGTGGCTGGACGCGGCCGGCTCGCAGGCGAAACTGGCAGCTGCCGGTGAACGGTAGCGTGAGGTAATCACGAGGGGGCAGGAGATGGATGCCGGACGGTCGACGGGATCGCTGATCGCGTTGCGCAGGCGCCAGCTGGGGCTGAGCCAGCAGCAGCTCGCCGCCAAGCTCTGCGACCTTTCCGGTCGGTCCACTGTGACCAGACACGAGGTGTCCCGATGGGAGCGGGACGAGCGGATCCCCACCTCGGAATGGTTGCGGTGGCTGTCGAACGCGCTCGACATCGACATCGGGTTCCTGGAGCGCACCACCGTCGTCGCCCGGCCGCGCCGCATGTGGTCAGCCATCGCATCGTCTCCGGTCGGCCCGGGGAGCGAGGACGACCTCGATGCGCTGGAGTTCGCGCGTCGCGTATGGGCATCCGATGTCGGGGGGCAGACGCTCGCCCGGATCGAGGAGAAGGTGGACGAACTGGCCATCGCCTACCCGTGCACGCCGTCGGCCGACCTGCTCGCGATCGTGCGCCTGCACCAGGGGTACATCGTCCGGCTGATCGATGGTCGTAAGACGCTCGCCGAGCATCGCCGGCTGCTGACCGCCGCGAGCTGGCTGTCCCTGCTGGGCGCGACCATCTACATCGACCTGAAGCAGCGCCGGACCGCGATGGCATGGCTGCGGACCGCGGCCGACCTGGCCAACGAGGTCGGCGACCAGGAAATCCTCGGCTGGTGCCTGGAGACCCGCGCCTGGGACGCAGTCAACGAGGGCCAGTACCGGTTGGCGGGCGATCTCGCCCGGGCGGCTCAGCAGATAGCGCCCCGGGGCGGGTCCGCGTTCATCCAGGCAACCGCGCAGGAGGGCCGCACGTGGGCCAGGCTCGGCGAGCACCGGCAGACCCGAGAAGCTCTTGACCGGCTGGCCCGGCAGACTTCGTCGCTGTCGATGCCCGAGGGTCCGGAGCATCATTTCCGGTACGACCCGGCGAGAGCCGTTGCCTTTACCGCCACCATGCTCGCCTGGATCGGTGACCCGGCGGCGGAGGAGTACGCTCGGGCGGCCGTTGACCGGCTGGAGTCGCCGGCCAAGGGCGGTCCGCGCCCGCGCCGGGCGGCGGCGGCACGGTTGGATCTCGCGCTGGCACTGTTGGCGGCGGGCAAACCCGACGAGGCGAGCGCCACGGTGATGACGGCCATCCTGTCCGGTCGGTTGGTGCCGTCGAACCACTGGCGTGCCCGTGAAGTCGTGGGCGCCGTCGAAGCGCGTGGCCTAACCCAGGCTCGGGAGCTGCGTGAGGCGTTCGACACGCTCGTCGCCACCGGTTCGTAGGAAGGCATGTTCATGACCGTCCCGCTGAAGGCGCTGCAACGCCAGCTCAAGGCGCTGGTGGACGACCTTCGCCGGCAGAGCGAAGCGCTGCCCGAGCTGGACGCCTGGCTGCACGAGCAATACAAGGCGGCGTACGCGGCCCGGCGCACCGGCGGGACCTACGAGTCGTGGCGGGAGGAGCAGCTCGACCTGGCCGGCGTGGCCTGGCTGCTGGGCACCGTGTTCGTCCGGTTCTGTGAGGACAACCACCTGGTCAACGGCGTGTGGATCGGCGGGCCGGACGGCGGGGTCGACGCCGCGATCCAGGCGAAGACGGCGTACTTCCAGGAGCACTTCCGGGACAACGACCGGCACTGGCTGCGCGCAGCCTTCGGACACCTGCGGGGACTCGGCGCCACGGCGCGGCTCTTCGACGATCACAACGCCGTGTGGCGGTTCGACATCTCGGCGGACGCGGCCGCTGCACTGCTCGACTTCTGGCAGCGCGGCGAGGGCCTGGCGTCCTTCCACTCGCTGGACACCCGGTTCCTCGGCGACCTCTACCAGGACCTCTCGCAGGCCGCCCGCAAGCGGTACGCGCTACTGCAGACGCCCGAGTTCGTCGAGGAGTTCATCCTCAATCTGACGCTCGACGAGTCGCTGAAGGAGTACGGGCTCGCCGAGACCTCGCTGATCGACCCGACCTGCGGCTCGGGCCACTTCCTGCTCGGCGCGTTCCGGCGGTTGCACGCCCGGTGGCTGCGTGAGGCGCCAGCGATGGACCCGCGGGAGCGGGTGCAGAAGGCGCTCGACCAGGTGACCGGCGTGGACATCAACCCGTTCGCGGTGGCGATCGCCCGGTTCCGGCTGATGGTCGAGGCGATGCAGGCATGCGGCGAGACGAGCCTGGAGAGCCCGCTCGGCTTCCGGATCCGCGTGGCGACCGGGGATTCGCTCCTCAAGTGGGGCGACGGCGAGTCGTCACACCAGGGCGACATGGTGTCGATGCTGGAGACCGGTAGCGCGTTCACGTACTACACCGAGGATGGCGCGCTGCTTGCTGACTATCTAGTGTCGGGAAAATACACGGTCGCGGTCGGTAACCCACCCTATATCACGGTCAAAGACAAGGTGCTCAACGAGGAGTACCGCCGGCTCTACAAGGACGTGTGCAGCGGCATGTACGCGCTGTCGGTGCCATTCACGCAGCGCTTCTTCCAGCTCGTGCGCAACTCCGACGAGTCAGGACGGGCGGGGTTTGTCGGGCAGATTACGGCCAACTCATTCATGAAACGGGAGTTCGGCAAAAAGCTCATCGAGGACTACTTGGCGAAGCAGGTTGAACTGAGCCACGTCATCGACACGTCCGGTGCGTACATCCCTGGCCACGGCACCCCGACTGTGATCCTGATCGGCCGTCGCCGTTTCCCGAAGCGGCAAAGAATCCGGGCCGTTCTCGGTACTCTCGGTGAGCCAACTGCTCCGTCCGATCCCGCCAAGGGCCTGGTTTGGTCCGCTATTGCAGAGAATATCGACCGCCCTGGCGCCGCCAACACGTTCGTTACCGTCTCAGATGTTCCCACGTTGTTCCTGGCATACTACCCATGGAGCCTTTCGGGCGGCGGTGCTGGTGACCTGACGACGATGCTTGCTCAGTCCACAGCTCTACGGCTTCGTGACCGGATCATGGAAATCGGCCGCACCACTCACACTGGCGCTGACGAGTGCTTCTACAGACCCGCGCACGCGCTGACAACGCATGGCCTGGTCGACGATTGTGTGCCAGTCGTGCTTGGTGAGGATGTTCGTGACTTCACGCTAGAGCCAGCAACGGCAAGCCTGTTTCCCTACGACGCTCAAGGCCGCCCGCGTGACGACCTTGGGACAAGCATGTGGCACGAACTCTTCATGATACGAACAATCTTGCGTGAACGCGTAGACTTCGGACGCAAGCCCGACGAACGTGGACTCCGCTGGTTTGACCACAGCATGTTCTTTCCTGAGCGATTTCGCATATCATTGTCGATTGCGTTTGCGTTTGTGTCGACGCATAATCATTTCGTTCTGGCTCGGGGTGGAAAGGTCTTCAATCGTACGGCGCCGGTGATCAAGTTGCCGGAGGGGGCGAGCGAGAACGATCACCTTGCGTTGCTCGGGCTGCTCAACTCGTCGACCGCCTGCTTCTGGCTTCATCAGGTCAGTCAAAGCAGGGGTGAGGGAGGTGGCGCGCGAGTTACCGCAGGCTACGCAGCAATGGGTAGTGAGGCATGGAAGAATGTGTTCGAGTTCACCGGGACAAAGCTGCAAGCGTTTCCACTGCCTGAAGGCGCCCCACTGGGTCGGGCTCGGAGGCTCGATCGACTAGCGCAGCAGCTCGCCGCCGTCAAGCCGCTCACCGTGTGCAAGACCGGCATGCCGTCGCGGGAAAGCCTGGACAAGGCCGTCAGCGAATACTACCGGATCCGGGGCGAGATGATCGCCCTCCAGGAGGAGTTGGACTGGGAGGTGTACCGGCACTACTTGCTGCTGGACGAGGACCTCACGGCACCCGACGACTCAGTGCCGGAGCTGAGGCTCGGTCAACGCGCGTTTGAGATTGTGCTCGCTCGCAAGGTGGCCGGCGGCGAGGTCGAGACCGAGTGGTTCGCCCGGCACGGCTCGACGCCGATCACGGAGATTCCTGAGCACTGGCCGGCGGCGTACCGGTCCATTGTGGAGCAACGCATCCAGATCATCGAGGAGCGGCCTGACATCGCGTTGATCGAGCGGCCCGAGTGCAAGCGGCGCTGGGCCACCAAGCCCTGGGACGTCCAGGAAAAGGCCGCACTGCGCAACTGGCTGCTGGACCGCCTCGAAGCCGAGCACCTGTGGCGGGACGGTAAGAAGGCACGCCTGCTCTCCGTCGCCCAGCTCGCCGACCGGATCGGCACCGACCCGGACTTCCGATCCGTCCTCGCACTCTACTGTGGACGGGACGACTATGACCTGACCGCCGAGCTGACCAAACTGACCGCCGACGAGGCCGTCCCGTTCCTGGCCAGGTACCGGTACAAGCCCAGCGGCCTGGCCAAGCGCCGGCAGTGGGAGGCGACCTGGGACCTACAGCGCCGCGAGGACGCGGGGGAGAAGCTGCCCGAGCCGATCCCAGTGCCGCCGAAGTACAAGTCCGAGGACTTCGCCCGCAAGTCCTACTGGGACAACCGCGGCAAGCTCGACGTACCCAAGGAGCGGTTCATCGCCTACCCGAAGGCCGGTCGGGACACCGACCCGACGCCGGTGCTCGGCTGGGCCGGCTGGGACCACCTCGACCAGGCCCAGGCCCTCGCCACGCTGTACTACGACCGCAAGACCAACGAAGCCTGGGACGCCGACCGCCTGCTGCCGCTGCTGGCCGGGCTGGTCGAGCTGGAGCCCTGGCTGCACCAGTGGTATTTCGACCCGGTGCCCGGATATCCGTCCGGCCCGGCTACTTTCTACACCCGGGTCGTCATCGACACCGAGCTGGCCGCGCTGGGTCGCGGCCGGGCCGACCTCGCCGCGGAGAAGCTGCCATGACACTGCCAACGAAAACATGGCTACGCGACGTCATCACCATCCCGGAGCGGGTCGCCGACTCCGACTTCGTGATGCGGCTGTCCGACGGCGTGGCCCACGCCGAGCAGACGCTCGCCGAATACGTCGTCACCGACAGCCTCAAGCGCAACTTCGCCGAGGCGCTCGGGCTCATCGCGCAGGCGCTGGAGAAGCAGGCGTCGCAGGCGGCGTTCCTGCACGGGTCGTTCGGCTCCGGCAAGAGCCACTTCATGGCCGTGCTGCACGAGATCCTGCACCGCAACAAGTTTGCCCGCGAGAAGCAGGGCCTGGCCGAGCAGATCGCCGACGCGGACCGCTGGCTGCAGGGCCGCCGGGTGCTGACGCTGACCTACCACCTGCTCGGCGCGCGGTCGATCGAGGAGGCGGTGCTCGGCGGGTACCGTGCCCAGATCGCCCGGCTGCACCTGGACGCCGCGCCGCCGGCGGTGCACAACTCCGACGGCCTGTTGCGCGACGCCGCGAACCTGCGCCAGCGGATCGGTGAGGAAGCGTTCTTCGACCTGCTTTCCGGCCGCGCCGGCCAGGGCTCGCCGGGCTGGGGCAGCTACCGCGGGGCCGGCTGGGACGCCGGCGGCTACGCGGCGGCGGCGGCCGCCGCGCCGGGCACCGCCGAGCGCGACCGGCTGGTCAGCGACCTGACCGCCAGCCTGTTCTCCGGCGCGGTGCACAGCGGCGAGTACCTCGACCTCGACACCGGGCTCGCCGTGCTCAGCCAGCACGCCAAGGAACTGGGGTACGACGTGGTCGTGCTCTTCCTCGACGAGCTGATCCTGTGGCTGTCCCAGCATCTGTCCAACATGGAGTTCGTGAGCAACGAGGGCGGCAAGCTGGCCAAGTTCGTCGAGGCAGCCGACGCGCACCGGCCCGTACCGCTGGTCTCCTTCGTGGCCCGCCAGCGCGACCTGACCGCGTTCCTCGGCCCGCACGTGCCCGGAGCCGAACGGCAGGCGTTCGCCGACGTGCTGCGCTATGCCAACGACCGGTTCACGACAATCTCGCTGGAGGAGCGCAACCTGCCGCTGATCGCCGAGCGCCGGCTGCTGCAGCCCAAGGACGGCACTGCGCGGAAGGTGCTCGACGACGCGTTCGCGGCGGTGAGCCGGCGCGCCGACGTGTGGGACACGCTGCGGCTGGGCGCCCAGTTCGACGACGCCGGCATCGGCTCGGACGACACGGTCTTCCGCCGGCTCTACCCGTTCACCCCGGCCCTGGTGGCGACGCTGGTAGCGCTGTCGCAGGCGTTGCAGCGGGAACGCACCGCGCTCAAGACGATGCTGCGGCTGCTGGTCGAGCACCGGGACACGCTGGTCGTCAACGACCTGCTCGGCGTCGCCGAGCTGTACGACGAGCTGATCGGCCGAGGTGACCTGCCGGACGAGCCGAAGCTGCGCCAGCACTTCGAGACCGCCCGCACGATCTACCGCACCCGGCTGCGCCCGGCGCTGCTGGCCATCAACAAGCTGGACGAGGCCGGCGCGGCCGCCGCACCACCCGACCACCAGTTCCGCATCGACGACAAGATCGTCAAGACGCTGCTGCTCGCCGCGCTGGTGCCGGACGTACCCGCGCTGAGCAACCTCACCGCCGCGAAGCTGCACGCGCTCAACTACGGCAGCATCGACAGCCCGCTGCCGGGCATGGAACCGCAGCTCGTGCTCGACCGGCTGCGGCTGCTCTCCGCCGAGGCGCCGGGGATCCACATCGGTGAGGGCACCGATCCGGTCGTCAGCGTCGAACTGTCCGAAGTGGACGTCACCGTGATCCTGGAGCGGGTCCCCGCGACCGAGGACACCCGGGGCGCGCGGCAACGGCTGCTGCGCGAGCTGATCTGCGCCGAGCTGGGCGTCCGGCTGGTCGAGGGGATCTACCACGAGCAGCCGTACCCGCGGGACTGGCGCGGCCGCCGGCACCAGATCGACGTGGTCTTCGGCAACGTGCGCGACCGCGACCAGCTCCCGGACACCACCCTGATCGCGCCGGGCGAGACCTGGCGCGTCGTCGTCGACTACCCGTTCGACGCGCCGGGCTGGGGCCGGGCCAGCGACCTGGCCCGGATCGAGTCGCTGCACGACCGGCGGGTCACCGCCCGCAGCGTGTTCTGGCTGCCGTTCTACCTCACCGAGGAGCGGCTGACCTGGGTGAGCACGCTGCTGCGGCTCAACTACGTGCTGGCCGGCGGCGGCGACGACCGGATCTACGCGTTGGCACCGGACTGGGCTCCGGCCGACCGCCAGCAGGCCAAGCTGATGCTCGCCCAGATGCAGCAGAATGTGCGCAGCCGGCTGCTGGAGGTGCTCAAGCAAGCGTACGGCGCGGCCAAGCCGCAGCCCGGCGACGTCGAGCCCGACCCGGCGCCGGTCTTCGACAGCCTCGCCGACGGGCTGCGGCTAGACAACCCGGTCGGCGGGACGCTGGCCGCCGCGTTCGGCCACCTCACCGCGCAGCTGCTCGCCTGGAGCTACCCCGGCACACCGAACCTCCCGGTCGACGAGCCACCGGTGCGGCCCGCGGAACTGTCCAAAGTGTACGGATACGCGCGCCGCGCGGCCGGCGACCCGACCCGCTCGGTCGTTGTGGAGCCGGCGGACCGGGCCAGCGTCAAGCGCATCTGCAACCCGCTGCGCCTCGGCGAGCTGGCCGAGAACAAGTACGTGCTGAACCTCACCACGTCGTGGTGGAGCCAGCACTTCCTCCAGCAGGCGAAGGCGCAGGGCTACGCCGGCCGGTACCCGGTGCGGATGCTGCGCGAGCTGACCGACGCGCCGCAGCCACGCGGGCTCGACCGCCGGTTGCAGAACCTCATCATCGCGGTGTTCGCGCTCGACCAGGACCTGGCCTGGTACCGCTACGAGGTCGCCGAACCCGCGCCGGCCCTCGACGGGGTCAGCGACGACCTGGAGCTGCGCCAGCCGCGGCCGCCGAGCGACGACGCGTGGCGTCGGGCCGTCCCGCACGCCGGCAAGCTGTTCGGCCTTGCGGTCTCCCCGCTGCGGTCCGCCGCCAACGTGGCCGACCTCGCCCGGCAGGTGCGCGACGTGTCCCGCCGGCTGCGCGGCGACGCCAAGGAGCTGGTCCGGTTGCTGGAGCAGCACGCCGGTCAGCTCGGCCTCGACGAGCGGGCTGACGAGGGCCGGCTGGCCACGGCCCGGCGCCTGGCGCGCCTGCTGGAGCAGCTCGTCGGTGAGACCGACGACGTCGTCCTGGTCGAGCTGCTCGGCGGTGCCGAGCTCGGTTCCGTCGACGACATCACGGCCAGCAAGTCGCTGACCGAGGCTCGCCGTGTGGTGGACGCGCTCACCCGTACCCAGTGGAGCGTGATCGCGGCCGCGGCCTCGCTGACCGGCGAGCGGGCCGAGGAGGCGCGCGCGATCCGGGAGCAGCTCGCCGATGCCGCCCGCCGCGAGCAACTTCACGCCGACCTGGTCGACGCGATGGACGAGGCCACGACGCAGGCGAGTGCCCTGCTCGCCCGCTCGACGCCGGTCGCGGTGGTCCCGCCGCCCTCGACCGGCACTGACCAGGCGACCACGACGGTCGGAAAGCGGCCAAGGGTGCATCCCTTGGCCGCCAGCGGCCATCAGCGCGTCGGCAGCCGTGACGCCGTGGAGGCCGTCGCCCAGGGCATCTCCGCGCTGCTCGCCGAGCAGCCGGGCCGGCAAGTGGACATCACCTGGGAGGTGGTCTACGAGTGACCGGCTCGGCTCCGGTCGCCACCGAGGCGCAGGTCCGTCGCCGGGTCGCCCAGTGGCTCGCCGATCCCGGCAACGGCCAGGTGCTCGCGCTGCACGCGCGTCCACAGTGGAGCGGCGACCCGGTGCTCCAGGTCGGCGAGGCGCGGGTGCGGGTCGTCACCTGCCCGTCACCCCTGGCCATGCGCGCGGCGCTGGTCGAGCACCCGGCCGAACGCCTGGTCGTGCTCACCGACTGCGACGAGGACGTGCTGGGTGTCGGGCTGCTGGCGCACTGCAGCAGGCTGCGGGTGCACAGCATCGACCCGTGGGACCTGGTCCGGACCCAGTTCCGCGCTACCGCGCTCGACCCGGCTCTCGCCAAGCAGGGCCGCTGGCTGGCCGAGGCGCTGATCGAGTACGCCCCGGCGTATGGCTGGCCGCCGGTAGCGGGCAGCGTGCTGACCCGCGACCACGCGCTGGGCCTGCTCGCCGCCCGGCTGCTCGGGCTGGAGCCCACCGATCTCGACAGCGCGGGCGTCCTGCAGTGGACCACCCGCAGCGTCGACGTGGTGCGGTACGCCGCCCTGCCCGCTGCGGTCCGTGCCGGCGTGTCCGGCTGGCTCGGCACCGTCGCCGGAATACCGGGACGGTGGGTGATGGCCTGTGTCGACAGTGGACACGGCACGGACGCGATCCCGCTCGGGCTGCTCGCCGGCCTGCTGTGGGACGACGCCGTACCGCTGTCCACAGTGGTCACCGCGGCGCGGGTACGGCTGGAGCCGATGCTCGGCGGCGCACAGCCCGCCGCGCCGGCCGCCCGGGCCTGGGCCGAAGCGGCGCAGGCGTGGGTGGAGCGGGCCGTGGACGTGGACCGGCAGCTCGCCGACCGGGTGCTGGCCCGGACCGAGGAGCTGGCCCGGGCGGTGCAGGCGGAGGGCCTGCTGCACCACTCGAACCTCCTGCCCAGCGCGTTGGGCGAGCGGATGCGCCGGCTCGCCGACGCGGTGCGGATCGCGGTGTCCCGGCCGACTCCGGCCACCATCCGGGACGCGGAGCACGCGTTGCGCACGCTCAAGGCGCACCGGCTCGCCGGGACCGGTCCCGGCTCGCGCGGGCACAGCCGGGTGGAGACCGCGGAGATGGCCGTACGGCTGTTGCGGTGGCTCGCCATACCCGATGCGCCGCCTCCGGTCACGCTGGCCGCCGCACTCGACCGGCACGTCCGCGAGGACGGCTGGGTCGACCGGGCCCGGCTCGACGTGTGGGCCGGCGACAGCGACCCGCCGGTCGCCTCGGCGTACCGGCATCTGTACGCCGCGGTCGACGCGCGCCGCGGCCGGCACGACGAGCAGTTCGCGCGGCTGCTCGCGGGCGCCACGGCGGCGGACGCGCCACCCGGGAGCATGCTGCGGGTGGAGGATGTGCTCTCCCGCGTCGTCCGCCCGATCCTCGACGCCGGGCGCCGGGCTCTGCTCCTGGTGGTCGATGGGATGAGCGTCGCGGCAAGCACCGAACTGGTCGAGTCGATCACGGCCGACGGCTGGGTCGAGCTGACCCGGGGCGGCGGGCCGCGCGTGGGTGTGCTCGCCGCGCTGCCCACGGTCACCGAGGTGAGCCGGGCCAGCCTGTTCGCCGGCCGGGTCACCACCGGCCAGCGACCGGATGAGCAGGCCGCGCTGGCCGCCCGGTTCGGTGCGCAGGCGCGCCTGCTGCACAAGGCCGACCTGCGAGCCGGTGCCGGCGCCAGCCTCGGGCACGACGTCATCGCGGCGATCGCGGACCAGTCGCTACCGCTGGTCGCGGCGGTGGTCAACACGATCGACGACGCGCTCGACCGCAGCGATCCCGGCACCACGACGTGGAGCCTGGAGACGGTACGTGCGGTGCGGGATCTGCTCGACCATGCCCAGGACCGGGTGGTCGTGCTGCTGTCCGACCACGGGCACGTGGTCGATCGGGGCACCGAGGCGGAGCTGCGCTTCGACCCCGCCGGCTCGAACCGGTGGCGACCGGCTGGTGCGCCGGCCGGAGACGGCGAGGTGCTCGTCGCCGGGCCGCGCGTCGCGCTCGGCGGTGGCCGGGCCGTCCTCGCCTGGCGGGAGACCCTGCGCTACTCGGCGCGGAAGGCCGGCTACCACGGCGGTGCCAGTCCCGCGGAGGCTGTCATCCCGCTGACCGTGCTGAGCACGGACGAGGCGGCTGTCCCGGGCTGGTCCGGGGCGCCGGTGACCGCCCCGGCCTGGTGGCGTGGCACTATGCCGGCTGCTGCTGAGCCGGCGTTGGAGCCCTCCGCCGAACGGCTGTTCGAGCTGGCCCCGGCGGCCCCATCGCCGCCGCCACCCGCGGCGCCGGTGCGGGCAGGCCACCCGCCGCTCGTCGCGGCCCTGCTTGCCTGCGAGATCTACCGGGACCGGCAGCGGACCCGCGCAGCCGGCCGGGCCGGGCTGCCCGACGAGCGGGTCGCCGCGCTGCTCACAGTGCTGGTCAACGCCGGTGGCCGGGCCCGCCTGGACACCCTCGCCGCCGAGGCGGGCATCCCCGCTCACCGTATCGGCGCGACCGTCGGCGGGCTGCGAAGGCTGCTGCAAGTCGAGGGGTACCCGGTGCTCGACATCGACCCGGACGGGCAGACCGCGGTGCTGGACGAGCGGCTGCTGCGCGAGCAATTCCAGCTAGGGTCTGCTCCGTGAGCGTCGAGATCAGCGCGCGGCGCCGGCGCGAGGTGGTGGATGCGCTGCGCCGCGGCACGGTACCGAGCAACGGTCTGGACGTGCTGGCCGTGGGCCTGCAGCGGTTCGAACCGGTGGTCGACGCGGAACTGTCCACAGTGCTCGATGGCGGTGCCGTCTTCAAGGCGGTGCGCGGCGAGTACGGTGCCGGCAAGACGTTCTTCACCCGCTGGCTCGCCGAGCGGGCCAAACGCCGGCGGCTGGCCACCGCCGAAGTCCAGGCCTCCGAGACTCAGACGCCGCTGCACCGGCTGGAGACGGTGTACCGGCGCATCGTGGAAAACCTGACCACCGAGGAGTTCCCGCCGTCGGCGCTGCGGCCGCTGCTGGACGCGTGGATGTTCGCACTGGAGGAGGACGTGCTGGCCGGCGGCGCGGTCGCCGAGGACGACGCGGCCGGGCTCGACCGGGCCGTGGGGGAGCTGCTGGAACGCCGGCTCGGGGACATCGCCCGCAGCGCGCCCGGCTTCGCGGCGGCGCTGCGCGGGTACCGCACCGCGCTGGCCACCGGCGACCGCGCCACTGCCGAGGCGGTGGCCGCGTGGCTGGGCGGGCAACCCCACGTAGCAGCCGCGGCCCGGCGGGTGGCCGGGGTACGCGGCGAGCTGGACCACTTCGGGGCGTTCGGCTTCCTGCAGGGCCTTCTCACCGTGCTGCGCGACTGCGGGCATCCTGGGCTGCTGGTCGTCCTCGACGAGGTGGAGACCCTGCAACGGGTCCGCTCGGACGCCCGCGACCGGGCCCTCAACGCGCTGCGCCAGCTCGTCGACGAGGTGGACGCCGGCCGGTTCCCGGGCCTTTACCTCGTCATCACCGGTACGCCGGCGTTCTTCGACGGCCAGCAGGGCGTTCAACGGCTCGCGCCGCTCGCGCAGCGGCTGGCCACCGACTTCGCCACCGACGCCCGCTTCGACAACCCGCGCGCGGTACAGCTCCGCCTGCCCGGGTTCGACACGGTCGGGCTGCGCGAGCTGGGCGGCCGGGTCCGGGACCTGTTCGCCGACGGGTCTCCCGATGGTGAGCGGATCCGGTCGGTGGTGGATGACGGGTACGTCTCCATGCTCGCCGACGCGGTCACCGGGGAGCTGGGCGGCCGGGTCGGCGTCGCCCCGCGGGTGTTCCTCAAGAAGCTGGTCGCCGACGTGCTGGACCGGGTCGAGCTGCACCCGGACTTCGACCCGCGCCGGCACTACCGGCTGACCCTGTCGGCCGCCGAGCTGACCGATGTCGAGCGCAACGCGGCCGACCTGGCGGTACGCGGTGTCGACGACATCGAGCTCGAACTACCGTGAATCGGTCTACCGGCAACCTGGACCGGCTGGCCCCCGGCCTGGTCCACCACATCGTCAACACGCTCGGCTGGTCGTCGCTGCGCCCGTTGCAGCGGGAGGCCATCCTGCCGCTGGCCGACGGTTACGACGCGCTACTGCTCGCGCCGACCGCCGGGGGGAAGACGGAGGCGGCGGTCTTCCCAGTGCTCACCGCGATGATCGAAGGCGGTTGGCGCGGTCTGTCGGTGCTGTACGTCTGCCCGCTGCGGGCGCTGTTGAACAACCTGTATCCGCGCATCGACGCGTACGCGTCCTGGATAGGGCGTACCGCCGGGCTGTGGCACGGCGACACCGGCCAGGGGCAGCGGCGCCGGATGCGCGTGGAGCGCCCGGACATCCTGCTCACCACGCCGGAGTCGGTCGAGTCGTTGCTCGTCTCGCCGCTGGTCGACCCGCGCGAGTTCTTCGCCGACCTGCGGGTCGTCATCGTCGACGAGGTACATGCCTTTGCCGGCGACGATCGCGGTTGGCACCTGCTCGCGGTGTTGGAGCGGGTGTCCCGGCTGGCCGGACGGCCGCTCCAGCGGGTCGGGCTGTCCGCGACCGTCGGTAACCCGGAGGAGCTAATGGGCTGGCTGCAGGGGTCTGCCGGCCGATCCCGGTCCAGGGCGGTCATCTGCACCGACGTCCAGTCGGCGCCAGGCGCTCTAGCCGTCCCGGAGGTCGGGCTGGACCACGTCGGCAGCATCCAGAACGCCGGGCTCGTCATCAGCTCCTTGCACCGCGGTGAGAAGCGGCTGGTCTTCTGCGAGTCCAGGGCCCGGGTCGAGGCGCTCGCGATGGAACTGCGCGGCCGTGATGTCAATGTCTTTGTGTCGCACTCGTCGCTGTCGGCCGACGAGCGGCGCCGCGCCGAGGAGGCATTCGCCGAGGCACGCGACTGCGTGATCGTATCGACGTCCACCCTCGAACTCGGCATCGACGTTGGCGACCTCGACCGGGTGATCCAGATCGACGCCCCACGTACTGTGGCGTCCTTCCTGCAACGGCTCGGCCGCACCGGGCGCCGCCCCGGCGCCTCACGCAACACGCTGTTTCTCGCCACCACCCGCCAGGACCTGCTTCATGCCGCCGGCCTGTTAAGACTCTGGCGAGACGGCTTTGTGGAACCGATCACTCCACCGCCTGCCCCCAGACACATCGCCGCTCAGCAGATCCTTGCGCTGTGCCTGCAGGAAGGTCGGGTAGGTGACGCAACCTGGCCGCAGTGGTGGGGTGAGCTGCCGATCTTCGACCAGTCCGCACCCGAGATAGTTCGCTGGCTGGTCGAGACCGACCATCTGAGCCAAGACCACGCCGGCATGCTCTACATCGGACCGGAGGCAGAACGCCGGTACGGCAGGCGCAACTTCATGGACCTGCTGACCGTCTTCGCCGCTCCCTTGGAATTCACTGTCGTGCACGGGCGCCGTGAGCTTGGCGGAGCCGATGCGATGATGCTGATGCGAAAGGTGAGCGGCCCCCGGCTGCTGGCGCTCGGTGGGCGGGCATGGCGGGTCAACCACATCGACTGGCACCGCCACCGCTGCTACGTCGAACCGGCCGACCGGCCGGCTCGAAGCCTCTGGCAAGGCGTACCACAGCCACACTCCTACGAACTGTGCCAGGCTCAGCGAAACGTGCTCCTCGGTGCGGAGCCGGAGGTCGAGATGTCAAAGCGAGCCGCGGCCGGGTTGGCGAAGCTGCGCGACGAGGAAGGACACCGAGCTGCCGCTATCGCAACTGTCGTGGAAGTGGGTGAAGAAGGGGCGAGGTGGTGGACCTGGGCGGGTGCACGGGGCAACGCCACCCTCGCCGCTGCGCTTCCCCGGTTGGTCGATGAGGATGGGCGGGTCGACAACCACTCGCTGCGGCTGCGCTCCGATGTCACCCTGACAAAGATGCGCGCTGCCATGGACGCGGTCGTTGGCAGCGGAGAGATCGCCGCGCCAGAGGCCACCGAGGAAGCGGTACAGGAGCTGAAGTTTGGCGAAGTCCTTCCGCCCGACCTCGCCATCTCAACTCTTTCTCGACGGCTTGCGGATGAGGCGGCCGCGCACTCAGTGCTGGGGACGCGAGTCCGCTTGAGCCGTAGCACTGGGAAGGCATAGAACTCCGCCAACGTACGACCCCGTCGACGCGTCGAGCCTGCGCGCCGTCGGCCGGGAGCGACTCCGGACCCTTCGAGGGATGGTGTGCCGGCAACGCGAAGAGCCCCGTCGCCGTCGTAACGGGCGCATTGTCAGCTGCTCGGCAAAGGTACCGATATTCGACCGTGCGCAGTGGGACCGAAGCCACTATGTCGTGATCGCCAACTCCTTCGAAGCGATCACCGTGTGCTTATCGCTCGTGTTGAGCCTCGGACACAAACCTTATGCACACCGGTTCTGGTCGCGATTGGACCAGGACGGCTGCTTTTCTGGGGTGGTAGGTCAGCCGTAGTCCGAGCTGGCGGTAGATTTCGGCCTTGTCGCCTGGGTTGGCGTCGTGGATGACCTTGGTGATGTCGGACAGCGTGGTCACGAGGTAGCGGATCTGATC
>Ga0075430_100001576_pt1 | contig 18645 bp, 22 predicted proteins | sample RhiMetdeltSRZDD4_FD_75294 | JGI IMG/M metagenome (GOLD analysis project Ga0075430, IMG submission 75294) | Populus rhizosphere microbial communities from Tennessee, USA - Rhizosphere MetaG P. deltoides SRZDD4 | ecosystem: Host-associated > Plants > Roots > Rhizosphere > Soil | place: USA... | reverse complement strand
GTGAACGACGTTCAGGAGCGAGGAAGCTCGGACACCGGAGGCGCATGCACCGTCGGGTGCGGGATTTGCTGTCCATCGCCTTCGCTCGACGAAGTCCCAGCCGTCATCGTTGCCCTTGAGTTGCAAGCAGCCGCCTCTATTGAGACCTTGCCGATCGCGGCGCCGACAACGACGGTTTCCAGGTCCCCGCAAAGTGCACGCGCGCCGCCAGCCTAACCGCTGGCCTTCCATCGCAATCAACAGATATCCGCCGCGCTGGGCAAGTCAGCTGCGGCCCTCATTCGGAGCTTACATGACTCGTTTTGCTTTCATCGCCGTCCTTGCCGTTTTCATGGCCGGGCCGGCACAGGCTCAAGACATCACCGCGGGCAGCTTGAAGATTTCTGCCCCCTGGGTACGCGCGACTCCAAAGGGCGCTTCGGTCGGTGGCGGTTACATGACGATCGCCAACAGCGGCAATGCCGGTGACCGGCTCGTGGGAGGCACGTCGGACGTGTCCAACCGTCTCGAAATCCACGCGATGAGCATGGAAGACGGCGTGATGAAGATGCGGCCCGTCGCCGGCCTTGACATTAAGGCGGGTCAGACAGTGGAGTTCAAGCCGGGCGGTTATCACGTGATGTTCGTTGGACTGAAGCAACCGCTCGAGCAAGGTCAGCACGTCAAGGCAACCCTGCGTTTTGAAAAAGCCGGCGATGTAGCCGTCGACTTCACGGTGAAAGGCATCGGCGCCCGGGACGTCGGTTCGGGCAAAGTGCACGGGCACTAATCTTATTGTTGCCGGTGGTTTACCGCCGTCCAAAAGGAAACATTTCGCAGCTTCCGGCGTTTCCGGTCCGGGGGAACGAAGGAGGAGGCTGGAGATGAGAATGGTCGTTGTAGCTGCGGCCGTGGCGACAATGCTTGCAGGCGCCATTCCGGCGTCGGCACAGGTTGTCGTGCGCGATCGGGATGCCGTTGTTCACAGGCACGTGGACCGTGGCCATCACTATGGCTGGTACAAGCATCGCGCCGATTGCCGCGTCGTGAAAGTGCGCACTCGGCTGCCGAACGGCAACGTGATCATCAAGACTCGGCGGACCTGCAACTGATCCAAGGCCCTCGGCCTTGATAAAGTCCCGGCGCCCATCCGCGCCGGGACTTTTTCGGTCTCGACGTTTTATTTTGTTTCCGCGAACGCCAGTTTTTCGGTTTCCGGTGGCATCATCCGGAATACATTCAGCGTCATCGAAATCAGCGCGTAATAGCCGAGGATGCCGACCAGTTCGACTGTCGCCTGGTCGCCCAACAGCGCGTGCACACGCTTGTAGGTGCGATCGTTCACGCGCCTTGTCTTGTAGAGCTCCTGGACGAAATCGTAGATCGCGCGCTCGTCCTTGGGCGCCGATTTGGGCGGGCGCCCCAGGCGCAGGTCTTCGATCGTTCTGGACGTCACGCCGGCTTTCTCAGCGATTGGTGCATGAGCGTACCACTCGTACTGGGCACGCCAAAGCCGCGCGGTGCACAGAATAGCGAACTCCGATAGTCGCGACGACAGCGAAGTCTTGTACCGGCAATGACCCCCGAGCGCTTGGGCCAGATGGCCGAAATCCGGTGCATGCATCCACACCGCGAAGGGACCGCGCGGGGTGACGGATACTCCTCGCGGGCCCAACCGGATTGCTTCCAGCAGCGCGCGTTGTGCTTCGTTCATGCGCGGTTCGTCCATCAGTTCGAGGCGTGGCGCCGGGCGCTTGGCGGGCATGTGCTTGTCCTTGAATATGGAGTGAAAATCGGCGGTCTCGGGGGGCAGGCTGATCATAGTCCGGTGCAGCCGGGCTGATGGCGAATGTATAACAACAAGGCCGACAGGGCGGAAAGCGCAGACCTACTCAACGACGGCCGTGACCTTGAGCAGGCCGCGATCGGTCATGCGCAAGGTCTTCGCAGCGGCCAATGAAAGGTCGAGCACGCGCCCTTTGATGAACGGACCTCGATCATTGACCACAACGACGACGCTGCGTTGCGATCTGGTATCGGTCACCCGCACGCGCGTTCCGAACGGCAGGGTGCGATGGGCAGCGGTGAATTTGTCCGGATCGTATCGTTCGCCGCGTGCCGTCCGCCCCGTATAATTGGCGCCGTAGTAAGACGCCATTCCCGAAAGCTTGCGCGCGCTTTCTGCCGCAGCTTCCCCGGACCCGGCACAGCTGGCAATTATCAGTCCGACGCTCGTACACCTTCCAAACATCATCTGCCTTGGCCCACAAAACGGCTACACCGCAGTTCACTTCTGTCGCGAACAATTCGCGGACCCATGGTTTATTACGAAGCCTTTCGCGTCGGTGTTTTATTCGAGGCAGCCCGCGACCGGCGATTATCATGAGCGGAATAGGTCTTGCGGCCCTCGAGGTGACGCAACGTCGTCTCGGCCCGCGCGCGGCACTCCTCGTGCAACTCCTGAAGCTGTTCGTCGCTAAGATCTTCGATGGCAGCAAACTTGTTCTCGGCGCCTTTCATCGCCAGCACGAGCTCGGAGAGCTTGAGCTGGATCGCAAGGGTGTCTCGGTTTTGCGTATTCTGGATCAGGAACACCATCAGGAACGTGACGATGGTGGTGCCGGTATTGATAATGAGTTGCCATGTGTCGCTGAAGTTGAAGAAGGGGCCCGTCACGATCCAAACGAGCACAATTGCGACGGCCAAGAGAAATGCCAATGGATGGCCGGTCCACAAGGAGATCGCATGAGCGAACTGTGAGAATTGCTGACTCAGAGTTGGGGCTGACTGTGTGGCCTCGGCAGAAGGCTTTGCTTTATTCTTCATCGTAGTCGGCCCATGCAATACGTCGGCCAGCGGCAAATGCCTATCGCCAGCGGAAACGCACGGGCAGGTTCCCGTGTTCCATCGTTTTTCGGGCTTCGGCCAGCTATTTCAGCTTGGGTAGGGACTGCTTGATGCGTCCGATCGCCGCCCATGGATCCTTGCGCATGCGCGACAGACGCTGCGGCAGATTTCTGACGGTATACTGATCGGCGCCCTTCAAGCTGCCCAACTCGGACCAGTCGACCGGCACCGAGACCGGCGCCCCCGGCCTTGCACGGGTGGAGTAGGGGGCAATCGCGGTCGCCTCCCGGCTGTTGCGCAGATAGTCGATGAAGATTTTCCTGTTGCGCTTGGCTTTCGTGGCCGTCGATACGTAAAGATCCGGGTCGTCGGACTCCATGGCTTCCGCGACCAATTTGCAGAATGCCTTCGCTTGCTCCCACGGTGCGGGCTTGATCGGCAGCACTACGTGAAGGCCTTTGCCGCCAGAAGTCTTGAGAAAGCACTTGAGCTTGATGCCGCCCAGCCTGTCGCGGACATCGCGGGCGGCCGTCACCAGGTCTTTCCAGGCGACACCGGGACCAGGATCGAGGTCGAAGACCAACCGGTCGGCGTGCTCGCGTTTATCAATGGTGGTTCCTCGCGTGTGGATTTCGAGCACGCCGCCCTGGACCAGTGCGACGAGGCCATCGATGTCGTCCACGGAAATAATCTCATCGCCTTTTTCCGGGACCATGTGAAGATACTCGGTCGGTATTCCGGCGCGGGCGTGCTTCTGGAAGAAACATTGGCCTGATGCACCTTCCGGGCAGCGCACCAGAGCGATCGGCCGGCCTACAACATGCGGCCGCATCCATTTCCAGATCTGCACATAAAAGTTGGCGAGCTCCTGCTTGGTGACGCCGACATCTTCCCAGTAGATGCGGTCCGGATGCGTCAGATGCACGCCAGCAACGGTGACGTCGTTTTTTTTCTTGATCGGCGGGCTGCGCTTTACGCTTGCCGTTTGCGTTGCGGCAGCGACGGCCTTCTCGCGCACAACCTCTTTCGGTGCCTTGTCCTCGCGCACGCCCTGGAACGACGACTGGCGAATGCGATTGCCATGGGTCCAGCCGCGGAAATCAACCTCCACAACCATCTTCGGCTCGACCCAGGTCGGTTTTCGGGCGCCCCGTTCCTCGGCCGGGATAATGTCGAACGGCGTCTTGCTGATCGCGAGAGGCTTGAGCTTTCGAAAAAGCGAGCGTGCAATCTGATGCGTGAAGCCGGTGCCGGTACGCCCGGCATATTTCAGCTTGCCGCCGTCATAAAATCCGAGCACCAGTGCGCCGACGGCGCGCGCATCCGCTGTCGATGGCATGAAGCCCGCCACGACGAATTCCTGCCGGTCCGAGCATTTGGTCTTGATCCAGTCATGGCCTCGGCCGGGGGCGTAAGACGCCTCGGCAAGCTTCGATATAATTCCCTCAAGTCCCATCTTGCAGGCGTGCTCGAGCAGGCTCGTTCCCGGTCCGCTCAGCGACTCGCTCAGGCGCAACGGTCCCGGCTGTTGCCTGAGCAAGGATGCCAACGCGTTCTTTCGTGCGGCCAGCGGGAACTGCCGCAGGTTGGTGCCGTTAAGGTGCAGAAGATCGAAGATATAAAAAACCATGCGGTCATGACGGCCGGCCTTGAGATCCTGTTGCAGGAGGGAAAAGCTCGACAGGCCGTCGTCGCCTTCCGACACCACTTCCCCGTCGATGAGCGCAGTCGTTGCCGGCAACTTCGCGACCGCGGCGGCGATGGTTGGAAATTTTGTCGTCCAGTCGAGGCCCTTACGAGTGAAAAGTTTGACCTTGCCGCGATCAAGGCGCGCCTGAATGCGATAACCGTCGAACTTGATCTCGTGAATCCAGGTGTCGCTGTCGGGCGGTTTGTCGCTCGGGGTGGCGAGACAGGGCGGCACGAAAGCGGGGAGGGACTCTTTTGGTCCCGCAGGCGGATCGTCGCTCGTCGGTTCTGTCCTTTTGCCGACAGGGCGGATCGCGGCGGCGCGCACCCGCCTGCGTGGCGCCGACCTCGTCGTGCGGGAGCGTTGTTTGCTTTCAGTCTTCGTTCGGTTGCTGTGCCATACTTTCTTCGAGCGGTTCGCGATTTCCTCCATCGTGCGACCGCTGACCACTGACCGGGGCTCCTCCTCGAGGATGTCCCTGCCGTCGGCAGATCGCTCGGCGTCGTCGTGCTGCTTGATCAGCAGCCAGTTGTCGCGCTTCTCGCCGGGCCGGCGGTGCATGCGCACGAGATGCCATCCGCCATGCAGCTTCTTCCCCTCGAGCGTGAACGCCAGGTGCCCCTTCGCGAGGCCCTTGTACGGATCGTCTTGCGGGTGCCAGCGGCCGCGGTCCCAGATCATCACCGTACCGCCGCCATACTCACCCTCCGGGATCGTGCCTTCGAACTTGTTGTACTCGATGGGGTGGTCTTCCACCTGCACGGCGAGCCTCTTCTCGCCCGGCACCAGGCTTGGGCCGCGCGTTACCGCCCAGCTCTTCATCACACCGTCGAGTTCGAGCCGCAGGTCGTAATGCAACCGCCGGGCGGCGTGTTTCTGGATGACATAGGCGTCGCCGCGCCGGCGCTCCACCTTGCCCTTCGGCTCGGCGGTCACATCAAAACGACGCTTGGCGCGATAGGTTTTCAGTCCCGATTTGCTGCGGCTTGACATGATTTAGATCGTCGCATCTCCCGCCACCGCGCGCCAGATCGATTGTCCGACCTTTGCGCGGCATCCCCCACCGAGCCCCGCGGGATGAACTTGCGCAACATTAAACCGGTTCCGCACTCGGCCGGGCTTGCGCCGGATGGGAACCAAATCGGAACAGATGACGTTGCCCAGCACGCGGTTCTCGTACCGCGATTTGAGGTGAGGAGATTCTCATGTTGGGTTGGGCAGTCACGTTTCTGATTATTGCGCTGATCGCGGCGTTGCTTGGCTTCGGAATGATCGCCGGCGTTGCCATCGAAGCGGCGAAGATCGTGTTCTTCGTGGCGATTGTGCTGTTCGCGATCTCGGTGATCGCCGGGTTGATGCGCGGAGGACGCCCGACGCTTCCGTAGGCTAGCTTCTCCGGTCAGCGTAAAAGCCCCATGCGAGGATCCTCGCATGGGGCTTTTACTTCGCACTTTATTTGCCAATTCATTTGGCGCGAAACAAACAGGACTGACTGACGAACCTAGAAACTACTCTCCGCCGCTTGCAAGCACGGCGCGCGTCGTTTCATCCGGTCCGAAATCTTCGGCGCTGTTGACATGAAGCAGTTCGGCCAGTCGCGTGCGCGCGCGGTTGACGCGCGATTTGATCGTGCCGACGGCGCATCCGCAGATCCCCGCCGCTTCCTCGTATGAGAATCCGGAAGCACCCACCAGAATCAGCGCCTCGCGTTGGTCGGCAGGCAGTTGCGCCAGCGCTTCGCGGAATTCCCTGAACTCGACGTGGCCGTACTGATCGGGTTGCGACTTGAGCGACTCGGCGTGATGACCTTCACTGTCTTCAACCTCGCGACGGCGCTTGCGGTACTCCGAACGGAAATGATTACGCAGGATCGTGAACAGCCACGCCGACATATTGGTGCCGGGCTGGAAGGAATCGATATTCGCCAATGCTCGCAGGAGCGTTTCCTGCACGAGATCATCCGCGCGATCTACGTTGCCGCAGAGAGAGATCGCGAATGCGCGGAGGCTTGGCACCGCTGCAAGAACGGCTTTGCGGACCGACTCGTCCATGGGCATTATTGCGAGTCCTTTTTTCCGCTGGATTCGAGGCGATTGATCAGGTCGCTGAACCGGTCGGGAACTCCCTGGTTCACGACCTCGTCATACATTGCGCGCAGCTGCTGACCCAGACGCGCTTGCACGTCTCGGCCCAGCTTCGCCGGTTTCGCATTGGCTTTTTTGCTACGCGTCGCCGTCGCTTCCATCGGATTTTGCTGTCCCGCGGGCTTTCGTTCGTTCATTGTCCACCCCAACTGCCGAGGCCCCAGGCGGGCGCCGGTATCCCCCTTGGTTCTGTGCAAAACCCTTGACTGCGCAGATGGTTCCTCCCTGAACGGAACTTTTTTGCGGCGGTAGCGTTGGCGCGCTACAGGCTGATCGTAATATGGGGGGCGCAGACCAAATTTGGTCCGCATCGCGCATTTCGGGAGGGATTCTTGTCGACATCACAAGCAGTTGCCCAACACTTGCCCTATCTTCGCCGATACGCCCGCGCTCTTTCGGGGAGCCAGGTCTCCGGAGATGCCTATGTGGCCGCGACGCTGGAAGCGCTGGTGCAGGACCCGAAGGTGTTGGAAGCGGGTCTGTCTACGCGAATAGCGCTATACCGGCTGTTCACGAAGATTTGGAATTCAGTATCGCTCAACGACAAATCGACAGGGCCCAATCCAACCCAAGCGGTTGAGCGGCATCTCGCGCAAATTCCTCCCAAGCCGCGCCAGGCTTTCCTGCTCGTCGCGCTGGAAGGCTTGTCCGAGGACGACGCCGCCAAGGTTCTGGATGTGGACGCTCCCACGCTGCGCGAACTGGTCGAGGAATCCGGCCGCGAGCTCGCGGCCGAGATCGCGACGGACGTCCTGATCATCGAGGATGAAACGTTCATCGCGCTCGATCTCGAGGGATTGGTGGAAAGTCTTGGTCATCGCGTGCTCGGCGTTGCGCGGACGCATGCTGAAGCCGTGGCGCTCGCCAAGGTCAAGCGGCCGGGAATCATTCTCGCCGACATTCAGCTCGCGGACGGCAGTTCGGGTCTTGATGCCGTGAACGAGATGTTGCGCTCGTTCGAGGTGCCGGTGATTTTCATCACCGCCTATCCGGAGCGTTTCCTGACCGGCGAGCGGCCGGAGCCGGCTTTCCTGATTGCCAAGCCGTTTCAGCCTTCGACCGTGTCAGCGGTGCTAAGCCAGGCTCTGTTCTTCGAACGCAATGCAAGAAGGCGCGAGCGGCGCGCAGGCTGATGATGTTGCTTTGGCCGTTGTACTGAAATGCGGCCACGCAACTATTGGCGACCACGCGCGGGCGGACCTCGTCTTGATCCATTCTGCGGAAGAGGCAACAGATTGCGCCCTAAGGCGTTGAATCCGGTTGCCACTGTTGATCAATATTTGCGACCGGCCATGCAAAGAAGCAAACAAGTGACCCGCTTCGTTGACAGTATATGCGATGAACGTCTTCATAGGGCGGGTCGCTTTGACGGATGCCAAGGCCGGTCGCGCCGGATCGCGTTGGCCGCTGGACCACAACGAAATATCTTTCATGGTGCGCAAGATGTCCGGGGCCCAAGAGGCTGAGCTGGAAAAACTCAAAAACGAATATCGCAAGCTTGAGGACCAGATCAGTGCGCAGGCGTGGGAATTGAATTTATTGCGGGCGCGCTTTGCGCGCTATGAAACTGCGCTTCGCGGTTCTCAAGTTACGGTTTTCACGCAGGATCGTGACCTTCGCTATACATCGATCAGCAATCCAATGCTGGGGCGTTCCATTGAGGACATTCTCGGCCGCACGGACGCGGAAATTCTGCGAGGGGACAGCGGCGCTGCCATCATCGCAGCAAAACGCCAGGTGCTTGTGAACGGGGAAGCCAGGCGCACGGAAATTCCGCTCGACGACGCGCCGGGCATAAGGTGGCATGATCTGCATATCGAGCCGCTGCGTAATGAGGCTGGCGAGGTTGTTGGCCTGACGTGCGCATCGGTCGATGTGACCGAGCGCAAGGAGGGTGAGGCGCACCTGCGGCTGCTGCTGCGCGAATTGACACATCGCTCCAAAAACCTGCTCGCCGTGATCCAGGCCATGGCCCGGCAGACGGCGCGCCATACCGGCTCGATCGAGACATTTCTCACCCAGTTCAGCGCGCGATTGCAGGCCCTGGCTGCTTCGCATGACCTGCTCGTCCGGGAAAGCTGGTATGGAGCCTCGCTTGGCGAACTCATCCGCTCTCAACTTGGCGGCTATCTCGATGGATCCAGCAATCAGGTGTCGATCGATGGACCCGCGATAGCTCTGAAGCCCGAGGCTGCTCAAAACCTGGGCCTTGCCCTGCATGAGCTAGCCGTCAATGCGGCCAAGTTCGGGGCGTTGTCCGTGCCAACCGGGCGCGTATCCATCACGTGGAGTCGACGCGAAAACACGGACGGGAGCGCGGTCGAACTGGATTGGCGCGAGCGGCTCGGTCCCAAGGTGAAGGTCAGGCGCAAGAAGGGGTTCGGCACCATGGTCATCGAGCGCAATCTGGCGCGCGCTCTCGACGCCGAGATCAACATGGATTTTGATCCGGACGGACTACACTGTCATATTGTGATCCCGGCGAGCCAGGTTCTCGCCATCCGCTGAGCACGCCCGGAACATATTCCCCCGTTCGCCGTTTCCAGTCTCGTGAACACGCCTCCGATTGAACGGCGTATGGTGGAGTGCGTCGATGCGCGGTTTGATGCCGTATATTCTGGCAGGCATCGCAGTGGTGGTCGCGATGGATATCGTCGCGCCTCCGCTGGGGCTTGGGATCGCCACCGTCGCGCAATCCGCAACTGATCCCAACCGGCAGATCGTCGACCGCACGCGCAAGGGCGACCGATTGCAGCTTCCGAAAGCAAATGGACGGCAAACTCCACCTGCGGGCTCGCCGATGCCGATCGGATGCGAAGGCGCGTTCAGCGCGCTTTCTGGCGGTGCAAAGGCGAATTTTCCCGGTCGTTGTCTTGCTGAACGGGCGCGTTTCGGGTTCTCAATCGGCTGACCTCCTTCCCAGACGGAACTTTTTGTTCCCCGGCACGTTTCCAGCCCATCGCTCACTGGATGGGAGTCACGAATGCACGTGCCGTTGATTGGTCTTGCTGCCCTGGCGATTGCCGCAGCGGCAGCAGTGCCTGCACCGACGATGGCGCAAGCCGAACGAACCAAGGCCGGAACGCTGGCGTGCGACATCTCCGGCGGCCTCGGCTTGATCATCACCTCGCACAAGGAAGTGGCGTGCATGTTTACGCCGTCCCAGCCGGGACCGCGTGAGGTGTATGTCGGCGCGATCAACAAGTTCGGGCTGGACGTTGGCGCGACCGCGGGCGGCGAGATGGTGTGGGCCGTGTTTGCGCCGACAACGCGCCGAATTGGCGCGCTCGCCGGCAACTACGCCGGCGCGAGTGCCGAAGCGACCGTCGGCGCCGGGCTCGGTGCCAATGTGCTGCTCGGCGGCTCGGACCGCACCATCGCCCTGCAGCCGCTTTCAGTGCAAGGTCAGGCCGGTCTTAACGTTGCCGCGGGCGTGACCGAGCTGATTTTGCGGCCCGCGCGCTGACCTGAGTCGTTACGTGACGGAGAATCGTCATGGCCGGGCTCGTCCCGGCCATCTACGTCTTTGATCTGAAAGACGTAGATGCGGGCCAAGTCCGCGCAGGACGGATGAGAGGCGGTTAACGGTCACCCGAACGTGAAGGCGTCGTGGTAGGCGCCCTGCACCTGTCCGCCCGGGACCGGCCCGCCGCCAGGGACGTGCACCATGTTTCCGATGACGGCGCATGTTGCACCATGCAGGCCGTGCCGTGGGGTTGCCATGGGCGTCAGCTGCTCCCATGCGTCGGTTTTCGGGTCGTAGGCCTCGTTGGTGCCGAACACTTTCCCGGTTGCCTCGCCGCCAAACACGACGATCTTGCCGTCGATATAGACGCATGACGGGCCGCTGCGCGGTGTCGGTAACGGCGCGCGGAACGTCCAGGCATCGGCCTTGGGATCGTAGACCGCGTTTAGCCCCGTATTGAAATCATACGAGTCCATGCGGCCGCCGATGGCATGGATCTTTCCGTCGACCACAGCAACGCCCATGTGATCGCGTTGCCCGACGAAAGGCTGGGTGCCGGTTGATCCGCGCATGCCGGCAAGGATCGTGTATTTGTCGGTCGCGGGATCATAAATTTCGTGCCACTCGACCGATCGCACGTCGCGTCCGCCAAGCAAATGAATCTTGCCGTCGAGCACGATCGCCGACATGGCCCCCCGCGGCCGGCTGAGGCCGGCAATCGATGCCCACTGATCGGTCGTCGCGTCATAGACGAAGCATTTGGAATGCGGACAGCGATTCTGCTCGATGAAGCCGCCAAAAGTGTAGATCTTCGAGCCGATCGAAACCCCGGCGACATGGTTGCACGGGAGCGGGAAGGGCGCCTTCAGCGACCAGCTGCCGCTTTTCGGATCGAACACTTGATGAAAATTCTGGTCGACCCGGTGCTTGGCGTAGCCGGCAATCGAATGAATTTTGCCCTGACATTCGATCACCGCATGCTCGCCGGTCGGGATGGGCATGCGCGGCTGTTCGACCCATTTGCCGGGATTGGCGGCCTTGGGCGCGACGCTGGTCATGTAGCGCTGCTTCTCGACGGTTTTGGGAATGTCGGTGATCGACTTGTCGTTCAAGCCGAGAAAGAGCGGAAGTTCTTGTTCTGCCATGATGACCTCAACTGACGTAACTTGGGACGGCGTCCCGCAATAGTTTGCGCGTGAGTTCGACGCCCTCGCGCGCGACATCGTACGGCGAGCGTGCCCATTGTTCCGGGTTCGGCGCCTCGTAGCTCAGGTAGCCGGTATAGTCTTTCTCCGCCAACAGCCCGAGCATCTCCCGCCATTTGACAACGCCTTTGCCCGGAGGAAGTCGGTCTGTGGGCCGTCGCACGCCCGTCACGGGGTTCGGCGACAGGTCGCTGTACTGGAAGCAAAAGATCTTGTCGGCCGGCACGCTTTCGAAACCGCGCCCGCCGGCACCGCTGCGCGTGAAGTGATAGGCGTCGATCAAGTAGCCGCAATTCGGCTTGCCGGCACCCTCGATGAGCTCGGTCAACACGCCGAGGCTGCTGAGCACGTCGTGCTGCGAATTGAATTCGATTGCAAGCTTCAGTCTGTATTCAGCGGCGATATCGCCGGCGTCCTTCAGGTATTTTATCGCGTCCCTGATAGGCCCGTTCACCTGGCCAGGCGCGCTCATCAACGTGTCGCAGCCGAGCGCTACTGCGTTTGCGCAGGATTCGCGGAACACCTGGAACAGTCGCTTGCTCTCATCGCCGGTGGCAAACAGCCAGCCGTATTCCACGCCAAGCACGCCGCAGGGAATGCCACTTTTCTTGATGAGGTCGAGCACCTGGGCATTGCTCATGCCGGCGTCGAAGCATCGCTTGAAGTCGGTCCGGCGCAGTTCGACCGCGTCGTAACCCGCCTGCTTTGCTGCCTCGAGCGCGGTAGCCAAAGGCGTCGTATCGATGGTCCACATATGCAGGGCAAGGCGGCCAAACCTGTTCGACATTCCTCAGCGCTCCGTCACTGTCCTTCATATTGCAGGATGTAGAGGCCGGCGTTCGTGTCAGTGAGATACATCACTCCGTTCGGATCGACAAAGACATCGCACGACTGAATGACCCTGGCGGGATTTGGCCGCTGGTCGACGATCTTCTCCGGCGCCGGCGGTACGTAAAAGCCGACCTGCTTCGGTTGGAAAGCCTCACGTATGTCGTAAATGCGTAACCCGGCATTGTGATAGGTCGCGAAGATCAAGTCCTCGGTCTGCATCGAGCCTGGCCGGTTCTCGTGCAGATTGTGCGGCCCGAATTTCGCGCCTTTGGCGCAGAAGTCTTCTTCGGCGGGAGTGGGCAGGGTGGCGATCGAAACTGGATTGGATGGCTCCCTCACGTCGATCAGCCAGGTGTAGGCGAGGCCGTTGGCGCAATTCGCCGATGTTGCCTCGTCAGCAAGTACCAACAGCTTGCGGTTCGACAGCGGCAGGGGCGTGTGCGCGCCGCCGGCGAATGGCGGAGCATAGTTGCGATGACTGATCAGCTTCGGGTTTGGCGGATCGCTCAGATCGTGCACCGTGAAGCCGCCGTCGCGCCACGCCGCGTATCCGAGGTTTCCGGCGCTGATGAGATGATGAAGCGCGGTCCGCTTGCCGAATGACGCTGGTGGCGTCTCGCCGCCGGCGCGGTTCATGCCGGGTAACCACCACCGCCCGACGAGCGCCGGTCGCGCCGGGTCCGAGACATCGATCACGGCCAGGGCATGATCGATGAAGCCTTCGAAGTGGACCGACGCGTAGGCGTGGCGGCCGCCGACCCACCAGATGCGATGGGCGCCGAAGCCAGGGATATGAAGGAACGAAATTTCCTGCGGAGATGCGGGCTTTGACACGTCGAACACCCTTAAGCCCGCAGCGAAGGGTTGCTCGGTCTGCACCGAGTCGATCAGCGACTTCGCGTAGTAATCCTGCTGCGTCGCGTACTGCTGCATGGCCCAGATGTTCTGCCCGTTGACGGCGAGCAGGATGTCGTCGTGAATTTGCAGGTGGTGCGATCGGGTATTTTTCGGCGCCGCGACGAAGGCGACCGTCTTCGGCTTGAGCGGGTCGCGCACGTCGACGACCGAATAGCCATCGCTGAACATGTGGCCGATGAAGGCGTGGCCCTTGTGCAGGATAACCTGCACGCCATCCGGGCGGCTGCCCTGGTCGTTGCGCGACAGGAAGCGGACATTGGATGCGGTGGCACCTGCGGGCGAATTCATCACAAGGCTCGCAAATTTCGAGGCCCGGCCGACTTAGCGCCAACCCGGGCCCCATCAGGCGATAGTGCCGGTTCAGGCCGCCTTCTTTTCCACCGCTGCCGGCTTGCGCATCGTCATGAAGACGCCGGCAAGGATCAGGGCAATCCCGATCCAGGACAGGAAGGGGTAATAGCCCATCTTGCCCGCGGCCGTTGCTGCGTTGACTAGCTGCTGACAGGTGTCATTGGTGTAGAGCAGGCACACCACCGTGCTCGAGATCTGCTTGGCGGCCAGGTAGAAGTAGAGCCACCAGCTCACCGACAGCAACACGCAGACCGCGCCACTCAAGGTGAGCCAGAAAGCATTGTCAGCCTCGATCAAGCGCCGTGTCGGCGGCGCGATTTCATCCAGACCTCTCTGCTTTGCCTCCGGACCGAGCTGGGTGACCGATGCCGCGGCGATCAGCAGCAGGATCGCCAGGCACACGAACACGGTCATGAGCCCGTAGGTCTGCTGGATCAGCAGGATCGACGGCATGATGAATGCCGTTGCCAGACGGCCCACGCCGGCGGCCCAGCCGAAGCCGGAGGCGCGTGCGTTGGTGGGGAACACCTCCGACGTGAAGATCTGCATGGCGTTGCCGGCCACCTGGATGAAAAACACCATGATGAAACCGGCGACCATCAATTCGGTCGGTGCGCCGGCATTGGCGAACACGACCGCCATGATCGCGGCGCCGATAAACGCGCAGACCGACGTGATCTTTCGGCCCCATTTGTCGAGCGCGTACATCATGAACAGGCTCGCGCACGGCACCGCGAAGTTCATTGCCAGTGTGTATTGCAGCGACTTCGTGATCGTGAAGCCCTTCTCGTTCATCATGTTCGGCAGCCAGGCCCCTAGGCCGACGGCGACGCCGAAGAACGCGGTAAAGCAGATCATCCCGGCGATGACGCGCCTGGGGAACATCCGGAAGACGACGGCGAAGGGGTCGCTTCTGGTGTTGCTGGCGGCATCGGTCGAGAGCGAACCCAGGGCGGGGACACTCTGGATTTCGAGTCGCTTGAGCACGTCGAGCGCTTCTTGACCGCGGCCGTGCGTTGCGAGATAGCGCGGCGATTCCGGCAACGTGAAACGGAACACCCACACGACCAGGGCGCCAGCGCCGATAATGAGCCACGCGGCCCGCCAAACGGTGTCGGGCGAGGCGGGGAAAATTGTAGTGCCCAGCAAGAGCACCAGTGCCGTTCCGATCGGCCATACGCAGGCGCCGCCGATGAAATGCACGATGGCGAGAATGCGCCCGCGAATTAGCTTGGGCGAATATTCGCCGGCATAGGCGAATGCCAGCGGCTGTTCCGCCCCAAGGCCGAGGCCGGCGATGAAGCGGCAGATGACAAGCATCGTGACGTTCGGCGCAAACGCCCCGAGGATGGTGAACACGCCGAATAGCAGCAGGTTGAACTGATAGATGAAGCGGCGGCCGAACCGGTCGCTGAATTGGCCTTGCCCCGCGGTGCCGATGAACATGCCAAAGATGGTCGCAGCGCCGACAAGAGCGACCTCTGCGCCGCTCGCGAACTTTGACGACAGGATATACGGCACGAGCGAGCCGAAGATCGTGAAATCAATGACGTCGAAGAAATATCCAGCAGCGATCAGCGCGATCACTCTGCGGTGCAGCGGCGATATCTTCGCTTCGTCGAGCGCGTTGCCGACGTATGCCTCTATGGTCTGAGCCACAGCCGTTCCCTCCCTCGTCCCTGTTTTTTTGATGGTAACCCAGCAAACAATAGGATGAGCCAGAAATTGGCGATTGGCCAGCCCGTTTAGGGGGGTTGCGGACAAGTGTCGGTGGGGAGCGTTTCGCGATTTCGGCGGGCGAAATTGGGGAGGGAAACCGGCCTTTTATGGAAGTATTTTCAATTCGGTGCTGAGGCCTTGACGCTATTCTGCGGCCGCCCGCGATACGAAAAATTTGAATTCCTATTTCCGGAGTGCATACGGCCATTTGGTTCTGATGAATCGCGATACCTTTTAAATCTCTTGCATAGAGTTGGCATCATTCATTCACTTGAAGTCCGTATTGTTTGCAACAGCGAAGACGACACCATCGGAGAACGCGAGTCCCGCTCCTGGGCGGCAAATCTCGAACCGGGTCCGGACCGAGTGTTACATTTTTTGTGTTGTTCTCGACGATCGATCCGTCGGGGCGCGCACTGACAGAATTTGGTTTATCGTGCAAACAGTGACGGTGAATGTTTGTGTGCGCCGAGGTTCACCTCGTCGGACGTATTCCAAGAGCAGCGGGTATATATTTCCCCCCGGTTGAGACGATATGACTTGCCGACTTGGATCAATCTAAATGTGGCGTGGCAGATCGACCCATCGTAAGGCAAATCCAGTCAAACAGTGAAATGAGCAATTCTTTCCGGCTCGCTGTGCGACGCGGGTATCAAGGTGGGTCCCGTATTTTTGCTACATTTGGGGAGCAGCTTTCGAATTGAGTTATCGGGGAAAAGGGGGCGTTCCATGTGGACCACGCTGTTCACTGTTGTTTTGGTCCTCGCTGCCACATTGAACGTACTTGCAATCGTTAGCGAATACATACCTCCAGACTGAAAATTGATAGCTAGTCAGTCGCTCCGATCGGTTGATCGGACGACTTTGGTTTTTTAGCCGTCAGCGGGCATGCTGACTGTGCTGACGGATTTCCGCTCTTGGGGAGAGTGCGGACCCGGGAGCGTAGCTTTCGCAATTTGGTTCGCGTCGCCGGCTCGCAATAGTGGCCTCAAAAGCGTAGCCGCAAGGCTCGCATTTCCAAATGTGCCGGACCCGGTATTCGTCAACATACTCCGAATAGTCCGGGACAATCAGCTGAGCGCCGCATTGGGCGCATTTGATCACTGCAGTATCGCTCTGCATGGACAATCCGCGCGTTTACGAGTTGCTTGTTCAGAAGCGCAGCATCACCAATCGTAGGACTTCAAGATTTAAAATGCGCTTTCCTGGATTGCTACGTTTTAAATCGAATGAGCGCTTTGCTGCGGCGCAAGAGGAAAACTCTACCCGCTCGCGCCCCGAAGAAATCGTTTTGCGCCCCAATCAAATCCTTGTTCGATTTTTGAGCAGGTGAAAACAGAAACAATTAGGTACCACACACCGTTGCAAACAGCACTCACTTACCTCAATCACTTGGTTTCATTTGATCCTGATTATTGCCTGGGGCTGCTGCGGTTCGTATACCCGCGCCATGTCGGGTCGGTACATCGTTGTCGCGGCAGTATCTCTTTTGTGTGCGTTTGCGCTGCTCTATGTCGCGAAACATAAGTTGGCTGCGCTACCGACGCCGCAATCGACAAGTTTGTTTCTGGTCAGATAGCCGCCGGACATTTGAAATCTGCGCCTACGGATGGGCGATCGCGAAGATCACGGCGAAGACCAGTGCCGCAGCGCCCAAGCCGACAAGCATCGCACGCACTTCCGGCTTCACGCGTAGACAACAGATAGGGACCGCTGGAGGTTCACCCCTACGGTCCCTATGCAGCAACCTCACCGAGGCAATCGAGAGCAGGCTGCCGCACCGCGAGAATTATCAGGCAGCGCATATATTGCGTATTAAAAAAGACGTGTGCGCCCCGTCCATGAACGCCAGTACTGTTTCTGTGCGCGGTTCAATGGTTTGAATCTGGCTCGGGGAGAGAGTCCGCCTTTCAATTTAAATTGCAGCTTCCACTATTGGTCCTTCGTGGACGCGGCCAATAAGTGGCGCGACGTCCACTTTTGGCCCATAACGGACATTGGCGCGTTTAAAGGCCTGCCGCGGCCAAAGCTACGCAATACCATTCACCCGATATAGGCCAGCAGCCGAAAAGAAAAAGTCCGCTAAACTTTGATAATCTATTTATCGCGAGCGGGCTTTCGGCCTTTCGCTCAGCTTCCCGCAAGTCGTCAACGGACAACCCATGCTCTGTCATTTCTTCTTCGATTACTGCGCGGACAAGCTCAGGAAAAAATGCACCAAGTACTCGCAACTGGAGAGACATATCGTCGAGCTTCTCTAATTCTTCCCAAAAAGCGGTCGCACCCCCTAGCTCACAAGCGCGATTGACCCGATTCACGGCAGCCAAATCGGCGTCCGTGAGGCCCGAACTATCGACAACGTTTAATTTCTGTCCCATGGCCGTCGCCCCCGCTGACGGTGGTCGCGAAATTAATTCCGATTAAAGAGGCACTCCGTACCTCCGTAATCGACTGAGTCCCCTCACGCGGATCGGCGCCGCCAAAGAAGAAGGAAACGGACAGGTGCGTATCGTGGCTCGCTTTCGCAAGCCGCTCGATCCGATCGCGCTGCTCCTTCGCGATCCTTGTGCCCCATATTTTTGTTTGTGGTGCAATGGTTTGGATCTGGCTGGGGAACTAGGATTCGAACCTAGATTCTCGGAGTCAGAGTCCGATCTAACCATTTTGATTATGCGCGATTTTTCTCCCAACTGAGGAGTAAATCGCCTTTGTTGAATCAAAACGTTACAGCGAAACTCCCAACTAACCCGAAACCGAAACGGCGCGGGCGGCGGCGCAGGCGCTGCTTATCGTGCGGGGTGAATTTCGCCAAAGTTAAGTTTTGCTCGCGGCGTTGTGCGAGATATCGAGCGCCGGGTGTCTATCGCTTCGTTTGTCCTGACGGGCGCAGTTATGTCGGCGCGGTCGGCAGGGTCACCAATCGGGGCGACAAACTCGCCCGCTCGAATCGGCGGCTGCAAAAGGCATTCAAAAAATATCCGCCTGAGACATGGCGCTTTGAATTGCTGGAAACGTTGCCGGGCGGTTGTACGGTGGCAGCATTACGCGCCGCCGAGCAACGGCACATTGACCGCTTTTGCACCTACAAGGAATCGAGCGGCTTCAACATGGACCCCGCTGTGTACGCGGACGATGGTCCAGCGCAAAAAGCATATCGCCGCCGCCGAACGAAAATAAACCGCGCAATCCATGCTCGCCAACGCGAATGGCGTGCCTATTGGGCCGAACAAAATGAGCGTGTCACCTGAGCAAGCGGGAGGACGGCAATGAGCGAAGATACAAAAGTCGGCTACGGCCAATGCCAAGCGCATAATCCTAACAAGTGCTGGTATGAAATCTGGAAAACCAACGAAGGGTTTTTCTGCGAAACCGATCACATGATCAGTGGGCCGTATATTTCAACGCCGATATTTCCGACACAGCAGGAAGCCGAGGCCGAGTATCGACGTCGCGCAATGAGGTGAACACATGCGCAAAAAAATCCGGCCCGGTGCG
>Ga0075430_100001575_pt1 | contig 18649 bp, 19 predicted proteins | sample RhiMetdeltSRZDD4_FD_75294 | JGI IMG/M metagenome (GOLD analysis project Ga0075430, IMG submission 75294) | Populus rhizosphere microbial communities from Tennessee, USA - Rhizosphere MetaG P. deltoides SRZDD4 | ecosystem: Host-associated > Plants > Roots > Rhizosphere > Soil | place: USA... | reverse complement strand
CTTGACACATCTATGTTAAGGTTGCGCCCCGTGCGCATCGCCGACCTGATCCGGGAACGGCGCCCCGTCTTCTCGTTCGAGTTCTTCCCCCCCAAGACCGACGAGGGCCGGCGAACGCTCCAGGGGTCGCTGGAGATCCTCAAGGACGATTCGCCCGACTACGTGTCGGTGACCTACGGCGCCGGCGGCACCACCCGCAACCGCACCGTCGAGATAACCAAGTCGATCAAGCGCGACCTCGGGATCGAGGCGATGGCGCATCTCTCCTGCGTCGGCGAGCCGGCAGAGCGGTTGGTCGAGATCCTCGCGGAGATCGACTCCGCGGGGATCCAGAACGTGCTCGCCCTGCGCGGCGACCCGCCCCGCGGCGAGGTCAGCTGGCGCCCCCACCCCGGCGGCCTTTCCTACTCCGTCGAGCTGATCCGGCTGATCCGGGAGCGCTTCGACTTCTGCGTGGGCGCGGCCTGCTTCCCCGAGATCCACCCCGACGCGCCCGACCGCGCCAGCGACCTCGGCTACGCGCGCGAAAAGGTCGAGGCCGGCGCGAGCTTCCTGATCACGCAGCTGTTCTTCGACAACGAGCTCTACTTCGGCTACGTCGAGGAAGCGCGCAACGCGGGCGTGGACGTGCCGATCATCCCTGGGATCATGCCGATCACGAACTACGGTCAGATCAAGCGCTTCACCGAGATGTGCGGCGCCTCGATCCCGGAGGAGCTGACCGCGCAGCTCGACGGGCGCGCCGATGACCCGGAAGCGGTTGCAGAGCTCGGAGTCGCCTACGCGACTCTCCAGTGCTCCGATCTCCTGGCACGGGGCGCGCCCGGGGTCCACTTCTACACGCTCAACCGCTCCCCGGCAACCCGCGCGATCCTTGCGGCCCTGCGCGCCGCTCATCCCTGGACGCGCGCGCGGGCCGCCGTCTAGCCGCTCAGAGCCCAGCGCTCAGGCTCGCCGTCGCCGTCGAGCCGCTCGACCTCCCCTCGGAGCTCGAGGTGGCGCAGGTAGCAGAGCGCCTCGGCGAGCCCCCAGCCGATCATCATCGGCTCGGGCAGCTCGCGGCCGATCACCTCGGGCACCACGTCGAAGGCCGGGCGCGGACCGCCCTCGAGCGCCGCCCGCACGCGCGCGAGGCGCTCGGCGACCGCGCTGCGGTTCGCCTCGGCGAGTCCCCGGGCGCCGCGCACCGGCCGGCCGTGGCCGGCGAGCACGAGCTCGACGTCGAGCTCGTCGACCACGTCGAGGCTGCGGAGGAACTCGCCGGCGGGATCGGGGGTGTAGCCGAAGTCGTAGTAGAGCGACACGCGGCCGAGCAGGTGGTCGCCCGACAGGAGCAGCCGGCGCTCGGGCTGGTGAAGGCAGACGTGCGAGGGCGCGTGGCCGGGGGTCTCGTACACCCGCCAGGCGCCCAGGTCCGTTTCCACCTCCACGCCCGGCAGGAGCTCGACGGCGGGCAGCACCACGGCGGAGATCCCGCGCCGCTCGCCGCGGCGGGCGTCCGCGTAGGCCGTCAGCGGGCCGTCGGGCACCCCCGACCTGCGCGCGAGCTCGACGCGCTTCGCGAGGGCGGCCGCGGGGTCGGCCGCCGACGCGGTCATGTGCCCGTGGTTCGGATGCATCCACAGCTCGCAGCCCGCGCGCTCGGTGATCGGCGCTGCCTGGCCGTAGTGGTCGGAATGGGCGTGCGTGCAGACCACGAGGCGCACCTGCTCGAGCGCGAGCCCGGCCTGGTCGAGCGCGAGCTCGAGCCCGCGCAGCGAACCGGGCTCGTGCAGGCCGGTATCGACCAGCACCACGCCGTCGCCGGCGGCGATGGCGTAGGCGTTGCCGTGCGGCACGCCGGGCCAGGGCAGCGGCAGGCGCAGCCGCCACAGCCCGGGGAGCACGCGATCGGCGCGGGGCCGCTCGCGGCGGTGGCCTGTCACCCCACGAGCACCCCGGGGTTGAGGACCTGCGCCGGGTCGACCTCGGCCTTGACGGCGCGCAGCGACTGGGCGAACAGATCGGGCCGCTGGCGGTCGTACCACGGGCGGTGGTCGCGTCCGACCGCGTGGTGGTGGGTGATCGTGCCGCCGCCGGTGAGGATCGCCTCAGCCGCGGCGGCCTTGACCTCGTCCCACTGCTCCAGCTCGTGGCCGCGCCGCGCCGGCGCGAGCACCGTGAAGTAGGGCGCCGCGCCGTCGGGGTAGGCGTGGGTCAGACGCCAGCTGACCACTCCCTCGCCGAGGGCCTCCTCGGTGCGCTCCCGGACCTCTGCCACGAACGAGTCGAGCCGATCCCAGGTGATGGCGGTCTCGAAGGTCTCGGCGAGGATCCCGCCCGCCACCAGCGTGTCGCGCAGGTAGGGCAGCTGCAGGAAGGCGCGCCGCCAGGCCTCGCTCGCCCCTGGGCGCTCGCCCACGCTCGGCGGCTCGGGCAGCTTGCCACCGTGATCCCCGCATAGCTCGACGGCCCGGTCGATCCAGGGCTCGAGCGGGTGGTCGGCCGACTCGAAGCCGAGCACGAGCAGCGCCCGGCCGTCCTCCGCCGCGCTCGTGAGCGCCGCCTCGCGCGGGTCGAGCAGCCGGCAGTTCGAGGGGTGGAGCTCGGACTGGGCCAGGGCGCGCACGGCCGCCGTGCCGTCGGCCACCGACCGGAATCCCACCGCCGCCGAGGCCCGGACGCGGGGTCGCTCGCGCACGCGCACCCAGGCCTCGGTGATCACGCCGAGGATGCCCTCGGAGCCGATCAGCATCCGGTCCGGGCTCGGCCCGGCGCCCGAGCCGGGCAGGCGGCGGCTCTCCCAGGGCCCGCGCGGGGTCAGCGCCCTCACCGACTCGACGAGATCGTCGATGTGCGTGGCCAGGGTCGCGAAGTGGCCGCCGGCGCGGGTGGCAATCCATCCGCCCAGCGTCGAGTACTCGAACGACTGCGGGTAGTGGCGCAGCGTGAGCCCGTGCTCGCGGAGCTGGGCCTCGAGCGCCGGACCCGTGGCGCCCGCCTGGATGCGGGCCGCCCGCGAGACCGGATCGACCTCGAGCACGCGGTCGAGCGCCCTGAGGTCGATCGTGACCGCGCCGGCGTACCCATCCCCCACGGCGGCCTCGACGCCTCCGACCACGCTGGTGCCGCCGCCGAACGGGATGGCCGCGGCGTTCGCCGACTCGCACCATTCGAGCAGCGCCGACAGCTCGTGCTCGTCGCGCGGGTGCGCCACCAGGTCCGGCGGGTGGTCGAACTGGCCGCGGAATGCCCGCACCACGTCGCGGTAGGACTTGCCGTAGGCGTGCGAGGCGCGCTCGTAGACGTCGGCGCGGCAGATCTCGCGAAGCGCGCGGGGCGGCTCCAGGCGCGGCGGTGGGAGCTCCAGCTCCTCGAGGCGCACGGGACGCTCGGCCTCAGCGGGCGGGAAGCCGAGACGGGCCCGCGTCTGGGCCGCCGTGGCCGCAACCTCCTCGTGGCTCGGCTGCTGGTCCTCGAACCCCCAGCCCCAGAACTTCAGCCGCCGATCGCCCATCGCGAACGGACCCTTGCACACCCACTCCGACCGGGGGCTACAGTTGAGTCTCGCGATGGCCACGCGGACAACGACCGTGCAAATAACGATGCCCCAGATGGGCGAGTCCGTGACCGAGGGCACGATCCTCGAGTGGCTGAAGCAGGTGGGGGATCGCGTGGAGGCCGACGAGCCGCTCGTGGAGGTGTCCACCGACAAGGTCGACGCCGAGGTCCCGGCCCCCGCCGCCGGCACGCTCTCGAAGATCCTGGCCGAGCCCGACTCGACCGTGGAAGTTGGCGCGGTACTCGGCGAGATCGAGCCGGGCGAGGACGGCGGCGCCCCCGCGGGCGCGCCGGAGCCGGAGGCCGAGGAGCCTGAGCCCGAGGCCGAGCCGGCCGCCGAGGGCGAGACCGTCGAGGTGGCCTTCCCCGAGATGGGCGACTCAGTGGCCGAGGGCACGATCCTCGAGTGGCGGGTCAAGCCCGGCGACAGCGTGGCCGTGGACGACCCGCTGGTTGAGGTCTCGACCGACAAGGTCGACGCCGAGGTGCCCGCCCCGGTGGCAGGCACGATCGCGGAGCTCCTGGTGGAGGCCGACCAGACCGTGGCCGTGGGCACCGTGCTCTGCCGTATCGCGGCGGGCGCGGGCGCCGCCCCCGCCACGGACGGGCCCGTGCAGCCGGCCGCCAAGCCCGCCGACGGCGACGGCGACGGGGCGCCACCCGCGGCGCCCGGAGCCGCCAGCGGCAACGGCGACAACGCCACACCAGTGGCAGCGCGGATCGCGAGCGCGCACGGGATAGACATCGAGTCGATCTCCGGCTCCGGCCCCCGCGGCCGGGTGACGAAGGAGGACGTGCTGGCGGCGGTCGAGGGCAACGGCGGAGGCGCCGCCAAGGCACCGAGCGCTGCACCGGCTCCGGCCGGCGCCGAGACGAGCCCGATCCGGGGCCCGGCGGCAACGCTCGTGAAGTTCATGAACGAGAGCCGCTCGATCCCCACCGCCACGAGCTTCCGCACCCTGCCGGTGGACCTGCTCGACGCGCGCCGCAAGGAGCTCAAGGCGGCGGGTAAGAAGCTCTCGTTCACGCACCTGATCGCCTGGGCGATCGTGCAGGCGAGTCGCGACATGCCCGTCATGGCCAACTCCTACGCAGAGCAGGACGGGAAGCCCCAGCGCGTCACGCCAGCCGGCGTGAGCCTGGGTCTGGCGGTCGACGTCGAGCGCAAGGACGGCTCCCGGGCGCTCGTGGTGCCCGTGCTCGCGGGCGCGAGCGACATGAGCTTCGCCGACTTCGCTGCGCGCTACGACGAGCTCGTGGTCGGCGCCCGGGACAACACGCTGGCGCCGGACGCCTACCAGGGCGCGAACATCACGCTCACGAACCCGGGCGGGATCGGCACCGTGGCGAGCGTCCCGCGCCTGATGCCCGGCCAGGGCACGATCGTGGCCACCGGCGCGATCGGCTACCCGCCGGGCCTCGCCGGGGCCAACCCTGACGCGCTGCGAGAGCTCGGCGTCCAGAAGGTCATGACGATGACGAGCACCTATGACCACAGGGTGATCCAGGGCGCCGAGTCGGGCGCCTTCCTGCGCCGAATCGACCAGCTGCTCCAGGGTGAGGACGGCTTCTACGAGGACGTGTTCGAGGGGCTCGGTGTCTCCTCGGTGACCGAGGGCAGCGCCGGACCGGCTCCCGTGACCGCGGCGGAGCCGGTGCCCGCGGCCGCCACGCCCGCCGCCGGGCCGGTGGCGGACGCCGCGCTGCTCCAGGCGGTGCAGGCCGCCACCTCGATCGTCAAGGCACACCGCATGCACGGCCACCTGGCCGCCCGCCTCGATCCGCTCGGCTCGAGCCCGGTGGGCGACCCGGCGCTCGACCCGGCCACCGTCAACCTGACCGAGGAGCTGATGCGCCGCATCCCCGCCTCGGTGCTGCGGGTGGCGGTGTCCGGCGACACCTTCGCCGACGCCCTCCCCGCCCTGCGCGACACCTACACCGGCACGATCGCGTACGAGATCGAGCACATCTCGGACCACGAGCAGCGCGTGTGGCTGCGCCAGGCGATCGAGTCGGGCGAGTATCGGGAGCCGCTCGAGGCCGACGAGCGCAGGGGGCTGCTCGAGCGGCTGTCGGAGGTCGAGGCGCTCGAGAACTACCTGCACAAGGCGTTCCTCGGCAAGAAGCAGTTCTCGATCGAGGGGCTCGACACGCTGGTGCCGATGCTCGACGAGGTGATCGAGCTCTCCGCCGCCGCGGGCGCCCGGGAGGTCGTGCTCGGCATGGCGCACCGGGGCCGGCTCAACGTGCTCGCCCATACGGTGGGGCGCCCCTACGAGACGGTGCTCGCCGAATTCGAGGGCGAGCAGACGCTCTCGGTCGACACCGCCGCGCCCGAGGGCGGCACCGGCGACGTGAAGTACCACTACGGCGCCAGCGGCACGCGCAGCACGGAGTCGGGCCGCAGCGTGACAGTCACGCTGTCGCCCAACCCGAGCCACCTCGAGTACGTGAACCCGGTGATCGAGGGTCGCGCGCGGGCGGACCAGACCTCGCGCAAGGCGCGCGAGCTGGCCCACGACCCGACCGCCGTGATGCCGGTGCTGATCCACGGCGACGCCGCCTTCCCGGGGCAGGGCATCGTCTCCGAGACGCTCAACCTCCAAGCGCTCGCCGGCTACTCGACCGGCGGCACGATCCACGTGATCGCCAACAACCAGCTCGGCTTCACGACCGACCCCGAGGAGAGCCGCTCCACGCGCTATGCCTCGGACCCGGCCAAGGGCTTCGACATGCCGATCATCCACGTGAACGCCGACGACGTGGAGGCGTGCGTGTCCGCGATGCGGCTCGCGCACGCGTTCCGCGAGACGTTCCGGCGCGACGCGCTGATCGACCTGATCGGCTATCGCCGCTTCGGCCACAACGAGACCGACGAGCCCGCCTACACGCAGCCGCGCATGTACGAGAAGATCAAGAAGCACCCCCCGGTGCGCAAGCTCTACGCCGAGCTGCTCGAGGGCGATGGCGTGGTGAGCCCCGAGGACGCGACCGCGCTCGCCGACGCCGCCTACGCGAAGGTGGGCGCGGCGCACGAGGAGCTCAAGCAGTCGATGGGCGGGCCGCCCGACACGGGCCAGCACGAGCTCGACCGCACGATGAGCCGGGAGCCGCGCACCACCGTGTCCGAGGACACGCTGCGCGCGATCGGCGAGCAGCTCGTGCGCGTTCCCGAGGGGTTCAACGTCCATCGCAAGCTGAAGCCCTTCCTCGAGCGGCGTCGCGCGCCCTTCGAGGCCGAGGGCGGCCCGATCGACTGGGCCCACGCCGAGTCGCTCGCGTTCGGCTCCCTGCTGGCACTCGGGGTGCCCGTGCGGCTCACGGGCCAGGACACGGAGCGCGGCACCTTCAGCCAGCGCCATGCGGTGCTCCACGACTCGGATTCCGGCGAGCGCTGGTGCCCGCTCCAGAGCCTGCGCGACGCGAACGCGCCCTTCGAGCTCCACAACAGCCCGCTCTCCGAGCAGGCCTGCGTCGGCTTCGAGTACGGGTACAGCGTCCAAGCACCCGACGCGCTCGTGGTCTGGGAGGCGCAGTTCGGGGACTTCGTGAACTCGGCTCAGGTGATCGTGGACCAGTTCCTCGTGTCCGGCCTCGCCAAGTGGGGCCAGACCTCGCGGCTCACGCTGCTCCTCCCGCACGGCTACGAGGGCTCCGGGCCGGAGCACTCGAGCGGGCGCGTGGAGCGCTTCCTGCAGTCGGCGGCCGAGGGCAACATCCGGGTGGCCAACTGCACCACCCCGGCGCAGTACTTCCACCTGCTGCGCCGCCAGGCGCTCGTGTCGAAGCCGCGCCCGCTGATCGTGATGACGCCCAAGAGCCTGCTGCGGCTGCCGGCCGCCAGCTCCTCGCTGCTGGAGCTGGCGGAGGGCGGCTTCCAGCGCGTGATCGACGACCCGCGCTTCGCCGACGCCGATCGCGACGCCGTGACCAAGCTCGTGCTCTGCTCGGGCAAGGTCTACTACGACATCGCAAGCCACGAGGAGCTCGAGAAGCAGAGCCACATAGCCGTCGCCCGGGTGGAGCTCCTCTACCCGTTCCCCGAGCAGGAGCTCGCCGTGCTGATGGAGAGCTACCCGAACCTCGAGCGCGTGGCCTGGGTCCAGGAGGAGCCGCGCAACATGGGTCCGCGCGGGTTCATGCGCCGGCGGATGGCCGGCATCCTGCCCCGGCGCATGTCCTACGACTACGTGGGCCGCCAGCTGCGCGCCGCGCCCGGCGAGGGCTACTCGGCGGCGCACAAGCGCGAGCAGTCACGCATCGTGCGCGTGGCGCTCGACCTCGAGGAGGACCGGCTCGAGCCGGACTCCTCGGCGCAGCGCCCGATGATGTGACCGCGAGCGGGCGGTGCCCGCGAGCCTTCGATCTCTCCCGCGAGCGGGCGGTGCCCGCGAGCCCTCGATCTCTCCCGCGAGCGGGCGGTGCCCGCGAGCCTTCGATCTCACGCCGCCTCAGCGCTTGAGGCGCTGGGCGTCCGCGATCTCCGCCGAGACCTCGTGCGAGCCGAGCCTCCGCTGCAGCGCGGCGATCGGGCCCGGCGCGACGGCCGCCGCAAGCGCGCCCGCCCGCAGGGCGAGCGGCGCAACGTCGATCTCCGCCTTGCCGGTCTCGATGCCGCGCAGCACCGCGGCCGCCACCTGCTCCGGGCTGCGGGTACCCACCCCACGGCGCAGCTTGACCCCGGTCTCGGCGAACATGCCCTCGCCGGACACGAAGCTCGGGAACACCACGGTCACCCCGACCCCCTGGTCGCGAACGTCCTCGCGGAGGCCAGCTGCGAAGCCGCGCAGGCCGAACTTGGTGGCCGAGTAGAGCGTCGAGCCGGCGGACGCGACCTTGCCCGACAGCGAGCTGACGAACACCATGTGGCCGCTCCCGCGAGCGACCATCCCCGGCACCAGCGCGCGCGTGAGCTGGATCGGAGCGCGCAGGTTCACGTCGAGCGCGCGGTCGATCTCCTCGGGCGAGAGGTCGTCGATCGGCCCGCTCGCCGGCAGCCCGGCGTTCGCCACCAGCACGTCGACCTCGCCTGCCTGCTCCGCGAGCGCGCGCCCCGCGCCGGGGGCGCTCAGATCCGCGACCAGCACCCGGGGGCGCCCGCCCAGCTCGTCCTTGAGGCGCTCGAGCGCCTCCTCGCGCCGACCGCTTAGGAGCACGCGCGCCCCGCCACCGTCGAGGGCACGCGCGATCGCCCCGCCGAGACCGCCGCTGGCGCCAGTGAGGAGAACGGTCTGGCCTTTGATCTGCACGGCGCGGAAGCTACCTCCTACCATCGCTTCCCGTGCTGGTGGAACACGAGGGCAGACGGCCGACTGTCGCGGACTCGGCCTACGTCGCTGCGACCGCGGTGCTGTGCGGCGACGTGCGGGTGGGCGAGGACGCCCGCATCCTGTTCGGCGCCGTGCTGAGCGCCGAGGGCGGCCCGGTGGAGGTCGGCGCCCGCTGCATCGTGATGGAGAACGCCGTGCTGCGCGGGCGCGAGGGCAATCCGCTCGTGCTCGGGGACAGCGTGCTCGTGGGGCCGCACGCCCATCTGAACGGTGCCTTGATCGAGGACGAGGTGTTCCTGGCCACGGGGGTGTCGGCATTTCCGGGCGTGCGCATCGGTCGCGGCTGCGAGGTGCGAGTCGGCGCCGTGGTCCACGTGAACAGCACACTGCCCGAGGGCACGACTGTGCCGATCGGCTGGATCGCGGTCGGCGACCCCGCCGAGCTGTTCCCGCCTGGCGCCCACGACGAGCTCTGGGCGGTCCAGAAGCAGATGGACTTCCCGGGCACGGTCTTCGGCCTCCCCCGCGAGGAGGCGACGATGGACGCCGTCGCGCGCCGTTACGCGAAGCGCTTCGGCCGCCACCGCGGCGATCGCGTGCTGTAGCGGCTCAGCGGGCGCCGTGCCTGCGAACATGAGCGGCGTGACAGTGATCGCGCACGCCGGCCACACCCTGGTCACGATCGCCTACTTCCTGCCCGTGATCGCCTTTTTCGGCTGGCTCGCAGTGATCCAGATCCGCGACCGCCGAAGCCGCAGCCGCGGCTGACGTCGCCTCGCCCCAGCCCGCTATCCTCGACCCTCGCCCGAGCGGGCGTAGCTCAGATGGTTAGAGCGCCGGCCTGTCACGCCGGAGGTCGCGGGTTCGAGTCCCGTCGCTCGCGCTTCCAGGGTCCCTGCTACGGCGGGGATTTCGCCGTTTCGGCGTCGTTCGCGAGCTTGAGGCCTTGGCTCCCGACGTGTCTTCGAGGGTCGCGTCGGGTAAGGAACGGCGAGATGGCGAGAGATGACGGAGCGGCACTCGGGGAGTTCATCGCGCAGGTCCTGCGCGAGGCGACGGGCGAGCCGGAACCAGAGAAACGGCGGCGCCGGTCCCGGCTGTCAGGGATGCGGGGAGTGGTCCTGGGAGCTGGCCTCTTCGCTGCAGTGCAACTCGGGGCCAAGGCCGCCGGGGGCAGCAAGTTCAAGCGTCGGCTCGCGAAGGCCGCCTTCAAGCATGCCGCCAAGAAGCCGGTGAAGGCCGTGCGCGGCATGGCCTCGTAAGCCGGCGCCCTCGGCGCCACCGAGGACGTAGATGCCCTCCTCTGACAGCTGGGGGCGCGACGAGGCCGACCAGGTGCCCCTAGCCGAAGCGCCGAGCGACCGCGGCGCCGACCCCCCGGCCCGGCCCCGATTACGAGCGGCGCGCCCTTGCTGTGACCCCTCCGACTCGTCAGCCCCTGCTGAAGAGATCCTTGAGGTGGCCCTTGCGCTTGCGGGCCGAGCCCTTTGCCTGCTTGCCCTGCCCGCGTGCCTTGCGCTTCTCGTTGCCGCTTAGCGCGCCGCTGGCCTCCTTCACACGGCCGAGCGCCTTGTCGAGGGTGCCCCCCGACTTGTCGCGTGAGCTACTTCGTGCCATGACTCAACCTCCGTGGTAACCGATCTGGTTGCTCTACACGGTTACCCGTCCTGGGCCCGTTTAGCCGCGAACTCGGGGAGGCGCCCTCAGTCCATGTGTGCGAGGACGTTCACGATCGTCCCCGACGGGTCCTCGACGAAGAAGCGGCGGACCCGCCACGGCTCGTCTCTCAGCTCGTAGACGATCCGGAGGCCCCGTCGCAACGCCTCGGCGTGGGCGGCGTCGACGGCGGCCGGCTCGCCGACGTCGATGCCGAACGCCGGCTGCGGGTCCTCCATCCCCTCCGGGGGGATGACCAGCTGGGCGGTCGGGTTGTCCGGCGATCTGAGCCCGAGAACCGGATCGTCCATGGCCACCTCGAGCCCAAGGACATCCACGTAGAACTCGCGCGAGGCCTCCCTGTCTGCCCCGCTCGCGTAGGGAAGGATTCTCCTGACCGTCATCACTCCCCCCAGAAGTCGGAGATCACCTCGGCGTCCCCTTCGACGTGCGGGCCGAATACCAGCACCTCGAGGCCGTCCGAGCCCGCCTCGAAGCCACGGGTCACACCCGGGCTCACCCGAAGCGCGTCCAGCGGCGCAAGCTCGACCAGTTCGTCGTCGAGCTTGACGCGACCCGAGCCGGCGATCACCACGTAGACCTCCTCCGCAGTGCCATGCCGGTGTGCGAACGCCTCGCGCCGCCCAGGCTTGACGATCAGGTAGTTGACCCCGGTCTGCTCGGCGCCGAGATCCCGGGCGGGGAAACGTGCCTCCTGGCTCTCGGAGAGACCGTGCTGGGCCGCCATGTCCTGCACGTCGCGGAGATTCGTCTTGGCGTGGCTCACGCCCGCGATCGTACCCGGCCGGAGGCGCTCGGCACGCGGTCACGCCCCTTCGCCGCGCGGGCCGCTTGAGCCGCTCGGCGACCAGGTAGCTGCCCACGACGAACGCGGCCGCCGCCGCCTGGCGACCGTCGCCTCCACCGTTGGAAACACGCCGAGCCAGTACGGCACGTCCACGTCGATCGTGGTGATCGGGATCCAGCCGACGCGCCATGCATCGTGCGCCCGCCACCGCAAGCAGCCGGCGACGGCGCTTGTAGACTTCACGATGTGCCCGGCCCGACCGGCGCTCAGTCGCCGGTGGGCGCCACGCCCTCCCGCTCGACCATCAGGATCGACGTACGGCGCGGGGCGCGCGTGCGGTGGACCACTCCCCTCGGAACGGTGAATCCCTGGTGCGGCCGGAGCGCGACCGTCTCGCCCTCCTCAATGTCGAGCAGCAGCTCGCCCTCGAGCACGAGGAAGAACTCGTCGGTGTCGTCGTGCTTGTGCCAGTGGAAGTCGCCCTCGATCACGCCCAACCGCACCACCGCGTCGTTGACGGCGGTCAGGGTCTGGTTGAACCAGGGCTCGTTCGCGGCCATCTCCCCGGCCACGTCGACGAGGGCCATCTGCCCGTACTTGTCGTCGAGGTGGATCGTGTAGCGGTCGTCGAATTCGGCGCTCATGCCGTCGCTTTCTGTCGGGGCGACCCAGGGTACGGAGCCGGGCCGCGCTCGCGGTGGATCGCCACTCCCGCAACTACGAGCAGGACGCCGAACGCCTCCGCGGGCGTGGGCACCTGGGCGAGCACCACGATCCCGATGACCGTGGCGGTGGCGGGCAAGAGCGAGACCATCAGCGCATAGGTCGAGCGGGCGAGCCGGCGCATCGCGAGCTGGTCGCTCACGTACGGGATCACGGACGAGCAGATGCCCACGCCGGCCCCGGCCGCGATCGCGACCGGGTCGCCGAGCGCCGGCACCGCGGCCCAGCCCGCGAGCGGCGTGACCACCACCGCGGCCACCAGCATCGAGGCCGCCAGGCCGTCGATCCCGCCGAGCACGCCGAGCCGGGAGACCCGGTGGGCGAGCACGATGTAGAGCGCGAACAGCCCGGCGTTCGCGAACGCGACCGCAAGGCCGAGCGCCTCGCCCTCGATGCGCACCCCGGTGACCAGATAGACGCCGGGCACGGCCAGCAGCAGCGCCAGCAGGTTTCGCGGCGTGCGCGCGCCCACCGCGGCGAGCGCGATCACCGGCAGGAACTCGATCGCCGCCACCGTGCCGAGCGGCAGCCGGTCGATCGCGATGTAGAAACAGCAGTTCATCGCCGCCAGCACCGCTCCCCAGGCGAGCAGCAGCGTGCGCCCGTCGCGGTCGAGCCGGCGCACCACCCGCCACGGCCTGCGCCAGGCGGACAGCAGGATCGCCGCCGCCGCGATCCGCATCCACGCGACCCCGAGCACGTCCACGCGCGCGAACAGGAGCACCGCGAAGGCGGGACCGAGGTAGTGGAAGACCGCGCTGACGACGAAGTACAGATGGGGTGACACGCGATCAGCCCGCACGTCTCCAACGGTGCCCGCCCCGGCGCGCACCGTACATGACGATTCGAAGGTAGACTCGCCCACATGGCTACGAAACAGCGGGAGTTCGCGCTCGACGGCACCAACATCAGGCTTCTTCAGGAGCTTCAGGCCGACGCCCGCGTCTCGAACGCCGAGCTCGGCCGGCGCGTGGGGCTCTCGGCGCCCGCGGTCGCCGACCGGCTGGCGCGCCTCGAGGAGTCCGGCGCTATCGTGGCCTACGGCGCCGAGCTCGACCCGCGCGCGCTCGGCTACTCGCTGAGCGTGGTGCTGCGCATCCGCCCCGCACCCCGCGAACTGGGCAAGGTGGCCGAGCTGGCCCGGCGCACCCACGAGATCGTGGAATGCCATCGCATCACCGGCGACGACTGCTATCTGATGCGCGGCTGGGTGCGCGACGTCGAGCACCTCGAGGAGCTGATCGACCGCTTCGCCGTCTATGGCCAGACGACCACCTCGATCGTGCAGTCATCGCCCGTGCCGCGCCGCGGCGTGCCGCTCGAGAACGGCTACGTCGACTGAGAGAGCAGCCAGAGGGCGAGGCTCGTGAAGCCCACCATCACCGCAAGCATCCAGTACTGCGAGCGCACGGCCAGCTTGGCGTCTTCGTAGATCGCGATCGCGCGGTCGTGCGCCAGCACCAGCGCGGCCACGTGGCCCGCGACCACGAAGCCGACCTGCCAGTACCAGGTGGCCTCCCCGCCGATGATGGTGTAGTCGATCTGCGAGTCGGCGGTGCCGAACAGGTCGGAGCCGTCGCCGAGCGGGTCGGACACGAGGTAGCCGAGCGCCTGCCCCTGGAAGAGCAGCAGCGTCATGTAGTGCGCCGCCACGTAGGCGAGCGCGATCGGCACGAGCGAGTGGATGAACGTCCGCGAGAGACGGCCGGCGCTGAACCCGCCGCCCGCGCTCTTTGCTCCGAGGATGCCCAGCCGGTAGAAGCCGGCGATCAAGAGGATGGTCCCTATCAGGCCGAGCAGGAAGGCCAGCTCGAGCGAGTGCTGCGGCGAGAGGCCCACGTCCTGGAAGGCGCTCGCGATGTCGGGTGAGACGTCGGTCCACGGCTTCTTCTCGGACCCGCCGTCGAACGTGGTCGAGCCGATCATCACCATCAGGAGGCCAACCGTGCCCGGCAGCTCCGAGAGGGCGGGCAATCCCGAGAGCGGCTTGCGGATGCCCACCTGCCCGTCTCGGGACTCGAACACGGCGATCCGCGAGAACAGATTGAAGTAGACGGAGAAGGCCTCGCCTCGCTCGATCCAGCGGTCCACCCCGTAGAGCGCCATCGCGATGAACGTGAGCGCCGAGTACACGAGTGTCGCGATGGCGAGGTTCTCGGGCTTGTCGCCGTTCGAGGCCACGAGCTCGATCACCGCGAAGCAGAAGATCCCGGCCGCCGCCGGCCAACGCCCGAGCCGCTCGGGATAGGGAAGCGGCGCGGGCAGTTCGCCGCGCGCGAACAGCCGGGCGATCCCGGCCAGCGCGCGCCCGATCGCCCGCCATGGGTTGAACGCCCTGAAGACGTCCCCGAAGAGCACGCTCGCGGCCACCAGCCCGAGCCAGAAGATCACGTAGACGAAGACCGGGGCGAAGTTCGCCGTCGAGCTCTGTGTGCCGCGCAGCCCGCTGTAGATCGTGAGCCCGAGCAGCAGCACGCCGATCGTGCCGCACACGATCTCGACCGGACGGCTCGCGAGCACCCGGCCTCCGCGCAGGGGCCGCCAGCTGTCGCGCTGGAGCCTCGGCTCCGGCCACAGCACGGCCAGCGCCACGAACGAGATGACCAGCACCATCGCCGCCGCCCAGCCGAACAGCCACTCCGGGATCGGGAGGTCCGAGCGGGCGACGAGCCCGTGGGCGATCTGGATCACGCCGGCGTCACGAAGGCTGAACGACGAGCGCGGCGATCAGCGGATCCTTGCCCGCGTCCTCAGCCGTGTGGCTCTCCAGCTCGAACACGCCCTCGAGGTTCGCCTTGAACTGGAAGCGCGCCGGCTGCCCCGGGCCGGCCTCGCGCGTGATGTCGTACCCGTGCAGGTGAAGCTCGTCCGGGGCGTCGCTCGCGATCACGATCCGCACCTGGTCGCCGGTGGGGGTCTCGATCCGCTTGGCGCCGCCCACCACGGCGCCGCCGCGGATCTGGATGCGGGTGACCTCGGGCTCCGGCGGCGGGGGCGGCTCAGCCTCCGTCTCGGTCTCCTCGGTGGTCGCGCCGTCGTCTCCGGCGCTGCCGGTCTCCGTCTGCGTCGTCGTGGTCTGCGCGGCCTCTTGCTCGTCGTCGCTGTCGCCGCCCGGGCTCACGACCACGAACGCCACGACGGCGACGACGAGCGCCGCGACGATCAGCCCGATGCGCTGATTGCGAGACATCGCGGCGGCGAAGTATGGCAATCGCGAGATGCGCTACTGAGGAACGGCGAGCGGGTTCGTCAGGGGTGCCTCTTCGTCGAGTGCGGCCGCCGCTGTAAGGGGTTCGAGCTCGTCGCCGCCGGGCCCGTCGGGCTCGAAGCGGTACCCCACGCCGAAGTGGGTGTGGATGTAACTCCAGCCGGGGGAAGACCTCTCGAGCTTCAGGCGGACCTTGCGGATGAACACGTCGACCGAGCGGTCGCCGTGAGCCATCGCCCAGCCCCATACGGCCTGGTAGATCTCCTCGCGCTGGAGCACCTTGCCCTCGGCCTGGGCGAGCAGCTCGAGCACCTCGAACTCGCGGCGGGTGAGATCCACGCTCGAGCCGCGAACGAAGGCCTGGAACTGGTCCGCCCTGATCTCGAGCTCGCCCGACACGAGCGGGCCCGACTCGACCCGCGCGGAAGCCTGCTTGCGACGCCGCACCACCGCCTCCACGCGCGCGAGCACCTCCTCGGGATGGCACGGCTTGTTCACCCAGTCGTCGGCGCCGAGCCTAAGTCCGCGCACCCGCTGCGAGACGCTCGAGCGCTCCGTGCAGACCACGATCCCGAGACCGGGCAGGACGTCGGACACCTGCTCGAGGTACTCAAACGCGCGCGGGCCGAGCAGCGTGAGGTCGACCACGAGCGCGTTGACGCGCATCGCGACGAACTGCTCGGGCGGCGGAGCCGACTCGAGGCAGCGGTGCTGCCAGCCGAGATCGCTCGCCCGCTTCACGAGCACGCGCACGAAGCCGGAGTCAGAGTCGAGGATCGCGAGACGCAGGTCCGACGACATCTCCCCTGAGTCTAGGCGGTCCGGTGGACCGGCCCCCAGGGCGTTTACCGGATCTTCACAGCCGGGCAACGGTCCGGTAACGGAGATTCCGCACATAGCTGGAACAGTCGGCATCCGATGGAGGCCGCGATCGATGGCTACGCGCTCCGGATTGGAGCGCTCGAAATCCGCCCTAACGAGTACGAGGCACTGGCCTCGGGCGAGCGGCTCCCGCTCACCGTGCGGGAGCTCGACCTGCTGACCGCGCTCGCCGAGCGCCACGACCGCATCGTCGGACGCGAGGAGCTGTACCGCGTCGTGTGGGGTGAGCCCTACCGGAAGTCGGACCGCTCCGTGGACGTCTACATCGGCCGGCTGCGACACAAGCTCGGCGAGGCGCTACCCGGCCAGACGCTCATTCACACGCATTTCGGCTTCGGCTACCGCCTCTCGAGCGGCTGACGCGCCGGCGCCGCCGCGTATTCACACCTTTTTCACAGGGGCGCGACAGCTCGGTAACAGACTCCCGGCCAGCCGATGCGAGCTTGCGGGCGACCAATGACCGAATCAAGGAGAAGAAGCGAAATGGGGAAGCTCCTCGCGTTCGCCGCCTGCGGAATGCTCGCACTAGGCGTGGCCGCCTGCGGTGAAGACGACGAAAGCTCCGGCGGTGGTGGCGGCGGAGGCGGAGGCGGCGACCTCTCCGGCACGATTCGCATCGACGGCTCGAGCACCGTCGCGCCGTTCGCCCAGGCGGCGGCCGAGGAGTTCCAGGCCCAGAACCCCAACGTGAGGATCACGGTCGGCACCTCGGGCACCGGCGGCGGCTTCGAGAAGTTCTGCGCCGGCGAGACCGACATCTCGGACGCCTCGCGGCCGATCGAGGACGACGAGATCGCCGTCTGCAAGAAGAACGGCGTCTCCTACAAGGAGGTCCAGGTCGCGAACGACGGGATCGCCGTGGTGACCAACCCGGCTCTCAAGGTCGACTGCATGACCGTCGACCAGCTGAAGGAGCTCTGGAACCAGGGCTCCAAGGTCAAGCAGCTGAGCGAGATCGATCCGAAGCTGCCCGACACGTCGGTCAGCCTCTTCGGCCCGGGCACCGACTCCGGGACGTTCGACTTCTTCACCGAGCAGATCAACGGCGAGGAGGGCGTCTCGCGCGAGGACTACCAGCCCTCCGAGGACGACAACGTGCTCGTGCAGGGCGTCGAGGGCGAGGACGGCGGTCTCGCATACTTCGGCTTCTCCTACTACGAGCAGAACCAGGACAAGCTGAACCTGGTGGGCGTGGACGACGGGGCCGGTTGCGTGAAGCCCGATCCCGACAACATCCAGTCCGGCCAGTACAAGCCGCTCAGCCGCGAGCTCCTGATGTACCCGAGCGCGAAGGCGCTGAAGACCCCGCAGACCAAGGCGTTCATCGACTACGTGCTCGAGAACTACGAGTCCATCGCCGAGGCGTCGCAGATCGTGCCGATGAACCAGGAGCAGGCGGACAGCGCCAAGAGCTCACTCGGGAGCTAGGTGGAAGCCGCTTCGACAGCAACAGCACAGGGCCGCGCGGAGGCACCGAGCCTCCGCGCGGCCCGTCGCCGTTGGGGGGAGGGCCTGATCAGGGCCCTGCTCGTGCTCGCGGCGCTGATCTCGATCCTGACCACCACGGGCATCGTGCTCTCGCTCGTGCGCGAAACGGTCCTCTTCTTCCAGGAGGTGCCGATCGGCGACTACCTGTTCGGCACCAAGTGGACCCCGCTGTTCGAACCGGCCAGCTTCGGCGTGCTGCCGCTGATCTCGGGCACGCTGCTCATCACCGGTATCGGCATGCTCGTGGCGATCCCGCTCGGCATCGCGGCGGCGATCTACCTGGCCGAGTACGCGCGGCCGGGCGTGCGCAAGGTGATCAAGCCCGTCCTCGAGCTGCTCGCGGGCGTGCCGACGATCGTGTTCGGCTACTTCGCGCTGACGTTCTTCACCCCCCAGATCCTGCAGGGCCTCGGCCTCGACGTGGGCGTCTTCAACGCGCTCTCGGCCGGGATCATCGTGGGCTTCCTGATCGTGCCCACGGTGGCGTCGATCTCCGAGGACGCGATGTCCGCCGTGCCCGCCTCGCTGCGCGAGGGGGCGTTCGGACTCGGCGCGTCGAAGCTCCAGGTGACCCTGCGGGTGGTCTTCCCGGCGGCGCTGTCGGGGATCGTCGCCTCGATCGTGCTCGGCATCTCACGCGCCGTGGGCGAGACGATGGTGGTGCTGGTGGCGGCGGGGCTCGTGCCCTACCTCGGGCTCGATCCGCGTGAGCCCGCCGAGACGATGACCGCGTTCATCGGCGCCACTGCCAAGGGCGACATCTCGACCGGGAGCATCGCCTACAAGACGATCTTCGCGGTCGGCACGACCCTGTTCGTGATCACGCTGATCATGAACCTGATCTCGATCCGATTCGTCCGCAAGTACCGGCAGGTGTACGAGTGAGCGCTCACGGCCAGGCGATCGGCCGCGCCGACCCGAAGCGACGCGCGAAGGACAGGGGCTTCCTGGCGCTCCTGATCGTGTGCGTGGGCATCTCGGTAGCGCTGCTCGGGGTGTTGCTCGTGGACATCGTGACCGACGGGATCCCGCGTCTGAACTTCGACTTCATCACGAGCTTCTCGTCGATCAACG